>Ga0207428_10000709_pt1 | contig 38575 bp, 29 predicted proteins | sample RhiMethybrSRZTD1_FD_187600 | JGI IMG/M metagenome (GOLD analysis project Ga0207428, IMG submission 187600) | Populus rhizosphere microbial communities from Tennessee, USA - Rhizosphere MetaG P. TD hybrid SRZTD1 (SPAdes) (version 3) | ecosystem: Host-associated > Plants > Roots > Rhizosphere >...
GTAGGCGAGGTCCGGCTGATCGCCGCGGTCGACCAGGCAACGCGCCGTGCGACCGAACACTTCGAGCGGGCCGGTCACATCGAGCACCTGGACGTCGGGAAACGCGGCAACGACGATGCGCCGGGGGGAATGGGAGGCAGACGACATGCTCAGAGCTTCGCGCGCGATGCGGTTGATTGACAAGGACAATATGCCAACCGATCCTGCCAAACCAACAGGCCCCAGGGTCCAGGCCTGAGGCCTGAGCCCTGGGGCCTATACTCTTTGCCCATGTCGCAACTGTTCGCACGCAAGGCGATCAGCGATCTGCAGCCGCACGATGGGCAGCATGCGCTTCGACGCGTGCTCGGTGCCGGCGACCTGGTGATGCTGGCGATCGGCGCGGTGATTGGCGCCGGCATCTTCTCGTCGATCGGGACGGCCGCCGCTGGCGAGATTCGGCCCGACGGCACGGTGATCCGCGCGGCGGCGGGGCCCGCGCTCATCTTGTCGTTCATCCTGCTCGGCGTGGTGTGCGGCCTGGCGGCGCTGTGTTACGCGGAGCTCGCCGCGATGATTCCGCAGGCGGGCAGCGCGTACGCCTACTCGTACGCGACGCTTGGCGAGCTGGTGGCCTGGATCATCGGGTGGGATCTGATTCTCGAGTACGCCGTCGGCAACATCGCCGTCGCGGTGGCGTGGGGCGGCTACTTCAACTCTCTGCTGAGCGGGTTCGGCATCACCCTGCCGGCCTGGCTCACACACGGGTACCGCGCGGTCATCCTCAGCTCGGACCCGGCCGTGCGATCGCTGCTCGACACGGCGCCGCAGATTGCCGGCATCCCCATCCTGGTCAACATCCCGGCGTTCGCCATCGTGATGCTCATCACGTGGGTGCTGCTGCTCGGGGTGCGCGAGAGCGCGCGCGTCAACAACGTCATGGTCGTCGTGAAGCTGCTGGTGCTCGGTCTGTTCGTCGTCGTCGGCGCGATGCACATCGACACGGCCAACTACGTGCCGTTCGCGCCCAACGGCTGGACCGGCGTTCATCAGGGCGCGGCGATCGTCTTCTTCGCGTACATCGGCTTCGACGCGATCTCGACCGCCGCGGAAGAGACCACCAACCCGCAGCGCAACCTGCCGATCGGCATCCTCGTCGGGCTCGCGGTGTGCACGTTGATCTACGTCATTGTCGGTGCCGTCGCCACGGGCATCGTGCCGTACACCGAGCTGAAGGCGGCCGATCCGCTCGCGAGAGCGCTCGATGTGGCCGGGCTCAAGACGATTGGCTGGATTGTCTCCTTTGGCGCGGTGATTTCGCTGACGGCGGTCCTGCTGGTGTTTCAGTACGGGCAGCCGCGCATTTTCTACGCCATGGCGCGCGACGGACTGCTGCCCTCGTGGGCGGCGAAGGTGAGCCCGCATCGCAAGGTGCCGTACGTGACGACCTGGATCACGGGCGTCGTTGTCGCTCTGGGTGGACTGCTGGCGGACGAAAACGAGATCTACGACCTGACGAACATCGGCACGCTCTCGGCGTTCGCGATCGTGTGCGTCGGCGTGCTGGTGCTGCGCTACAAGGACCCCAATCGTCCGCGGCCGTTCCGGGTGCCGTTCGTCTGGGGAGTGTCGCTGGCCGGAGCGTTCGCCTGCCTCTACACGATGCTAGGACTCCCTCGCACGGCCTGGGAGCGTTTCGGTATCTGGCTCGTGATCGGCGCGGTTGTCTACGTCGCGTACGGGTATCGGCATTCGCGGATGCGCGAATCTGCACGCGGTGTCCGCCCCTAGCGGCTGGACCATGCCCGGTACAGCTGAACCCGGGTACTTCGAGCCCTTCCCCCTCGGGCCGGCGCCACTTTCGGCGGCGTCTCGCTCGATTTGGTAATATCGAAATTTCGAGTCTTCAGGAAATTCCCAACCGTGGGAATGGGCCGCGTGAAAGCGGCTCTTACGGTGGTATGGCGCACGACTGGATTGCGGTGCGCGGGGCCCGCGTTCACAACCTCAAGAACATCGACGTCGACCTGCCCCGCGATCAGCTGGTCGTGATCACGGGCCTCTCGGGGTCGGGCAAATCGTCGCTCGCCTTCGACACCATCTACGCGGAGGGGCAGCGCCGCTACGTCGAGTCGCTGTCCGCCTACGCGCGGCAGTTCCTCGAGCAGATGGAGAAGCCCGACGTCGACCTGATCGACGGGCTGTCGCCGGCCATCTCGATCGAGCAGAAGACCACCGGATCGAATCCGCGCTCGACGGTCGGCACTGTCACCGAGATTTACGACTACCTGCGGCTGCTGTTCGCCAACGTCGGCGTGCCGCACTGTTACAACTGCGGCAAGGAGATCGCGTCGCAGTCGCTCGAGCGCATTCTCGATCTGGTGATGATCTACCCGACGGACGCGCGTATCAACGTGATGGCGCCGATCGTGCGCGGGCGGAAGGGTGAGTTCAAGAAAGAGCTGCAGGCGCTGCGCCAGCGCGGGTTCACGAAGGCACGGATCGACGGACAGTTCCGATCGCTCGAGGAGGACATCAAGCTCGATCGGCGTCGCAACCACAACATCGACGTCGTGGTCGATCGCCTGATCGTCAAGTCGGGCATCGAGCGGCGGCTGGCCGAATCGCTCGAGGTGGCGCTCGATCTCGCCGACGACATCGTGATGGTCAACACGTTCGAAGGAGGCGATCAGCTGTTCTCGCGCCGGCTCGCCTGCGTCGATTGCGGCATCTCGATGCCGGAGATGACGCCGCGTGCGTTCTCGTTCAATTCACCGCACGGGGCGTGCCCGGGCTGCCAGGGGCTCGGCGCGACCTACGATTTCGATCCGCACCTCGTCGTGCCCGACGAATCGCGATCGCTGCTGAACGGCGCCATCGCACCGTGGCTGCGCGGCGATCGGAAGCTGGTGCGCGAAGCCGTGATCACCCTGGCCAAGACCTACGGCCTCGATCCGGACGCGCCGTTCAACAAGCTGTCGAAGAAGCATCGCGATCTCGTGTTGTACGGCCCGGCGGGCGCGGCCAAGCTCACCAGACTCGCCGCCAAGAGCGCCGCGGTGGTCGAACCGGCCGAGGGCGAGGAGGACGAAGAGCCGGAGTTCTCACTGCCCAAGCGCCGCAGTCATGGGCGCGACGATCAGGATCCCTTTGGCCGCGGCTTCGAAGGCGTGATTCCGAATCTTCGCCGGCGATACGAAGAGGGATCGTGGACCGTTCAGGAGGACCTCGAGCCGTTTCGAACGCTGCGTGAATGTCCGTCGTGCCATGGCCTTCGTTTGCGGCCGCAGAGCCTGGCCGTCCAGGTGAAGGGCCGCGGCCTGGCCGACTACGTGAATCTGCCGATCAGCGAGGCGCTCGACGCGTTCGAGGCGTTCGAGCTGACCGAGCGCGAGACGCTGATCGCGAGCCGCGTCCTGCGCGAGATTCGCGAGCGCCTGCGCTTCCTCAACGACGTCGGCGTCGGTTACCTGACGTTGAATCGCAGCGCGGCGACCCTGTCGGGCGGGGAAGGGCAGCGCATCAGGCTCGCCACTCAGATCGGCGCGAACTTGACCGGCGTGCTCTACGTGCTCGACGAGCCGTCGATCGGACTACATCAGCGCGACAACCGAAAGCTGCTGTCGACGTTGTCGCGGCTGCGGGATCTGGGCAACACGGTGCTGGTGGTGGAACACGACGAGGAGACGATCCGCACCGCCGACTACGTGGTCGACCTGGGGCCCGGTGCGGGCGAGCTCGGTGGGCACGTGATCTTTCAAGGGCAGCCCTCGCAGCTGCTCCAGGACGGCAGCGGCTCGCTCACCGGCGCCTATTTGCGCGGCGAGCGGGCGATTCCGACGCCGCGCGTGCGGCGGCCGGCGACGAAGGGTGAGATCGTCATTCGCGGCGCGCGCGCCAACAACCTCAAGAACATCGACGTCGCCATCCCGCTCGGCACGCTCACGGCCGTGACCGGTGTCAGCGGCTCGGGTAAGTCGACGCTCGTCAACGACATCCTCTATCGATCGCTCGCCAAGACGATCTATCGCGCCGCGGCTGAGCCCGGGCCGCACGATCGCATCGACGGCATCGCACTGATCGACAAGGTAATCGAGATCGATCAGTCGCCAATCGGACGCACACCGCGATCGAATCCGGCGACCTACACCGGCATGTTCACGTTCATCCGCGAGCTGTTCGCGATGATGCCCGAGGCGAAGGCGCGCGGCTTCAAGCCGGGGCGATTCTCGTTCAACGTGAAAGGCGGCCGCTGCGAGGCATGCCAGGGCGACGGCGTGATCGCGATCGAGATGCACTTTCTACCCGATGTGTATGTAACGTGCGAACAGTGCAAGGGTCGCCGCTACAACCGCGAGACGCTGGAGATCCAGTATCGAGGCAAGTCGATCGCCGAGGTCCTCGATCTGACGGTCGATCAGGCATTGCCGCTGCTCGAGAACTTTCCACCGATCGCCAACAAGCTGCGGACGCTCCAGGACGTCGGCCTCGGCTACATCGAGCTAGGGCAATCGGCCGTGACCTTGAGCGGTGGAGAGGCGCAACGCGTCAAGCTCGCGCGCGAACTCTCGCGCCGCAGCACGGGCCGTACGCTGTACATCCTCGACGAGCCAACGACGGGATTGCATTTCGAAGACACGCGCAAACTGCTCGATGTGCTCAATAAACTTGTCGACCAGGGCAACACGGTCGTCGTCATCGAGCACAATCTCGACGTGATTCGCTGCGCCGACTATGTGATCGATCTCGGTCCCGAGGGCGGCGACGCCGGCGGTCAGGTGATCGCGTGCGGGTCCCCCGAGTCGATCGCCGCGAACAAACGATCCGCAACGGCTCAATTCCTGCGACCACTCCTGACGAATTCTTCGAATTGAGCCGCTCGACCGCCCGTCCTGAGCGAGCGAAGCGAGTCGAAGGATGTGGCTTTCTGGCCACAACCGAGGACGCGGGACATGTGGCCCGAGGGCCACGAAAGGACGATCCCGCCACCCGCTCTCGTCGTCGAGAAGTCGTCAAATCCACTATGATGAGTTAGTTAGATGGTGTCGGCGGCCTGGGATCTACCTGGCATTTCGTTTGCTCATACCGCGATACTTCTCCCCCGAAGGACTGGCTGTCTCTGCGTCTTGTGGAGGCTGGCGGGCGGGCCTTTGATGACTGCACAACGGACGCTGCGGCGCGCGATTTCATGCGCGGGAATCGGTCTCCATTCTGGCCGAAAGGTCACGCTTTCGCTCAAGCCGGCACCGGCCGATTTCGGCATCCGCTTCCGGCGTACCGATCTGGACGGGGTGGAAGTCGCCGCTCGTGCGCACCACGTCGGCGGGATCAACTACGCGACACGTCTGTCGCGTGACGCCGTGCGCGTCGAGACGGTTGAACACCTGCTGTCGGCGCTGGTGAGCCTTGGCATCGACAACGCCACCGTGGAGCTGAACTCGCCCGAAGTGCCGATCATGGATGGCAGTGCCGCGCCGTTCGTGTATCTGATTCAGGAGGCGGGCGTGAAGCGGCTCGACGCCCCGCGCCGGTACCTGAAGGTGCAGCGGCCGATCTCGCTGACGCGCGGCGACAAGCGCATCGCGATCTATCCGTCCGATCATTTCAAGGTGACCTACAGCATCGCCTTCGACCATCCGCTGCTGCGTCACCAGTCGCGCACGATCCGCATGACACCGGATGCCTTCGTCGATGAGATTGCGCCGGCGCGGACGTTCACGTTCCTCAAGGAAGTGGAAATGCTTCGCCAGCAGGGTCTCGCGCTCGGCGGCTCGCTGGAGAACGCGATCGTCATCGGCGACACCGGCATTCTCAACAATGCGTTGCGCTTCGACGATGAGTTCGTGCGCCACAAGATCCTGGACGTGATCGGCGACATGGCGCTCGTCGGCTATCCGCTCATCGGGCATCTCGTCGCGCATCGCGGCGGCCATGCGCTCCACACGGCGTTTGCCGCGCAGGTATTGGAAGAGCGGGATGCGTGGACGCTGGTCGAAAGCGGGGTCGACTTCTCGCTCGGCGACGACACGGCACCGGTTCCCGTGCCCGGGACCGCGGGCGCGAATTAGCCCAACCCGAACGGCGGGTCCGACACACCCGCCTCTTCACTCAATCCTGCGTTGCGGCGCCATCCTGGCGCTGTCGTAGAATCGCGCTATCGTGGATCGCTTGCGCGCCCATTCATCTGCGCCGTCGTGGTGGTTTGGCGCTCCGTTGTTCGGGGTGCTGTTCGGTTTCGTGGCGAATCAGTACTTTCCGGACTTCGTCGCGTCGGCGTCCATGCTGATCTACCGCGCGTCGGGCAACGATCCCGTTGCCGCAGCCCCGTCTCCGGCCACGACGCGTGTCCTGGCGCCCCTGGTAGGCACCGTCTTGGCGGTCGCCGTCCTCGGTTGCTGGCGGCTGACGACGTTCGTCAGACAATACCGATCACAGGTGTAGCGGCATCGATGTCGATCCAATCTCAAGCCGATTTCAATGGCATGACACGTGTCGGGGCGACCGTCGCCACGATCCTGAGCGAGATGTGCGACCGCGTCCGTCCCGGCATGACGACGGCGGAGCTCGATCAGATTGGCGCGCGTGCGATGAAGCGCCTGGGCGCGCGATCGGCACCGCGCGTGATGTACGGCTTTCCCGGGTATACGTGCATCAGCGTGAACCAGGAGATCGTGCACGGTATTCCGCGGGGTCGACGGTTGAAGCCGGGGGACGTGGTGAAGATCGACGTGACTGCCGAACAGGATGGCTACGTCGCCGACGCTGCGCGCACGATCATTCTCGAGCCGTCGTCGTCTGACGTTGCGCGCCTGCATCGCTGCGCCGTGATGGCTCTGGACGAAGCGCTGCTGGCCGCCCATGCCGGTGCGCGCGTGTCGGCGATCGGCCGCGCGGTGGAGCAGCGGGCGCGGCGGGATGGCTTCGCCGTCATCCGCGAGCTGTGTGGCCATGGCGTCGGCCGGGCCATTCACGAAGAGCCGAGCGTGCCCAACTACGACAGTCCGTTGGCGCGCACGATCCTGACCGACGGTCTCGTCATCGCCGTCGAACCGATGCTGGCGATGCGGCCGACGAGCGCAGTGGAGATGCCGGACGGCTGGACCATCCGGACGCAAGACGGCAGCCTCGCCGTCCACGAAGAGCACACGATCATCATTTCAGGGGAGCGGCCCATCGTCGTCACGGCCTAGGGATCGTGATTCCTGCTTGACGCACATATTGTCATAGGATAGCCTATGACAAATGGCTGGACCTGAGATCGTCGTCGAAGCCAACGCACCGGAACCCGTCTACGAGCAGATCGTTCGCCAGATCCATGACGGCGTGAACAGCGGCCGGCTCAAACCGGGGACCCCGTTGCCGACGGTGCGCCAGCTTGCCGGCGATCTCGCGCTCAACCGCAACACCGTCGCGCGCGCATACAAGCTGCTCGAAGACCAGGGCGTCATCCTCACCGCCGGGCGCAAGGGCACCTTCGTGCGCCGGGGGGCGACCGGCGAAGTGGCGAAGGTCAAGGCCAACCGCGCCCACAGCGCGATGCGACGCGTCGTCGAGCGTTTGATGGTCGAGGGCCACAGTCGCGAAGAGATTTCCGACGTCTTCGCGCGTGCGCTTCGAGCGACGCGCAGCAAAGGGTAGCCGTCATGACCGAGTGGGTCGACTTCACTGTCTACGCCGGGCTGATCGTCGCACTCTGGGTCGTCCTGCCCGCATGGAGTGCACGATTCACGCTGCGATACGTGGCGGATCGCAATCCTGAGTGGCTGGCGGCGCACCCAGAGGTCGCGGCCAAGCTGACCGACGGCAGAGGGTTCCGCTGGGCGTACTACGGCTGGGGCACCGTCAGCCTCGCCATCCTGCTCGCGTTCCAGATGGACGTCCTCGCGCCGATGTTCGGCTCACGCGCTCCCGGCACTCCGAAATGGGAGGTCCTCAAGGACGTCAACTCGATTCTGCTGTTTCCCGGCATTGTGCTGTTCGGCGCGTCAGGGATTCTCTTCACCCGTTGGCTGAACACCGCTGTGCCGCTGGCCGCCCGTCGCCAGGCGACCTTGACGCGCCGATCGATCGACGACTTCGTTCCACGCTGGATCCAGCGACTCACGTATGCCTTCATTGCTCTCGTGGTCCTCGCGTGGATCGCGACGGCCGTACTGCAGTGGCCGGTGACATCCGAATTCTGGGGCCGATTGGTCGCCCTCGCGGCGCTGTCGATGGCGTTCGAGTTCTTCGCACGCCTCGCTGTCAACCGGCCGCCGCACGTGATGGATCGTATGTTCGGGTCGAAGTTTCGGGTCAGCGAGGTCCGTATCGGGTTCGCCATGCATCTGCTTCCACCCGTGGTCGGGCTCGTGCGTCTCTACGAACAGGTCGCCGGCACCGAACTGGTGGATCTCAATCGAGCCATGCATTTGGGCGTGGCGATGCTCGTGACCGCCTGGGCGCTCAGATTCGTGATGTACTACGCGGCGATTGGAAGCGATCGCGGCAGCAAGGGGCCTTCGACGCCCATCGACTCCGCCGTCCCAGCGCGTTGAGCGGACGCGACCGGGCCACCGATTCTTGTGAGGAGAACGCTATGAAGGGGCTGATGCGTTGGACGTTGGTGCTGGTGATGGCGTGCGGAGCCGTAACCCACGCCCAGAACGTCGCCGGCACATGGCAGGGTACGTTGCGCGCCGGCTCCGACTTGAGAGTCGTGTTCGTGATCTCGAACGCGGATAAGGGCGAGTTGCGGGCGGTGTTGCACAGCATCGATCAACCCGTGCCGCCGCTCACCGCCACGGTGACGAGCAAGGGGTCGGCGCTGCGAATGACGATCGCCGTGCTTGGCGCCACGTACGAAGGGAACCTGAGCGCGGATGGGTCGACCATCGCTGGCACTTTCACGCAGGCAGGCAAGTCGCTTCCGCTTTCGCTCGCGCGCGCCACGGCGGAGACGGCGTGGCCGCTGCCCGCGCCGCCGAAGCCGATGGCAGCCGATGCGCCGATGTCGTTCGAAGTGGCATCGATCAAGCCGAGCAACCCCGATCGGCCGGGCAGGCTCTTCACCGTCAAAGGACGGCAGGTCATCACCATCAATACGACCGCGAACGACCTGATCACGTTCGCCTACGAGCTGCACGCGCGCCAACTGGTCGGCGGCCCGTCATGGATGGAGTCGGACAAGTACGACGTGACGGGGCAGCCGGAAGGGCAAGGCCTTCCCGACATGAAGCAGCTGCGCGCCTTGATGCGGCAGCTGTTGACCGATCGCTTCAAGCTGACGTTTCATCGTGAGAACAGGGAGCTTCCCGTGTACGCCATCACCGTCGCCGGCGGCGGACCGAAGCTGACCCGGAATGACACGAACCCGAACGGGCTGCCCGGACTGCTGTTCAAAGGGCTCGGCGTGCTCCCCGGTGTGAACGCGACGATCGGCGATCTGGCTGGTGTGATGCAGGGTGCTGTCCTGGATCGGCCGGTCGTCGATCGAACCGGACTGCAGGGCAGGTTTGATTTCACGCTCACGTGGACCCCGGACGAATCGCAGTTCGCGAGCATGGGCGTGAGGGTGCCGCCGCCGTCGAACGATCCGAACGCGCCGCCGAATCTCTTCACCGCATTTCAGGAGCAGCTCGGGTTGAAGCTGGAAGCGACGCGCGCGCCCGCCGAGGTGCTCGTGATCGATCGAATCGAAAAGCCCTCAGAGAACTAAAAGGGCGAGTAACGCCGTCCAGGCGAGCACGAGCGAGGCTCGGCGCCAGATCGTCGTGTCGACGGGCCGATCGACGTCGGGCATGGTGTCGAGCAACTGAATGAGCGAGGCCTCGCCATGGCGGTGGCCGAACTGGTCGACTGCCACGGTGCGGCCGCTGCGAATGGCCTCGATCACGCCGGCGGCCGTCGCCTCGCGCGCGAACACGAGCGTCCGGCACGCCGCGACGGCAGGCGACACGTGGAAGTCCGACGAGCCAATCGGCGCAATCGACGGCTTCAGCCGGCGCGCGCGTTCGAAGAACGCGGTGAACTCCTCCTGTCCACTCACTCGGTCGACCGGGTGCGCTGCCTCGGTGCCATCGAGCAACGCGACGGTCTGGTCGTCGTCGTAGCCGTGAAACCTCGGTGTCGGGTGCGCGGCGATCGCGACGCCGCCCTGGGCGTGCACGTCTCGAATGGCGGCGGCCGCCGGTTGATCGGCGTTCACCGTTCGCGTGAGGCCGACGGCGATCAGGTGATACTCGGGGTTCGTGATCTCCTGACCCGCGATGACGATCGGCCCGCTCGACTCGCGTGGAGTCACCGCGCTCGCTCGGGACGAGCCGCCCGAGGAGGAGGCCATCCATTCAGCGAACCGCGCAGTGAAGACCATGTTGTGGTTCGTGACCGCGAACACGTCGAGCCCGGCGCGCGCGGCCTCCTGCCGCAGCGTCCACGGCGCGAGCGAGCCGTCGCCTGGAAACGCGTGCACGTGAAAATCACCAGCGAGAACGACATACTCGCCCGCCCGTTGCGGCGCGCTCGTCGGCACTCGATCCACGAGCGTGCCGACGGCGATCGCGATTGCGAGTGCGACCGTGGCCCACAGGGGCCTGTCGCGAAGGCGGCTCACCACGGCACCACCTGAAACCACCCGCCCGCGACCCATGCGATGTAGCTGAACGTGAATCCCCAGATCGCCGCGAAATGGGCCGCCGCGCGCCAGCGTGACCCTCCCGGTGTCGTCTGCAACACAGTCTTGCAGAAGGCCGACACGACGACCATCGTCCAGATCGCGGGAACGATCGCGCTGGCGATGATCAGCTCAACTGACACCGGGAACGCCGCCATGAACCCCAGTGCGATCAGCATCCACAGGCTGTACGGCACGTGGGCGGCAAACCAGAGATCGAGCGCAGTCAAGAAGCCGACGCGCCGCTGCGGTGCCGACGCGATCACCGCAATCGCGACGAGCGCCTGAATCACCGGCACGAACGACCACGACAGCGCCGCGGTGGCGACCAGCCCGATGGTGACCCGTTGCACCGCGGTGATCGGCACCATGACCGCGATGACCAGCAGCACCGTCGCCGGGCGACGCAGGACGCGCCAACCCCCGACGGGCTCGCTCGCGAGCAGTCGTTCGTACGCGGCGGTTGGGGCGAGGGCCAGGTGGAGTTCGGTCGAGGGCAACGAGGCTGTTATAGCGCAAACGATGGCGGGCCCGAAAACGACGGCGGGTCTAGAGACGCGCCCGACGCTGTCAGAGATGCAGTTGCACCGCCTGATCCGGGAGTTCGTCTTCGAACATCAACGGAGTGCGCCGCCAAACCGCGAAGCGCGATCGGCGAAGCAACCACGCGACGAGCGTGAGCGCGAGGATGATGGCGATAGCGAGTCGCGCGTTCGAGCGGGCCACGACGATGAGACCCGTGCTCGCGATCATGAAGAACGCACACAGAAAGAAGCCGACCATCGCGCTATAGGCGACGAATCGCTTGCCTGGCAGGTAGGAACACGTGAACGGGATGCGCCACCAGTCGCGCAAGACCCAGTGGACGGAAATCAGCCCGAGCAGCCCGACGATCGCCGCTTCGACGAACGCGGGATGGCCTGTGGCCACCCACCAGAGGACGAACGACAGCGCCGCCGGCGGACCGGCGACCCACGCCGCGACGATCCAGTCGACGGCACGAAACTGGTCGCGGCGAGTGGCCGGGTCTTCGGTCATCTTGAAGATCCAATTGGCCCGATGCTGCAGCGGGAACGACAGCGACAGGCGGATCGCCGCGCCGCCGACGATCACGAGGAGAAGTGGCGCCCAGTAGGGCAGCCGCGCGAGCGATCTGGGCGTCGCGCCGATCAGGCTGTTGAAGGCGACGCCGATCCCGAACATCGACAAACCGACCAGCACGCTCTGATGCAGCTGACTGCGCGCCAAAGTCGTCAGCGTGAATCCCGCGATCGCATGAAAGGCCGGCGCCCCGCGTGAGCGGAACAGCCGGCGGCGTGACGACCGTGCACCGGCCTCGGCATCGGCCGGCTTGAGCACGAGACGCTCGAAGTGTCTGAACAGCAGGACGTAGGTGCCGACCGTGATGAGTCCGACCACAATCACACCGGCGATCGCCGCAGCGGCCAGCCACAGCAATGTCCCGTCCGCGCGTCCGACGAGCGTCCGTTGCAAGCCCAGGAACCAGGCTGGTGGCACGGCCGCGAGCCACGGAGATCGTGCCGCGAGCAGCGTTCCCACGCTGGGCACCTGGAGCACGAGGGGAATGCACAGAACCAGTCCGGCGAACACGGCGCTCTTCATCAACGCGCCGATGCTCTGCCGACGCCCGCCCGACAGGGTCAGGACGAGCAGGCCGACGACGGCGCAGACGGTGAAGACGGCGAAGTACGACGCGCCGACACTTGCGATCAGCCAGGCCACCAGTCGAAGCAGCATGTTGTGGTCGAGCCACCGGTTCACCGAGGAGAGCAACACCCACGGCAGCATGGCGGCGTGCGCTACGGCGATGCAGAGACCGGCGAACAGCAGCAAGCCAGCGAGTTTTGTGGCAAAGACCGTCGATCGGCGGATGGGCAGGGGCCCGAGGATGCGGAAGTCGCGCTCGTCGGGGAACAGCGAGTCGCTGACCAGCAACGTCATCACGGCGGCAAACAACATCGGCAGCCCGATGATCAACATGTCATCCCCGAGCATCGCCTGGCGATACGGCTCGCCCGTCGGATATCGACCGAGCTGGATGTAACGCCCGACCAGCACGCGTGTCAGCAGGAGTCCGAAGGTGACGATCCCGCCAATGGCGCCGAGCATCATGTGCCGGAGCGAATCGGCGCCGGCCTCCGTGAGCACGCCGAAGTCGAACATCGCGCGGAAGAAGTGCCGCGTGAGACGCCACTCGGCGCTTTCCTGAACGTCGCGCCATCGTTGCACGCGTAGGAAAGCCTCGGCCCTTGGGGACTCGGGAAGTGACGTGATCATCGCTGCTGCACGAGCGACAGTATCTGGCGTGCGAGCGGTGTGAAGTCGTCCTGCCCGGTGGAACGAACGAAGACGTCTTCGAGGGACGGTGACGAGGATTCCTTGAACGACGCGACGTCGTGCTCGGCGACAATCCTCCCCCGCGAGAGGATCACGACGCGGGAGCAGAGCTGCTCCACCATGTCGAAGCGGTGCGTGCTGAACAACACCATGCGATCGCCGCTGGCGAACAGACGCAGCAGCGTGCGGAACAGCAACCCGGCCGGGACGTCGAGACCTGAGAACGGTTCGTCGAGCACCAGCAGGTCCGGGTTGTGGATGAGCGCGGCGGCGAGCAGGACCCGCTGCCGCATTCCCTTGGAATACGCGGCCATCGTGGCGTAACGGCTTTCCCACAGCGAGAGCAGCTGCAGGAACGCTGGAACCTTTTCCGCCAGCACCGGTTCTGTGAGCCCGCGAAGACGACCGACGAGCATCAGGTACTCCGGGGCCGTCAGGTGTGTGTAGAGGTAGGGCTCTTCGGGGACGTAGCCAATGCGTCGCTTGTAGGCGACCGGATCCTCGAGCATGCGCACGCCGTCGAGCCACAACGAGCCGGCACTCGGTTCCATGAGGCCGACCATCGTGTTGACGGTGGTGCTCTTCCCGGAACCGTTGGGACCGAGATAACCGAGGATCTCCCCCCGGCGAATCTGGAAGTCCACCCGATCGAGGGCGAGAAACGCCCCGTAGCGTTTGGTCAGTCCGCGCGCCTCAAAACCCGCTCGCTCCGCTCGCGAGGTGCGGGCGCTCTCCGCCTGCGACTCCGGCTTCGGCGAGACCGCGACCTGCAGGCGCTCGCTGACGCTCGCGAGGTGCGCGTCCTCAGGGCTACTCATAGCGCAACGCCGTGAGCGGATTCACCGAAGACGCGCGCGCGGCGGGCACGTACGCGGCGACCACGGCCACGACGATCCAGATCAGACCGGTCGCGCCAAGCACGAGCAGTCCCGGAGGCTGGATTTCTGCGTCGAGCGCATCCGATGCCCCGAGCACGCGTGCGATCGCAAACGCCAGCACCTCGCCGATGATGACGCCGATCACCGCCAACGAAAGCCCCTGCCCCACGACTTCGCGAAAGACGTTGGGGCGGCCCGCGCCGAGCGCCATGCGCACGCCGATCTCACGGGTGCGCAGCGCCACGCGATACGCGATCACGCCATACAGGCCGACCGCCGCGAGCAACAGCGCGAGCAGCCCGAATGCGTTCAGCATGGACGACTGCCATCGTATGTAGGCGTACGACTTCTCGACATGGTCGCTCAGCGGCTGCACGGTATAGACACGCATTCCTTGTCCAAGTTCCGCGAGCGTGCGGCGTACGGCCTCGGCCATGCCGGCCGGCGGCGTGCTCGTCTCGAGCAGAATGGCCGTGAGTCCCCCTTCGTACTGACGGGCGAAGCTGAGGTAGATCTGAGGCCGCGGTGTCTCGCCAACCGAACGGACTGCGGCGTTGCTGGCGACACCGATGACGGTCGCAGGCTCTGTCGTTCGGCATCCGATCAGCATCCGCTCGCCGACCGCGGACTTATTGGGCCACATTGTCTGTGCAAGTCTCTCGTTGACGATCACCCCTGATCTCTCGGCAGCGTCGTCTCGGACCGAGAAATCCCGACCGGCAATCATGGGGATACTCATCGTCGTGAAATAGCCTGGCTCCACGGCATACGTGACGGCCGAGAGGCGCTGGCCTTTGTCGAGCGAGACGCAGTCTCGGTAGTTCGAGAGCAGCGGCAGCGAGTCAGAGACGGTCGCGTTGCGAACGCCCGGCAGCGCACTCAGCTGGTCGAGCGCGTGAGCGTATATACGGCGCTTATCCGCAGGTGTCACGTCCGGCGTCGAGATGAAGGTGAAGGCATAGAGTCGGCCCGCGATCGCAAAACCGGGATCGGCCGACTGCATCCGTAACAATCCCTGGATGAACGTGCCGCAGACGATGAGGAGCACGAACGACATCACGACCTGAGCGACGACGCCGATCGATCGCCGGCGTGGTCGGCCGACGACGATCTCGCCCTTGAAGGCCACGAGCGCGTCCGTCTGCGAGGCTCTCCACGCGGGCAGGAGCCCGCAGAGTACGGTCGTCCCGAACGAGATGAGCGTTGCGTACAAGATCACCCGCCAGTCGAGCGAGAAGTTCAGCTGCGCCTGGAAGATCCCTTGTATCAACGGCAGCGTTCGTTGCAGCAGGGCCGTCGTCCAGCGCGCGAGGACGAGTCCACAGAGCCCACCGAGCATGGCCACCACAAGGCTCTCGGCGAGTAGTTGCTGCAGCAGGCGCGCTCGCGATGCGCCCAGGGCCCGCCGAACGCCGAACTCGCGTTGCCGCACGGCGCCGCGGACGAGCAGCAGGTTGCCTACGTTGACACAGGCGATGAGCAGCACGAGCCCGACCACGGATTGAAGGAATGTGGCGACGAGTCGTGCCGTTCGTCGGCTGCCAGGATTGCTGATGCCGCGCACCTGCTCGGCGGCGATCGCAACAGTCGCCTCTGCTTGGCGCCCGAGTTCGGTGTTGAGTTGTGCCTCAATCGTGTTCAGTTCCGCTGAGGCCTGTGCGGGGGTGACGTTCGCGCCCAGCCGGCCAAAGAGCATCACGGGGCGAGCGTTGGCATCGTTCACCAGGCGCTCGAGCGATGGCCGGGTCAGCAGGGGCACCCACAGATCGGTGCGAATCGGCGAGAACACTCCGGCGTACTCCGGTGACGCGACGCCGACGATCGTGTACGACTGCGACTCTGAGCTGATGCGACGGCCGAGGACGTTCGGATCGAGATCGAATCGCCGCTGCCAAATCGCGTAACTGATGACCGCTACCGGCTCTCTCTCACCCGTGAACCATCGACCCACGACGGTGCGAACGCCCATGACCGCAGCGTAGTTGGCAGCGACAGCCTCTGCGGCGACGAACTGGCTGTCGCCCTCGACGCCGAGGTCGGATTCCATCGGCATGGATGCGGTCAGCCCCGACAGCGTGTGGCTCCGCTCAGCGAACCCTCGATAGATCGGATACGGGAAATTGCCCTCAGTCCCACGCGTGACGATGATCAGACGCTCGGGATCCTGGACCGGCATCGGCCGGAACATGACGGCGTTGAGCACGCCGAAGATCGAGGTGTTGACGCCGATGCCGAGGCCGAGACACAGCACCGCGAGCGCGCTGAAGGCGGGCGCGCGTCCCACCTGCCGGACGGCGTGCCGCAGATCGCGCGCCAGGTGTGTCAGCGGCGCGACGCCGCGCGCATCGCGATGCTCCTCGCGGACCTGCTCGAGCCCACCGAATTCGATCGTGGCGCGGCGAGTCGCTTCGGCCCGGGACAGACCTGCTCGGACATGACGCTCGATCTCCTCATCGAGATGGAAGCGCATCTCCTCGTCGAGCTCCTGCTCGACCTCGCGGCGCTTGAATAGCGAGCGAAGGCGTGCGATGACGTCGGTGACCATGGTTCTCACTCCTGTCGCAGCGCCACAATCGGATCGATTCTCGTCGCGCGACGAGCGGGCAGATAGCTCGCGATCATCGCGACGAGCGCGAACACCAGCGGAACCGCTGCAAACGTCCTGGCGTCCAGCGGCGTGATGCCGAACAACATGTTCCGGAGCAGCCCCGAGGCACCCGCGGCTCCCAACGAGCCGAGCGCGATGCCGATGGCGGTGAGCAGCAGCCCCTTGCGGAGCACCATCACCAGGACTTGTGCTCGCGGAGCTCCGAGCGAGAGACGAATGCCGATCTCCTGGGTACGCTGGACGACCGCATAGGCAAGCACGCTGTAAATGCCGACGCTGGCTAATACGCCAGCAATGGCGGCAAAGACGCCGAGCAGCACGGTATAGAAGCGCTGCGGGGCAATGGCGCTCGAGACGAGACGCGTCATCGGGATGAGCACGTCGATGCCGATGTTGGGATCGATGCCGTTGACGATGGTGCGCACGGTCGGCGCGATCGCTGACGGATCGCCCTCGGTGCGCAGCGCGAACGAGAGAAACCCGATGGCGATCGCGGTTTGTCTCATTGCGGTCTTTTCGCCCTCGTCCAGCAGCGACAACAGTTGGCGGTAGTCGACGAAGATCTCCGGGGCCGTCTCGTCGGACGGCGAAAGCTGGCGCAGGTCTTCAACCACGCCGACGACAGTGACCGGGATGCGCGCGCTGTCGCTTTCGTTGTAGTGCCAATCGAGCACCTGGCCGACGGCGCGCGACGAACCAAAGTACTGGCGGGCCGCGGATCGGCTCATGACGATCGCATGTGGCGCGAGGGCGCGATCGTCCGGGCTGAGCTCACGTCCATCGAGCAGGGGAACGCCCATGGCGGTCAGAAAGCCGTCGCTCACCGGCCGCAGCCGCGTTCGTACCGCCTTCATCTCCGCGAGCGAGCGCCCCGGGGGCACGAACGTGCCCCATCTGATCTCTTCGCCGATCAAGAGTCCATGTCGCGAAAAACCACCCGACTGCACGCGCGGAATTCCGCGGAATCGACTCAACAGCGTGTCGATCGTGTCCTGTTTGCGCGCAACGCTGTACCCATCGGGGAAGAGCAGGTTGATCGCGAGCACGTTCGAGGGGTCGTAGCCGTTGTCGACAGTGGATAGCGCGACGAAGCTTCGAATCAGCAAACCTGCCCCGACGAGCAGCACCGTCGCAAGCGTGAGTTGAGCGACCGTCAACGCGGCGCGGATCCGCATCGCCTGTCGTCCGCTGCTGCTGCCGCGTACGCCGATCGTCGATCCTGGAGTCGCGCGCGACAAGTGCAGCGCGGGCAGTACGCCGAACATGACGCTGGTCACGATCGCGAGCGTCAAAGCCGCGCCGAGCACGGTGAGATCGACGCCGACCTCATGCGCGCGCGGAAGAATCGTCGAGCCGAACATCAGACCGAAAATCCCCGGGGCCTCGAGTGTGGCCAGTCGCTTGATCAGCGCCACACCGGCCGCGCCGACGAGCGCCCCGAGAGTGCCACCGGTGACGGCGAGCACGAGGCACTCGGTCATGACCTGCCTGGCAATGCGTCCCCGGCTCGCCCCGATGGCGACACGCACCGCGAGCTCCTGCTGACGGCTCGTGCCGCGCGCGAGCAGGAGGTTGGCGACGTTCGCGCAGACGATCAGCAGCACCACCGCGACGGCGGCTGTCAGCACACGGAATGCGGGTCGCAGTGTCTGAACGGCGCGTTCTTTCAACGGCTCGACGTGAAACTGACGCGGCCCCGCCGGCTGAGCGTTCGCCGGTTTGGTCACAGGCATCGCCGAGGCGATCGTTCGTACCTCCTCAACGGCGTCGTTCAAAGTGGCGCCGGTCGCCAGACGCGCGATCGTCGTCACGCGGCGGCCGGACGGGCCCGGCGACGACATGGGCTGGTAGAAATCCGTCGTGCCCCGAGGCAATTCGACCGACGTGTTCTGCGGAAGCTGGAAGTCAGCCGGCAGTACTCCGACGACTGTCATCAGGCGCGGCGGGAAGGGTGGTATCAGCGCGCCGGCACGGAACTCGAACGAGCGGCCCACGACCGACGGGTCGGCGCCGAAGTGGGTGCGCCACGAATCGTAGCTGAGCACGATCACATCGGGCCGATTCTCGTCGCCGGGGAGCAGCGTCCGCCCGAGCAGCGGCCGAACACCGAGCATCGTGAACGAATTCGATGATGTGATGCCGCCCCACAGCCCGGCCGAGCCCGTGTTGGTGCGCACGAGTCGTTGCCCGAAGCTTCCGAACGCCGCGAAGTCTCGGAGCGTTTTCGCCTGTGCCCAGTCCGGGAATTCCTGATAGACGAGACCGCGTTCCGTCGGTGGGCGTCCGGGCACAGGCGCTGGGGCGTTTTCGTACAGGCGAACGAGCCGATCCGCATCGCGGAAGGGAAGCGGCTGTATCAGGATGGCGTTGACGACGCTGTAAATCGTGGTCGCGGCACCAAGGCCGAGCGCCAGACAGGTGAGCGCGGCCAGGGCGAAGCCGGGCGCGCGGCGGAGCTGTCGCACGCCGTGGCGCCCGTCGCGGACGAGATCGTCGAGCCACGCGATCCCGCGCGCGTCGCGGTGCTCCTCGCGAATCTGCGCCACTCCACCGAACTCGATGGCGGCGCGCCGCGCCGCCTCGGCGGGCGACAGGCCATGACGGACGTGGACGTCCGTCTGCCGCTCGAGATGAAAGCGCAGCTCCTCGTCGAGCTCCTGCTCGATGCGCTGGCGCCTGAAGAGCGAGCGAAGTCGGTGACTCAGATCGGTCAGCATGGAGAGTCCTGGTCCGCCTGAAGGCGGACCCTACGTACGGCTCTCGAGCACGCGGGCGACCGCGGCGCTCAACTTGTGCCAGGCCGAGATCTCTTCATCGAGACGCGCGCGGCCGCGTTTGGTGAGCTCGTAGTACTTCGCGCGTCGATTGTTGTCGGACGCGCCCCACTCCGCCTTGATCCAGCCGCGTCGCTCGAGGCGATGCAGCGCCGGATAGAGCGAGCCCTGACGAATGTGCAGGGTGGCGCTTGAGATCTGGTGCAGACGCTCGGAGATGGCCCAGCCATGCTTGGCTCCGACTGCCAGCGTCTTGAGAATCAGCAGGTCCAGTGTGCCTTGCGGAAGATCAACGCGGTCGTCCATGCGGCGCTCCCCTTTTGCTTCGACAGGAGACTACCGCGTTCTCCTGTCGAAGCACAAGGGGGAGGTCAGGGCTTCGCGAACGAGGCGTCGTCGATGTCGACGTTGTGTTTGACCGACGACATCGTTGCGCTGATCGACTGCACCGAGTTGGTCGATTTGGTGACGAACGGCACCTTGATGCCGTCGATGTCGCGGAAGTCGGAGAAGTCCACCACCTGGTTGATGTCGCCACCGAGCTGTGGCACGTTGATGATGACAACGGTTCTGACCAGCATGAACGATCCGCTGTCGATGAACATGCGAATCGGGGGACCGGCTTTGGGCGTCAGGAGAACGACGAACGCTTCCTTGCCGCCGACCGGCTCGCGGGCGAGCAACGTCAGTGAGGCGCCGAGCTCCTTGTAGTTCAGCAGGGGTGAAGGGAACGACCCGTTGCGCATCGCTTCGAGCTGCGCTCCTTCGATGGGCCGGTTCCCGTTGACCGGGTCGATGACGTAGCCGGTTGTGCCGTCGAATCGTTGATCGGTGACGATCGGCCCTCCTCCCAACGACGTGAGATCCAGCTTGATGACGGTGCGCTGCTTGTTGGGTTTCTTCGAGTAGACCTCGATCGCTCCCATCAGCTCGCCGACCGGGGTGGTCAGGCTGATCGTACCGGTCGCGGTTCGCGAGGCGAGCTTGCCGAGCACGTCGCGTCCGCCGCTGGCGGCCAGGTGTTTCTCGATAATCTCGTCGGCGGTCTGTGCCGCGGCCGGCCGCGGCACCGCCAGGAGCAGGGCGCCGAGCACGACCTGGCTGCCGATGCCACTTCGAAGCCTCTGTCTCATGCCTTATCGTACGTCTGATTCCTGATTCCTGATTCCTGATTCCTGTTCCGTGAGCCAACGCTTTGACTTCCATAAACGTCTTAGGGGATAGTGACCCCCTAAGGTGGTTATGGGAGAAGACGCCGCGACACCGGCCGACCTGCTGCAGGGCACGCTCGAGCTGCTCGTGCTGAGAACACTCGCCAGCGGCGAGAAGCACGGCTACGAGATCGCCGAGTGGATCCACATCGCTTCGGCAGAGGCGCTGTCGGTCGAGGAGGGCGCGTTGTATCCCGCGCTGCACCGGCTCGAGATGCGGGGGCTGCTCAGCGCCGAGTGGGACGTGTCGGCCAATAACCGGCGAGCGAAGTACTACCGGCTCACTCCGAGCGGCCGGAAGCGATTGAAGGAAGCGCGCGACGCGTGGCGGCGCACCAGCGTCGCGATCAACCGCGTGCTCGAGGCAGGGGCGTGATCAGAGGGCCCCAGGGCCCGCCCTGGGGCCTTCAGCGTGGCGGAGATTCCGATGACCGAGTGGTGGAGCAGTCTTCGATTACGGCTTCGCGCCCTCCTCACCCGAGGCCGGCGCGAACAGGACCTCCACGACGAGGTCGCATTCCATCTCGCCATGCGCGAAGCGCAGGCGCGTGAATCCGGCCACGTCGATGCCGCCTCGCACGCGCGGCGCCGGTTTGGCAGCGTCGCCAAGATCGAGGACAACGTGCGTGACACGTGGGCGCTGGCGCCGCGTATCGGTCAGTTGTTTCAGGATGTTCGTTACGGAACCCGCATGATCCGGCGCAGCCCCGGGTTTGCGGCGCTCGTGGTGCTGATTCTCGGTCTCGGCATCGGTGTCAACACCGTGATGTTCAGCCTCGTCAACGCCGTGGTGGTTCGCGCCCTGCCGTTTCCCGAGGCCGACCGTCTCGTGCATGTCTGGCACGTTCCGCCTCCAGTGCAATTCCCGGGTGCCACACGCTTCTCGGTGTCTCCCGCCAACTATCTCGATTGGGACGCGCAGAACCAGGTGTTCGAGCGCATGTCGTTATACGCACCGCGCGGCGCCACGCTGACGGGCGCAGCACAGGAGGCCGCGGCCGTTCCTGCGGCGCTCGTCTCGGCGGCGTTCTTCAATGTGCTCAGCGTCACGCCGCTGTATGGACGCGCGTTCGAACCGGGCGAAGACGCACCAGGCAAGCCCGACGTCGTCATCGTGAGCGAATCGCTGTGGCAGACACGATTTGGCGGCGATCGTGGTCTCATCGGCCGCTCGATCATGATCGACTCGCGGCCGCACACCGTCATCGGCATCCTTCCGGACTCGGTGACGTTCCCAGCGAGGGCGCGTATCTGGCTGCCGCTCGTGATGACGAACGACCTGCGCGCCACGCGCGGTATCCATGATTTCCAAGTGGTCGCGCGTCTGAAGCCTGGTGTCGCTGTGACGCAGGCGCAGGCGGAGATGGACGCGATCTCGAAGCGTCTCGAGCGCGAGTATCCGGTCGACAACGCGGGCTGGGGCGCGCTCGTCCTGCCGCTTCAGGACGACATCGTCGGCGACGCGCGGACCGCGCTGCTCGTGCTGCTCGGGGCCGTTGCCTTCGTGATGCTCATCGCCTCGGCCAACCTGGCCAATTTGCTGCTCGCCAAGACGCTCGGCCGGTCGAAGGAGATCGCGGTGCGCACCGCACTTGGCGCGAGCCGACGTCGAGTGGTCCAGCAGATCCTGTGCGAGACAATCCTGCTCGGCCTCATCAGCGGTGCGGCGGGGTTCCTCCTGGCGCGTGGCAGCCTCACGGCTGTTGTCGCCTACGTCGGCGATACGTTGCCCCGTGCGTCGGAAATCGATCTCGACGCCCGCGTGCTGCTGTTCACGCTGGGCATATCGCTGGCGTCCGGCATCATCGCCGGCCTCGCGCCGGCATGGCGGCTCACGCGTCCGTCGATTCAGAGCACGCTCAACCAGGGCCTGACGCGAACGGCAACCGGTTCGCGCGATCGCCGGCTGCGCAGCGCGCTCGTCGTCTCCGAGGTGGCGCTGGCGCTGGTGCTGCTGGCGGGCGCGGGCCTGTTGATTCGCACGATCGGCACGCTGCGAGGGGTCGATCCCGGCTTCGATCAGCGCAACGTGCTGACGGCGATACTGGCGTTGCCGCAGGTCAAGTATCCAGAGCAGGGCAATCGAACGCGGTTCGCCGATCAGGTGCTGGCCCGCATTCGTGCGATTCCCGGTGTCGAGACGGTGTCGGCGATCGACTCGCCACCGATGACCGGGGGCTCGACGCAGCCGGTCGCGATCGAAGGGCAGCCGGCACGTCAGATGTCGGAGCAGCCCACGGCCGCCGTGCGCCGCATCATGCCCGGCTACCTGCGGGCGACAAGAATCAGGCTGCTCGCCGGTCGTGACTTCAGCGACGCCGACACGGCAACCAGTCCCGCCGTCGTGCTCGTCAGCGAGTCGATGGCGAAGCAGTTCTGGCCCAACGACAATCCCGTCGGCAAGCGGCTGACGCTGACGTTCCGTCCGAACGTTGTGCGCGAGGTCGTCGGCGTGGTGGGTGACGTGAAGATGAGGGGACTCGACGTCGCCGAGCCTGTCGCGACGCTCTACACACCATTTGCCCAGAGTCAATGGGGCTTCTTCACGCTGGTCATCCGAACGACGGTGCCGCCGATGTCAGTAGCGCCTGCCCTCACGTCCGCCGTCCACGAGATCGATGCGGAGCTGCCGCTGCTGCGCGTGCTGACGATGGAAGACTTCGTCAGTGCCTCGTTTGCCCAGCGTCGATTCGCGATGGAGTTGCTCGGCGCGTTCGCCGGTTTCGCGCTGCTGCTCGCCGCGATCGGCATCTATAGTGTGTTGTCGTGGACCGTGCGCCAGCGTGTACGAGAAATCGGCATTCGCCGTGCACTCGGAGCAACCGTTCCCGATGTGATCCGCATGGTCGTCAGTGAGGGTCTCAAGCCCACCATCTGGGGAGTCGTCTTCGGTGTCGTCAGTGCGCTGGCACTGGGCCGTCTGATCTCGGCGATGGTTTTTGGCGTGTCTCCTCATGACGCGGCGACGCTGACCGCCGTAGCGGTCATTCTCACCGTCGTCGGCATCACGGCGAGCCTCGTGCCCGCCTATCGCGCCACGCGAATCGATCCGGCGGTCGCGCTGCGCGATGAGCCCTGATCCCGAGGCAACAGAGGACGCGGAGGTTCCCTCCGTAACCTCCGGTAACTCCAAACTGGGAATAATGACGCAACCACCCGTGTTTCCCACGTATGCGCAAAGTGGTCGCGAGCGCGATCGTTGTCGCGTCAGCGGCGGCTCTCCTCGCTCAAGACGGTCGGCTCGATTACCCACAATGGCGAGGCGTGCAGCGGGACGGCTCGGCGAGTGCATTTTCCACGCCGAAGGTGTGGCCGCCGCAACTGCGACGGCGTTGGAAGGTCGAGGTGGGCGAAGGTTACTCGACGCCGATTGTTGTCGGGACGACGATCTATGTCTTCACGAGACGCGACGACAACGAAGTGTTGAGCGCCCTCGACGCGAACAGCGGTGTCGAGCGTTGGCGCTCCAGCCATCCCGCACCCTACACGCCAGGTAAACCAGCTGCCGCACACGGCGCAGGCCCCAAGGCGACCCCACTTTTTCATAACGGCAGACTGTTCACTCTCGGAATCAGCGGCATCGTCACGGCATTCGATGCGGCGACAGGCAAACGCCTGTGGCAGACCGCGCCGCCGGCGGAGCCCCCGTATTACGGGGCCGCCTCCTCACCTGTCGGCGACGGCAATATCGTCATGGTGAACCCCGGCGACTACGGGCCGCTGACCGCATTCGACACGGCGACCGGTGCGGTCAAATGGACGGCCGGCAAAGGTGGATTCTTCGCCTCGCCGATTGTCACGACCCTGGACGGTGTTCGACAGGTTATCGCCGTCACGCAGGGCGCCATCATCGGCGCCTCACTGCCCGATGGCGCCGTGTTGTGGGAGGTGCCTTGGGGTGGCGGCAACGGTGGCCCGACCCCAGTCATGGCAGGCGACATCGTCATCGTCAGCGGCTCCGATCGGGGAACGGTCGCGTTCAGACCAACGAAACGCGGGGGCACGTGGACAACGCAGACGGTGTGGGAGACGAAGGACGTCTCGATGTATCTCAGCACGCCAGTGGTGATCGACGAGGCCTTGTTCGGTTTTTCCACGCGCAACAGCGGCCAGTTCTTCGCAATCGATATTCGGAGTGGAAAGACGTTATGGCTTGGTCCAGCGCGTGAGGCCACGAATACCGCCGTCGCGAAGTCGGGTCGGCTGCTCTTCTTCTTGAAGGACGACGCGCAGTTGATCGTTGCCGCCGGCAGCCGCGCCGGGTTCGAACCAGCGCAGCGCTATACGGTTGCCGACGCTGCGACATGGGCCGATCCAGTCCTGTCGGGCAACCGCCTGTTCGTGAAGGATGTATCGTCGTTGACACTCTGGACGATGAATTGAGCGTCGAGGCTGCTTCGTGTACCTTCGTAGTTTGGTTCGTTGCTCCTCGAGGGACCGACACATGCGGCAGCTGATGCTTACGTTGTGCTTTGCCGGAGCGGTCGCGATCGTCGTGCCGGCGCAAGAAAAGGACGCGACCTTTGAGGTCGCGAGCGTCAAGCCGAACAAGTCTGGCGATACCAACGGCATGCTCCGCATGTTGCCCGGCGGTCGTGTCAGTGCTTCGAACATGCCGGTCAGGCCGATCATCACGTTCGCGTACCAGCTCGCGCAGTATCAGCTCGTTGGCGGACCAGGCTGGCTGACGACAGATCGATACGACCTCATCGCGAAGTTGGAAGGGGATCCAGGTCCGGTGTTCGCCCCCAGCGGAACCGCGCCAAATCCGATGCAGCTCGCGCTGCGGAATCTGCTCGAGGATCGCTTCAAGCTGAAAGTGCATCGCGAGACGCGCGAGATGGACATCTACGCGCTCGTCATGGCGAAGCCAGGCGGCGGTCCTGGTCCGAATCTCAAGCCGACGACGCAGGACTGCGCGGCAGCGGCCGCGGCCGCGCAACGTGGCGCGCCGCCGCCATCGAGCGCCGCGACGGGCGTACCGTTCTGTGGCATTCAGGGCGGCCCAGGCCGGATCAGATTCGGAGGATTGCCCGCATCCGCGCTCGCGCAAGCGTTCTCCGGTCCCGCCGGGCGCATGGTCGTCGAGCGCACTGGTCTCAGCGGTGCCTGGGATTTCGAGTTGAACTACGCCGCTGAAGGACGCGGGGCGCCGGGCGGTGCCGACGCAGCACCGGCCGATCCGAACGCGCCGTCACTCTTCACGGCGATTCAGGAACAACTCGGACTGAAGCTCGAGTCCACGAAGGGACCAGTGGAAGTTCTCGTCATCGACAGTGTGGAGAGGCCCACCGAGAACTAAGTCGGCCGCCTACTCACGTTATCCCTACCGACGCGCACTCGCTCAGATGAATGCCGCGTGAACGGCCCGTTCAGGCTGGGTTCACGGCTCCTCGCATAGCCTCGAGAGCGTGATTCAGCTGCGGCGCGTCTTCAAATCCTACGAGACACCAGCGGGCCCATTTGAGGCGCTACACGACATCGACCTCGACGTCGGCGCCGGTGATCTGGTCGCTATTACGGGCAAGTCAGGCAGCGGCAAATCGACGCTGCTCAACGTGATCGCGGGCATCGATCGACCAACCAGCGGCGAGGTGATCGTCGCCGGCACGCCGGTTCATCGATCGACGGAGCACGCCCTCGCGCGCTGGCGCGGGGCGACGGTTGGCGTCGTGTTTCAATTCTTCCAGCTGTTGCCGACGCTCACCGTCGCCGAAAACGTCATCCTGCCGATGGACTTCCTGGGCGCCAGGCCAGCTAGCGCGCGTCGGCGCCACGCGCTCGAGCTGCTGGCGCGTGTCGGCCTCGCCGACCAGGCGGACAAGCTGCCGGCAGCACTTTCCGGCGGGCAGCAGCAGCGTGTGGCGATCGCGCGCGCGCTGGCCAACGATCCGAAGATCGTGACCGCCGATGAGCCCACGGGCAATCTCGACTCGGAAACTGCGGTGGCCTTGCTGGACATGTTTGGCGCGCTCGCCGTCGGCGGAACCACGGTCGTGATCGCGACCCACGAGCGCGAAATCGCCCGTCTCGCCACGCGCACATTCGCGCTTGCTGACGGGCGTCTCACGGAACCGGGGCAGGCCCGGGGTCGGACCCAAGGTCAGACCCCGGAACCGGTTCGCGCGTGACCACGCTCTGGGCGAAAGCCGCCGCCGACGTCTGGCGCGCTCGTTCCCGCACCATCCTCGTCGTCATCGCCATCGCGATTGGACTGTCAGGGTTTCTCGCGGTGCTGTCGACCTACACCATCCTGCGACGCGAGCTCGATCGCGGTTATCTCGCCACCAATCCGGCGTCCGCGGTCCTCCGCACGACGGCGGTGGACGAGGCGCTGCTCACGAAGGTGATCGCGCGTGACGACGTCGACGATGCCGACGCGAGACGTGTGGTGACGGCGAGCCTGCGAACCGGAGACGGCGCGTGGCGCCGAGTGATGTTGTTCGTGCTGCGCGACTTCACGAGCCTCCGGATCAACACGGTGACACCCGAAGGCGGCGAGTGGCCACCATCCCCTGGCGGCATGTCGATCGAGCGCGATGCCTTCCAGGTCGCCAAAGCACGAATCGGCGACCTCGTCGCGATTCGGATGTCGGACGGACGCGAGCATCGGCTGCGCGTGGCCGGTGGGGTGCACGACCCGGGGCAAGCGCAGGCGCGCATGGAGAACATGGTCTATGCCTACATCACGCCGGAGACGCTGGTGCGTCTCGGCGAGATGCCGACGCTCGATCGTCTTCAGCTACTCGTGAGCGGCAACCGCCTCGACGAAGCGCACATCCGACGGGTCGCCGAGGACGTCAAAGCCTCGCTCGAACGCGACGGCCATCGGGTGCGTCGCATCGACGTCCCGACGCCCGGCCAACATCCACACACCGTGATCATGGGCTTCCTGCTGCTCGTGATGGCCGCGTTCGGTTTTCTCGCGCTGGTGCTGAGCGGCGTCATCGTCGTCAACCTGCTGTTTGCGACGATGGCGAACGAGCGGCGTCAGGTTGGAGTGATGAAGGCCATCGGCGGCACGCGCGGCCAGATTGCTGCAATTTATCTCGCCGAAGCCGCGCTCTTCGGAGCGGCGGCGATTGCGCTGGCGAGCCCGGCGGGAATCTGGGGCGGCCGCGTGCTGAGCCGCTATTTTGCAGTCCTGCTCAACTTCGATCTCGCCACCCTCGCCGTGCCGGGCTGGGTGTATCTGCTGGTCGCGTTCATCGGGCTCGTCGTCCCGATCGCCGCGGCCGCGTATCCCGTCGCCGTCGGCACACGCATCACCGTGCGCGAGGCCATCGCTGCGGCCGGCGTCGATCTCTCCACCTTTGGCGGCCGGCGCCTCGACCGCGTACTGGCCGCACTCCCGCTTGCCCGGGGGCCGCTGCTCCTCGGTGTGCGCAACAGTCTGCGCCGGCGCGTTCGTCTGGCGCTGACGCTGGTCACCCTCACCCTCGCCGGTGCGTTCTTCATCTCGGCGCTCAGTTTTCGCACGTCGATGATCGCGACGTTCGATCAGTTGTTTGGCGCGGGCACGTTCGGCGCCGACGATCGATACGCGTTCGATCAGCACATGCTGATGATTTACATCTTCTTGATCCTGGTCGGCGGTGTTCTCGCTGCGGTCGGCGCGCTGGGACTGATGACGACGACCAGCCTCAACGTGCTCGACCGCCGTCGCGAGCTCGGCGTGCTGCGAGCGATTGGCGCCACTCCCAGGATGGTTGGCGGTATCGTCGTACTCGAGGCCGTGTTCGTCGTGGTGATCGCCTGGGGACTTGGCGTGCTGCTCGCGTGGCCGATTACGGCGGCGCTCGGAACGCTGATGTCCAGCCTGCTGACGCTGATAAAAGTCCGCAGTGGGGTTCTCGTTTCACTCGCGCCGGCTGCGGTGGCGGGCTGGCTCGGCATCGCCGTCGCTCTTGCGGTCGTCTCGAGCCTCGCCCCTGCCTGGAGCGCGTCGCGCCGATCGATTCGCGAGGCTATTTCTTATGAGTAATCGAACGATCGTGGTGCTCGTCGTTGTCGCACTCGTGGGGACCGCGTGCTGGTTCTGCAGCGAGGCGCTCTGGAACGCCGTCGTCGCGATGCATCAACGGGGATAGGAATCAGTCAGGAATCAGGAGTCAGGAATCAGGATTCAGTCGTGGGCCAGTGATCGAGGATTCAGGAAAATTCCTTCTTCGTGCGTATGAGCATAGGGCGAAAGCCGGCTGCGGAGATCGGCATCGACGAAGCGCTGGTGCGGGCTCTGCTCCGAGAACAGCACCCCGATCTCGCCGACCTGGCGTTGATCGACGTTGGCGAGGGGTGGGACAACAAGCTGTTTCGCCTGGGGGACGAGCTCGCCGTCCGCCTGCCGCGCCGCGCGATAGCGACGCCGTTGATCGATCAGGAGCAGCGCTGGCTGCCGGACTTGTCGTCGCAGCTCCCGGTGCCGATTCCGGCTCCGGTCCGCATTGGCCGACCTGGTTGTGGATTCCCATGGTCGTGGTCGGTTGTGCGCTGGTTCGCCGGCCAGACCGCGGCAGTCGTCGACACTCTCGACCTCGCACGACTGGCGTTCGAACTCGGGCACTTCCTGCGGGCGCTGCATCATCCGGCGCCGAGCGGCGCCCCATCGAATCCGTGGCGAGCATCGCTGGCGGCGCGCGCGGCGATAACCCTGCAGTACCTCGAGCGCGTGGAGCCGCTGGTCGATGGCGGCGCGGTACTCGAGATTTGGGAGCGCGCACTGTCGACGCCTGCGTGGGCAGGCCCTCCGCTGTGGCTTCACGGTGATCTTCATCCGGGCAATCTGTTGATTCACGAGGGCGGTCTCGCCGCAGTCATCGATTTTGGCGACATGACCAGCGGCGATCCGGCGATCGACCTTTCGGCGGGATGGGGACTCTTCCCGGTGTCACTTCGAGCCGCGTTTCGACGAGCGGCTCGCCACGCCTCGAGTCCGATCGACGATCACACGTGGATGCGCGCTCGAGGTTGGGCGCTCACGCTCGGTCTCGCCTACCTGGCCAATTCGAAGGACGATGCCGCGTTCAGCGTAGTGGGGCAGCGATATATCGAGATGGCGCTCGAGAAAGGCTCCTGACGATGCCTGCGCTACTCGGAGCGCAACGCAGCCAGCGGGCTGCTGCCGGCGGCACGTCTGGCTGGAAAGTACGCGGCGACCAGCACGAGCGCGACTAATCCAACTGCCGCCGTCGCGAACACGAGCGGATCGAGCGGCTGCACTTCGAAGAGCAGCGACCGCAGCGCGCGGGTGGCTGCCGTTGCCGCGATCACGCCGATCGTCGCACCGACCGCGCCGACCAGCAGACTGCGCTGCAACACCGCTCGAGCGATATCCGCTGGGCTGGCGCCCACAGCCGCACGTACGGCGAGCTCCTGCCGCCGTTGTCGTACTTCATACGACAGCACGCCGTAAATCCCGATCGCGGCGAGCGCCATCGCCATCAGCGCGAACAGACTGGTGACCGTCACGGCGGCGCGCGGACGCGCCAGCTCTCGAGCCAACAGCGCGTTCATCGATGCCACAGATTCGATCGCGGCGGAAGGCTCGATCGCCTGGACCCGATCGAGGATCGCCGGCACGAGCGCGTCGGGAGCGGCGGTGGTGCGCACGACGAGCGACGCGGCCTGGAAGAAGAAGAACTGGTCGGCAGGAAAGTACACCGTCATCCACGGTTTGGTGAGCTCGCGATAGCGGTTATCTGCGACGACCCCGACGACTGTGACCCAGGGCCAGTCGGCGGCGTCCACGAATTTGAGGCGCTTGCCGAGCGGATTCTGGCCGGGCCAATACCGCTGTGCCACTCCTTCGCTGACGATCGCGACAGGCACACCGTCACTGCGATCGGAGGTCTCGAATGCGCGGCCGACCGCGATCGGGATGCCCATGGTGCCGAAATACGACGGCAACACCGGCTCCCAGGTCGACCACGGGTTGGTGGCCGCTTCGCGCGTTGATTGTCCCTCGAACATCATCGGTGCGCTGAGTCCAAGGGTGCCCGACCCGGGGCCTACGTGCACTGGCGATGCAGACTCCACGCCTGGCAGCGTTTCCAGCTGCGGTAATAGATCGCGGTAGAGCGCCAGCATCGCGCGCGGGTCGCGTCGGCGGCTCTCGGGGAGCAGCAGCCGGATGTTCAGCAGGTTTGTCGAGTTGAACCCGCGGTCGATCGCTTGAAGCTGGGCGAATGTTCGGATCAGCAGCCCGGCGCCGATCGCGACGATCACCGCGGCGGCCACTTCCAGGGTCGTGAACGCGAGCAGGCCTCTCGTGCCGCGCACACCTCGGAACGCGTGTTCCGATCGAGGCGCGCGGGCCACACCACGCTGCAGATACATCGGAACCGTGCCGAGCGTCAGTACCCACAGCAACGCGGCACCCACACAGAAGGCCAGCACCCTGAGGTCGAGTGCGGCGAGCTCGACGCGAGGCATGTCGCCAGGCGCGAAATACTGCAGGCCGAGGAGCAGTGACCGCGCAATGGCGAGGCCGCAAATCGCCGCCAACGTGCCGAGTACGAGACCTTCAGCTACGGTCTGGCGGAGTAGCCTCCCATACCCGGCGCCGAGCGCCACGCGAATCGCCACGTCCATCCGCCGTTCGGACGTTCGCATCAGCAGCAGCGCCGCGACGTTGACGCCGGCGATCGCGAAGACGAGCCCGCCCGCGGCAAAGAGCGCGATGAGCACGCGGCGCCCGTTGCCGACGACGCCATCGAGCACCGGCTCGACCGCAACCTGCATCGGCCCGAATACCTTGGGAAACTCGTCGGAAAGGCGCCGATGTATGAGCTGCAGCTCCGCACGCGCCTGATCGGCCGTAACACCGCGCTTCAGCCGGCCGAGTAGCTCGAACTGGAAGAGCGTTCTCCCATCGAATCGACCTGCGCGCCCATCGAAGATGGTTGCGCCAGGCGCCCAGATGTCAGTACCCAATGGGTAGTCGACCGACGCGGGGGCGACGCCGATCACGACCAGCGTGCGATCGCCGGCCCACGTCAATCGACGTCCGACGAACGACGGATCGCCACCGGACACGCGTCGCCAGAACCGTTCGCTGACCACGGCGACGACGTCCGCGCCGACGCGCTCATCATCGGCGTGCAGCCAGCGCCCGTACAGCGGGGCGCCCCGACTGACCACCTGAAAGAAACCGGCGGACACAGGGGACATCGGGACGGCAGTGGCCTGGCCATCAATCGTGAGCGGAACCGGTCCCGTGGCTGCGTGATCGACCGCGGCGACCGCGTCGAAGCTGCGCGTCTGGCCGCGCCACCGCTCGAACTCCTGAAGCGACAGTGGGGCGGGGAAGTTGCCGCGCTGCACGTCGCGCTTCATCACGAGCACGACCCGATCCTGGTCGGGCACGAGCGGCTGTAGCAGCACGGCGTCTATCACGGCAAACAACGCGGTGATGACACCGATCCCGAGCCCGAGCGTCAGCGTCGTGGCCGAGGCGAAAAAGCGGCCGCGCCACAGACCGCGCATCGCGTACTTGAAGTCGAGCAGGAATGTGTCCATGACGTCTCCGAGGATACGCCGGTTAGACGTTCGGACCCAGATACCGGACTAACGCAGGCCAAGCGACACGCGGAGCCGCTCTATCTCTTCCGCGAGTGCGTTTCGGAACATGCGATCTCGGGGCGCGCGGGAAGCGACGTAGCCCAACTCCGATCGCACGGTTCCGTTGGCGGTCGAGATGTTTGCCCACCCGATCACGCGGTCGCGCCACAACAACGGAAGCGCGTAGTAGCCGAACTGCCGCTTGGGAATCGGCGTGTAGGCCTCGAAACGGTACGGCCAGCCCCACAGCATCTCGAATCGGCGCCGGTCCCACACCACCGGATCGAATGGCGCGAGCAGGCGCACGCTGTCGTGCGACGCCGCGGTTGCAGGGTCCTCGTCAGCCGGCCAGTACCAGTCCACCCCGTCGACGCGTGCGTGGTCGAGCCGTGCGCGCGCGCGTTGCAGGGCGCGTCCCAATTCGTTCGACCACTGCGGCACGGCATATCGCAGCCGCCTGACGACCGTCGCCAGGCTCGACGCCGGCAGCGGAGCGTATTTGCCGACGACCACGTCCACCAGGGCATCGACGCGCGCGCGGCGCGTCGCCGCATCTCGAGGCGTGGCCTCGTGCTCGTGAACTGCGTAGACGCGGATGCCGGCGTCGCGCCGGACGACGCGCAACAGCCCGCGGTAGTGCATCTGGTCGAGCAGGTGGGTGGTGGCGCTGGACGAGCCGCCCCAGTAGTTCGTCACGGTGCCGAGCGCGAAATGGTCGTCGACGTCTCGCGGATGCACCGGTCCGTGGGTGCGCACGAACGCCAGCAGCGCGCGCACGTGCCGTCCGCGCGCCGCGCTCCACGGCGCCGGACCGCCACGCGGGTGCATCAGGGCCGAGACCGCGTCGCTGACGAAGCCGTAGTTCACGAAGAAGTCTTCGTGCACGCGCAGCCGCTCGTAGTCGCGCTCGAGATCGCCGGCGCGATAGCCGACGACACGGTGGCGCAGCGTGAGGTCCTGAGCACGTGCGGGGGCGCGGATGGGATCGGCCTGCACGAAGCCGAGTGCGTCCAACGCGCGTTGCAGCGTCGTCGGTGGGAACAGGCTTCGCGTCACCGCGAAGCGTCGGAGATCGTCGAGAGTCAACAATCGATTTGTGATTAGTGATCTTTGATTAGTGATTCGTTGTTGATTGAGGATTGTTGATTATTGATTGAAAGGCGAGCGGCGGTGAGACACGCTCCTGCAATCGCCAATCAATCAACAATCAATAATCACCAATCACCAACGATTCACTAATCAAAGATCACCAATCACCAATCGATCAGCGAAGTACCCTGAGCTCTCCGCGCGTCAGCGGCATCGGACCAAACGTCGGCGTGCCGAGGCGACCCGCCTCGACACCCACCGTGCCATCGAGCTGGTAGTCGATCGGACCACCGGTGGCGGCCTGACGCGCCACCGACGCGAGGCCCGGTACGTCGGCGAAGTTGACCGTGAGGTCCAACGGCACGACCGACTGCTCGCCGGCGCGCAGCGGCAAACCGAGCGGGAAGTCGCCGTTCGCAGCGCGTGTGCCTTGCAGCGCCAGCGTGGCATTCACGGTGCTCAGCGTGAAGCCGAACGAGTTGGGGTTGGTCACCTCGAGCCAGATGCGCACGCCCGCGCCGCCGGTCGGATTGCGCAGCGACGGCGCGATCAGGCGAATCTGCGCGGGCTGGTTGTCAGCCTGTCGAAACCGCGGCGGCTGGACGATCTGCGCAAGAGGGCCCAGCGTCGCACACCCCGCCGTCGCGATCACGAGCACGAAACCGATGAGTCGTGTGAAGGCCATCGATCTCTATTCTCGGCGCTCGACCGCGGAACCTTGACTCAACAGGCCCCAGTCCTCAGGCCTCAGCGATCTCAACTGGGGCCTGGGCCCTGGGCCCTGGGGCCTTCATCGGGCGACCCGCCCACCCGGCGCCCAGGTCACGCCGATGCGTGCGCCCCACAGATGTGACATGTCGCCGAACGGCATGTGATCACGCAGCTCGAGTCGCAGGCCGAAGCCGTCACCGAGCCAGTAGTCGACTCCGCCGCCGGCATGCCACGCGCTGCCGGAGCCACGAATCACCATGGTTGTGACCCCTGCATTGACGAAGGGCACCACGGAATCGCCGAGCCATCGATACGACCCGCTGAACGACAGCAGGCCGACCCCGTAGTCGAAGCCATCGGGAAACAGACCGACGTAGCCCAATTCCGCGCCGGCGCCGATGCCGCTGCGATGGACGACGTCGACGCCGCCGCCGGTGTGCAGAATCGAACCGCCTCCTGTGACCGAGCCGGGAGCGATAAAGGTGTACGGCTGCACCGCCACGTTCGATGTCTGAGCGAGTGCCGCAGCGGGCAATAACGCCAAGGCGCAGACGAGACCGAGCGATTTGCTGAACATGTCGATTAGCTCCTCGGCCCGTAAGGTGCAGGAGTCCCGCATACGGGCTCAGCCCCGGAATTGACCTGCCTCACGTAGAATTCCGGCAGCATGCCGCTTGCCGCGGGCACTCATCTCGGTCCCTACGAGATCACCGAACAGATTGGTGTGGGCGGCATGGGCGAGGTGTATCGCGCTCGCGATACGAACCTCGGTCGCGACGTCGCGATCAAGGTCCTGCCGGAGGCATTCGCGCAGGACGCGGATCGGCTCGCGCGATTCGAGCGCGAAGCGAAGACGCTGGCCTCGCTGAGTCACCCGAACATCGCCATCGTCCATGGATTCGAGAAGGCCGGTGAGATCCGCGCGTTGGTGATGGAGCTCGTCGAGGGCCCGACACTCGCCGATCTGATCGAAGGCGATCGTCGTAGAGGCGAGTCTTTAGATTCGCCGGTCGCGGGCGGGTCTAAAGACCCGCCCCCACGACGATCGATTCCGACCGACGAAGCTGTTTCGATCGCACGACAAATCGCGGAGGCCCTTGAAGCGGCGCACGAGCAGGGGATCGTGCACCGCGATCTGAAGCCAGCCAACGTCAAGGTGCGCGACGACGGCACGGTGAAAGTCTTGGATTTCGGGCTCGCGAAAGTGTTTGGGCCGCCTGAAGGCGGCCCCTACGTACCCGATGTAGGGGCCGGCTTCAGCCGGCCCACGGCATCGATGTCGCCGACGATCACGACGCCGGCGATGACGCAGATCGGCGTCATCCTCGGCACGGCGGCCTACATGGCGCCGGAGCAGGCGCGCGGGAAGCCGGTCGACAAGCGGAGTGACATCTGGGCATTTGGCTGCGTGCTGTTCGAGATGTTGGCAGGCACGCGGGCGTTCGACGGCGAGGACGCGACCGATACGATCGCCGCAGTCGTGCGAGCGGAACCGAAGTGGGATGCGCTCCCTGCCGACGTGCCGAGTCACCTTCGGCTGCTGCTGCAGCGCTGCCTCGAGAAGGATCGCAAGAAACGGATCGGCGACATCGCTGGTGCGCTCTTCGTTCTTGCGGAACCGGGATTGACCGCCCATGTTGCTCCCGGAGCGTCCCCTCCGCCCGAGCCATCGCGCTGGCGGCGATCGATTCCGCTCATCGCAGTCGTCGCCACTGCCATCGTGGTGGGGGTTGCGACGTCGATGCTCAGGCCCTCACTCTCTTCGCCAAGTGTGACGAGATTTCCGGTCAGGCTGCCGGAGGGCCAACAGTTCACGAATGCCGGTCGGCCCGTGCTGACGATCTCGCCGGATGGGACGCGGATCGTTTACGTCGCGAATCAGCGGTTGTTCCTGAGATCGATGTCCGAGAGTACGCCTCGCGAGATTCCCGGGAGCGCCGAACCCGAAGGGATCACCACGCCGGCCTTTTCGCCCGGCGGGGAGTCAATCGCCTACATCTCGGTGCGAGATCGGGCGCTGAAGCGCATCTCGGTGGAAGGGGGCGCCGCTGTAAAGGTAGCGCCGATGGAAAACGCCTCTCTCGGTGTCAGCTGGAGCGACGACGGCATCATCTTCGGTCAGCGGGGGCGCGGCATCATGCGCGTCTCGCCGAACGGCGGCAAACCGGATGTGCTCTTCTCACCGGCAGGCCAGGAGCAGCCCTACGGCGGGCAGGTGCTCCCCGGCGGTGAGGCCATGCTGGTCACGGTCGGCGCCGCGCCCAGCGCCGCGGATGCGGTCAAGGATCCGAACCCCGATTCCCTCACGAACACTCGTGTTGTACTCGTGTCGCTGAAAACGGGTGGGCACAAGACGATCATCGAACACGGGGAGGAGGCGCGTTACCTCGCAACGGGCCACATCGTCTACGCCGAGGGCGATGCGTTACTGGCGGTTTCATTCGATCCAAAACGGCAACAAGTGATCGGGGAATCCATTCCGATCGTGCAGGGTGTTCGACGCAGCAACGCCACGCCCACTGCTCAGTACAGCGTCTCCAATACCGGTACTCTCGTGTATGTACCAGGCACGACGGCGCAGCGTCAGAGCCTTGCACTGATCGATCGCCGGGGACATACCGAGCTGCTGAAAGCGTCAACGGCGGCTTACAGCCTGCCACGCATATCTCCGGATGGGAAACAAATCGCGGTGGAGATCGATGACGGCAAATCCGCTCAGATCTGGATCTATGACGTGTCGGGTCGAGCCTCGATACGCCAGCTGACGCTCGAGGGACAGCAGAATCGCTTTCCCGCCTGGTCCGCAGATGGTCAGCACGTCGTGTTCACATCCGATCGCGGCGGCGATCTCGGAATCTGGAAGCAGCGTGCCGACGGCAGCGGAGCCGCTGAGCGCATCACGCAACCCGAGAAGGGCGAATCTCACGCACCGCTATCGTGGCATCCACACGAACAGACGTTGCTATTCGTCGTGGGCAAGCCGGGTGCCACCAGCGGCGCGTCGCTCTGGACGTATTCCTTGTCCGACAGGAAAGCACGACCGTTCGCGGGCGTCACATCGACGCAGAACCTTGGTGCGCAGTTCTCACCTGATGGACGATGGGTGGCGTATCAAGCCGTTGGCGGGTTTGCGAATGGGAGAGGTCCGTCGATTTTCGTGCGACCGTATCCCGTCACGGACGCAACCGTCTATCCCATTGCATCCGGTACTCACCCGACGTGGGCGTCTGACGGCACCGAGCTGTTCTATCAGAGGGCTGCCACGCTCTGGGTGACCCGCGTCACAACGCGTCCGTCGTTTGCGACCGGCGAACCGGTGGCGCTGCCATATGTCGGTGCACAGACGTTCTGGAGAAACTTCGACATCACACCAGATGGCAAATTACTCGGCGTGGTCAGCCCCGTTGAGCCGGGAGCGCTGGGGGCGCCCGAGATCGACGTGGTGCTCAATTGGTTTGAAGAGGTCAAGCGCCTGGTGCCTGTGAAATGAGCTAGAAGATGGACTCGCTCCCGGTACTCGCCTTGGTTCGTACAGAATCGCCGAACACATGGTGTCAACTCGCAATCCGTCCTCGGTCGGTCGTCCCGCGATGCATAGGAGGATCAGCCATGGAGCACATCATCAGCCAGCTGCTTCACGAGTACGAACACGGAAAAGTGACCCGGCGTCAGCTGATACGGACGCTGGCGCTCACCGCAACGGCCGCATCAACAGTCGGAACCGCGGAAGCGGCGCCGGCAAATGCGGTGTCGATTAACCACGTGTCCATGCAAGTCGCCGATTACACGAAGACGCGCGATTTCTATGCGGGTCTGTTCGGGATGAAAGTGTCCGACGATGACGGCAAGACGCAGTGCCGTTTGACGTTTGGCGACAACATCCTCATTCCGCGCAACGCCACCAGCCGGCCTGGTGGCAAGATTGGTGTCGATCACATCGCGTACACGTTGGCCAACTGGGACACGAACAAGTCGGTCAAGCCGGCAGTCGAAGCGGAGCTGAAACGTCGCGGCCTGACTATTCGAGTGACCGAAGGCAGCTTCCACGTCCAGGATCCGGACGGCTTCGAAGTGCAGATGGGCGGAAAGAAGCAGTAGTGCGGCAGTAGGGCGCGCAGTGACGTTGACCCCAGGCAATCGCCTCGGTCCGTATGAGATCACCGAGCAGATCGGCATCGGTGGCATGGGAGAGGTGTATCGCGCCAGGGATGTGAATCTCGGGCGCGACGTCGCCATCAAGGTCCTGCCGGAGGCATTCGCGCAGGACGCGGATCGGCTCGCGCGGTTCGAGCGCGAGGCGAAGACGCTCGCGTCACTGAGTCACCCGAACATCGCGATCGTTCACGGGTTCGAGAAGACAGGCGATGTCCGCGCGCTGGTCATGGAGTTGGTCGAGGGGCCAACCCTAGCCGATCGGATCGCGCAGGGGGCGATACCGATTGACGAGGCGCTGCCGATTGCGCGGCAGATCGCCGAAGCGCTCGAGGCGGCGCACGAGCAGGGGATCGTGCACCGCGACCTGAAGCCGGCCAACGTCAAGGTGCGCGACGACGGCACGGTGAAGGTGCTGGATTTTGGGCTCGCGAAAGTGTATGGGCCGCCTGAAGGCGGCCCCTACGTACCCGATGTGGGGGCCGGCTTCAGCCGGCCCACGGCATCGATGTCGCCGACGATCACGACGCCGGCGATGACGCAGATCGGCGTCATCCTCGGCACGGCGGCCTACATGGCGCCGGAGCAGGCGCGCGGGAAGCCGG
>Ga0207428_10000710_pt1 | contig 38563 bp, 34 predicted proteins | sample RhiMethybrSRZTD1_FD_187600 | JGI IMG/M metagenome (GOLD analysis project Ga0207428, IMG submission 187600) | Populus rhizosphere microbial communities from Tennessee, USA - Rhizosphere MetaG P. TD hybrid SRZTD1 (SPAdes) (version 3) | ecosystem: Host-associated > Plants > Roots > Rhizosphere >...
AGTCTAGACCGCCAAGGATCCCGGCCAGGGGGCCGGCGAAGTCCGGCACGGTGTCCGGCACGATCGTGAGGCCGGTATCCGCGAAGCGTTTCGGATCGCCATTGGCATTGATAATAATGCCGGTGCATTGCGCCGAAAGCGTCGCCAGCACCCGATCGAGAATTGAGACGCCGCCTATCTCGATGCGCGCCTTGTCGCCTCCACCCATGCGCCGCGCAAGACCGCCGGCGAGAACGAGACCGAGGGTGGGCGGAAAATTACTCGTCATGGACCGCCGCTTTACGCCGGTGCTTGGCGCTCTCCTCTTCGACGAATGAAAGATCCTGGTCGAACACGATGCGATCTTCGCCCGCGAGTGCGACAAAGCGCTTGCCACGCGCGCGGCCGACCAGGGTCAAGTTAGCTTTTCTCGCCAGCTCCACGCCCCAGGCCGTGAAGCCCGAGCGAGAAATCAGGATCGGTATTCCCATTCGTACAGTCTTAATCACCATTTCCGAGGTGAGACGTCCGGTGGTGTAGAAGATCTTGTCGTGAGCCGGCACGCGCTCCTGGAACATCCAGCCGGCGATCTTGTCGACCGCGTTGTGGCGTCCGACGTCTTCCATATAAACGAGCGGCTCGTCGCGTTGTGCAAGCACGCAGCCGTGGATCGCTCCAGCCTCGAGATAGAGCGATGGCGTCGTGTTGATCTTGTGAGTGAGGGCGTACAGCCACGAGGTGCGCAGCTCGGCCTCAGGCAGAGACACGTTCTCCAAAGCTTCCATCAGATCGCCGAACACGGTGCCCTGGGCGCAGCCCGATGTCTGCACCTTCTTCTTGAGCTTTTTTTCGTAGTTGGTTTTGCGCTCGGTGCGCACGACCACAACGGAAAGCTCCTCGTCGTACTCGACCTCGGTGATCACATCGGTCGAGAGCAACATGTGCTGATTGAGCAGATACCCGATCGCCAAGTACTCGGGATAGTCGCCGATAGTCATCGCGGTCACGATCTCCTGTTTGTTGAGGAAGATCGTCAGCGCCCGTTCGACCGTGACCGACGTCTCGATGCTCGCGCCGGTTTGATCGACGCCCACGACGCGCTGGGTGAGCCGCGGATCGTTCGGATTGGGCCGGATGATGTAGCTGTCGCGGTCTTTGCTCATTCAGCAACTATAGCAGACATTTTGGCACAGCATGAAAAACTGCCCAACTTAAGTGGGCAGCGTTGCGACTTTTGTCCATGGGTTGTCGGGCGAATAGAAGAATCATTTCCAAGCGGCGCGCGGCAGACATACACTACGGCCAACGACAAGTAAGCCCCGGGGGAGATGCCGATCATGCTTCGCGCTACCAAAGATATCGTGCTGCCGACCACGACCACCGGCTCGTTGCCGCGTCCCAGCTGGTACACCCAAAATCTCGGCTCCCGCAGCTTTCTTGACGCGATGGTGAACAACCAGTTCCGCGAGCAGTACGTCGATGCGGTGGCGCTCTATCTCCACGAGCAGGAGATGGCAGGGCTCGACATCGTTACAGACGGCGATGCGCACTTCGATTCCGACGTCGGTGGCCAGAGCTGGACCAATTACCCTCCGCGGCATATGGGCGGCTTTGACAAGAACCCGCAACCCACGCCGGCTGGGAAGGGTGGACTGGGTTTTCCTCCGGGCCACATCCTCCACGACTACCTCGAATCGCGAGTGATGCCCGGTATCGTCGGGCCGGTCACGCGGGGCGATCTGCAATATGCAGCCATGTTCAAAGTGGCTCAGCGTATGACCAAAAAGCCGGTCAAGTTCGGCACCATCGGGCCTGAGCTGGTCGCTTTCGCCGTCCAGGACAAGCACTACAAGTCGTTGAAGGATCGCATTCTGGCGATCACCGACGCGTTGAATGCCGAGCTGCACGATCTTGCCGACGCGGGGTGTCAGGTCATCCAGTTCGAGGAGCCGCAAATTCACCTGCTCGCTGTGCGCAACATCGTTGACGACGTCATCAATCCGGCATTCAGCGTCGAGGTGTTCAATCGCACGGTAAAAGGCCTGCGCGCCAAAACCGAGGTCTGGTGCCACACCTGCTGGGGCAACCCTTCGCAGCAGCGCATGTTCAAGGACGTGCAGAGCTACAAGAACGCCCTCGAGATGTTGAACAGGGTCGACGCAGATGTCATTACTTTCGAGTCGGCCAGCGCCGGCGGAATGGATCTCGAAGCCTTCGGCAAGATTATCACCGACAAGAAAGTCTGCATTGGCGGCATCGACCACCATTCGCTGCAGGTCGAGCGGCCGGAGGAGATTGCAGAGCATATCCGCCGCGCGCTCAAGCACATCCCTGCCGAGCGCCTTGTCCTCTCATCGGATTGCGGCATGGGGCGCGAGGGAATGAGCCGGCGGCACGCCTACTACAAGATCGTGTCGCTGGTGCTCGGCACCAATATCGTGCGCAAGGAGCTCGGCCTTCCGCAGGCAGAATGTCTTGCCGCCGATGCCCGCTATTCGCTCGTGGTGCCGGCAAAGTAATAACCTGGAGGTTGCTGCCGCTACTCAGCAGCTATGATACGTTCGGCGACCACTGAGGTCCGAAACTGTTCGGCGATCCAGTGGTTGCTCAAAGCCTTGCTCGGGTAAAGTGCTTATGATCGACGGACTTGGGCCACTCGCACCAACTCAGCACTTGAGTTGGCTTCTTTCTCAGAAAGGATGAAATTCCGCGCAATGACCGCAGCCTCAGTTCGGTTGCGGACGCCCAAACTGCGCAGCAAGCTCGAGGCGTGAATCTTGGTCGTGCCCACCGCAATTTTCAGTGCACGCGCAATCTCCTTATTCGACATGCCTTGCGCAATGAGTGGCAAAATAGCCCGTTGGCGCGGAGTCAACTTGTTCGCGTTCAGTTCAGGCGTCGCGTGCAGCGTGGATGGTTGCAGCATGCCTGCAATCGACGCGGGCTCTGATCCGTCAAATTGTATCACCGTCGGAGGCACGTAGATTCGGCCGGACAGCACGTCCGTGATCGCGCCAAAAATTTCCTCGTCCGACTGAGTTTTCGATATGAAGCCGGACAACCCATTCTCCAACGCACGAAGAGCATCAATGCGATTGTTACTGTGAGACATCGCCACTAATCGTGTTTTCGGATACTGCTGCCGCAGCAGACGAACGACCTCCCAAGACACATCAGGCGTCGTCATGTCAATCAGAGCGAGTTCCGGTTTCCCGTCGGATCTGAAATTATGGCGAGCGCATGCCAAAGACCGCGCGACGAGTACGTGATGATCGCTGAGAATAGCCGCCAAGGCTGCGCCGAAGGCACTAAGATACAAGCCGTGCCAATCGACTATTACAACGACACGCATGGCTCGCCTTCCAGGATCCGTCCCCCGGCGCGTGGCCTAACTTTTGCCAATGTAGCTAACACCTGTGGCGCTTGTGTGTCAAAAAACTTGCGATGCGACAAAATCGAACTTGATATCGGTCATGTTCTGTCAGGGCGTTTGTCATAAGTTCAAACGGATGTGACTGAGGTGTACTTGGGTCCGGACCTCACAAAACGAAATCCGTCACCTGCGCTGTCGGACTGGAGTAGTCCGCCTTACCGAAGTTTGCGCCAAGTGAGCCACACTCAAATGCGCTCAGCGAACCTATCGGCGCGATCGGAGCCTGAGATGGTTGCGGCAGAGGTGCACCATTGTAGGATAATCGACGCTTTCAAGCTTGAGTGTGGGCGTATTACGCGGGATGCCGAAACGGAGTCGCTACGGGAGCTTTTGCATCCTATCCTGGTGGATGTCCAAACAGGGGTTGTTAAGGTGGGGGCCGCCGGGGCCCCGGTTGCGTGGGGCATCGTTCAGAGCGGAGCCGCCGGGTGGGATTTCGTCGCTGTGAGATCAGAGCCCGGGGATACCGTATTAAGTACGATCCGAATCCGGACCTGGGAGGAACCGATCCAGATGGTCATGATCGTAAACGGTTTCACCTTCGCTACTGGAATATGTGAGCGGTTGACTGGTGAAGATCCCTCGGCAGGTGTGGCCGGCATTTAACCGTCCTGATCGTCCGGCGGGCTGCAGGAGCTTCTACGCGCCCCAATTTTTGACCTGGTATCGCTACGCGAATGCGAGCCTGACCAGGTAAGTCATGAGCCAGATCAGGAATGAAGCCCAGGTCACTGTGCAGAGCCCGGCTATGCCGAGCACCACAGCCGGCCAGGCACCGACGGCCTTGCCCATCATCGCACCAACGCTGGGGCGCTTGGAGGTCGTCGTTACTGTTTCAATATCGCCCATGTTGGGTCTCGTCGGACTGCGACGGCTACCATGGCAAATGGATGGGGGTCCAAGATGACTTTTCTCAATTCCGTGACGGGTCTGGGCGGATCGTCAAGATCGAAAGGGATTGCGCGTGCCATTTGGACGGGCAAGACAGTGAAATTTTTCTCCTGCGTAATTCCGCTGGCTCGGCAAACAAGCTCCGTCGGCATGAACTCGTCTGTCCGTTTCTTCATTGGCAGCAATTCAGCACTTGTATCTTTGACTATAAAGTATAACAGGCCAAAGCCGATCCTTCAAAAGTTCGGGACTAGTTCTTGTGGTCTATTGGCAGCTCGGCACTGCCTCCCGCCTCTGTCCGAATGCGTCGGCTCCCTCGATCATGCGCAAAGAAGGCGAAGCAATTCTTTCGTCGCGCGGCTCGTAACGGGTCACTGGCTGACAAAAGTGCAGCACCGATATCACTGTCGCGACCGGAAGAAATTCGAAGCGCGTGCCCATCCCCAGGAAAGGTATGAGCCATCTTTCAGTTTGAAGGTGGCCGCCAGCTCCGGCTGTTTGTCCTTGCCGACGACCCGATTGGCGACATAGTCACCCAGCATGATTCCGTGCTTGTAGCCGTGGCCGGATCCGCCGCCGACCAGCCATACATTACTCAACTCCGGATGCTGGTCCACGATGAAGTGCCCGTCAATACTGTCTTCGCGCTGGCACACCTTGCTCTCGACGAGCGGCTGCTCGGCGAGGGCCGGGAACCACTTCTTCACGAACTCGCGGCCGCGGCGGAGCTCATCCGCGGTCAACGTGTGCTCCTGCGTGTCGGGATCGACAATGACTTTCTCGAACGTCGGCACGACCTTGAATCCCTTGCCCTCGATGCTCGGGAATCCGTATGCGTTGTCCACCGACCAGGTCGGGAAGTTGGGATAGGTGAACCGCTCGTCGCCCGGCGGCGTCCCGTAGAAAAAGACGACGCGCCGCGGCGTGGACAGCTTGTTCTTCATCACCGCCGGGAACACTTTCGGGAGCCACGGGCCGCAGGCAAAGACGAAGGCTTGCGCGGCGACGCGCTGGCCCGTCGAGAGCGCCACATCCTGCAGCGTGCTGCCGGCGCGACGGCCGAGATCGACCTTCGCGGTCACGAATCGCCCGCCCTTCTTCTCGAACGCCTGTGCCACGGCGACGCAGCCTTCGCGCGCCTTCAGCACGCCGGTGCTCGGCGTGAACATCCCGAAGTCCACGCTGGCGGTGTTCATCTGCGGATACCGGCGCGTGAGGTCATCGTGCTTGACGATCTCGTACTTCACGCCAAGCGTGTCGAACACTTTCCTGGTTTCGATGAGATCTCTGGACCACTGGCTGGCCAGCGTGATCTGACCGGTGCGGAAGAACAACCGTTTACTCCATTCCGCTTCGCGCGCCTGCCAGCGGTCGAAGGCCTGGAGTACCCACTTTGTATAGATGTCGCGGGAACCGTAGCCGGCTCGAATCTGCCGTGACTCGCCGCCTGACGTCGCGCGCGAGTTGCCGGGGCCGTACTGATCGATGAGCGTCACGGTGAAGCCCATCTCGCGCAGGTAGAGTGCCGTCCATCCGCCGAATGCACCGGCGCCGACGACAACGATTTCAGTGGTGCTGGATCCCTGGGTGGCGAGAAGCCGACGGGCCCCGAGCGCCAGCGTACCAATGCCGGCGCCCGCGGCCTCCAGAAACCGGCGACGGTTCATTTCCTGGCCTGATCGTGCGTGTTGCTGGTCGGGAACGACGACGGGATCTCGAATCCCTTCCATTTTGCCTGCTCGTAGTTCTTTGAGTGATACGTGCTGATCACTTTCATGCCGAATGCTTTTGCGAGGGGCGCGGTCAGTGCCGGTCCGATGCCATGCAGATGAACGAGATCGGCATCTGTCGCGAATTTGGCGTAGAAAACGGCGCCAATCGTATTCGTAATCGTCTCAAAGTACTTTGACCTGCTGTGAGGCAGAGCGACCACTCGAACGCCCTCGTACTCTGACATTTGTTCAGGCACGAATCCCTTTCGGGCAATAATAATAAAAGTGTCGTTCGAACGAAGTTTTTTCAGCCGGGGAAACAAGTGCTCGCAATGGGTCTCCACCCCTCCAAGCACGCGAGGCACTCCCCGCAAGCCAGCTATACATGCGATCATGACTGTCCGCTCTTGCCTCGGGTGATCTCAAAACGTCAATGTTGCAGAGCGACTCCGGGTGGCGGCTGTTGCAATGCGATTTCGACGACATCTCCAGGATCGAGCCGGAAATCTTCATCCGCTGTAAGCCGCTCATAGCCTTTGTCCGTTCTCCTAATCACCGTTATGTCGGGGTTGGCACCTTTGCCGCGGACCAGTTGGGATGTGACGACACTGGTGTATCGCAGCTTTTCCTCTACGGCCTGCAATTGCGCCGAGAGATCGTTCAACTTGACAGTCGCGTCCTGCAACTCTTTCAACAGATCGATTTTTCGTTGATCCTCACCGTGTTCCAATTGCCTTGACAGGTCGTCTCGAAATTTTTCCGCCCGCAGTAGCTCGGCTTGTGTTTCCAGGTATCGCGTAACGGAGAACATGGCTTGACGGCGAGTCTCTTGAACCCGAGGTGCTGTGATAGAGCCCTTCGCGAGGAGATCCATCGCCCGCTGCAGGTCATCCTGATCCGCCTGGGCGTTTTCGTCCTGTTTTTTTTGCAGATCACTCAGGACGGTTATCCGGGCGCTGGCTTGCTTGATGCCCTTTTGAAGGAAGGCCTTTTCGCGGTGGTCGTCGAGCCGGCGCATTTCCATGTGTTGCGCCTCCCTACTCACAATTTCGGCAATTCGGGATCTCGCAATTGGAGCGTCCGGGAGTGCGCCTTGGTCAAACTCGGACTTGCTGCCTAATTCCGATCTCAGACGCCAGACATGCGCCTGCTCTTTGACGAATTCGGTCCAGAGCGCATCGTACCGACTGCGCAGATCCGTCGCTTCCAAGAACGGGTTGGTAATCCTGAACCTCATGAGCTCGTAGCCGCCCGCGATCGTCACGGCCTGTCGTACGGTCGTCAGCGGGCGATAAGGAACCTGTCCCGGCTTCGAGACGTCGCCCATGACAAAGATGGGCCGGAATTCGACCACGGTAGCGGTGACCTGATCGGGCTCGATGGCGATCACGTTCTCGCGACCGTCCGGTCCACGCTGGCGGAATACCTTCGGAGCAAGAGTTGACCGAATTTTTTCGCGAACTTCCGCTGCGGTTAACCCGCGCACAGGCAAAGTCCCTAAAAGAGGAAACGAGATGGCACCATCCACTTCAACAGAAACCCGTTGCTTCAAATCCGGCAGGCCGAAGACGCTGATTTCGATGACGTCGTCAACGTCCACGCGATACTCCGTGCGCCCGGCGTGGACTGAACACAGGAGAAATAGGAGGCCAAGGGCGCAGATTCGCCAGCGCGCCCTGGAACGACCGCAACGCGCGATGATTGTCATGTCCGCAACCTGGCTCATCTGATTTACCGGAGAAGTGACTGAACAGATCGTTCGCATCTGTGGCTCCTTTCGATACCAGCGCGACTCAAGCTTCGGCGATCTTCGAGAGCGTCGGGATGTCAACGAAACGGATGGTCTTTCGATTGGGCAGATCGATCAGGCCCATTGCCTTGAATTCCGCCAGCGTACGACTGACCGTTTCGGTGGACATGCCGAGATAATCCGCCATGTCCGCGCGCGGCAGCACGACCTGAAGGGCGTCGGGACGGCGCAGATCGCGTGGAAGGTGCTCGCGAATGCGCAGCAGAAACCACGCGAGCCGCGCGATCGTGTTCTTTTGCCCCATGATCAGCAAAAGCGGGAGCATCTCCTGCAGAACCTGATCGGCCCCGCAAGGCTCAGACATCTCGTGCATCTTCGCAAAGTGCCATCGATACAGTCGACACGACGTGATCGTTTCGGCGGTATAATATTGGCAGGCCGCATGCGATGGACGGATCACCGCTCCCGGCCAATAGAAGGTGAGGATCTGCCGATTGCCGTTCTCAAGCAGACGCACGGCACGGACCACGCCGTGAACAAGTTCGATCGTCTGGTTCTGGCTGTCCCCCTGCCAGAACAAGACTCGACCGCGCGGCACGAATGTGGAAGCCCCTATTCTGCGGTCATTGAGCTTCTCGGCGTCGGGCAAATGAGCGCCGCGACAGGACGGCAATTGCACAACGGCGGCTTGGATTTGCATCAGCCTAGCCTTTTGATCAGGCACACAGCACGTAGGACACCGAATTACATGCAAATCAGTCACGGACTTGCCATACGCTCGAAGCTTTAGGAAGTTCGGCATAGCTCGCGCGCCGCTCGGACTAGGCCACCGTGTGTAATTGGCTCTGACAACGCGGTTTTGTACGATTTGGTTAACCCGTACGCATGAGGGGATGAGCAGGCGCAATTGATTCACCGGATTCACCTCAGGTCGGCCTTCGCCTTAAGTTCCAGCATTCAATCGGCCCGCATACCCAAACGGCCTCGAAACTAAGGACAACGATTATGAGTCACAAAGGGGCATCTACTGTGATTGTGGGACGACGACCATTGCTGCGGGAGGGCTTGAGAGCCCTTTTACAGAATACTTGCTATAAGATTGTCGCAAGCACAACGCATGCATCTGACCTTAAGAATTTTCGCGCTTTGGCTGGATGCCAACCGATGATTATCATCGGGGTTGACGACGCTAACGACAATGTTGTTCAGGCAGCTAAAGATATAGAACTGCTGCGAGGCATTTTTCCCGAAAGCAAGATCATTATCGTCGCCGAAATTCGTGCTCCAACGGACGTGCAGCAGATCCTGGCGCTTGGTCCAAACGGCTTTATTGCCAACGTTGCATCTCGCGACATTCTGCTCAAGCTTTTGGAACTTACCCAACTGGACCAACAGGCCATCGTATTGTCGCGGCCGTGTCCGATTCCTACTGATCAAGCCGACAAGCGCGCCGAGTCGGCAGATATCCCCTCCTCAAATCTCTCTGGGATGTCCGCCGTCTCATTTGGCTCAAAAGACCCGACTTTCTCAAAGCGAGAACGAGAAATACTATTGCAGCTTGTGCAAGGAGACTCCAATAAGGAAATTGCCCGCTTATACAGCATCACTGAATCGACAGTAAAAGTTCATCTAAAAGCTATTTTGCGCAAGGTCGCCGCTCACAACAGGACACAGGCCGCTATTTGGGCGATCGCTAGGGGATATCGTTCTTCTCAAGCCTCAAACTCTTCCGATCACCCGATCATCAACGACATTAGCTTAACTGATCGACCGCTTGCGAAAAGCGAGAGGGGAAATGGCAGTACGAATGGCGCACACCATGTGGACTCGTCTTTAAGGACAGATTTGCTTCCCAAGATACCAAGATAATATCGTTGTTATTTAAGCACGCGCACCTGACCACCATTGACCGAGCACACGCAAAATGAACAACGGATTGCCGACCACATAGCGGCGCCAGAGCCGTTGCGGCTCGCGCGCAAGTCGATACATCCACTCGAAACGCAACTTTCTGACCCAGACTGGCGCGCGCTGCGTCTCGCCTGCCATGAAATCGAATAGCGCCCCGACAGCAAAGCCCAATCGGCAACCGGTTGCAGATAGATTGTTCCTCAGCCACAGTTCCTGGATCGGATTGCCCATCGCAACCAACACCACGTCTGCGCCACTCGCGCGGACGGCCTGGGCCACAAGCATATCCGCATCGGGAGAAAAGTAACCGTCCCGACACCCGACGATCTGGTGGTGCGGGCACGTCTGGATAAAAGATTTGACTGCCCGGAGCGCTACGCCAGGTTTGCCTCCGAGAAGATAGATTCGGAAATGATGGCGGGTTCTTTGGAGATAATAGGGAGTGAAGTCACTACCGTTGAGGTTGTCCGGAAATCGTACTCCAAACAAAAGCTTGCTGGCCAAGTCGATGCCGATCCCGTCATTTAGGACCACCGCATCACGTAGGGCGACCCGGACACGCGCATCGGCGGAAGCGATGTTAACGCAATTAGCGTTAGCAAACGCAACCATGGTACGCGTTTTTTGATCGAAGTTCTTATCGAGCTGGTCGACGACCTCGGAACGCGTCCAAACTGGTACCGACACATCGAGGATACACCGCTTACGTGCTCCCCCAACTGCCTCATAGACGTCCATGTAGGCGCGGGATGCGCGCCGCCAGTCGAATTCGGCGGCGGCGGCGATCGATGCCTTGCGCATGCTTTGGTAGTCCATTGTTACTTTCCGCCATTGCGCCAAAAACTGCGTTGCCGCTGCCTCTGACTGCGAAAAGTCAACCACCATCCCGGACCCTGTTTGTTTGACCAGCCGGCGGAATGCGGAAATGTCACTGAGTACAGGAAAGAGTCCCGCCGAAAGTCCCTCCACAACAGCGATCCCAAAACCTTCAAAATCCGACGAACTCACAAGGACCGAGCAGCCGCCGAGTAGCCCCCGTATTTCGGTTTCCGACGGCGAAGCAAAAATCTCTGTCGCATCGGCGATACCAGCTTCATTCGCGAGGGCGGCGAGCTTGCTTACGTCCACATCCCAAGGACATCCTGCAATTTTCAATCTCCATGTGCCGTCCTGCCGACGCAGCGCAGCGACGAAACTCATAAGACGGTCCAGCCGTTTGTTCGTGGAAAACCGACCGATCCACACTATCGTCTTGATAGGATGTGGCGCGCTGGCCTCGGCATATTTTATGATGTTCACGCCGTTTTCGATGCAGGCGATTCCGCGCCGACGCAGCCTGGAGAATAGCTCGTAGTCGGACGTCGAGACGGCTGCGACTCCGTCGTACCAAGTAAGCGAAAGCCGGGTAACGGTCGCGAAATAAAGCCGTTTGAGTCTAGCTGCGTACGGCGTGTGAAAAAATCCGCCATGCGTAGATACGACAAGCTTCTTTCGATGCAGCGGCTTTGTCCACGCGAGATAATCAAAGAAAAAATCAATGCCATGAACGTGCACGATATCCGCGTCCCGAATGAGCTTGATTGCGGAAAAAGCAAGTGGATAGCGCGATGAACCAATAAAAGGAATTCTGATTACTTCCGCTCCATTTATGACGTCGCGAGAAGGCAACAGCTCGGTCGTCTTAAACAATCGGTTTAACGTTATTATGCGTACGCGGTGACCCGCCGCCGTTTGCGCGCGCGCCAATTCTTGGACGACACTCTCAATTCCGCCGATTGCGGGAGCAAATTGGCGAACGACATGCACAATACGCATGTTGAAAATTGTGGGCATATTTCCTGCGCTGCCCAATGACTATTAAGACCGTAATCCAACTTACTACTGACCATTCGGGTTAGCTCAGAAGAACATAGGACAAGGACAAAACCATCAGCCCATAATACATCCAAGCATGCTTGGGCGTCGCGATCCAAACAAGCGCGATGAGTGAGCAGTCATGAGATAGCGGTCGTTCCGCTGCTTGTCGGCTGGCGCGATTCGAAGCGTGCCAAGATTGAGGCTCCATGCGACCGCGTCGATCCCGGATGCCACGTTTAGGCTAGACCCGACATGCTTCAGGTTGACAATTTACGCCGTATTGAACAGCAAACGCCGCGGGACGAGTTTCTCACCCTGGCCGAATTTTACGTTGCGGCCGTCGGCTTTTTGCGCAGGCAATTCTCTATCATCAGGGCTGCGTTGCTAGTCAGCTTGACACTTGGCGCCGTCTATATTTTCGCAAGTCCGGCGATCTATACAGGCAGTGCCACTCTCATCGTTGACGCTTCTAAAACACAATTGTTTCAATCCCAACAGTCACGGGGAAGCTTGCCCGTAAATTCGGCAATAGTCGACACTCAGATTCAGATTCTAACTTCGGACGATCTCGCGCTCTCTGTGATAAAAAGCCTGAATCTTGATAATGATCCGGAGTTCACTTCACCGAGGACGGGGATTCTTGGCGCTGTTACCGAGTTCGCGGGTGACGCAGTCAAAAGCGTTTTGAACGGCATTGTTCCCGAAGTCAGCGAACCGTCCATTGATCCAACGGCGGAATTTCGCGCTTTACGTACATTTCAGAAGCGTCTGAAGGTGAAACGTATGGCGCTCACATACGCTATCGAGATCGCCTTCGCATCGCACAACCCTTACCGCGCCGCTCAAGTCGCCAATGCGATTGCCGACGCCTATGAAATCAATGCATTTGAAGCCAAGCATCAGATCACAGGCCGGTCCGCAGAATGGTTGCATGATCGATTGAAAGAATTGCGGGAGCAGACCAACCAACGACTCGCATCAGAACTGACGGAAAAATACGGTGCTAACCACGCGCGCCTGAATGAGTTCGCGTTTGAGCTCGATAAGCTGCTTGTGTCTCCAATGGCTGAGTCGCGACTGATTAGCCATGCACGACCGCCCACGAAAAAAAGCTGGCCAGACCCCTTGCTCGTTATGGCGCTGGCAACACTCGGCGGTCTGATCTTCGGAGCCGCGATAGGCATGCTGCGCGATGTTTCTGACCGGGTGTTCCGCAATCCGTTGCAGATTGATGAACATCTGCACGCAGACTGCATTGCTGTCGTTCCTTTCGTTAAAGCACATGTGGCAGGACCAAATGCGTCGTTCAAAAAGGTCAAGGCAATAAACCCGGCGCTTCAAACTAACGGCGGGCACGAACGTCTGGGCATTGTCGGCTGGTTGCGGTGGCTGTCTAAAGCAACGGCATCTGGCATCATCAGCGCAGTTCGCAAAATTTTTAGTTGGATAGTACGCATCACAGTAATCCGCAGACGTCACCTTCTGGGCTCACCGAATCGGCAGCAGCGTGGGCGGCGCCGCCGTACTATCAGTCGCGACAAACGGTTGTGTTGGACAGTAATCAACTCCCCGATCTCGCGCTTCACCGAAGCTATCCGGGCTGTCAAAGTTGCGGCCGATCGCGGCAATATTGCCAAAACCAGCAAGGCAATTGGTATTACTTCATCGGTCCCCAACGAGGGGAAGTCGACTATCGCGATATCATTTGCCGCGCTGATCGCCAAAGGAGGCGGACGCGTGATACTTGTTGATTGCGATCTGCGGAACCCTGCGCTGTCGCGCATGTTAACACCCGACGCCAAGGCTGGCATGCTCGAGATCATCGCGGGTAAGGCCAGGCTTAACGATATTCTCTGGCATGAGCCCGCCACCAGGCTTGCTTTTCTGCCGGTAGTAGCGACATCACGGCTCGCCCACTCGAGTGACATCCTTTCATCCCAGGAAACTCAGAAATTATTCGAGCAGCTGCGCGAGTTATATGATTATGTGATTGTCGACCTGTCTCCCGTCGCGCCTGTGGTCGATGTGCGTGTCGTGAGCCACTTAGTGGATTCGTTCTTGCTGGTCGTAGAATGGGGCCGCACAAAAATAGACGTTGTCCAACTTGCGCTCGGCAATGCGCGCGGGGTTTGTGACAACTTGCTCGGCGTTGTTCTCAACAAAGCGGATATGAGGACGTTCGGCCGCTATGCGACCCATCATAAAAATTATTACGATAATCGCTACTACGCTCGCTATGGGTACACTGATTGACGGCCGCTGATATTGCTTCTGATTATTTTTTCGCGCGCTCGTGAATACACGTGGCGTATTATTATCAGAAATAGTGTCGCACCATGCGTCCAACGCAGGATCATTTGTCGTCAGATCCAATCGTTTACTTGGCGGAGATCAGTTCGCCTCAACATGATTACTCAATTTGGCTTACTCAATTAGGGCGAATTCCCAAGCGCTATCGAAGGCTGGTAACGTTTTGAAAGCCTGGGGAGGTGCATAGGGTTTGCAGATGCCAGACGGTGCGCACGCCTTGGCGCCAATTTCGTTGGCTAGCAATTCAGGAGCCGCAAAAAATATCCAGCATAAGTTTGCGTTACCTTTCTATCTTGTCAAACCTGTCGTCATCGCCGTCGATTTTCTGTTAATTCTCACCGCGAGTCTATTTGCCGGGCTTGGATATCATTGGCTCTTTCTCAACCATGTGCCGCCCTTGGAGCCATACATCGTCATCGGCATAATCACCTTTTTGAATTTCGCGACGACCATCGCCGCATTTGGTGCGTATCGGTTTGGCACCCTCGGCAAATTCGGGTCCCAGGCTTTTCAGGTAACGGCGATCTGGGTTGAGGTTTTCTTGATTTTGCTTGCGGTCGCTTTCTCCTTGAAGATTGCAGAGGCGTTTTCACGCGCGGCCACATTCGGATTTCTTTTTATCGGATGGTTCCTTCTTATCGTTTGGCGCGGTGTGCTGGCTCATGTGCTCGTGGATGCCCTTACAAGGGGGACCTTTGCAAAACAAAAGACGATCATCATTGGCGAACGGCCAATCCTTCTGGCATCGCAAACCCTGCCTGAGTTGCAGCGGTACGGGTACACGCCAGACGCGGTCATTGAAATCGATGAGAATGAATTTTCGGCAATCGGAATCTCTGAAACGTTGCGGGATAAACTCGATCTGGCAATCAAGATCGCACGGGAGCAAGCAGTTGGAAATATCCTTCTGTTTATTGGCTGGGAGCAGCGCCGCCGTATCCGAGTCATACTTGAGTTTCTGAGCGTACTGCCGATCCCGATTCACCTCGTTCCCGACGATGAAATTGCCGATTACCTCAGGCATTCACACAGCATTGGAGATATTTTTACTTCTGAACTCAAACGCGCCCCGCTTACCAAGCTGGGAAAAGTGCTGAAGCGCGCCGTCGATCTCATCGGTGCTGGCGCCGGTGTCTTACTGCTGGCGCCCCTAATGATTGCTGTCGCTCTTTTGATCAAGCTCGATTCGAACGGGCCGATTATATTCACGCAATGGCGTAGCGGTTTCAACGGTCGCCTATTTAGAATTTTCAAATTCCGCAGCATGACAGTTCTCGAGGATGGGCCGATCGTTCGACAAGCTACTCGAGAGGATCACCGTTTTACAAGACTGGGACGTTGGCTACGTCGCACAAACATCGACGAACTTCCGCAGCTATTTAATGTGTTACGTGGCGAGATGTCGCTGGTTGGCCCGCGGCCGCACGCAGCCGCTCATGACTGCGAATATGAAAGGCTGATTGCCGCTTATACCTTTCGTTATCAATTTAAACCGGGAATCACCGGCTGGGCACAGCTAAATGGCTATCGCGGTGAGACGCGAACCCTTGGTTTGATGTCGAAACGTGTCGAGCTCGATCTTTGGTACATCAAGAATTGGAGCACATGGCTGGATATCAAAATACTTCTGGGGACGCTGACGCGCGAAGTCTGGCGGCCACATGGCTATTAACTCCAAGCGTGGGAATTTTTGGCAGTCGAAGAAATGCCGGCACTTTGGAAAGTTGGTCGCAGGTCTTATGGCGCTTGATGTAGCAAATGTGACCGGGGGCGGAATAGCCGAGAGTTTTCGGTGGGTATCGAGGCATACGTTCTGTGTCGTTTCGAAAGAGCACATTCCCTCGCTCGCTGACCAAACTGTGGGTCTTAATCTCGACCGGCTCGCTTTCCATCACATGCCTTTGGACACAGCTATTACTGCTAAGAAAGTCGATAAAGGAACTGATCTTGCTGCATTACGCAGCTGGGTTCTGCAAAAGGATGTTGAGACAATCGCCATCGGTGATGGTGAGGCTGATCTGGTTATGTTCCGGGCCGCTACCCGCAGTTTCGCACCCGCCAATATCGCCTGCAGACGTCAGGCAAGATTTCTCGGATGTCAGATCGCTGCTCACTATGATCAGCAAGGCTTACTCGAAATTGTTCGCAAGTTATTGCATGCCGACAACCATCCTTGTCAGCGGTGCAAACAAGGCGAAGTAGATCAAGATTACAATGAGGATCTATTTCTTTCCGTGTTGCGCGCGGCCGACCAAAGCTGGGCTGCGAATTTGCGTGCGGCAATAGTCGACCCTATGGCCTATAGCGTGTTCATTCGTCCCTAGGCTTGGTCATTGCCGAACGTCGTTAAAGGAATCTGGATGGAGAGGTCTGGTACCTGATGAGCAAGTATTACGCGTCAATGAACGCTGCCTATAGTCCGCCCATCGCCTCGGCGGCTGGGATAAAGCATGGAATAACGATTGGGCAGCGCGTGGCGCCGATCGTCCCACTTGCTGCTGTTCTCTATAATTTCCTGCTTTGTTTCGTGAACACAAAAATCTCGGGCATCGGCCCCAGCATCGCGGTCGCGGCAGAAATAGTGCTGATCGGGATTGCTATCGGCCTTGTCTGGAATCGCAGCTCCACAATGTATGCGATACTCTTGCTACTCGCAGCATATTTCTATGCAGTGATGGTGTATCGGTCGGAATTCGACCCCAAGATTATTCGCGATATTCTTATCCCAATTGTTTTTTTCTTCTTGGGTTGCAGTCTCGGCACGCTCAAGGGCGGCGACAGGCTCGTGACGATCCTGATTTTGATTACGCTGGGTGCCGCCTTGTTTGAGTGGCTGGCGGTCGACACTTATGTACGCTATTTCGACGTAAGCAATTATTACATCGCACGTGGGACCGCCGATGCGGACCAACAGCAATCTTTTGATCAGTACTACCAAGGCTTCTTTAATAGCACTCGTTTTGATAACCGTACGTTACTGCCATTTCTCGGAAATCATCGCGTGTCGGGGATATTCCTCGAAGCGCCTTCCGTGGGTAATTTTGCCGCCATCGCCTTTGCGTGGGTGTTGCTGCGCGATCGTCAACGCTTTTGGGCTTTGATTACAAAAACGTTCATTCTCGTTGCGCTTGTAGCGCTGGCTGATGCACGATTTGGTTTGTACTTTAGTATTTTCACACTGTTGCTCCCTCTCATTCGGCCGACGGCACTTTTTGTTGCACCGTTTTTGGCAATGGCCGGACTCGTCACCTATGCCGGCGTCGCCGGGAATGAGGCGTTCAGCAACGATATGCTTGGACGATTTTCATATGCCGGCGAGATTCTTTCCGGGATCAATTCATTGCAAGTATTTGGACTACAAGTTAGCGACATAACTTCTGGAGTGCGTTTCGCGTCGGATCCCGTAACCGATTCCGCATACACTTATCTTATTGTTAAGTTCGGCATACTGGGCGCAGCTGCAATATGGGCCTTGTTTATTTACTCCCCCGCCGCAGATAAGAACGCCGCGCGTTTCAAAACCGTTATTGCGTTTTATTACATTCTCGCACTGACCATCGCCGCGTCGGTTTTTACTATAAAAACGGCAGCATTGTTGTGGTTCCTTTACGGCACATTGAACAATCCACATCGAGACGTCCGCTACACGGCATACAAATGACGCGATGCGCCTGCCGTTAGCGATGAGTTCCACAAAGCGGCCGCCGAACTACCTCGAATGGCCAATAGCTCTTTGGGGTAGTGATCATACCGAAGAGCGTTTTATCGAGTTCAGGCTTAACATTTATTGTGTCCGGGTCTCTGACTCGCTTTGAGACGCGCGTGCTCATCACGCGCGTGCAGCACCTCCACTGCTTGGCATAGGCGGCCTATTATGGACTTACATGTGAAGCAGTTGGCAAAAGGCGCTATCGGAACGCTGCATCGAGCCGCGCTTCATGCAGGAATAGTTGTCCTCCCTAATCACTACTATACGCCCATTGCCGATACCCACGAGCTTAGGAAACTCCAGAAATTTTGGGCAAAGCGATCGCCGATGACGGGCGTTCGCATGAATGTGGCCGCCCAAGGAAATTGCCTAAGCGAGATGGTCAAGCCTTACGAGCCGGAGTACCGCGGCAATGCCACTTACAAGGAAGCTGTTTCAAAAGCGTTTGGTCCCGGATTCGGTTATATTGAGGCGCAATGTCTGCATGGAGTGCTCCGTGCACTCAAACCACGAAAGATTTGTGAAGTCGGATCGGGAGTTTCAACTTTTTGCATGCTTCGCGCAATCGCGCTTAATGAAAAAGAGGGACATAGTGCGAAGATAACGTGCATCGAGCCAAATCCGAGTAAATTTCTGAACGGAATTAAGAATAAAAAGATTGATCTCATCGAAACACCAGTACAGGCACTTGATCCCGAATTTTTTCTTTGCCTGAACGCGGGTGACCTGCTTTTCATCGATTCGACACATGCCATCAAACCGGGTGGAGACGTCATTTATCTGTATCTCGAAGTCATCCCACGCTTGCGCCCCGGGGTTATCGTGCACATTCACGACATTTATCTTCCATATCTTTATCAGCGCGATTTATTGAATTTGCGAACCCTTTTTCAATGGTCCGAAACGGCTTTGCTGTTAGCATTGATCACCGGTAACGATCGGCTCAGCGTCGTTTTTTGTCTAAGTTTGCTCCACTACGACGCTCCAGACGTGTTGGCCAGTGTATTTCCCGAACACGTGCCTCAACCCGCAGAAAACGGTCTATGCGAGCCAGGTGCGGAGGGCTATTTTCCATCATCGATCTATTTAAGAACAAGCTGATTTGCCTACAGCCTTTCGTCGCGGTTGTAACGTGGAGTGATCGGAATGATTCGAATAACTTCAGCGGCCATTGCAACTATGATTTTCACGACGGCTCTCCTTGCCTTTGCCCAACTTTCACTCGCATCGAAAAAATCAGTATCACTAACGGGTATCAATATTGCCGACGCTGCATTCGGCCACGACCATCTTCCAGGCGTTTTTGGTCGAGATTATTTCTACCCTGAAACCTCATCCATCGATTACTACGCGGCGAAGCGCGTAAACATTATTCGCCTCCCTGTACTCTGGGAAAGGCTTCAACATAAATTGGGAGACGATCTTAATGAGGATGAGATAAAGCGGATTGATGCAATTGTCCTCTACACTACATCCAAAGGTATAAAGTTGATTATCGACATCCATAATTATGCAAAGTATTTTGGCATCGTAATTGGAACGCCCAATTTTCCTTCGACAGCACTTGGCGATCTCTGGCGCCAACTCGCCCTACGTTACAAAGATAACAATTTGGTTGTGTTCGGTTTAATGAACGAACCGACGAAATTGAAGACCGAGGTGTGGCTCGATGCTGCTAATGACGCGGTTGCCCAGATCAGACAAACGGGGGCCAACAATCTTATTTTGGTTCCAGGCAATGGCTGGTCGTCGGCGCGCGACTGGACTTCCAAAAAATATGGCACGCCTAACAGTCAAGTAATGATGAATGTAAAAGATCCAAGCAATAATTACGCATTTGACGTGCATCAATATATTGATCGGGATTTCACAGGAACGCACAGTGACTGTCAGAGTGTCGACATTGCTGTAACGTCGCTCACGGAGTTTACTCATTGGGCACGCGAACATAAAAAACGTGGTTTCCTGGGTGAATTTGGGATGGGATCCAGCTCGGTTTGCCTAGAAGCTTTAGATCGCGTTTTGGGCTTTATGGCTTCCAACAGCGACGTGTGGCTTGGGTGGACCTATTGGGCCGGCGGGTCTAAGTGGCCAAAAGATTACTTCACTAGCGTCGAACCAATTGATGGAAAAGATCGGCCACAAATGACGGTGCTAGAAAAGTATTTAAATTATGACCCCATCCGTTAAGCTCTACGAGGCAAACGGAAAAGCTGCCCACGTCGGCCTCAAGCGCATTCATCCTGAATTCAGTTCTACCGAGATAAACGGGTAGTGGTGCTTGGAAATAACGCGGTATGTTTGAACGTACATCGGTCGACGCAGACTCTTCCATAATCCCAATACGATTCAATTGTCCGCTAGAAATTACGCTGCATTTACTTGCAGTCGACCTGGACGCGGTGCCCCGCAACTTTTTTCCGAACGCGAACTGAATGAATTAATGAGTGCTTTGTACATATGGATGCTCGGTCTCGCAGGGACTTCCGCCGCTGCGGCGCTCTCATATCACTGGGTCGACCAGCCAATCGCTTTATTTTTTTTAGAAGGGTAGGAAGGCCTGAGCCCTTTGCCGCTGGCTGCCACCGTCTTTTTTATGCTCGGACTGCTGAGCCTATTTGGTCGCGCGCTGTCACGCCTGCAAACGTGCGCTTTGCTCTGTAGTCTCTGGCCGAGCACATGGATAAATAACAATCCATCATTTCTGCGCGACGGAATTTACGGACTCAATTTCTTTCATGGCGGACAGGGGTACGCTTCGTTTCCGTCAGGGCATACCATTTCCTCAGCGACGTGATTGCCGGCGGCTTTATTGGAGTCTCGAGTGGATGGATGATCACTTCGCTCTGGAAGGCGCAGGAGTACTTCAAGCAGCAGTGATTTCTGGACATTTCGGGTGCGCGGGGTATGTCTACTTTACCTCCGAAAGCAGACATCAGGCGCTGCCTTTCAAATGTCTGCCAAGGGCCAATGCGGATATTTCGGATTGTCCCTAGGAATGTCCGCTACCCCGAAAGCGGTAGTCGTAAGTGCGGCTGCGCCATTGGCCGTCGTTCCCATGGCATCTACGATGCCACCTAAGCAATTCGATCCTCTATCAGCTATTACAAGAGTGGGAGAGCAACATGTTCGGCAAATCTAAAAGCATTGCCGTAGACAAACTTGCCGTCGGCTATGGAGCGTAAGATTCTAAAGCAGATGGAGGAGCGGCGACAGGCGGAACGCTCCACGGCTCCATCCCCCGCGCCACCATTTTCACGATAAGGCAAGAAGCAACCGGTGTTCGATGTGTAGGATCAAAGCTTCTTTGAAGTTAGCCGGTGTTCGCGGTCTTCACGCATTCGGTATGTCCCGATGGTCCTCTCGCGCTCTTGGAGTTAAGGGTGCCATCCTCACTTTTCACGAGATCCATGATGATCTCGATAGTGAGTTGTGGACAGGCTGCCAGACCCTTTTCTTTGAAAGGTCCCTCCGCTGGCTGCGCAACAACGGATGGGACATCGTAGCGATGGATGATGCGCTTACGCGCTTGTGTGATCACGAGCAGAAACACCGCTTTGCAATTATTACGTTCGATGATGGATATCGCGACAATATCACGCGAGCTCTTCCCGTTCTTCGCAATGAACAAATTCCGTTCACGATGTACATTCCAACGGGAGCCATCACTCGAGAGTTGTATGCCTGGTGGTTAGGGCTGCGAGAATTATTTCGGTGTAACGACAAAGTGGATCTTACCTGCGTTGGCAGGAGTTTCTCTTGTTCGGACCTTTCGAGCAAGCGCCGTGGGTTGTGCATTGCCACGCGTTGGGTGCATGCGAATTTCAAACGGGTTTTGGATTTACGCCATACTTTTTCTAAGTATGGAATATCGCTCGCGTCCCTATGTGATCGATATTTCATCGATGAAACGGAACTTAAGTTATTGGCAAATGATTCGCTTGCCACAATCGGCGCGCACACCGTTAGTCATCCCGCACTTGCGACATTGGACAGGCGGGACGTATATCGCGAACTGACTGACAACCGGGACTATCTACAGGACCGGTTAAATCGTGAGATAAGGCATTTTGCGTACCCTTATGGGAGTCCCGCTGCTTGCGGAAAGCGCGAAGCCACTATCGCGCTTGAAGCAGGTTTTCAAACAGCGGTTACCACATCGCACCGGCCACTATTTACGCAAGATCTACTGAATTTGCACAGTTTGCCCAGGATCAGCGTCCATCCGCAATCGACGATAGGGCATCTCGATACAGAACTCGGTGGCCTCACCCGTGCCAGCATTCGAAATCTTTTTTCAGCCCGTAATGCTGAGAGGTCGGGATGAATCAAAGAAGTTCTGTAGCCATTGTAATCGTAATTTTCACCATGGCTCTCTTTGCCTTTGGTCAATCTTCGGGCGCTACAGAAAAAACGGTCTCGCTAACCGGAATCAATATTGCGGGCGCTGACTTTGGAGGCAACAAACTTCCAGGCATTTTCAATTGAGATTATTTCTAAGCCGAAAAGGGCGTGCGCGTCGCAATCCTGGTCCTTCATAACCAAGGCACCCTGCGCTCGCTCCTCGACTCAACTATTCGAGTTATCACCGTTCCAGGACAGCGGCTGCGTTATGCAATCCCGGGTCTGAGGCGGGTGGTACGTGCTGTTGCGCCGCGGGCTGTGCTGAGCTCGGGAACAGCAAATCTGCCAACGCTGGTCGCGGTCCGCACCCTGCCGCGGCAGGAGCGTCCGAAGCTCGTCCTGCGCGAGGTCGCAGTTCCTTCAATGGCGCGCCACGACCCGTACAAGGCGAATTGGATCTCTTACCGGATCTTGCGATATCTTTATCGCTGTGCCGATCGTATCGTCACACTCACCGAAGGCACACGCCGCGATATGCGACGCGGCTTGGATTACACTACCACCCGCGGAATTGTGGGTCGACCAAATATTTGATCGGTAATTTCCGACGACAATCTTTGAAAATGGCCTCTCTTCATTCACGTCGAGCGTTCTGCCAGGCGATCAGGCGCGCTAATCACGGCGTTCGCCAGACCCATCGTTCGATCGAGCGAAAGTCACAACATTGCACGAATGTGAGAAGCTCGATTTTTTAGAAGTTCCTATTGCCTCCATCGGAGTAACCCAATGGTATGAGCGCGCGTCTCTTATGTTCTCTTGCGCGGGTCAGCAAAAAAAATTCAAGCTTTTCTCGCATGACCCCCGTGTAGTCTAACAGGTAGGCCCGGAGTTAGGATGTCTTCCGCGAGAAACGCGTTAACTCATGCTTTTGTAAGCATGATTGGTGTTGCCGACATTGAACCCAGCACAAGCGCCTTCGATCCTGGCTACGATCCCATAACCCTCGAAGGTCATCTGCAACAGAGCCACCATCTCATATCAATCCTGAAGCTCTCGATGGCTTGCTGGATGATAGCGGACGAGCGCGCAACGCGCCGGAAGATTGCTGCGGCTCGTGCGCATAAGGTGCCAACGGTAACGGGTGGCAGTCCATTTGAAATAGCGGCTGCGCACGGGCACTTACCAGCATATCTCGACCTTTGTGCCGAGCTTGGCGTGACGCGCGTTGAAGCCGGCGAAGGCTTTACCGATGGGTCGTTCGCACCGCCCGAAATCGTAAAGATGGCGCGCCAGCGAGGATTGCAGGTCCAATTCGAGCTCGGCAAAAAACACGACGGCGCGTTCAGGGCTGATCTTATTGATCAGCTTGTCGAGCAGGGACGTCGATGGCTCGATGCTGGCGCGGAAGAGATCATCGTTGAAGCCCGTGAATCGGCAAAGGGCGTTGGGCTTTTTGACAATGATGGCAATCTCAATCGGTCATTTGCTGATCGCTTTGTTGAGGCCTTTGGCATTGAGCGCGTCACATTTGAGGCGCCAAACAAGCCGAGCCAGTTCGCCCTGATTGATCACTTCGGTCGCGACGTCCACCTATCAAATGTAAGGCTGGAGGAACTCTTACGTGTAGAAATCTATAGACGCGGTCTGCATTCCGACGCGTACCAAAATCCGATGCTGAGGCCGAAACTTGTGACGAACGAGGCGGCTTAAATGCACCGGACAGTACGAATCGACTGCTTTGCGAAGGGCACGCCGCAATACGGGCCAGAGCACGCGATCGTCACTATTGACGTCGTCCGTGCTACCACAACGGCGATCACGGCCGTTGCTGCTGGGCGCCGATGCTTTATCGCACCGACAATGGAGCGCGCCTTCGATCTTTCCTGCCAGCTTGAAAATGCGTTGTTAGCAGGCGAGCAGGGCGGCATCATGCCACCCGGATTCGACTTGAACAACAGTCCAGTGGAATTGCTCGCGCGTACGGATCTTGAGCGCCCGGTCATCCTGCTCTCCTCGTCAGGCACAAAATTATGTCATCACGCTTCAAGGTGTTCCGATGCGGTATTCCTGGCTTGTTTGCGCAATTACTCGTCGATCGCGCGCCATCTTGAGCGGCAAAATTTTGGTCATGTCGCGGTAATTGGTGCGGGCAGCAGGGGCGAATTTCGCGAGGAAGACCAAATGTGCTGCGCCTGGGTTGCGGAGATCCTCATCCAGCGGGGATACCTGCCTGAGGACCGCAACACTACCGAACTCGTAAAGCGGTGGAGCAAGGCGCCGGTAGATGCGTGGATCGGCGGCCAAAGCGCGGCTTACCTCACATCCAGTGGTCAGGCTAAGGATCTGTCGTTCATTCTCGCGAATGTCGGTGACCTCACCGCTTCGTTCATGATGCAAAACGGAGAGGTAGTCATGGACGCGGATGCCCCAGGAGAGACTCGCGATGAAGGAACTCAATATTTTTGCGGACACGTCGACTCCCGTTGTACTGCTCGGTTGCTTCCGCCATAGTGGCCTCGGCATTTTACGCAGCCTCGGTCGCGTCGGCGTGCCGGTCTACGCGATCGATGGTGACCGCTTTTCGGTTGGCTTCACCTCGAGATACTGCCGCGGAAAGTTCATTTGGGATCCGGCGAAAGTCTCACCAGATGAATCGCTGAACTTTCTCGCAGACGTTGGCAGAAGAATCGGCCGCCGCTCGGTACTGATTCCAACTGTCGACTCTGCCGCAATGTTTGTTGCCGATTACGCTGAGCAACTTGCGGAGCACTTCATCTTTCCCAAGCCCAGCGCTGAATTGGTGCGATCACTGTGCAGCAAGAAACAGATGTACTACCTGGCGAAAAGGTGCGGTGTCAGCACACCCGAAACTGCATTTCCGCAATCACGAGACGATGTCGTTGAGTATCTCAATGACGCCCAATTCCCGATCCTGCTCAAGCCGATCTTCAGCCAGATCAATGGCAATTTTGCAAAGCCAATAGTCCTTGCTCATAGGAAGCGTGAATTGCTCGAGATCTACGACGCTATGGAAGATCCGTGGCGGCGAAACCTGACGCTTCAGGAATTCATCCCGGGCGGCGACGACATGACCTGGACGTTCAATGGTTATTTCGACAAAAACAGCGACTGCCGCATTGCGTTTACTGGAAAAAAATTACGCAATTTCCCACCGCGCTTTGGCATGGCATCGCTTGCCGTCTGCCTGAGAAACGACGTGGTCGAAAAGACCACGATCAGATTCATGAAGGCGATTGGCTATAAAGGCGGTCTTGATCTCGGCTACCGCTACGACCCCCGCGATGGTCGGTATAAGGTCAATGACATTAATCCGCGCGTTGGTGCCATGCTTCGGCTTTTCGTTGGCGACAACGGACTGGACGTGGTGCGTGCACTTTATCTCGACATGACTGGGCAACCGATCATTGCCACTGTCGCTCGCGATGGTCGCAAATGGATTGTCGAAGATCATGATTTGCGATCGAGTCTCTTTTACTATCGCTCTGGCGAACTCAGCATTGCCGAATGGATAAGGTCTCTGCGCGGGCTTGAGGAATCAGCTTATTTCGCTCTCGACGATTTGCGACCGTTCGGCGCCATGTTGATGCGCAATGCCAAAGAGGCTTTCAGACGTTCAATTGGATCCCGTAGCAAGGCTTTGGTCATGACCGCGCCGCGCGTACCGGTCGGCTGCCAGTCCCCGATCGGTACAGCACCGACCGAGGACAGTTGAAATGATACTAACCCGTTGCCGAACGCAGCATCCGACTCTTGCAATGCCGGCGATCTCAAACGCAACTTGTCAAATCGACGTCGCTTTGTTCGCATAAGAAAACACGCACCTCGGGATAACATTCAAATGAAAGTAACCTCGGCCCGGATCTACCTACTTAAGATTGGCAGCCTGCATCCGGTGTTGGTCGAGCTGATTACCGATGAGCGCATTGTCGGCACTGGCGAAGCAGCGGTTGCCTATGGAATCGGCGGCACTGCTGCAGCAGGGATGGTGAAAGATCTTATTGAGCGTCTGCTCCTCGGCAGGGATCCGCTGCGTATCGAGCAAATCTGGACGGATATGTACGATCATTCGTTCTGGGCGAAAGGTGGCGGACCGATTGTCTTTGCTGGAATTAGTGCGATCGAGCAAGCTCTTTGGGACATCAAGGGCAAAATGCTGGGTGTCCCGGTTTACGAACTCCTCGGGGGTAAGTTCCGCGATAATGTTCGTGTCTATGCCAATGGATGGTCGTACAAGTGCCGCACGGCCGATGATTACGCCAGAGCCGCCGAACGCCCAATTGCGGATGGGTATACCGCACTAAAGTGTTATCCGCTCGCGATGCCAGATGAGCATGGTAGCATCCGGCACGTTTCCAGACGTTCGGTTGATCGGGAATTCGCAAATCTCGCCGTGGACAAGTTGAGGTCGTTGCGTCGTGCCGTCGGCGCCAGCATCGACATTATGGTGGATCTGAGCGGTGGATTGGCGACCAGCGAGACGATCCGGCTGTGCCGCCAGTTGCAAGAACTGAATGTTTTTTTCATAGAAGAACCTGCCGATCCGTTTGACAATGCCGCACTGAAAAAGATTTCGGAGCACGTAGAGATCCCAATCGCCGTAGGCGAAAGAATCTATACACGCTATGGCTTCCGATCGATCCTCGAATCTCGTGCGGCCGACATTCTCCAGCCAGACATCGGTAATTCGGGCGGCATTATGGAAATCAAGAAGATCGCAGCGATGGCTGAAGCGTATAGCATGAGAATCCAACCACACATTTGCGCTAGTCCGGTCGCTACGGCGGCGGCTCTACAGATTGACGCCTGCATATCGAATTTCGTTATCCAGGAACTCTACCCGTACCGCCCTCCTGAGCATTTCGAGACCGTGGACCACGCCCCGGAACGCGAAGTGAAAAATGGCAGCCTCTCGATCCCAACGCGCCCAGGCCTCGGCGTAAACCTTGTGGAGCAGGTAGTGCGGCCCTTCCTGTGGGCCGAATGTGCGTTGCATTAGCTCACTTCCGTACGGAGCAGCAAAAACAACTCACGTGCAAAAAATGCGCATCAAAAGCAAACACGAAGACGTGAGGTTGTTTGGAATGTTTACCCAACACAACCGCAAGACCAAACATCACTATCAGGAAAATGTTAGCTCGTATTTCGAGAAAACGGCTTCTTTTTGGATCGGGATCTATGAGAACAAGGGAGTTCATGAGTTCATTCACCAGCAACGCCTGCAGGTAGTCCTCGAACTGGTGGATCGACTCGACCTTCCGCAGGACCCACGTGCCCTGGACATAGGTTGTGGCGCTGGTCGCGGCACGGTCGGGATCGCCAAACGGGGCTATTTGGTCGAAGCAATCGATCCCGTCCGGACGATGATAGAATCGACTCGCAATCTCGCAAGGCAGGCAGGCCTGGATCACCGGGTGAGAACCAATCTGGGCGACGTTCATGCTCTTTGCTTTCCGAGCGGGACATTTGCGCTGGTCCTTGCGGTGGGCGTCTTGCCATGGCTGTCGTCAATCGAACAACCGCTGCGCGAAATGTGTCGCGTCCTTCGGCCAGGGGGATACCTGATCGTCACGGTAGACAATCGGTGGGCGCTTCGATGGCTTTTCGAACCGCACACCAGTCCACTGCTGACATCAGCGAAAAAGATAATCAGACGTATCATTCCACGTCCTGACAGCGAACCTCGAGTTCAGTCCGTACTAACCTCCATCTGGGATTTCGATGCATCGCTTGATGCGGCCGGCCTTGAAAAGCTGAACGGCATTACGCTTGGCTTCGGTCCCTTCACGTTTTTTGGACATCATCTGTTTCCAGATGACGTCGAATTAAGATTGCACATGATGCTTCAGCGCTTGGTGCAACGAAAGGTTCTCATGCTCCGTTCACTTGGATCGCAATATATCGTCTTGGCAAGAAAGAGGGCGTGACGACGGCCGAGTGGAAACGAAAATGGGTATCAAAGCGAGCAACTGAACGATGACATACCCAACCATACTTTCAGATAAACAAAATGGCGTCCGCCAGTCACGCCGGGAACAGGAAACAACCGATTGTCTTGGCCGCAGCAAATCGAAAGAATGAAGACGTCGATAGGAGTCTCGGCCTATCGACAAATCTCGACGTTGCACCTAAGGGCAATCATAAAAAATGCCACTTGGTTAGCACTGATACAGGTCTTTAATTATACATTCCCCCTTGTGACACTGCTTGTGGTCACTCGTGCCTTTGGACCGCATATATTTGGTATAGTGTCTACTTTGACTGCGTACGGCTTATATGTAGGCGTGGTAGCAAACTATGGGTTGAGCGTCACGGGGCCACGATCGATCGCACGCCTGCGCGCTGATCCGCAGCTGTTATCGAAGACCATATCCGAATTCCTTACCATTCAGTTTTTGTTCGGTGCCGCTGCTATCATGATTTTTTTGCGGTCCTCCCTCTCATTCCACACGTCAGAGAGCATAAGATCGCCGGCTTCATTGTTCTTGTGCAAATGTTCGCAACGGCGGCGGCCCCGCAATGGGTTTATGTTGGTTTGGAACAATCTCGCTATTTCGCGCTCAATCAATTCGTTTTCCGCGGGCTTGCAGCAGTCCTCATCGTGTTTTTAATTCATTCACCTCACGATTTACTGTTGTATGTGAGTTTGAATTGTGTTTCTGCACTTGCGATTTTGGTTTCTAGTATTGCTGGACTTGCGCGATATCAAGTTCGATGGATTGTCCCGGAATTTCGAGAACTCATCTCGTTATTCGACAGTCAACGCAGCTGTTTTTATCGAGAATATCAATCAACCTCTATACAACGGCAACTGTGCCAATAGTTGCAATCGTCATGGGCCCCACTGCTGCGGGAGTTTTTGCACTTGCGGATTGTGTTCGTGTTGTAGCGGGAAGTCTAATCGATCCGATTACGGACGCGACCTATCCGTTTCTCTGCCGCATGGCTGGCCGGGAGGAAACCAGCGTAGAAACTTGGACAAAGCGAATTTTGTTTCGCAGCGTGGTGATTGTGTCTGTATTTATATCGATCGGTCTGTTCACTTGCGCTCCATACATTATTTGGGGCCTAGGCGGCGATAAATTCGGAGACGCCGTTTTGGTACTACGCATGATTGCCGTCTTGCCGCTATTTATGGCCCTGTCGAGAACCTTCGGAACTCAAACTATGCTGCCATTGCGAATGGATCGCGAATATACCTAGATTGTAACTTTAGCAGCATTGTGCAGCGTGCCCGGTGTATTCGTATTGACGAAAGAATTCGGTCTAACCGGCGCGGCGCTCGCTCTGCTAGCTGTCGAAGTTTGCATTACCGGGGCATTTGCCCTGGTTGTTCGCCGCCGACTTGGGGTGTCAGCGCTTTTCTTCGATCATTGACCCCGTGCAGGGGAGCCGAGTGTCTCACCAGGCTCAATCGTAAAACTCACACCGTCGACGGCGAACACCGTGCCGCCGGCGCGCTGCCGTCCGCGCGCGACGGACTTCCCACCTCGGAAGCTTTAGACCGCGTTTTGGATTTGATGGCCTCCAATAGCGGCGTGTGGCTTGGGTGGACCTATTGGGCTGGCGGGTCTAAGTGGCCAAAAAGATTACTTCACTAGCGTCGAACCAATTGATGGAAAGGATCGGCCACAAATGATGGTGCTAGAAAGTATTTAAATTAGGACCCCATCCGTTAAGCTCAACGACGAAAACGAAGAAGCTGCCCACGCCGACTTCAAGCGCATTTATTCTGAATTCAGTTCTACCAAGATATATGGGTACTGGTGCTTGGAAAATATCGCGGTATGCTTGAACGTACTCGGTCGATGCAGGCTCATCCATAATCCCAATACGATTCAATTGTCCGCCAGAAAACATTGCATTATCTGCAGTCGATCTGGATGCGGTGTCCGTTACCTTTTCCCGAACTGTCCGCGATTGGCTTAAGCGAAATCTGCCCAAGCAGGTCATCGACTTTGCTGAAGAGCAGGCGGGCTGCGCCGACGGACAACTCGCCTCGATGCATGGGGGTATGAGCAGATGGCCGAAATCACAATTCAACGGTCAGCCTCTCACATTCACAAACTATTTGAAATTCTCTCAGCTTATCCGGATGGCTTCAAGCTAGCGACGCATTGGAGAAGCTTGCATCTTCCCTCCAAATGACGCCGTTGAAGCAGGCGTATACGAAAGCACAGGTACTCGCCGCTTCAAAAAAACGACTTAATTCTGTCGGCATTGCAGGCGGCGGATCAAAGATCCAACTTGCTCAGAGCGACATTGAATCCCAATACCCGCTAAGATCTTGTTCCGATAAATATCGAGCGTTGGTTCCGACGAAATAGTTCCAATCACTTCACCAAGGTGCCTTGTTGATGGAATTCGGTGCACTACGACACATCTGTCACGGCAACGGCGCGCAGCGAATTGGCACGCCATGGTGCAAGCTCATCGACGATTTCCAGGAACCGTACGGCGGCTTGCTCAGCGGTGTAGTTGAGGCCACGCTGCATGAGCGGTCGACGGTCTGGAGCTTCATCGAGCGCCGCTGCGATTGCCTTTGCCATGGCCGAAGGGTCGCCGACGGGAACGAGTGTGCCATAGCGCCCATCTTGCAAGATTTGCCTCGGACCGTATGGACAATCAGTGCACACTACGGGGGTACCGCAGGCAAGCGCCTCCATGAGCACGCAGGGCAATCCTTCATAGATCGAGGACAACACGAGTACACGCGCCCGCATCATCCAGGCGAACGGGTCGGTGACATATCCGGTAAAGATGATTCGGCCCGCAAGGCCGTTGCTGCGTGCGAACGCCTCGAGCACGGCGCGATCGGGGCCATCCCCTACGATCGCGAGGCGCCAAGGGCGTCCCGCTGGCATCAAGGTCATCGCCCGCAACAGTGTGCGCTGATCCTTTTCTGCGGATAGACGTCCGACGCAGACGATGAGATCGCGCTCGCGGCCGGTTTCACCATTCCATTCCGCGAGGCGTCGCGCGGTCGCTGGAGGAATTACCGCATTGACAGGCATCACCGAAATCAGCGTTCCGGGAACCGAAAAGCTCTGAATGAGTTCGCGTCGCGCTCCCTCGGTGAGCGTGATGATACGGTCGGCATATCGAAAAAAGTAGCGCAGGAATAGATAAGAGAACCAATTCGCCCGATAAGGGTCATGACGCGCCATGGACGGAACGGAAACTTCGCGCAGAACGAGCTTCGGGCGACTTCCGGCCGGCAGCGTTCGCACTGCAAGCAGCGTCGGGAGATTAGTTGTGCCTGAACTCAGGACAAGGCGCGGCTCGATTGCTCGGATCACGCGGCGCAGGCCGGGCACTGCGTAACGGATGCGGCGCCCAGGAACAACAACTACACGGACGGTCGGATCGAGCAACGACCGCAGTGGTCCTTGATCGCGTACAACCAAAATGGTGACCCGCACGCCTTGCGAGGCGAGGGCGTTGCAAAGGAATACTGTATCCCGCTCTGGCCCGCCGCCCTCGAATGCCAGCGTGACCACCGCAATATGATCTGAGGAATTTTCGCAGTCCAATGGCATAGAATGGAGGCTCAAACATTCGCGCGAGAACCGCCGCACTAGACGCGTATTGTATACACAATCACGCTGCCGATTTTGTGCCGAAGGGGTACTACTAAAGCGCGCTTATTCATCCGCTCTCACTTCAGTTCATTGGTCATCGTGCGTGAACAATCGCCGATCGAGGACACCGTCGACATCGTTACGGCTGCTAAATGAAATCTGGGACTGCTTGCAGCATTGCTCTCAAAAGACAAATCGATTTGTCGCGCGTTATCGCTTACGGGCCACGGCCTTCATACTGAAGGGTTACTTCCAACGAGAGCCGCGGCTATCCAATCAATCGCGGGCGATTTCTTTAGAAATGGAGATGATACAGCAGGCCAAGTACACACAATGCCGAAGAACTCCTGAGATGCTGCACACTTGGTTCGGTTCACTGTTCATTGGTTTTGGTTGTTATGGATGGCGTAGCCTCGCACTCTTCAACCCCAGCGTCACATAGGACGGACAGAAACGCTTGTCGGCTCAGTATTGCCTCCCTCGGGATAAATCACCGAGTCAATAGGGTAGCGAGATCGAGATAATGAAACGCGAGTGCGCGTTCTTAGCGCGATGCTGTTCGGTTCCTCTTGTAGATTTCGGCGCGGCAGCCAATGCAGATTGAAATAGCAAACGCGACTACAAGCTTGACCACGAAAACATTACAAAATGCGTGGAAGTATTTGTTTTCTCTTGTTTCGAAAGATCACATTTTTTCGCTAGCGGATCAAGCAGCGGTCAGCTGCACCAGTTTTTTGACGACAGTTTTGATCGCCCGCTGGAGTGGTTCGAGCGAACTAGGAATCTACGCCGTGGGAGTATCATTACTTCTGTCTTTTGCTGCACTTCAAGATTCTCTCATTTCGCAACCCTATGCGGTCCAGAGACATTACCGCGAGGGAACGCCTGCTGACGGCGCGGGCGCGTCACTGATACTCAATCTTCTGTTCTCTGCCGCGAGCATGTTTGTAATGATTATCGCAGCGGTTGCCCTTTGGGAATGGGGCTCCAGCCCAGAACTGATTGTGATGACCTGGGTTATAGCGGCAATTGTACCATTTGCATTGACGCGAGATTTTGCCAGGCGGCTACTCTTTGCCCATCTGGAGATACATCGAGCCTTTTTTTTAGATTTGTCTGTGGCTACGATTCAGCTTTCGGCGTTAATCTGGTTGGGAGTGAGCGGTCGCTTGTCCGCTATGAGCGCATTCGCTGTCCTGGGTACGGCATGCGCTTTGCCGACTGCTTTCTGGCTGTATTATACCCGTAAGGAATTCAGAATTTATCTGCGGCACGTGCAAATAGTGCTGAAGCAAACTTGGGCCCTGGGGAAATGGCTACTTGCAGGGCGAGCACCCGTACAAACGCAGGCTTACATAATTTCCTGGTTATCGATAGCGATCGCCGGCGCGACGGTTACGGGGACGTATGCGGCGTGCATGAGCATCGTGGGCTTTGTGAATCCCTTATTGACCGGACTCGCCAATGTGTTGATTCCCAAGTCGGCATTGGCCTGGAAGAATGGCGGCGGGCCGGAGTTGTGGCGCGAGGCGATCCGCAACACTGTGCTGATTGGCACATTGATGGCAGGATTCAATCTGGCGGTCCTAATGGCCGGCGAGCACATAATGCTTTTGTTGTATCATGGCCCGGAATACGAGGGCCTCGGTCACACCTTAAACGTATTGGCCTTGGGAATGTCTGTAGGTGCTCTCGGCACGCCGGCCTCCGCTGCGCTGGCAACCATGGAGCGCCCTCGCATGATCGTTGTTGCTGCAACGATAGGAGCCGTTGTTACCGTAATTCTTGTTTGGTTTTTGATGAAGCAATGGGGCCTCTTGGGTGCTGCCTACGGATTGCTCGGAGGTAGTGTAATCGGCGTTCTCGGACGATGGGTTGCGTTCTACTCGAAAATTCCAAAGGCCCGCGACTCGACAGCTGTAATTCGCGTGCTCGAAGACTTTACGAAGGCGACCGGTGAGAGCCGTTGGTCAATCACGCGGATCGGCGATGGCAGCCAAGCAGAGATCTTTATCGTTAAATCGACAGGCGAGCCCATCCGGCCTGTATTCCAGGGTCTTGTGATCAAGATCTACAAGCATGAGGCCGGCTTAGCCGTCGAGACGGTGCAAGCACAGTTCGAGGCACTTTCCAGTCTGCACGCGGCATTGGATGGTGTTCATATCAACGACTGGAAAATTTTGGTTCCCCGTCCGTTATATGTCTGCAAGGCACCGCTCGCATTAGTCATGACTGCCGTGCCCGGGGAGCCGATCGAAGCTTGCGTTGCACAGGGTAGTAACGGTCTGCCATTGCCAGTTCTCCTTGACGCTGCGGGTGCGACCGCAACAGCAATGCAGACGTGCTGGAGTTATGGCCAGCGTCATGGCGACTTCGGGATGCAGAATCTGCTGTTCGATGTAAAAACAAAAGAGGTTTCGTTAATCGACGCGGGAACAGTCGACAGCTGCCGCATTTGCAACGGGGGCTTCCGAGAAAATGCCGCAGCCGCTGATCTTGCCCACTTACTGTGCAGTGTAACAACTGACGTCACGGACCTGGTCAACAGCCAATCGGCTCGCGTGATCAAGGAACTCTTCGCCGAAAACGCTTTACTGGCGATCATTGAAAATGCGGACGCAGAGCAAAAGCGGCGACTGCTCGACGAAATTTGGCACTGTTTTCAAGAACACCTGCCAGAATGGCTTCAACAGTCATGGTCACCCAAGGGTGTAGTGCACAGGTTTGCCGCGCAGATTGCGAGGAGCCGTGTACGCTCGATCCTCACGCGGGTGAACTCTCATCCGAAGAGCTGGGCACGGAACGATCGGACAATCGGCCGTGCGGTTCAGTCACGTTCAGTTCAGGCAAGGACGATCTAGAGATGCTTGCGCCGCCTGTTCTGAGCACTGTAGCCAAGGACTATTCGGAAGAAGACGTGCTGTCATCCGAACGAGAGTTCTACGAAACTTATGATTGGTGCTTGAATCCGTATCTCACCGTACACGACGCCGTCGCTCACGTTCGTGAAGAAGTTGACAAGCTTGTCACAGCGCAAAATGGTTGGCAGACCGGCGAAATTGTAACAAACATATTTCTGTTATCCTCCGGACTGCTCAACTGCGTCGACGAGTACCTGCTGGGTCATACGCTGCGGCTTCCTAAGCCACTGGTAACAAACCCAATTGGTCGTGCTGCCAGTCGGTTTATGAAAACGATTTCGAACAGGCCGTGGTCGTGGCGGCGAGCTGCTCGCTGGCGGGAGCACTGGTTTTCAAGCCTCAACGACCTCCTCTCGCTCGTTGTCCAGCCGCAAAACACTGATTCGCGGTGCCTGGTTGAGTCGGGCCGCACACTAACAATGCTGTTGGAATCGACGCTCCCGGTGGATTTGCAAGCGAAGCCATTGAATCCGCCGTCTCCCTTCAATCATCTCGACCTCACGCCAACCGACGTCCTGAGGCTTGGCGAACGCCTTGTGCGTCGATTTCCCGACCGCACGCAACCCCTCTTGCTGTTGGGACTGCGCACTTCGGGTTCGTATTTTGTGCCTTTATTGCGCGCGCTCTTGGAAACGAAAGGCTATAGGAGAGTGACTTTCCTGACGGTCAACCCGACTAAGGGCGTGGCAGCATGGGAACACAAGAAGCTCAAGCGGTTTGCCGCCGATGGGTACTGTGCGCTTATCACGGACGATCCTCCCCACACCTGCAGCACATTGCTCAGGGCCATAGGCATCGCTTTCCGCGCGGGATTTGCGCGACACAGTGTAAAATTGCTTGCGCCAACTCATCCAGCGTATCCGAGCTGGTTCAAGACGCTTCCTGATGACACTGTTATCACGCTACCGCCCGAGCAATGGCACAAACAGGAGCTACTGAGCCCAGAGACGGTAAAGCCGCGATTAGCCGAATATTTCCGCAGTCAAAATCTTATCAGCGTGAGCGTGAGCGGCGCGAAAGAATTCAACTCGGGCTTGCGATGCACTGCGTCCGACGAACGTTTTGTACGCCTTAAGCGGATATTCGAGGTTCAACTACAGACACCCCAGGGCGAAATTCAAACGAGGTATGTGCTGGCGAAAAGCGTTGGCTGGGGATGGTTATCCTATCGCGCCTTTCTAATTGGAAAGAGGCTGCGGGGACATGTGCCGCCCATTCTCGGGCTGCGTGACGGCATTCTGTACATGGAATGGATTCCACAGGCGGCGACCTCACCAGCTGGAAAGCGTCATGAGATTATCGATGCGGCCGCATCCTATGTGGCCGCCAGGGTTCGTCACCTGCCTCAAAAAACTGGCGCCGGGATGGATCTGAAGCAACATAACAACGGCGTTCGACTGCTGGAGAAAGCGCTCAGCCGCGCCTATGGACGTTTCCCAACAGACATTTTGATGCGATCACCTCTTGGTGCAAGGATACGGCAAACGCAATGCCCATGCCCAACGCTGATAGATGGCAACATGCATCGCAGCGAATGGATTTCAGGACCGAACGGGTCGCTTAAAGTGGATTACGAACATCACGGAATGGGAAAAAATGCGCTGAACGTGACGGATCCTGCCTACGATCTCGCCGACGCGATTTTGAATCTTGCGCTCTCGTCCGATGAAGAAAGCGATTTGATCCAAAAATATATTGATGAATCTGGGGACGTCACCGTTAACCAGCGCCTTTTCATGAATAAGCTGCTCGCCGGCCTTTGGGCAATGAGTGAAGCTCAAGCGCGATTAATTTCGGCTCGCGGTCGGGATGCCCAGCTCGGCCATCATCTGCGGTTCATAAGCGCCTGGAACTTCTTGACCGTGCACACCGCGCGTCATTTCGGCTCGCTCTGTCATTCGGGCGCCGATTTGCGTTGGCGCTCCCCCCTGATAGCGCTGGATGTCGACGGCGTCCTTGACCGACGATTGTTCGGCTTCCCTTGCACGACTGTAGCCGGCATGAAAGCCCTCTCGCTCCTGAGTAAGCATGAGTTTTCAGTTGTGCTGAACACGGCGCGGTCAGCTGCCGAGGTAAGGGATTACTGTAAAGCGTACTCACTGGCGGGCGGCATCGCCGAACACGGAAGCTATCTGTGGGACGCAGTACATCAGCGCGAGCGAGTTCTCATCGGTACTGAAGCCCAGCACCAGTTGGCGGAACTGAGAAGAAGTTTGCAACGCATGCCCGGCGTATTCCTCGATGAAAGACATCTATATTCAATTCGGGCTTTCACATATCAAGACAGACCCCAGGGCTTTATGCATTCACTGGTCGGTGCAGCCCGTGCGTCCAGCGTTGGCAACGGCGCCTTGGCGCCGATCGCAAGCACTATGATGCAGCAACTGCTCGCAGAGCTACGACTCGATCAGCTCGAGTTCCATCACACACTGATCGATACCACAATCGTAGCCAAGGACCTTGATAAAGGAACTGGCCTGACTGCGCTTCGCGACTGGGTCTTAGGACCGAATCTCGAGACCATCGCTATCGGCGATACTGAGCACGATTTAGCGATGTTCCGCGTTGCGAGCCGCAGTTTTGCTCCGTCTAATATTGGCTGCCGAAGTCAGGCTCAGCTTTTCGGATGCCGAGTCACGCGGCATCCTTATCAACAAGGGCTCCTCGAGATTGTCCGCAAGATCATCCACCCCGACAACTCGCACTGCGAGCGCTGCAGCGACCGCGGACGGTCTGCGCATCGCGGCGATGACTTAATCCTATCGGCGTTGCACGCGGCGGATCAAAGCTGGACTTCGAATTTGCTTAGGGCAACCTTAGATCCTACTGCTCTTAAAATCCTGTTCCATTAGAGAAAAGGAGACTGATCGAATCAGTGGGGCCGCTGAGCATCTGGAACACAATGATTACAAGAGAGTCGATCCGCAACGCAACTCAGATACTTCCACGTCCAATTGTAGATTGGATGCGGTCGATGCGACTTCGACTTTATTCAATCCCGCCAGGCTCGATAAATTTCGGCGACCTCAGGCGACTATCGCCAATCAGCCGCACTTTCGGGTTCGAACGCGGAACACCTATCGATCGACACTACATCGCAGGTTTCCTCGGTAAAAATGCCGAAGACATCAGGGGGCGCGTGCTGGAGGTGGGGGATAACCACTACACGCGCCGCTTTGGCGGCACTCGTGTCCAGCGAAGTGACGTTCTCAGCGTTGAGGCAAATCCTCACGCCACCATTGTGGGCGACCTTGCACAATGCGGCACCCTTCCTAATGCTAGCTTTGACTGCATTGTTCTTACCCAGGTATTGCAATATTTGTTTGACCTGCGTGCTGGAATAGCAAGCTTGCATCGTGCTCTGAAGCCGGGGGGAGTTTTGTTGTTAACCGCACCAGCGCTAACGCAATGCAATTGTCGCGAACCGTGGACCTGGTATTGGAGATTTACCGCTTCAGCGATACGTCGGCTTTGCGAGGAGCAATTCGGGACGGATGCGGTATTTGTTGAATCGCATGGCAATGTCTTTACAACAACTGCATTCCTCTATGGGATATCAGCCGAAGAACTCGACAATCCTGACCTCAGCGTAGACGATCCAAATTACCCGATTGTCATCACCGCTCGCGTTACAAGACAAGAATCTGCGCCGGCAGATCAAGAATCGTTGGGCTAACGCGTCTTGATTTGTCTGGATCAGTTGTGCCGCGGTGCTGTTCGTCACCTGGTTATTAAATCGTCATTCGCGTTTCGTGGGTGACCTCGTTGCCTGACTACGGATCATATCTGTGACCCGGTCACTGCACTCCGGTAAAACCAATGCAGTCACTGCTTCGCGACACGATCAAAACCGTCGTCCCGGATTTTTGGAAAGCGCCACACCACAAGTGATGATTGCGGCGACAATCGTAGTGGTGTTTGTCTCGATGGTCCTACACCTTTTGTGAAATGTCGGCGTCATTGTCCGCTTTACCCTCATGTGTGGACGGCTCCGAGTTGGCAAGGACTTTCTTGAACGTTTGCAGCATTGGTCGGTGCAGCCATGTGTTCGGCCTGTTTACGCGGTTCACATGACCGCTGGCCATAATGCCCTTCGCGGATCAGGTCCCGATCAATAGCCCGCATTCGACAATGCATGGGGGAAAGT
>Ga0207428_10000711_pt1 | contig 38528 bp, 31 predicted proteins | sample RhiMethybrSRZTD1_FD_187600 | JGI IMG/M metagenome (GOLD analysis project Ga0207428, IMG submission 187600) | Populus rhizosphere microbial communities from Tennessee, USA - Rhizosphere MetaG P. TD hybrid SRZTD1 (SPAdes) (version 3) | ecosystem: Host-associated > Plants > Roots > Rhizosphere >...
TGTGGATCAAGACCGGCTTCACGAAGGCCGGCGACATCACCGGCTGCCACCTCAAGACGTGGCTCGACGGCGGGGCGTACGGCTCCTACGGCGTGGCCTCCACGTTCTACACGGGCGTGATCAACCCGGTGACCTACAAGATCCCCGTGTACAAGTTCGAGGGCGCGCGCATCTTCACCAACAAGCCCCCGTGCGGGCCCAAGCGCGGCCACGGCACCGTCCAGCCCCGCTTTGCCCTCGAATGTCAGCTCGACAAGGCGGCGGAGCAGCTCGGGCTCGATCCCGCCGACATGCGGCGCCGTATCGTCGCCGATCCGTTCACCAAGACCGCGAACCATTTGACCGTCACCACCATCGGCCTCGGCGAGTGCATCGACAAGGTCGTCGAAGCCTCGGGGTGGCGTGACAAGCGCGCGCGCTACGGCGCGGCCGCGGACACGGCTCGCGGAGAGCGCCGCTCGGCGAAGAAGCGCGGAGTCGGCATCGCGTGCTCCGCGTATCTCACGGGCGCCGGGACGGCGATCTACTGGAACGACATGCCGCACTCGGGCGTGATCGCTCGCGCGGATCGCGGCGGCGGCGTGACCGTCCTGTGCGGCGCCACCGACATCGGCCAGGGCTCGGATTCGATCCTCGCGTACCTGACCGCGGAGGTGCTCGGCATCGAGCCCAAGGACGTCCACGTACACCCGGCCGACACGACCCTGGCGCCGGTCGATCTCGGCTCGTATTCGTCGCGCGTGACCTTGATGTGCGGGATGGCGGCGATCCAGGCGGCCGAGCGGCTGCGCGACACGATCTTCACGGCGGTCGCGCGCAAGCTCGAGGTGAGCCCGTCGGCGCTGGTCGCGCGCGACCGGAAGGTCGGCGTGGCCGACGATTGGGACAAGGCCGTGCCGTTTGCCAGGGCGGTCGAGCTCGGCGAGGCGATGCACGGCGTTCTGGCCTTTCCCGGCTCCTACGCGCCGCCCAAGCGCGCCGGCAAGTACAAGGGCGGCGGCGTCGGCCCCTCGCCGTGCTACTCGTATTCGGCATGCGTGGTCGAGCTGACGGTCGACGAGGAAGTCGGCACGGTCGACCTCGAGAACGTGTGGATCGGCCACGACATCGGCCGCGCGCTGAACCCGTTGCTGGTCGAGGGGCAGGTCGAGGGCTCGGTGTACATGGGCATCGGCGAGGCGTTGATGGAGGAGCAGGTCTTCAGAAAGAATCTGCACAAGCATCCTTCGATGCTCGACTACAAAAGCCCCACCACGCTCGAGACCCCGGAGATCCACACGATCCTCGTCGAGACCGACGACCCCGAGGGCCCGTTCGGCGCCAAGGAAGCCGGTCAGGGACCGCTCCTGCCGGTGATCCCGGCGATCGCGAACGCGATTCATCACGCTCTGGGTATTCGGATCGACGAGGTGCCGATCACACCGGACAAGATCCTCAAGGCGCTCGACCTCAAGCGCGCGGGCAAGCCGGCGCGAGTCGGGCCCGAGCGCCTGCCGCTGTTCACGTTCAAGGAGCCGCTGGTCGTCGAGTCCGCCTTCGGTAAACCCGCGGACGCGGTGGTCAGCCGACCATTCGCCGCGGGGCCCGTGAACGACAAGCCGGGCTCACTGACGGAAAAGCCGGGCTCGCCGACAGTGACCCGATGAACACGCCGTCGCGGAGCCGGCTCGCTTCAAGTTCGGGCGTGCGGAGCCAGGTCGCGCCTGTGTCAGGCCACCCTCGGTCCAAGCCGGCCTCACGGACCCCGCTACAACGGAGCCAGGTCGCGCCTATGTCAGGCCACCCTCGGTCCAAGCCGGCCTCACGGACCCCGCTACAACGGAGCCAGGTCGCGCCTATGTCAGGCCACCCTCGGTCCAAGCCGGCCTCACGGACCCCGCTACAATGATCAGGCTTCCCTCGTTCACCTACCTGGCGCCTACAACAGTCCACGACGCCGCGCGGCTCATGGCCGAGCATCGCGGCGATGCGATGCTGGTCGCCGGCGGGACCGATCTCTACCCGAACATGAAGCGACGGCAGTTCGAGCCCAAGGTGCTGGTCGGGCTCCGCGCGATTCGCGAGCTCTCGGGGATCCGCGGCTCTGCGCAAGGCGGCTTCACGATCGGCGCCGGCACGACGCTCTCGGCGGTCGCCGCGCACCGCGACATCCAGCGCGACTTTCCCGCGCTCGCGACGGCCGCCGGACTCGTCTCCTCGCCTCAGCTCCGGAACATGGGTACCATCGGGGGCAACGTCTGTGTGGACACCCGGTGCAACTACTACAATCAGTCCTACGAATGGCGTAGGGCCATCGGGTTCTGCATGAAGAAAGACGGCGACATCTGTCTGGTGGCGCCCGGGAGCTCCCGGTGCTGGGCCGTGTCGTCGTCCGACACGGCACCCGTGCTCTGGGCCCTCGGCGCGAACCTGAGGCTGGTCGGAGCCGACGGCGAGCGCACCGTGCCGATGGCGGCGCTGTACCAGGACGACGGCATCGACTATCTTGCCAAGCGTCCCGACGAGATCGTCGCCGACATCGAGCTGCCGCCGGCCGACGGCTGGCGCTCGGTGTACTTGAAGCTGCGCCGGCGCGGCTCGTTCGACTTTCCGGTGCTCGGAGTGGCGGTGGCGGCCAGAATGGAGGGCGACGTGGTCCGTGACTCACGCATCGTGCTGGGCGCGGTTGCCTCGCAGCCGCGGCCGTCGGAGAAAGCCGCGGCGGCGCTCTCGGGTCAGCGAGTGACGCGGGAGCTGATCGCCCACGTCGCCGACCTGGCGGCCGGCCCCGCGAAGCCGCTCGACAACACCGACTTCACTCATCCGTACCGAAAGAAGGTCACGCGGGTCTTCGTCGCCCGGGCCGTCGCCGCGGTGGCGGGGCTCAGCGAGCTCGGAGCCTCGTCGGAGGAGGTCGCGTGACGGCACTCGGCGAGCGCATCAAGCGGCTGCGCGGCGAGCGCGACCTGCAGCAGCGGCAGCTGGCCGAGAAGGCGGGGCTCACCCCCAGCATGGTCTCTCAGATCGAATCGGGCCGGCTCTCGCCCTCGCTCAACACGCTCGGCAAGATCGCCTCCGCGTTCGGCGTACCGATCGCCGCGTTGTTCGATGGCAAGCCGGCCGGCAGCATCGTGATCTCGCACAAGCGCGACTATCCGGTCGTCTCGTTCGATGGCTCCTCGGAGCGCTGGGCCGTGCTCGGCGCCGGGCTGTTCCAGGGCAAGATCCGCGCGGTGGTGTCGACGCTCGGACCGAAGTCCCGCGGCTTCACGACCGAGAAGGTCATCATCAAGCCGGGCCAGCTCAAGCTGTTCTACGTGCTGGAGGGCAAGGTCGCGCTGCACTACGACGGCGACCGCCACCTGCTCGAGGCCGGCGACAGCGCGCTGCTCGACGGCGGCGTGGCCCACGGCTGGGAAAACCTCGGCGGCAAGCAGGCTCAGGCGCTCTGGGTCATTCTGGGATAGCACATGGCTGACACGGCAGAGCGCGTGCGGGTCGACTTCAGGACGGAGCCGTCGAACTATCGCCACTGGAAGCTCGCCTTCAACGGTCCCGTCGCCACCCTGGCGATGGACGTCAAGGAAGACGGCGGGCTCCGGCCGGGCTACGAGCTCAAGCTCAACTCGTACGACCTCGGCGTGGACATCGAGCTCTACGACGCGATCCAGCGGCTGCGCTTCGAGCACCCTGAAGTCGGCGCGGTGATCGTGACGTCCGGCAAGGAGCGCGTGTTCTGCGCCGGTGCCAACATCCGCATGCTCTCTCAGTCGGCGCACGGCTGGAAGGTGAACTTCTGCAAGTTCACCAACGAGACGCGCAACGCGATCGAGGAGGCGACGGCCGAGTCGCGCCAGGTCTATCTCTGCGCGATAAACGGGCCGTGCGCGGGCGGCGGCTACGAGCTGGCGCTCGCGACGGATTGGATCGTGATGGCCGACGACGGCAACACGGCCGTGTCCCTCCCCGAGGTTCCGCTGCTCGCGGTGCTGCCGGGCACGGGCGGGCTCACGCGGCTCGTCGACAAGCGCCGGGTACGCCGCGACCGCGCCGACTTCTTCTGCACGGTCGAGGAGGGGATCAAGGGAGCGCGCGCGGTCGAGTGGGGGCTGGTAGACGAAGTGGCGCCGCGCTCGAAGCTCGACGAGGTCGTGAAGCGCCGCGCCTCGGAGCTCGCGGCCCGCACCGACCGGCCATCCAGCGCGCGCGGCATCGCGCTGCCGCGGCTCGAGCGCTCGATCGACGGCGATCGAATCCGCTACGGCCACGTGGCGTGCGACATCGACCGGGCGCGCGGCCTGGCCGAGATCACCGTGAGCGGGCCGAGCGAGGCGCCGCCCGCGGACATCGCCGGCATTCACCGAGCCGGCTGTGCGTTCTGGCCGCTGGCCCTCGCGCGCGAGCTCGACGACCTGATCCTGCACCTGCGTACCAATGAGGACGAGATCGGGCTCTGGGTGTTCAAGACGTCGGGACGCGCCGATCTGGTCGAGGCCTACGACCGCCTGCTCGCGGAGCACCGCACTGACTGGCTCGTCCGCGAGATCCGCCTCTACCTCAAGCGCACCTTCAAGCGAGTCGAAGTCTCGTCGCGCTCCGTCTTCGCGCTGATCGAGCCCGGGTCGTGCTTCACCGGCACCTTGCTCGAGCTCGTGCTCGCCGCCGATCGCTCCTACATGCTCGACGGCGCGCGCCCGGGCGAGCCCGGGCCGCCGGCGACGATCCGGCTGACCGAGATGAACTTCGGCGCCTACCCGATGATCAATGGCCTCACGCGCCTGGCGAGCCGGTTCCTGGCCGAGCCCGGACGCACGGACAAGCTGCGCGCGCGAATCGGCGAAGAGATGGACGCGGCCGCCGCGGGCGAGGCGGGGCTCGTCACGTTCACGCCGGACGACATCGACTGGGACGACGAGGTCCGCATCGCGATCGAGGAGCGTGCGGCCTTTTCGCCCGACGCGCTCACCGGGATGGAGGCGTCGATCCGATTCGGCGGACCCGAGACGCTCGAGAGCAAGATCTTCGGACGGCTCTCGGCGTGGCAGAACTGGATCTTCCAGCGCGGTAACGCCGTCGGGCCCAAGGGCGCGCTCGAGGTCTACGGTACGGGGCAGCGCAGCGAGTTCGATCGCAGGAGAGTGTGATGGCCGGTATCGACTACAGCGAGCGCATCCCCAACAACGTCGGTCTCGCGGACAATCGCCGGCTCCAGCGCGCGCTCGAGGAGTGGCAGCCGAAGTTCATCGAGTGGTGGATGGAGATGGGCCCGAACGGCTTCCAGGCGAAGGAGACGTACCTGCGCACCGCCGTGAGCGTGGACGCGCAGGGCTGGGCGCAGTTCGACTACGTGAGGATGCCGGAGTATCGCTGGGGACTGTTCCTGGCCGAGCCCGAGCCGGGCCGCACGATCGGCTTCGGCGACCACCTGGGCGCACCCGCGTGGCAGGACGTGCCCGGCGAGCATCGCGGCGTGCTGCGCCGCCTGATCGTCACGCAGGGGGACACCGAGCCCGCCTCGGTCGAGCAGCAGCGCCATCTCGGCCTCACGTGCCCGTCGCTCTACGACCTGCGCAACCTGTTCCAGATCAACGTCGAGGAAGGCCGTCACCTCTGGGCGATGGTCTACCTGCTCGACGCCTACTTCGGCCGCGACGGCCGCGAGGAGTCCGAAGCGCTCCTGCAGCGCCGCTCGGGCGATCGCGACAAGCCCCGCATCCTCGGCGCCTTCAACGAGCGGACGCCGGACTGGCTCTCGTACCTGATGTTCACGTACTTCACCGACCGCGATGGGAAGTACCAGCTCGCGAGCCTGGCCGAGAGCGGCTTCGATCCGCTGTCGCGTACGTGCCGCTTCATGCTCACCGAGGAAGCGCACCATCTCTTCGTCGGCGAGACCGGCATCGGGCGCGTCGTGCAGCGCACCTGCGAGCTCATGCGCGAGCACAAGACCGACGACGTCCGGCGGTTCGGCGGGATCGATCTGGCGACGATCCAGCGCTACATCAATTTCCACTACTCCGTGTCGCTCGACCTGTTCGGCTCGGAGATCTCGACCAACGCCGCGAACTTCTACACCATGGGGCTCAAGGGCCGCTTCGAGGAAAGCAAGAAGCGCGACGACCACCGGCTGAAGGACGCGACGTACGGGGTCGTCGAGCTCGAGGGCGAGCGGATCACGACGCGCGAGGCGCCCGCGCTGCCGTCGCTCAACGAGCGCCTGCGCGACGACTACATCGCCGACTGTCAGCGCGGCCTGGACCGCTGGAACCAGGTCATCAAGAAGTACGAGATCGGCCACGAGCTCAAGCTGCCCCATCGTGGATTTCACCGGGCGATCGGACTCTGCGCCGAGGTGAAGGTGTCGCCCGACGGGCGCGTGATCAGCGAGGCCGAGTGGGACGCGAAGAAGCACGAGTGGCTGCCGAGCGAGGCGGACGAGCAATACGTGCAAAGCCTGATGCAGGCGGTGACCCAGATCGGGCGCTTCGCCAACTGGATCGCGCCGCCGGCCCGCGGGGTCAACGGCCGCCCGGTCGACTTCGAGTACGTCCGGCTGGCCTAGCCGTGAACGCGTCCGAGCTGCTCCCTCAGCAGTTCAACGTCGCGACGTGGTTCGTCGATCGCAACGTTACCGAAGGACGCGGCGCGACGGCGGCGTTCCAGTATCAGGACCGGACGCTCACCTACTCGGACGTCCTGGAGCTGACCAACCGGACCGGCAACGCGCTGCTCGAGCTCGGGATCGAGCCCGAGAACCGCGTGCTGATGGCCTGCCTCGACGCGCCGGAGTTCATCGGGACCTTCTGGGGCGCGATCAAGATCGGCGCGGTGCCGATCCCGACGAACACGCTGATGCGGACGGCCGACTATCTCTACTTCCTGAACGATAGCCGCGCCAAGGTCGCGGTCGTCTCGGCCGCGCTCCTCGCCGAGATCGGCCCGGCGCTCGCCGACGCGAAGTTCCTCAAGCACGTGCTCGTCGCGGGCGGCGCCTCCGGCTCCTACGAGGCGTACGAAGACCGCGTCGCGAAGGCCTCCGCGAAGCTCGCCCCCGCCGACACCTCGCGCGACGACCCGGCGTACTGGCAGTACTCGTCGGGCTCGACCGGCTTTCCCAAGGGCGCCGTGCACCTGCAGCACGACATGGTGATGTGCTGCGAGACCTACGGTAAGCAGGTGCTGAGCATTCAGCCGTCGGATCGCGTTTTCTCGGCGGCGAAGCTCTTCTTCGCGTACGGCCTCGGCGCCACCGGCTTTTTGCCGATGAGCGTCGGCGCGCAGGCGATGCTCTACCCGCAGCGGCCCACGCCCGAGGGCGTGTTCGAGGCCATCACGCGCTATCGCCCGACGCTCTTCTTCGGCATCCCGACGCTCTTCGCCGCCATGCTGGCGGTGAAGGACGCCGAGAAGCGGTTCGACGCCTCCTCGCTGCGCCTGTGCGTGTCGGCGGGCGAGGCGCTGCCCGAAGAGCTCTACAACCGCTGGCGCGAGCGCTTCGGGGTCGAGATCGTCGACGGGATCGGCACGACCGAGATCGGCTACATCTTCATCTCGAATCGGCCGGGCCGCACGCGTCCGGGCTCCACGGGCGTGGCGGTGCCCGGCTACGAGCTCGCGATCGTCGACGACGACGGACGCCCCGTGCCGCAGGGCGAGATCGGCAACATCCGCGTCAAGGGCGACTCGACGATGGCGTACTACTGGAACAAGCACGAGAAGACGAAGGAGACGCTTTTCGGGCAGTGGATCCAGACGGGCGACAAGTACTACCAGGACGCGGACGGCTACTACTGGTACTGCGGCCGCTCCGACGACATGCTGAAGGTCGGCGGGATCTGGGTCTCGCCGGTCGAGGTCGAGGCGACCTTGATACGCCACGCCGCCGTGCTCGAGGCAGCGGTGGTCGGCCGCGAGGACACCGATCGGCTGGTCAAGCCGCACGCGTACGTGGTGCTGAAGGATCCGGCGCACGCCGGCGACCAGCTGGCCGACGAGCTGAAGACGTTCGTGAAGGACAAGATCGCGCCCTACAAGTACCCGCGCTGGATCGAGTTCGTGACCGACCTTCCGAAGACGGCGACCGGCAAGATCCAGCGGTTCAAGCTGCGGGCCTGAGGCCCGCGGTCCCGCGGTGTACGACCCCACGCTCGAGACGCGCGCGCCCGATCGCGTGCGCGAGCATCAGTGGCGCCGGTTCCGCGCGATGGCCGGCGAGCTCCTCGCGAGCAATCGCTTCGTGGCGGAGAAGTGGCGCGCGGCCGGCGTCGCATCGGTCGACGATCTCGGCGGGTGGGACGATTTTCGGCGGCTTCCGTTCACCAGCAAGGCTGAGCTCGTCGCCGACCAGGCCGCGCATCCACCGTTCGGCACCAATCTGACCTACCCGCTCGAGCGCTACGTGCGCATCCACCAGACGTCGGGGACGAGCGGCGCGCCGCTCCGCTGGCTCGACACGCAGGAGTCGTGGGAGTGGTGGGCGCGCTGTTGGGGGTTCGTGCTCCGCGGCGCCGGGGTGGGGCCGGCCGATCGCGTCTTCTTTCCGTTTTCGTTCGGACTGTTTATCGGCTTCTGGGCCGGCTTCGAGGGCGCCCGGGCTCTCGGTGCGCTGGCGATCCCGGGCGGCGGTCAGGACTCGCCGACGCGGCTGGCGTGGATGCAAGCCCTCGACGCGACCGTGCTCGTGTGCACGCCGTCCTACGCGCTGCACCTGGTCGAGGTCGCCCGCGAGCGCGGGATCGACCTGGCGAAGCTTCGGGTCAGGACGACCGTCCACGCCGGCGAGCCGGGCGCCGGCATCCCCGCGGTTCGCGCGCGCATCCAGGCCGGCTGGAACGCCCGCACGTTCGATCACGGCGGGATGACCGAGATGGGGGCGTACGGCTTCGAATGCGCCGAGCAGGCCGGGCTTCACGTGAACGAATCGGAGTTCGTCCTGGAGGTCATCGACCCGATCACGACCGCGCCGGCGACCGACGGTGAGCTAGTCTTGACGAACCTGGGGCGGCTGGGCTCCCCCGTCGTCCGCTACCGGACGGGCGACCACGTGCGGCTGGGCAGCGGTAACTGCCCGTGCGGACGCACCTTCAGGCGTCTGGCAGGCGGCATTCTGGGTCGCCTCGACGACATGCTGATCGTCCGCGGCGTCAATGTCTTCCCGGCCGCCATCGAGGGCGTCGTGCGTCGCTTTTCGGCGATCGAGGAGTTCCAGATCGAGGTCTTCAGGGACGGTGAGCTCGACGAGGTCCGCGTGCTGGTGGAGCTGGAGGACGCCTCGGGCGTGGCGGGGGTGCGGGAAGCCCTCCGGGCGACCCTCGGGATCCGCCTGGAAGTGGCCGCGGTACCGGCCAGAAGCCTGCCCCGGTTCGATCTCAAGGCGCGGCGCGTCGTCAGGAAGTAGCGCGCCTAAAAGCGCCAATTTGAAAGGCGCTTAGTTTTGTCCGCGCATCGGCTACTATTTTTAGTGCCACCTGAAGCGCCGCCTGAATGAACGAAAACGCGCAGGGCGAAAGTAGCGTTCCCCGGGCTACGCCCGAAGTGTCGGTACCGCTCAGCGACACGATCACCATTTTCTTCAGTGATATTCGGGGATTCACCGACACCACCGAGGAGCTGGGCGACGAGGTCGCCAACCAGCTCGTCCGCGAGCAGGACGCCATCGTCCGAAGCCACATCGAGGCGTACGGCGGCGATGTCGTCAAGACCCAGGGCGACGGGTTCATGGTCGCCTTCAAGGCCACTCGAGGCGCGATCTTGTGCGCGATCGCGATCCAGCGCTCGGTCGCCCAGAAAAACCGGAATCAGTCCGGTCCCAGCATCGCGATCGGCATCGGCATCAACACCGGCGAGCCGATTCGTCAGGAGGACGGCGACTACATCGGCGGCACCGTGAACCTGGCCTCGCGCATCTGCGCCGCGGCCGGGCCGGGCCAGATCCTCGTGGCGGAGTCGACGCGGTACGTCGCCGGCCGCATCGAGCTCAGGCGTTCCGACGGCGGCGTCGTGGAGTACATCGATCGCGGGCTCCAGCCGTTGAAGGGGTTTCCGGAACCCAAGCGGCTCTTCGAGGTCACCTGGCATCCGGCGTCGGAGCTTGGCGAGCAGCAGCCGAGCCAGCCCGCGGCCGCGACCGACGAGACCGAGATCGCCGCCGTCAAGACGGCGGTGCAGCGCGCCATCACCGTGCTGACGCGCGTGCTCGGCATCGGCCACATGGACGACCCCGCGTTTCCGTCGCTGCTCGAGTGTCAGGCCAAGGCCAGCGAGCTTCGCGTGGCGTTCACGCGCGCGGGCGGGGAGGGGCGCAACCTCACCGCCGAGAGGGTCATCGAGAACATCCATCCCTTCGAGAATCTCCTCACGCTCATGCTCGAGCGCGACACCTTGACCGACGAGCGATGGGCGCAGCTCGACACCGCGGTGGCCCGCGTGTTCGGACGGACGCTGGTGAACGCGGCCGCGCGCGGCCGGCTCACGATCGCGATGGCCGAAAAGCCGGCGCCGCCGCCACCACCACCGCCCCAGGCGCCCGAGCCCGTCCGCGAGCTGCCGAAGGAGCCTGCACCTGCTCCGGCGCCCGCCGCCGCGCCGCGCAGCTCGGCCCCGCCCGCGGTCCCGCCTGTGCCGCCCCTGGACGAGCGGGCCACCGCGGTTCGCTGGTGGGCGGCCGGCTACGCGGCCTGGAGTCAGTGGAAGCCGTCGGGCCTCGCGTGGGCCCATGCGCTGCGCGCGGAGATCAGCCGGTTCCCGTACCTTCTGAGCGTCCACATCCGGGCCGCCGAGGACCGCGACGAGGGCCAGCTGGCCGGCGGCTACTTTCTCCTGCTCGAGCACGTCGAGAACGTCTGTCCCGGATTCATGCGCACGGTGTTCGACCGCGCGGTCGCCGACGTCGGTGTCGATCCCGGCAGCCTCGGTCGCCGGCTCTACGAGCTCATGGTGGACGACGGAAAGCTGCGCGAGACGTACGCGTCGTTCGTCCGCGACGTCATTCAGGTGGCCATTCCGACGCCGGGCATGTGGGCGGATGCCGGAATCGTGGAGCAGGACGACATCACCACCCTGGTCTCGCGCTCGACGCGCACCGTGGGCGACGGGCAGGAACAGGCGTCGCGATTGACCGATCCTCAAGAGCGCGCTGCGGCGCGGCGATTCCTGGTGACGCTCGAGCCGATGACCTCGCGGTTCTTCTACGCGAAGAGCGGAAAGCTCCAGATACCGCGCGACGTCGACATCCGGCTCACGTCGAGCGACTCGGCGCCGTCCGACCGGGCCTGGTATCTCAGCGTGCGGGACAGCCTGAGCGTGCGCTCGGATCCCAAGCTGATCCCGACCGCGGGCGTGACGATCCCGAACCTCGGACGGGACAGCTTCGGCGTGTGGGTCGCGGTGTTCAACGCCAACCCCGTCGAGGTCGCGACCTACGAGCTGACGATGACCGTGAGGCAGCAACGGGGGCAGCAGCCAACGCCCGGCCGGTCGTTGTTCGCGCGACCGGGCGGCCCGCGTTGAAGCAGCGCACCGGCGATCCCTGGATGCCCGCGGCCCGCTACGGGCGCGAGCTGCCGACCTTCACCGTGAACCTGGTCGTCCGCGACGTGCCGCGCGCCGCCTCCTTCTACACGAAGATCTTCGCCGCGACGGTCCACTACGCCGATCCCGATTTCGCGGCGATCAACGTCGGCGGCGTCGAGATGATGCTTCACGCCGATCACACGTACGACAAGCATCCCTGGCACGCGCCGCTGACCCGGGGCGAGCGCCGCGGGCTCGGCGCCGAGCTCCGCGTGCTCGGCATCGATCCGGACGCGGTCGAGCGACGCGCGCGGGACAACGGCGCCGCGGTGATTCGGCCGGCTACCACGAAGGCCCACGGCTGGCGCGAGGTGATGGTGGAAGACGTCGACGGGTATCTGTGGGCCGTCGGCCTTCCCACGCCGCCCGAGAAGTGAGCTACATCGACCAGACGCTGCTCGCCGACGAGCGCGTCGTCTATCGGACCGCGCTGCACTGGATCATCTTCGCGCGGGGCGTCTTCGTGCTGCTGGTGGGGCTCGTGGTCCTCGTCGCGTTCTCCCACGTGCCCGTCGCGGGGCTCGCGGTGCTCCTCCTCGGCCTGCTCATGCTGATCCCGCCGTTCGTCGCCTACCAGACCACCGAGCTCGGCGTGACGAACAAGCGCCTGATCGTGAAGGTCGGGTTCATCCGACGGCGCACGCTCGAGCTCCTGCTGCGCCAGGTCGAGGCGATCTCGGTCGACCAGACCCTGACCGGCCGGATGTTCGACTACGGCTCGATCACGCTCACGGGCACGGGCGGCGTACGCGAAATCTTCCACCGCGTGCGCGAGCCCCTGGAGCTGCGGCGACGCATCCAGGGCCAAGTCGCCTAGTACCAGGCCCAGGCCGCTGAAACGGGCCCATCTGCTTCGTTGCCGCCCTCGGCGGCACGCTCACCGTACTCGAAGTACGGCTCCCGTGCCGCCTTCGGGCGGCGCCTCGCATCTGGACCTTTTTGAGCGGCCTATTGCCGTTGCTACTGCAACTGCAACTGCGACTACTGCTGCTGCTGTTGCTGCTGCTGTTGGGAGGCGACGTCGGCGACGTTCGTGACGATGCGATCCGGTGGGCGGGCTGGGATTTCGCGGAAGACGGGCAGATCGATGTGGGTGAGCTCTTCCCGGAGCGTCGAAACGACTTTGCTGGCCACGGCCTCGGTCATGACCTCGGCCTTCAGCGTCTCCTTGGCGATGCCGCGATAGATCCCCTTGTTCGGGGGGACGTCGTCGTAGTGGCGGCCGTGGCCGACGACGACGTAGCGGTCGTCCACCGGCCGGTTGTGAGTCGGATCGAAGGGCACCCAGCCGGCGCTCGGTGAGTGGAACTCCACCCATGCGTGGCTCTGCGAGGGCTCGCGCTTCTTGCGCTCGATGTGGAGGTAGCCGCTGACGTATCGACAGGGGATCTCGCGCAGGCGCAGGAGCCCCAGCATCAGGTGCGCGAAGTCTTGACACACCCCGCCCCCGATCTTCAGGAAGTCCTCGGTCGTCGAGTCGTACGCGGTCACGTTCTTGCGGTACTCGAAATTCTTCTGGATGTAGGTGCCCAGCGCCAGGACCTGCTCGCCGAGCGACGCCGTCGCCGCCAGGCCGATCGCGCGGTGCGCGGCGCGCATCGCCGGCGTGAGCTTCACCGGGCCGCCGAACTCGAGGAAGTCGCGCAGGGTGTAGGAGGGGCCGTCGGCGGCCGGACGCTCGTTGAGTGAGTCGATCGCCACGCTCGGCATCCGGGTCTCGACCAGCGAGCGCGCCGATACCGCAATCCGGTCGTGAAACTTCGTGATCGTGAAGTGGTGAGTGAGGTTGTCGTTCCAGTCGCGGTAGCGATGCACACTAGTCGGGGGACCTACTGCGAGTTCGAACGATGCGACCGACTGCTGGGGCGTCGTCTTGGGCTGCACGCGGAGCTCGAGGAACGACTCGCTGATGAACGTGTCGTACTCGAACGAGAAGCGATGCTCGACTTGCAGATGCATCAGGTCACGAAGTACTGGGTCGCGATCGCGTCGTGGGTCTTCGCGAGCTCGCCGACCACGCGGTCGAGCAGGCCGACGAAATCGCCCCGGCGCATCTGGGCCTCGTCGTCGTACCGCAGGTCGGCGTGCAGGCGCCCGATGATCCGCGCCGGCGACGTGAGCTCGGCCGTCCCGGAGATCGCCGCCAGGTAGTCGCGCACGACCGAGGCGCCGTAACCCAGCGACCGCGGCGAGTCGGCGTCGAAGAGCAGGAAGCCGATCACGAGATTGGGCTCGAGCCGGGCGCCGTAGACCCGCCGGTAGTTCTCGAGCGACGACAGCCCGCGCAGGAGCGTCCGCCACTGCGTGTAATAGAGCGGGGCGTCGCCGCGCGCCTCGGCGGCCAGCAGTGCCGGCAGCTTGGCGCGCAGCACGAGCGCCGAGCGATAGCTGCGCTCGAGCGACTCGCCGAGCTTGAGGAAGCGCCAGCCCTCGTCGTGGGTCGACGTGTGCTCGATCGCGCCGACGACCGTGAAGATGCCCTTGTGCACGGCGCCCAGAGCATCGCGGAAGGCCGGAAGGTCCGGCATGCCCTTCTTCTCGTACGCCTCGACGGCGCGGAACACGTCGTTGAGCGCCAGGAACACCTCGAGCGTCAGCGCCTCGCGTACGGATCGCGCGTTCTCGCGCGCCTTGCGGATCGAGAAGTTGATCGAGTAGGCGTTGGCCTGGTCGATGAAGAACGCGTAGAGGTAGGGCACCGAGAGCGGCGCGAACGGCGTGATCTCGCGCGTGAGCTGCGCCGAGGGGAAGATCTCGAGCATGTCCTTCCACGCGGTCTGGGCCAGATCCTCGGCGAGCCCCTGCGTTTCGGTCGAGAAGTCTTCGGTGACCAGGAGGAGCCGCGTGATGTTCTCGGCGCGCTCGAGATAGCGGCCCATCCAATAGAGCGAGTCGGCGACGCGGGAGAGCATCAGGCGTTCTTTTCGGCGAGCACCCAGGTGTCCTTGCTGCCGCCTCCCTGAGAGGAGTTGACCACGTACGATCCCGGCCTCAGCGCGACGCGGGTCAGGCCGCCCGGCAGCACGCGGACCGAATCGCCGTAGAGGATGAAGGGCCGGAGATCGATCCGGCGCGCCTCGAACTTGCCGCCGGTGTAGGTCGGGTGCGACGAGAGCTCGACGAGCGGCTGCGCGATGTAATTGCCGGGGTTCTTCTTGACCTGCCCGAGATAGGCGTCGATTTCCTTCTTCGCCGCGAACGGCCCCATCAGCATGCCGTAGCCACCGGAGTCGCCGGTGGTCTTGATCACGAGCTCGCGCGCGTGGTCCTGGATGTAGGCGAGATCCGGCGCGTTGGCGCCGAGATACGTCGGCACCTGGGCCAGGAGCGCGTCCTCGCCGAGGTAGTAGCGGATCAGCGCCGGCATGAACGCGTAGACCGACTTGTCGTCGGCGACGCCGGCGCCGGGGGCATTGGCGAGCGCCACGTTGCCCTCGCGATAGACGTTCATGAGGCCCGGCACCCCCAGTAGGCTGTCACGGCGGAACGTCAGCGGATCGATGAAGTCGTCATCGACCCGACGGTAGATCACGTCGACCTTCTGTTTGCCCTGCGTCGTGCGCATGAAAACGTAGTTGTCCTCGACGATCAGATCGCGGCCCTCGACCAGGGTCACGCCCATCTCGCGAGCCAGGAACGAGTGCTCGAAGTAGGCGGAGTTCGCCATGCCGGGCGTCAAGATCACCACGACCGGCTTCTCGCTGAACCGCGGCGCCGAGTGCAGCAGCGTGTCGAGCAAGAGGGTCGGATAGTCCTTGATCGGCCGGACCGGGTAGTACTTGAAGAATTCCGGGAACACGCGGTTCAACGTGTTCCGGTTCTCGAGCACGTAGGACACGCCGGAAGGACAGCGGCAGTTGTCCTCGAGCACCAGATAGTCTCCGGCGCCGTTCCGGATGATGTCGGTGCCGACCACGTGCGTGAAGATCTGGCGCGGCGGGATCACGTTCAGGAGCTCGCGCTTGTACTCCTTGCGCGAGAGCACGATCTCCGGCGGAATGACGCGGTCCTTGAGGCACTTCTGGCCCTGGTAGACGTCGAGGATGAAGAGGTTGAGCGCCGTGACGCGCTGGACCAGTCCCGCCTGCAGGCGCTCCCACTCGCGCGCCGGAATCACGCGGGGCACGAAGTCGAACGGGAAGATGCGCTCGGTGCCCTCTTTCTCGCCGTAGACGGTGAACGTGATGCCCTGGTCCATGAGCGACAGCTTCTGCAACCGTTCGCGGCGCTCGATCTCGCCCTGCGTGAACGATTCCAGAATCGAGACGAGGGGCCGGTAGTGCTGCCGGGCGGTCCCGTTCTTGTCGAAGGCCTCGTCGAATGCCTTCTTTTCAGGCACCCATTTCACGCGGCAAGAATAGCATTCCGGCTGTGCTGACGACGGGCCCGGTGATCCAGGGTTGGCGCTGAAACGTAGTCATGGTAGTGAAGGTCGATGGCGACGATCGGCGCGGATCTCGTCAGGCAGATGGCTGCCGGTGACCGGGACGCCTTCTCTGTCTTCTACGACCGCTACGCGCCCGTGGTGTTTCCGTTGATCCTGCGCATCGTCCGTGAGCGCGCCGACGCGAGCGACGTCCTCCAGGAGGTGTTCTGGGAGGCCTGGCGGGACGCTCCGGGCTACGACGCCTCCCGGGGTACCCCCGAGGCCTGGATGGTCATGCGCGCGCGCACCCGCGCCATCGACCGCATCCGATCGACCCGCCGGCGAAGCGAGACGTTCGTGGCCCCGCTCGACGAGAACCTCGCCGCGGCGCCGCGTGATTCGGCGCCTGACGCCGCCGAGAGGGCGAGCAATCGCGGAACCATCATAACGGCGCTCGATCGGCTGCCGGAGGCGCAGCGCGAGGTCATCGAGCTCGCGTACTATGCGGGCCTCACGCAGACGGAGATCGCCGAGCGGATCAAGCAGCCACTGGGCACCGTGAAGACGCGGATCCGCCTCGGCCTGGAGCGTCTGCGCGAGATGGTGAAGACGCCGTCATGAGCCACATGAACCACGAACCGTACGAGACACTCGCCGCGACGTACGCGGTCGGCGCGCTGGACGGCCAGGATCTGGTCGACTTCGAGCGCCACCTGGCCGACGGCTGCGACGTCTGCCAGGCTGCCCTGCGCGAATCGGCGGAGACCCTGGCGACCCTGGCGCGCTCGCGGCCGCCGATGATCCCGCCGCCGGCCGTGAAGGAAGAGCTCTTGCGCCGCATCGCCGCCGCGCCCGTCCCGCAGAGCGCTGCGCGGCCGCGCCCGCGCCCGTTGGTGTGGGCGGTGGGAACGGTCGCGGCGGTGATCGCGGGCGCGGCGTTCACGGGCGCGTTCGTCGCGAGTCGCTACGAAGCCCAGCTGGGCGTGATGGCCCGCGAGACGGCAGCGCTGCGCGCGAGAGTCGAGCGGGAAGAAGCCGCGCTGCGCGAGCAGCTCGCGGTTTACCGAAGCGCGGCCGACCTGCTCCGCGATCCCCAGGCGCAGGTCGTCACCTTGCGCGGTCTTGGCCCGAGCCCCGAGGCGACCGCGCGGGTCATCTGGCATCCCGCCAACGGCGGCTATCTGTTCGTCGCCAATCTGCCGGCGGCGCCGGCAGGCAAGGCCTATGAGCTGTGGACGATCGGCGACGCGGCCCCGCAGCCTGCCGGCCTCTTCCAGGTCGATGCGTCGGGGCGCGCGGCCCATCGCATCGCACCGGTGGAGGGCGGTAAGCCGGTGAAGGTGTTCGCGGTGACGCTCGAAGTCGAGGGCGGCGTGCCCAAGCCGGAAGGCCCGATGGTGCTCGCGTCGGCGAAGTAGCGCGCCGGCGGTCTGTTAGGTGCGCCGGCGGCGCGCGGCGTGCAGCACCGCGACGATCGTCATCGCGTCCTTGATCTCGTCGCGCTCGACCATGCGCACGACCTCGTCGAACGGAAACGCGCGCACCTCGATGAACTCGGTCGGATCGGGCGGGCGCTCGATCGGGCGGAGCCCTTCGGCCAGGTAGATGTTCGCGGTCTCTTCCACCACACTCTTCGACGTGTGGCAGGCGCAGAGCTTCACGAGCCGGTCGGCTTCGTAGCCGGCCTCTTCGGCGAGCTCGCGCTGCACGGCCGCCTCCTCGCTCTCACCGGGCGCCATGGCGCCGGTCGGCATCTCCCAGTAGAAGGCGCCCGCGACGTAGCGATACTGGCCGACCAGCACGACCGTGGCCGCGTCGAGGAACGGCAGCACGCCGATGCAGGGAGGACACTCGACGACGCCGTAGATCGTCGTCAGACCGTCGGGCAGCGCGACCTGATCTTCACGCACACGGATCCAGCGGTTCTGGTAGACGGGCCGGCTCGTGAGCGTACGCCACGGAGTGCGCGCCAGTTGTCGGCGATCTGTCACGACGCGATGACCTCCTGCCGTCGAGCGGCGGCTGGACTGTAGCACGCGCAGTCAGCGCGAGCGGAGGTATACTCGGCGCATGCCGCTTCCCAAGCCCGTCGAAGCGCTGTGGACCGAGCTCGAGACGGTGCGCGCCGAGATTCTCGCTGAGGCCGACGGCTTGTCGCAGGCACAGGCCGATTGGCGCCCGAGCGAGAAGGACTGGTCGGTCGGCGAGGTCGTTCACCATCTGACCATCGCGGAGATCGCAACGGGCAAGCTGACGACGAAGCTCTCGAGAGAGGCCGAGGCTTCCGGCCGCCCCGCGGGCTTTCCCGCCGACTTGATCGCGTTCGCGCCGATGCCGCCGGCGCCGCCGGGACCGGCCGACGCGCCCGCGGTCGTCTGGCCCGAGTACGGCCGGCCGATCGCCGAGCTGCTCGCGACCATGCGCGCCACGCGCGAGCGCAGCCGTCAGTCGATCGACAAGCTGGCGACGCTCGATCCACGGCCGCTGACGTTCAAGCACTTCCGCTTCGGCGATCTCGACCTCTCGCAGTGGTGGCAGCTGCAGGCCCATCACGACGGCCTGCACCTCGCGCAGATTCGCGAGATCAAGCGCGCGCCGGGCTTCCCGCGCGCGTGACGGTCGGACGCCCATGAAGGTCATCCTGCGAAACCCGCGGCGCGAGGTCGACGTGGCCGGCAACCGGCGCGTGAAGGACATTCTGCGCGAGCTCGACATCATTCCCGAGACCGTCCTGGTCATCTGCGGCGACGATCTCGTCACGGCGGACCAGGTCGTCCGCGAGGGCGACACGATCGAGCTGCGGCCGGTGATGTCGGGCGGCAGCGAGCGCGTCCCATGAAGTGCCGCAAGTGCGGCGAGTCGGCGGTGATCGAGCTCCGGCGCCACAACGCGGCGTTCTGCGCGCCGGACTTCCTCGAGTTCTTTCGCAACCAGGTCCGCGAGGCGATCCGCAAGCACCGGATGTTCACGCGGGACGAAACCGTGCTGGTCGCGGTCTCGGGCGGCAAGGACTCGCTCGCGCTGTGGGACGTCCTGATCGACGAGGGGTATCGGACGACCGGCCTCTATCTCGACCTCGGCATCTTCGACTATTCCGTCGAATCGAAGGCCAAGTGCGAGAAGTTCGCCGCGGCGCGGGGCGTCCCGCTGATCGTGAGTGCCGTGCGCGACGAAGTAGGCGCGCCCGTGCCCATCATCAAAGAAGTGACGCGGCGTCCGCCGTGCTCGGGCTGCGGCCTCTCCAAGCGCTACCTGATGAATCGCGTGGCGCTGGACCAGGGGATCCCGGTCGTCGCGACCGGCCACAATCTCGATGACGAAGCGGCGACGCTCTTCGGCTCGGTCATGCACTGGCAGACCGACGCCTTGCCGCGCCAGTCGCCCGCGCTGGCCTCGACCCATCCCAAGCTGGCGCGTCGGGTCAAGCCGCTCTACCGGCTGTCGGAGCGCGAGACGGCGGCCTTCGCCTTCTTGCGAAAGATCGACTACATCGTCGAGGAATGCCCCTTCGCGAAGGGGGCGACCTCGATCGCGCACAAGGAAATCTTGAGCCGGATGGAGGACGCCTCGCCGGGCGCCAAGCACAACTTCCTCTTCGGCTTTCTCGATCGCGCGCGTCCGGCCTTCGAGCGCGCCGAGTCGGTGACGCTCAACGAGTGCGTCCGGTGCGGGCAGGTGACGACCGGCACGATCTGCGCGTTCTGCAAGCTGGCCGATCAGGTCAAGCGTCGAGTGGCGCCGTAGCAGGGAGCCCGGGCGAGCCCGGGCGAGGAGAAGAGCATGCCGACCATCGAACGCAACGGTGCGTCGATCTACTTCGAAGAGCACGGCCGCGGGTTTCCGATCCTGACGTTCGCGCCGGCGGGCCTGCAGTCGACCATCGAGGTGTGGAGCCGCCCGGCGGCGCCGATCAATCCCATCACTGAGTTCGCCGGTAGCTTCCGCGTGATCGTGTTGGACCAGCGTAACGCCGGCGGCCGCTCGCGCGGGCCGATCAGCGCGCAGGATGGCTGGCACACCTACCGCGACGATCACATCGCCGTGCTCGATCACCTCGGCATCGAGCGCTGTCACCTCTACGGCCAGTGCATCGGCGGATCGTTCATCATGAGCATGTTGAAGGCGCAGCCCCAGCGCGTCCCTAGCGCGGTGCTCGCCCAGCCCATCGGCCGCGTCGGCGCGATGGCGCCCGGCCGCTCGGCGCGATTCAACGCCTGGGCCGAGACGCTCGGCGACCATCCCGAGGCCACGCCCCAGGTGCTCGACGCGCTCCATCAGAACCTCTACGGGCCGGGCTTCGTCTACAGCGTGGATCGTGGCTTTGTCGCGAGCTGCCAGACGCCGTGCATCGTGCTGGCCGGCAACGACGAGGCGCATCCGCTGCCGATCTCGGAAGAGGTCGCCAAGCTCTTGCCCACGTGCGAGTTCATCCGCGAGTGGAAGCAAGGCCAGGCCCTGGCGGACGCGAAGCCCCGCATCAAGGAGTTTCTGACCAAGCACACGCCCGCTCGCTGACGGGCCGGCCGGGAGACCTCAGGATGAGCGCGAAAGTCGAGACGACCTTCCGCGGTGACACGGGCCAGCTCGAGCGCCGGATCTCGATGCGTGAGAAGCTCACGCCGGCGTATTTCGAGCTCGAGCGCGAGAAGATCTTCCGCCGCGCGTGGCTGCCGATCGGCCACGCCTCGCACGTGCCCGAGCCCGGCAGCTACTTCGTGCGCGAGCTGCCGGTGCTCAAGACGTCGCTGCTGGTCGTTCGCGGTCAGGACGGAAAGATCCGCGCGTTCCACAACGCGTGCACGCACCGCGGCAACAAGCTCGTGCGCGCCGGCGAGGGCTGTCGCAAGAGCTTCGCGTGCGGCTTTCACGGCTGGGTGTTCTCGACGGAGGGCGACCTGCGGCTGGTCACCGACGAGCACCAGTTCAGAGACCTCGACAAGGGCGCGCTCGGGCTCAGGCCGATCCACACCCAGGTGTGGGAGGATCTGATCTTCGTCAACGGGGCCGACGAGCCGCACGAGTCGCTGCGCGAGTGGCTCGGCGAGATGTTCGACGAGTACGCGGGCTACTTCGAGCAGCACGAGCGGGTCGCCAGCGTGCGCATCAACGTGAACAGCAACTGGAATCTCGCCGTGAACTCGTTCACGGAGGGCTACCACACGCTCTACCTGCACCGGAACTCGGTGCCCGACTACCAGGGCGGCAAGATCAATCCGGACCGCCACCGGCCGTTCATGCAGCTATTCAAGCGCCACCACCGCTACTCGGCGCCGGCCAATCCCGACCATCGCCTCACGCCCGCCGAAGCGCTCGCGATCAAGTACGGCAAACGGATCATCCCGGCGTTCGGCGGCGAGATGCCGGCGCTGCCGCCGGGCGTGAATCCCTCGCGCTACGAGCACTGGGCCTTCGACGTCGTGCAGCTCTATCCGAACGCGGTGTTTCTGTTCGGCAACAACTGGCACATCGAGATCTTTTTCGGCCCGAGCGACGTGAACCACACCGAGGTCGTCCAGGACCTCTACTACTACCATCCCAAAAACGCGGGCGAGCGTCTGAGCCACGAGTTCTTCCTGAGCCGCGGGCGCCAGGTGTTCCTCGAGGACATGAACACGCTCGAGGCCCAGCACGCGGTGCTCTCGTCGGGCGTGCTCAGCCATCTGCAGCTCTCGCAGCAGGAGATGAGTCTGATGCACCACTACAAGGTCTCGCGCGAGATGCTCGATGAGTGACGCGCTGCTGCCCGAGGCCTTCGCCGATCTCCGCCACCTCGGCGAATGGATCGTGCCCACCGAGGAAGGGCGCCACAAAAAGAAGATCGCGGTCGACATCGAGACCGCGCGAAGCTTCTACCGCACGGTGTTCCCGCGGCTGGAGGCGATCATCGAGCACCTCAACGGCGTGGCGTGGGAGACGATGGGCCCGGCCGACCGGAACCTGTTCCTGCTCGGCGCCATGTGCATGGAGCTGAGCCACCCCGTCGAGCTCGGGTGGCAGACTACGGACATCGCGGACGCCTTTCCGACGAGCCGCGTGGAGTTCCTGTCGGAGTCAGCCGGCTACTAGGCGCCCTCGGCGCGGCTCAGCGCGGGGCGTTCTCCAGCCACCACGGATCGCGCGCTTCCGGGATGGTCTGCACGAGCACGTTCTGCACCTCGCCGCCGACCTTCTCGGCCCGGGTGATGTAGATGTTGGCGAGGACGTTCTGGCTCTGCGGATCGAAGCGGAACGGGCCGAGCGTCGAGTCGAACTGGACCTTGCGGAGCGCCTGCAGGAACCCGGTCGTGTCCTCGACGTTGCCGTTGACGCTCTCGAGGGCCCGCGCGATCACGTCGCCGCCGATGTGACCCATCTGCACGAGCGGATCCATGTAGCCGAGCTTCTGCTTGGTCGCCTCGACGAACCGGCGGTTGGCCGGGAAGTCGAGAGCCGGGATGTAGGTGGCGATCTGGTACGCGCCGATCGCCGCGTCGCCCATGCCGCCGAGCCCGCTCTTGCCGTCGAGCGTGGCCCCCCAGTTGGCGAGCGTGAGCTTGTCCTTCAGACCGTACTCCGCGTAGGTTTTCACGAACCGGATCGCGTCGATCCCTGAGTAGACGATGTAGACCACGTCGGCGTCGCTGCCCGCGCGACCGATCTGGGTCACGTAGGTGCCGAAGTCGGCCGTGCCGAGCGGTGCGAACACTTCGGCGAGCACCTTGCCGCCGGACGACTCGAACCCCTTCTTGAACATCTCGGCGTGCTCACGGCCGTAGGCGTAGTCGCTGCCCGAGAAGATCGCCTTCTTCTTGCCGAGCTTGTCGTGAAGCCACTTGCCCATGTAGTACGAGCCGGTGCCTCCGGGCTGGAACGTCCGGAAGATGTACGGGCTGCGCTGATCGCGCGTGAGCCCGCCCGAATTCGCCATCGTGATCACCAGCGGCATCTTCGCGTCGTGGACGGCGCCGCGCACGGCGTAGGCGACCGCGCTCGAGACGATGCCGGTGAGCACGGCGACCTTCTCCTGCTCGATCAGCTTGCGCACCTTCGTGAGCCCGACGTCGGGCTTGGCCTCGTCGTCCTCGACGACCAGCTGCACCTCGCGCCCCGCGATGCGATTGCCGCGCTGGTCGAAGGCGAGCTTCATGCCCACGAGCTGGAGCTCGCCCAATACCGCGAACGGGCCCTTGAACGGATACAGGACGCCGACCTTGATGGGCGTCTTCGCGGCGGGAGTCTGCGTCCAGCCGGTCGCGATCCACGCCGCGGCGAGGCCGGTCGTGATCGCCAGGACTACCAGGAGCTTGCGCATAGATCCTCCTCGGGACATTTGCGGGGCACGCTGCGGCGGCACCGCGCGGGGCGAGCGTTCCGACCCGCCCCGCGCGGCGCCGAGGATGCTGTTACGTCGTGGAAATCTCGCGCGCCGGAACCGCGATCACCGGACAATCTTCCAGCACACCCCGCTGGTCAGCCTCGGCGAGCACGGCCTGGATCGTTCGCACGAGCTGGCGCGCCGCATCGACGCTCAGCTCGACGGCGACCCGGGCGCCCGGGCCCATGGCCTCGTTGACGAAGTCGATGTTGAGCGCGTGCTCGAGCGGCAGATCGTACGGATGGTCGTACGACACGTTCGCCTCGCGCACGTCGAACCACTCCGGGCCGCTCTTGCCGCGGCCGAAGATTCTGACCTGCTGAGCGATCATCGTGCACATGCGCTGGGCCTCTCGCTCAGCGGAGTGTCCGGTCGGTGAAGGCGAAGAGCTTCTTCCAGCCGTCCATGGCCTGCTCCTGCCGGTACGCCGCGCGGTCGTAATAGAAGAAGCCGTGGCCCGCACCGTCGTAGCGATGGAACTCGTAGCTCTTGCCGTGCTTCTTGAGCTCCGCCTCGTGCTGGTTGACCTGCTCCGGCGTCGGCGATTTGTCCTCGTTGCCGAAGAGCCCGAGGATCGGGGCCGAGAGGTCCTTGGTGTACTCGATGGGCGCAACCGGCTGGCTCGGCGTGAGCTCTTCCTTGGACATGACGACGCGACCACCCCAGCACTCGATCACGGCGTCGAGGCCCTTGAGCCGGCAGCCCGCCAGAAACGCTTGCCGGCCCCCCGAGCACGTTCCGAAGATGCCGACCTTGCGGCTCACGTACGGCAGCGAGCGCAGCAGCGCGTTCGCGCCGTCGAGATCGCCGAGCACGCGCGCATCGGGCGCGCCGCCGGCCGCGCGCACCTTGGCCCCGACGTCTTCCGGGGTGCCGTGGCCGTCGCGGAAATACAGGTTGGGCGAGATCGCCACGAAGCCATGGTGGGCGAACTTGCGGGTGCATTCGCGGTACCACTCGTCCCAGCCCGGCGCGTGATGGATGACGACCATGCCGGGGAACGGGCCGGCGCCGAGCGGCCGGGCGACGTACGCGTTGATCGTGTCGCCGTTGTGCCCCTTCATCGTGACGGTTTCGGCGATCATGCCTTCGTACTGATCGGTCTGGTACGCGTGAGCCATTGAGCCTTCCCTCCGTGTACGGTGTAGTGAAGCGACGTGTTTCGTGCTCGCCTCGGACTCCTAGCCGAGGGTGGAAGAGATGCCGCTGATGTTGTAGAGGCGCGCGCAATTCTCCCAGAGGATCTTGCGGCGAACCTCGTCGCTGAACGGCAGCCCGAAGAACTGTTCCATCGCCTCGGGAAACGCGCCGTCGGAATGCGGATAGTCGGTCGACACGACGAAATAGTCGGCGCCCATCTTGTTCACGACGTCGACGGCCGGCTCCTCGTCCACGTCGAGGGCAATGTAGCCCTGGCGCTTGAAGTACTCGCTCGGCGTCAGCGTGAGCTGGTGCTCGCAGCCCGGTCCGAACTTCTCCCACTGATCGTCGAGCCGCCAGAGCCACCAGTAGAGCCAGCCCGCCGTGCCCTCGAGGAAGGCGCAGCGCAAGCGCGGATGACGCTCGAGGATCCCGCCGGTCGTCATGCTGGCGATCGCGCCCATCAGCTCGACCGGATTGCGGATCGCGTGGGCGATCGGATGGAAGTTGGCGTGGCCGACGTAGCGCCGGCCGGCGTCGTCCTTCAGGGACGTGTTTCCGGTCGGATGAAATCCGATCGGTACGTCGAGCTCCTCCAGCGCGCTCCACAGGGGATCGCAGGCCTCGTCGTGCAGGTGCTGGCCGTTGACCGGGTTCGGCGTGCCGATGATGCCGACCGCGCCGAGCTCCCTGACGCACCGGCGCGCCTCGGCGATCGCCGCGGGGATGTTGTGCATCGCGATCTGCGCGGCGAACTTGAGCCGTGACGGCTTGGTCTGGCAGTAGTCGTATGCCCAGTTGTTGTAGGCGCGCGCCAGCGCGGCCGCGTAGTCGGGCGCGAGATCGTCGTGCATCAGGATCTGGCGCCCGCGCGTGCCGTACATCACGGCGACGTCGACGCCCTCGATGTCCATTGCGGTCAGCGTGGACTCGGAGTCGAAGCCGCGGCCGCGAGCGACCTGGAAGTGAGGATGCCGCGCGCGGCTCCGCCGTCGCAGCTCGCGGCTCGACGTGGTAGCGCCGACCGCGTTGGCGTGCGCGGGGATCGCGAGGCCCTGGACCTCCATGCCCATGATCGTGTCGGCGTTGCCTTTGTCTTCCGCGTTCTGGGCGCTCAGCGTTCGCTGCTGTCCTCCGAAGAACTTCGGCGGGTTTGCCCGGTGCGGCCCTTCGAGGTAGCGGGCCCAGAGATCGTCGGGCTCCATCATGTGAAGGTCGCTGTCGAGGATGAGATAGCCGTCACGCGCCATATCGCACCTCCCCAGGGCGCCGATTATGCCCAGAAGGGCCCGCGAGATAAAGGGCTCGCCTGACAGGTCTCCGCTAGGCGCGCTTTAGAGGGTTCACCCGATTGTTCGACCTACGGCCTCGCAGGCACAGTCAATCGAGCCGACTAAACACCCTTACCGTTGATTGGGGGTACTCTCATGACCCGCCTGCTGTACGCCGCACGCTCACTCGTGCTCTGTCTCACGCTCGTGCTGGTCTTCGAGCCTGTCATGGTCGCGGTTCAACCCGCCTGGGAGATCGGCTCGGCCTTGGCGAAGGGACCTGGGGGGGCCGGTGGCAGCGGCGGCAGCGGTGGAGCGGCCGGCAGCGGCGCCGCGTCCGGTAGCAGCGGGCCCGGTGGCGGTTCGGGCGGCAGTGGCGGTGCTGGCGCGGCCGCCGGGGGTGCCGGAGTCAGCGGGGCCGCGGGTCCCGGCGGCGCCGGCGCGGCGGCCGGCGTAGGTGCCGGTGTCGGCGGAGTGGGTGTGAGTGGTTCGGCTGGCGCAGGAGGCGGTGCGGCAGGTGCGGGAGCTGCGGGTGGCGCGGGGGTCGGCGGCGCTGCTGGGCCCGGCAACGGGCCCGGAAACGGCAACGGGGGGCCCGGTAACGGCGGGCCCGGCAACGGCGGGCCGGGTGGCGCCGCGGGCGGCGCGGGCGGCGGAGCAAGCGGCGCGGCGAGTGCTGGCGGCAACGCAGCAGGAGTCGGCGCCAGTGGCGGGGTCGGGGTAGGCGCTGGCGCGGCCGGAGTCGGCGCTGGCGTTGGTGTCGGGGTCGGTGCGAACAGCGCGCCGACTGGTCCGGGCGCGCCGGGTCCCAGCGGCAGTCCGGGAGCCGACGGTGTCAGTGCCGGCGGTGCGAGCACCGGCAGCAGCGCGGCATCGGGAATCGCGCGCCGTAAGCCTATCGACACGACCGAACCGGAGCGCTCGGCTCAAGCCGCGGCGAAGGGCGCCGCGGAAGCGGCGCGGCTCGCGGCGCTCGCCGGAGAGGCAGCTCGGCGGGCCGCCGACACTCAGGGCGCCGGGCAGTCCCCGGCGCGGGCCGAGGTGCTGGCCACGATCGCGGAGTCCTCGAAGGAGGCCTCGCGAGCGGCAGCCGATGCATCACGCGACGCCGCGCGCGCGGCCGCGGCGGCGGCCCGCGCCGCGAGCTCGCCGTCGCCCGACGCTGCGATCATCGTCCAGCAAGAGAGCAATCGCGCCCGCGACGCGGCCGAGCGGGCCTGGGAGGCCGCGGACGAGGCGAAGGACCGTTCAGGTCTGGTCGCGTCGGGTTCGGCGGTGCGCTTGACGTCGTCGACTGGATTCTTCCAGGGCTTTCGCCGAAGCATGCAAGCGGAGTCGAGCTTCCAGCGCGGCAGCGTCCTCCTGGAGGAGCGCAAGTACAAGGAGGCGCGCGAGAGCTTCGCCGAGGCGACGTTGCTCTATCCCGAGCACGATCAGGCGAGGGCGATGCTCGGATGGTCCGAGTATTTCGTCGGCGATTATCGCAGCGCGGTCGTGACGTTCAAGAGCGCGCTCCGTCGTCAACCGACGTGGGAGGGACTCCACAACGGTCTGGGATGGAGTCGGCTGCGCGCCGGCCGGTATCAGCTGGCGGCCGCATCGTTCCGATCGGCACTTGACCGCAATCCGGACTACATCGACGCCTCGAACGGTCTGGGCTCGGCGCTGTTCGAGCGCGGTAGCTACGAGCTCGCGCTGCCGGCGCTCCAGAAGGCGCTCGACGGCTCGCGGCGCTTCATCGGGGCCGAGCCTCCCGAGGTCACGACCCTCAGAGGCAAGGTGGCGTGGAGCCTCTACTATGTCGAGCGCCATCGCGAGGCGCTCGCGATGTTCATCCGAGCCAGCCTGGCCGCGCCAGAGTCGTATCAGTACCAGGTTGGTATGGGTTGGTCCTATCTGAAGCTCGGTCAGAAGGAGGACGCGCGGGCGGCGTTTCAGCGGGCAGCGAAGCTTGGGCCCAACGACGAGGCCGTTCGCGAAGGCCTGCGGCGCGCAGGACTCTGATCGTGGTCTCGGAGCCGCGGCCCGAGCATCCGCATCGCTGCACCGCCGGCCACCGCTGGCAGCACACCGGACCGGCGGCGCTGCAATGCGTGATCGTTGCCTATGATCCCGTCACCGGCGATCTGCCGTACATACCGGCGTCGGAATGTCCCGTGTGCTGCGGCCGGCAGGACTTGCTCGTCAGAGAGCTTCATCCACACTACTGCAACCTGTGCGATGGGGACTGGGACCACGAAGGCGTGTGCGTCGACAGTCTCGCCGCGTACTGTCCGTGGTGCTTTCCAAAGACTGACGCCGAGCCGGTGCCCGGCGCTCGGCGCGGACCGCATTTTCACTACTGCTCGGAGTGCGGACACAACTGGCAGCACGACGCCGCCTGCGCGGCTCCGCTTCGGGTGGCGCTGCCGGAATGTACGGCCTGCCGCGCCGCGACCGCCGAGATCACCGAAACGCCGTCACCAGAACCCGAGCTCGTGCTGCCGCTCCCGGTTCGCCTGCCGCGGGCGCGTGGTGGACGCATCGTCCCGCTGGCGCGTCCGATAGGCATCGCCGCGGCGGTGCTGCTCTCGCTGCCGATCCTGTACACGGGCTACGTGTCTATCATGGGCCCCGCGGTCGATGGCAGCAGGTCCGCCACGAAAGCAGCGCCGGCGCCTGCGTCGATCGCTTCGCCGCCGACCGCCGCACCGGCAGTCGGCGCCATCAAGCCCGAGCCTGAGCCGCGCACCGCCAAGGCTCCTCCGGCGCCGCCGCCGGCGACTGCACCGAGAGCGGATGAGCGTCGCATCGCGCCCCGCGACAGTTCCGGCGAACAGCGTGCCGCGCGGGCGGCTGAGCAGCGTGCTACGGAGGCACGGGCGGCCGAGCAACGTATGGCGGACGCACGGGCGGCCCAGCAACGGGCCGCGGACGCGCGTGCAGCAGAACAACGCGCAGCGGAAGCGCGCGTGGCCGAGCAGCGTGCCGCGGACGCGCGGGCCGCTCAGCAGCGCGCTGCCGCCGCACGAGCGGCTGGGCAGCGCGTGTCGGACGCGCCACCGCGGAGCGATGCTCCGCCCGTAGCCGCGCGTCCGTCCGCGCCCGACGTGGGCCGAACCGACGATACGCGCCCGAATGTCGTGACGCCCGCGCCGCCGAGGCGCTCCGAGGTCGCGGCCCAGACCGCCCCCCCGGCGCAAGCGGCCCCGCCAGCGGCCGACGCGAGCGCCATTCGGCCGAGTCCGATGGTCGTGAACTTGCCGTCGATCCCGGGGGCGCCGCCGTTCGGCGGCCTCAATGGGGGCAGCGGCCGAGATCCGTCGCTCGACGGACATCCACGGCGCGTCTTGCGGTAGCATCCGCGCGGTTTGCGCCACCCCCCGGCGGCCCGGTAAGATGAATCATTGTTCGTCTTTCCTGGGAGGTCACTATGCGGGAAGCCGTCATCGTCGGGGCTGTGCGCACTGCCGTCGGCAGAAAAGGCGGAAAGCTGTCGGGCATTCGCCCGGATGATCTCGCCGCGCTGGTCCTGAAAGATCTAGTCGCCAAGCTCAAGGTCGATCCCGCCGAGATCGAGGACGTCATCCTCGGGTGCGTCGATCAGCTCGGCGAGCAGGGCTTCAACATTGCGCGCAACGCCGCGCTGATCGCGGGCCTTCCCGTCGAAGTGTGCGGGACCACGCTCGACCGCATGTGCGGCTCGGGTCAGCAGGCCGCCAATTTTGCGGCGATGGGCGTCATGTCGGGCCAGTACGACGTCGTGATCGCCGGCGGCATCGAGCACATGACGCGGGTGCCGATGGGGTCCAACGCCATGGGACCGGGCGACGGGCCGCTCTCGCCGAAGCTGCAAGAGCGCTTCAACATCGTCCCGCAGGGCATCTCCGCCGAGATGATCGCGGAGAAATGGGGGCTCAAGCGCGAGGAGCTCGACGAGTTTTCCGCGCAGAGCCACGAGAAGGCAGGCCGCGCGATCGCCGAAGGGCGCTTCAAGCGCGAGATCATGCCGGTGACCTTGCCGGACGGATCGGTCTTCGACACCGACGAGGGAGTTCGCGTGCCGGTCAACCGCGAGAAGATGGCGACGCTCGCACCGTCCTTCAAGCCCGACGGCGTCATCACGGCCGCCAATTCCTCGCAGATCTCCGACGGCGCCGCCGCGCTGATGTTCATGTCGGCCGACCGCGCCAAGGCGCTCGGCCTCAAGCCCCGCGCGCGCGTCGTCGCCACCGCGCTCGCCGGCGTCGATCCGACGATCATGCTGACGGGCCCGATTCCGGCGACGCAGCGCGTGCTGCGCAAGGCCGGCATGACGCTCGACCAGATCGATCTCGTCGAGATCAACGAGGCGTTCGCGTCCGTCGTGCTGGCGTGGGAGCGCGAGTACCATCCGGACATGCGCCGCGTCAACGTCAACGGCGGGGCGATCGCGCTCGGTCATCCGCTCGGCTGCTCGGGCGCCAAGCTGATGACGACGCTCCTGCACGAGCTCGAGCGGACGGGCAAGCGCTACGGGCTGCAGACGATGTGCATCGGCTTCGGTCAGGGTATCGCGACCATCATCGAGCGGCTGTAGCGCCGCGGCGCGGAGGAGACATGGCCGGATTTCGGTGCGCGAAGTGCGGAAAGGTCGCGATGGCGCAGAAGATCTGCTGTGGCCGCCCGATGAAGCGCGCCTGATCCAGCCGCACGGGCGGCCGAATGGCCAGACCCTCCCCAGCGACTACCGACTCGGCGAGCGGCTGCTAAACGACGGCCAGGGCGTCCTGGATCGCCGAGTCGAGCTCGCCGGGCCGCACCGGCTTGAAGAGGCACTTGCGGATCTTGAGCGTCTTCAAGCGACCATGGTCCTCGTCGCGTAGGCCCCAGCCGGTGATCAGCAAGATCGCGATGTCTGCGTCGACCCGGCGCAGGCGCTCGGCGACCTCCCAGCCGTTCATCCCGGCCATGCCGAGGTTCGTCAGCACGACGTCGAAGCGCCCCGGTCCGTAGGCGTTGAGCGCGGCGCCGCCGCTGGCGGCGGCCGTGACCGTGTGGCCGACGCTCCTCAAGATTTCCGTCAGAGTGCCGAGGACCTTCGGGTCGTCGTCCACCAGGAGCACGCGGGCGGGCCGGCGGGCCCGCGGAAGCGCTGCATCGGGCTCGGCGCCGACGGGCTCGCTCGCGACGGGGAAGGTGAGCGTGAAGGTAGCGCCGCGCCCGGGCTCGCTGTCGACGCGGATGTCGCCGCCGTGCCGCCGGACGATCGCGTAGACCATCGACAGGCCGAGCCCCGAGCCGCCCTCGCCCTTGGTCGAGAAGAACGGCTCGAAGATGCGCCGGCGCACCGCTTCGGGCATCCCGACGCCGGTGTCGGTCACCGTCAGCACGACGTTGCGGCCGGGCTCGCCGCGCGTCGACACCGTCAAGGTGCCGCCGTCGGGCATGGCGTCGAGCGCGTTGAGGAGCAGGTTGGTCATCAGCTCGGTCAGCGCTGCCGGGCGGCCGTTGATCGTCTCGATCGTGCCCAGGTCGAGCCGGAGATCAAGGGGCCGGTTGTCGCGCGCGATCTTCTCCTCGAGCCGCGGCCGGATCATCGCCACCGCATCGTGCACGCTCTGGTTCACGTCGACGCCGACCGGCGGGCCGTCCGGGCGCAGGCGCGCGAACTGCTGGATGCGCCGCACCGTCTCGGCGCCGTCCACCGCCGCCGCCTCGACGACGTTGAGCGAGCGCGCGACGAACTCGGAGTCGCGCAGGCTCTGCTTCATGAGCTGGGCGTAGCCGAGGATCGCCTGGAGCAAATTGTTGAAGTCGTGCGCGATGCCGCCCGCGAGCTGGCCGAGAGCCGTGAGCTTCTCGGACTGGTGCAGCTGCTTTTCAACCTCGCGTTGCTGAGTGATGTCGCGGACGATCGCGATCAGCCCCTCGAGCCCACCGTGGCGCGCGCGCAACGCCGAGAGCGTCACCGCCAGCTCGACCGGCCGCGGCTGGCCCGCGGTCGCCGTGGTCTGGAACTCGTGGCGCGGCGTGCCGTCGGTCAGCCGGCGCCGCGCTTCGGCGTAATCGCCGCGAGGCAGCATGTCGGTGATCGGCCGGCCGATCGCCTGCGCCGCGCTGTAGCCGAAGATGCGCTCGGCCGCGGGGTTCCACTTCTCGATGCGATCGTCCGGCGAGACCGAGATGATCGCTTCGCCCGCCGACGAGATCGTCTCCTCGAGCCGCTGCTTGGTGTCGGCGATCTCGCCGTACAGGCGCGAGTTGCGCAGCGCGATCGCCAGGTACTCGGAAAGCATCTCGAGCAGCTCGCGCTCGCGCGGATCGATCGCCCGGCGCGTGGACCGGTTGTCGATGACGAGGTGCCCGAGCGGGCCCTGGATGTCGCGGATGACGCACGCGACCACGAGCGCGTCGTTCTTGTCGACGCCGGGCGGCGGCTCGGGGAGGATCTCGACCCGGTCGTAGCCCAGCGCCGCGCGCAGCTGCTCGGTGACCGCGGCCGTCAGGTTCTGCGGGTCGAGGTGGCCGACGATCGTCCGCGAGATCTCGCGCAGGATGGAGAGCTGCGTGACGCGCAGCGACTGCTCGGTGGCCTCCGCCTCTTCGAGCTCGCGCGTCTTGGCGGAGAGCTTGCGCATCTCCTCGACCAGCCGCGCGACTTGCCCGCGCGTGCCGAGATCGGCCTGGCGGCGCACGAGCGCGCGGTGCACGACGTCCTCGAGATCCTGGCGCGAGAAGGGCTTGATCAGGTACTCGAACGCGCCGTGCGTGAGCGCGTGGCGCACCGTCTCCAGCGAGGCGTACGCCGTGATCATCACGACCTCGATGGAGGGATCGGCGCGCTTGACGTGGCGCAGGAGCTCGAGCCCGTCCATCTCGGGCATCTTGATGTCCATGATCACGACGTCCGGCTGAAAGCGCCGCAGCAGGTCGAGGGCGGTTCGGCCGTTCTCCGCGGTCTGGATGGCGTAGCTCGGCTTCAACAGCATGCGCAGCGACTCGCGAGGACCCAGCTCGTCGTCGACGACGAGCACGCGCCCAAGCGCGTTGGCGGTGATGCTCATGAAGTGGCGAGCGGGAGCGTCACCAAAAAGTGTAGCTCGTGGCGACCCTGGCGGACGGCGAGCTGTCCGCCCACCGCTTCGACGAGACGCTGACTCACCGCCGGGCCGACGTCGATCAGGCTCTCCTGGACCATCTGCACGGGATCGAACACGCGATGGAGCTTCTCGGCCGGCACCGAGGCGGTGCGGGAGCCGACCAGGATGCGGACACCCTCGCCGCCTTCGCGCTCGGCGTGGCGGGCAACCGAGACGGAGACGCGCGCTTGATCCGGTGGTGAATTGTGCGCGAGATACCAGATGAGGTACGAGAGGGCTTTACGGAGCTGCGCCGGATCGATCTTCACGACCTGCGGCGTCGTCTCGCGGGTCACGTCGAGCTGCAGCGGCCTGGCCGGCACCTCGTCGACGAGCTCGATTGCGGTCACCACATCGTCGACGACGGTGTGCACGTCCACGGTGGTGAAGTTTAACTCACCTTCTGTTACCAGCCCCGCAAGTTTCTCGAACACCTCGACCAACCGGCGCACGTCCCGACGGACGACGGAGGAGAAATGTCGGCGGAACTCGGGGTCGTCGTAACGCTCACCGATGAGCTCGATGAAGGTGTTGATGGACACCAGCGGATTCTTGATCTCGTCCGCGATGCGCGCGACGACGCGCGTGAGCAGCTGAGTCTGCTCCACCTGCCGCTTTTGGGTGAGGAGCTCCTTCTGCGCTGTCAGATCTTCGAAGACGAGCACGGCGCCGAGCGGCGCGCCGTCTTCGCCGCGCACGGGATAGGTGGAGACCTCGAGCCAGAGACCGCGGAGCGCGAGCTGGATCTCGTGCCGGCCCGCCGCACGTCCCGTCTTGAGCGTGTCGAACAGCATGTCGCCGAGCGGCGAGGGGAGCGCGCGCAGGTCCTGCTTGAGAACTTCGCTGGCCGACAACTGCAATATTTCTTCGGCCCGGCGGTTGATCGTGCCGATGCGCTGGTCGCGGCCGATCGTGATGACCCCGCTCGACATGTGAGCCAGGATGCGCTCGCTGAATTGCTGCTCGCGCTCGAGCTGGTTGTGGAGCGCGATGTCGCGGATGGCCGTCGCCAGGTGCGAGGCCAGATCGAAGAGCGTCTCGGTCTCGCCGCGCCGATACATCGAGCCGACGACCGGATGCCCGACGGTCAGGATCCCGACCAGCTCGCCGTGGGCGAGCAGCGGCACCGCGAGCACGCCCTGCAGCAGCTTCAGCTCACGGGTAATTTCCGGATCGGTCAGCTCGTGCAGCCGCGCCGGGCGTCCCTGGGTAGTGAGCCAGCGTGTCAGGCCCTGCCCGGCGTGCAGGCGTACGGATTCGACGATCGGCCGTGCCAGGCCGCGATGGGTGGCGACGCGATATTCCTGCGCGTCGGCGTCCGGCAGCAAGAGCGCCATGCGCGTGGGCCGGACGAGCTCGCCGATGGCGTCGAGGAACATCTCGAGCGCCCGCGGCATGTCGAAGCCCGCGGCGAAGGCCCGCGTGAATTCTTTCAACACGCGAGCGAACGCGGCGCCCTCCCACGGCTCTTCGGCGCCGGTGGTGACCCCCCGCGCCTCGGGCGCCAGGCTCGAGCGGAGCGCGGTGATCTCCCGGGTCAGGCGGAGCTTGTCGATCACCCGGCGGAGCACGATGGTGAGCTCGGCCTGGGTGAACGTCGCCGGCAGCGTGAAATCGGCCGTGTCGAAGTCGTCTGCGCTTCCGCCAATGGCGACCGTGAGGGCGGAGGGGGCGATCTCGCGCACCCGTGCCACGAACGCCTGGGCGTCGCGCGGCATGCCGATCCCGCCGCGCAGGACCACATCGATCTCGATCAGCCGAAGCGTCTTCAGTGCCTCGGCGTCGCTCGCCGCCGCGAACACCGCGTGATCGCTGAGCGCGGACACGAGCCGCGCCCGGAGCGCTTCGTCGGACGTGACGATCAGGATGGTATTCATGCCGACACCCGCGAGATTTCCGGAATGGCGAGCGGAAAATCGACCGTGAAGACGGCGCCGCCGGCTTCGCGGTTCGTCACCGTGATGCGGGCAGCATGGGTCTGGGCAATCGAGGCGCAGATCGCCAGACCCAGTCCCGTGCCCCGCTCCTTGGTGGAGAAGAATGGGTCGAAGACCCGCTCGAGAAGCTCTGGCGGGACGCCGGGGCCAGTGTCCACGACGGCGACCATAACACGGTCAGCCGTCGTCGCGGCCTCGACTCGCACCATGCCTTCCGGCGCCGTCACCTCGTGCGCGTTCATGAGGAGATTCAAGAACAGCTGCTCGAGCTCGAGATGATCGGCGAGCACCGTGCACGGCGAGTCGCCGATGGCCACCGACAGCACGACGCGCTTCTCGGCGAACACCGGGCGCATCGCCTCGACGGCATCGCCGACCGGCGCGCGCAGGTCGATCGGGTGGTGCGGCCGTTCTCCCGGTCGCGACAAGGTCCGCAGCCGATCGAGCAGCCGCTCGATCGACGCGATCTCACGGCCGACGACCCGCTCGAACTCCGCCACGAACCGATCGTCTGCGCGACGGCGCGGCATGAGCTGTGAGAACGCCTTGACCGCGGCCAGCGGGTTCTTGATCTCGTGGGCGATTCCCGACGCGAGCATCTCGAAATACGCGAGCCGCTCGGCCCGCTGCCGCTCGACTTCGAGCGCCTTCAGCGGCGTGAGATCGCTGAATACCGCGACGGCGCCCAGGACGGCGCCGGCCTGGTCGTGCAGCGGCGACGTCGCGCAGATGATCGGCCGGGTCGTCGTGCCATCCGACAGCTGAGCCTCGGGCTGCGTCCGGGCTCCGCCGCCCACGATGGTCTCGGCGAGCATGCCGCCCACGCATGCCGGCAGCACACTGAGCGGCTGGAATCGCACGCGCTCGACCGCCAACCCCGTGAGCTGCTCCGCCGCGCGGTTGAAGAGCGTGACCTGGCCGGTTGCGTCGACAGCCACGACGCCGCTCTCGATGGTGGAGACGATGTTGTTGAGATGTTGGTTGGCCAACAACACCTGCGCGTACAGCTGCGCGTTCTTCACCGCGACCCCGGCCTGGTTGGCGAGCGTCATCAACAGATCGAGATCTTGCGGATAGAACGGATCACCCGCGAGTTTGGGTCCGACCACGATAGCTCCGATGACCTGCGCCTCCGACACCAGCGGCAGCACGAGCGCCCAGTTCAGTCGCGCCAGCGCCGCATGCAATCGCTCGCGCTCGCTGGTCGGCCGCTCGTGCGCGATCTCGTCGGTCAGCAGCAGGTCTCTGGTCTGGACCAGCGCCTCGATGATTTCGTCGGGCGCCTCGGTCGGCGTATCGAACTGGCTCTGCGCATGACGCTTCTCAGCGATCGCCCGCTTGAAGGGCGCGCCCACCTCGGGCGCGGCGCCTCTGAGGTACACCGCCGCGCCCTCCGAATTCGTCGAGCTCGCCACGGTGTGATTGACGAACTGGAGCAGCACCTCGAGATCCAGCACGCGGGTCAGCGCTCCGCTGGCCTCACGCAGCGTCCGCTGATAGTTCACGCGTGTGCGATAGACGTAGCGGTCGAGCAGGCGCCCCGCGGCGTCGCGCGTCAGTGGGATCAGGAGGCCGACGACGACGATGGCGACGACGAGAGGCACGAATTCGTCAGCGCTGAGGTGATCTGTAAGCCTCGGCCAAGCCAGCGCCAGCAGACCGCCGACCGGGAGAAGGGATACCGCGACCGCCAGCGTAAACGTCAGACCTCTGTGAACCACCACGCGCACGTCCATCAAACGGTGGCGGATGATTCCGTGGGCAATGAGGACGACGAAGGTGAGCGCGCAGAGCGGACCAATCCAGTTGTAGCTAGTGATACCCGTTAAGAGCGGAAGGAGCAGATTCGCGGCAATCCCACCGCTGGTACTCAGCACAAAGCCCAAGGATAAATAGTGGAGTTGCACGCGAGCCAGACCGCGAGGGCGTGACCACTTCGAAATAAGGACGAGCAAGGCAATCAACCAGGCGAGTACGAAGTACGCCGCATAGACCGGATAGAGGCTGCCGGTTTGTCTAATCGGCCCGCCCGCCGTCATTGATGCGTCCTTCACGGTTAGTTCGGTGGCAGAAGAAACAATCGCGAGGAGCGCCCCGATCGCAAAATTCGTCGTAAGCGCCCACGGTGCAAGCCACGGCGTCGGGGTGGGATAGTAACGGACGAATGCGAGAAAGGCGGCGGGGATCAGACTCGCGCCGGCGAATGCGGTCCTTGCCCAGAAGAGTGGATGTGATCCGGAATAGAAGAGCCCTACTCCCAAGATCCAGATAGCGCTAAAGAGAGTAAAAGCCCCAAAGCAACGGTTCGACGGGGCTTCTGGTGAGGCGCGCCAGACAAGAATTCCAAGACCGACGACCATGAAAGACACAACGCATAGCGAGAGATGGATCATCTAGCTGATGGTTCCAACGACAAGCTGGGAAACTCTACCTCAGCGACCGTCCCACCGTCGAGAATGGAGCGCGGCAGGAGCGCCAACCGTGCGCGGTGAAAATCCGCGATCTCCCGGCAGATCGACAAGCCTAGGCCGGTCCCCGACGGCTTCGTAGTGAAGAAGGGATCAAAAATCTTTGGACGAACAGTCGGCTCGATTCCGATACCCTCGTCAAGCACCCGCACGACAACGAAGTCTTCGCCCGCTCTGCCCTTGGAATGATCGGCCTCAATCGTGACGATGCCTCCATCGGGCATCGCTTCGACTGCGTTTCTCAAGAGATTTACGAAGAGCTGAACAAGCTGCCCGGGGTCACCCTGAATCTTTGGCAGTTCATCAGGGCATCGCAGTTCGATCTTCACCTGCTGCTCATGTGCCGTCGGCGAGTGGATGGCCACAATGTCGTGAAGAAGCGGCGGTATGGATACGACGCTTAGCTTGCCTCCCTCGCTTGGCGCCATTAGGCGGAGACGGTCCGCCAATCGGACAATGCGCGCCACTTCCATCGGAAGAAGCCGGACCGCAGTGTCTCGGTATTCAGGGTCGTCGAAGCGGTCAGGGAGCATTGAAATCAGATTCGAGATGGCGGCTAGTGGATTACGAATCTCGTGTGCTATGCCCGCGTAGAAGCTCGCCATGATAGCCAGATGTTCGACGCGGCGCTGATTTCTCTCCAAGGCCTTAACAGCGGAGAGGTCTGTCACGACTACCAAAGCTCCGGACACTCGCTTTTCATCATCGTGAAGGGTGGCAGTCGACAGGATGACGTGCAGAGTGCCGCGGACCACATGATCAATCGTCACTTCAACTTCCCGTGGATGCCAGCCACCACTGACTGCCAGCACCAGCGCCCAGCCAACCTCGGACGGCAGCACGTGCATGAGTGCGCCATGGTACTCATCGCTCAGGTTCAGTAACTTCGTCGCGGCCGGGTTGAAGCTCGTGATTCTGCCTGCGACGTCAATAGCTACCACTGCCGAATCGAGCGACTCCAGCAAACGCTCTGAATATTCGAGCATGTGGATGCGCTGTCTGTAGAGAAGCGCGTTGTCTAGTGCAATTGATGCGAGATCCGCGAGAGACTCAATGAAGACAAGATCGTTCTTGAAGTACGCATCTCCGCTGCGCCGCGGGCCGGCTAGGAGGATGCCGAGCAGTTGGTCTCGGCGTCCCAGCGTGACGAGAACTTCAATTCCTGCGACGTGCAATGCGGAGTGCGTCCTTCGCACACTGATGTCTTCGGCCGACGGATTCACGACAGTCACCGACGTCATGGGCTCACTGGCGCTAAGAGCAGCTAAGACTTCGGGGGCAAGTGTTGGCAATGTGCCTCCCGAAAGTCGTTCGAACGCGTCACTCTCGAATGACTTTGCGA
>Ga0207428_10000714_pt1 | contig 38345 bp, 31 predicted proteins | sample RhiMethybrSRZTD1_FD_187600 | JGI IMG/M metagenome (GOLD analysis project Ga0207428, IMG submission 187600) | Populus rhizosphere microbial communities from Tennessee, USA - Rhizosphere MetaG P. TD hybrid SRZTD1 (SPAdes) (version 3) | ecosystem: Host-associated > Plants > Roots > Rhizosphere >...
TCCGGAGGTTCCGCAGCTGACGAAGATGATCATCAACAGCAGCGCACCGGCGATGAGGGCCAGCATTCGGGGGGTGGGCGCACCGCCGGTACGCATCGGTTGCCTGGGCATAATCGGCCCGAGTCTAGGCTGCGTTGGTTAGCTACTAGAACGGCCGCGGCTTTCCAAATTTCTTGGAGGCCGAAGTGACCGTTGTGGCTCACGGGGGCCTTGTGCCCATGAGCCATCGCTCCCAGTGAATCTCGTCGCGATCTCCTACGCCGCGTCGCACGCCGGAAGTGTCCACTTGTGGAAGAGTGAGAAACAGCGCACAACTTGTGTCTTGGAGTCACGAATGCTTGCCCCCCTGCTAGCAACCGAGGATCCATACGCCGCCGCGTCGATCTTCAGCCAGGCCGGCTGGAAGGTCGAGTATGAAGCCGTCCGGGACGAAGAGCAACCGCGCGCCTGCCTCTCGCTGGCTCGATCGCGAGTCGAACTGGTACCACCCAGCGATCCGTATATCGTTCCGCGCGGGGTCGGTATCGAGTTCCTGATCCATGTGCCGCCAGGTGAGCTGAGTGGGGTGTTCCTGCTGCACCGCGCAGCCGGAGTCGCTTACAGCGAGCTACGCGAGCGGCGACCTGGTCAGCGCGGATTCAGGGCGGAGATCATCGGGTATCGCTTCCTCATCCTGGGCGGTGACCCGGACCCCGATTTGGCGTTGATCGCCACCGACCCACGAATTGTGGCGCTCGCCGATGGCTTGCGGGAGCGCGACGGGGACGATGCGCTCACCGACACCGCATTGCGTCTGGTCGAAAGCTCCGGCGAGAGCGTCAAGAGACTGCGCCGAGCGATGAGCCAGGGCCTGGGCGTCGGCACTACCGATGATCTTGGCGACCAGCTGGCGGAGGTCGTGATCGCGGCTGCCATCTTTGCCCGGCAGCTGGGAGTTGATCTTGACAAGCAGGTGGAAGCCAAGCTGGGCAGTCCAGGCTGGCACGCTCAGCTCTGAAGCACTCGAGGAGTGGCAGGACAAGCGTTGTGCACCGGATGGCGAGGCTTGCAGGTGCGGGACAGGTGCTGTCGCAGAACGCAAGCCACGAAGGAATCTCAAGGCGTGGGCAGCCCGTCAGAGTGCCAAGCCAGAACTCTGCACTAACGTGAGTAGCGTCCGTAACTTCTAGATCGAGCGGGCGCGGACAGGGGGGCCAATGAGCGAAATTGAAGCCGGTCACCCGGCACCTGAAGGACATGAGGCAGCCGAGACTGATACGGACCGGCCGGCACTCGTGGCAGACGAAGCACATGAGCCAGTTGCTGACCAACCAGGATCGCTGGCACACGAGGCAAGCGAGATCAGCTACGACGAACAGCGTTATCCGGCGCGGCCCAGGCGGCTGCGACCGAAAGGCCGGCTCCGGGATCTTTTCACAATTGGACCGCGGGCCGAGCGCACCGGGAAGCCCAGGGGCGACAACTCCGCTTACGTCGGATGGCTTGTGGAGCGGTCGATGCTTGAGGATGCAAAGAGGTTCGCCACACTGTTCTCCGGCCAGGGCAGTATGTGGCAAAACCCCTTTGCCAATCCGGATCCCCGCGCAGCGATCCAAAAGTCGTCAGTGTGGTTCACCGCATATCCGATTTCCATGATCACCAAGCCCGGCACGTCATTCCTGGGAACCCTCGGTGACGAGGATCTGTGGGCTGCCTTCGAGGCTATAGGAATTGACGGCCTCCACACCGGTCCTGTCAAGAAGGCCGGTGGTCTGGTGGGCTGGGATTACACGCCGAGCGTTGACGGAGCCTTCGACCGGATCAGTAACATGATCGACGAGGCGTTCGGAACCGAAGAGGAGTTCCGGGCGATATCTGAGGTGGCCGCGGGCCACCTCGGGATGGTGATTGACGACATCGTGCCAGGCCACACCGGCAAGGGCTCGGACTTCCGGCTGGCCGAGATGAAGGTTGGCGATTACCCGGGCATCTACCACATGGTCGAGATCGAGCCCAAGGACTGGCACCTATTGCCCAGCGTGACCAAAGGCGATTCGATCAACCTCGACATCGAATCCGAAGATCAACTGGCCAAGCACGGCTACATCATCGGACGCATGCAGCGAGTGATCTTCTACGAGCCCGGTGTCAAGGACACCAACTGGAGTGCCACCGCGCCAGTGCTCGGGCCAGACGGTGTGGAGCGCCGCTGGGTCTATTTGCACTACTTCAAGGCCGGGCAGCCCTCGATCAACTGGCTGGATCCGAGCTTCGCCGGAATGCGACTGGTGATCGGCGATGCGCTGCATTCACTAGGTGATCTTGGCAGCGGCGGCTTGCGGCTCGACGCCAACGGTTTCCTTGGTGTTGAGAAGAGCGCCGAGGACTCGCCAGCCTGGTCGGAGGGTCACCCATTGTCCGAGGCTGCCAACCAGTTGATCGCCAGTATGGTTCGCAAGGTTGGTGGATTCACCTTCCAAGAGCTCAATCTCACCATCGATGACATCAAGAGCTCAGCCGAGCGTGGCGCCGATCTGTCCTACGACTTCATCAACCGACCGGCTTACCACCATGCGATGGCGACAGGAGATACCGAGTTTCTCCGGCTCACACTCAATCTCTCGATGAAGCACAAGGTTGAGCCGGCCTCGTTGGTACATGCACTGCAGAACCACGACGAGATGACTTATGAGCTGGTCCACTTCGAGACCCTTCATGCGCGGGACACCTTCACGTTCCGCGCCAAAGAGCTCAGCGGTCACGAGCTTGCCGTAGCCGTCCGGCAAGATCTTCTTGATCATCTGACCGGAGACGCAGCCCCGTACAATGCGACGTTCACCCAGAACGGCATTGCGTCGACGACCGCGACGATCATTGCAGCCTCCTTGGGCTTTACCAGCATCTCGAAGCTCACCGCAGAGCAGGTGGAGCAGATCAAGCAGGCGCATCTCATGCTGGCCATGTTCAACGCGTTACAGCCGGGGGTCTTCGCCTTGTCTGGTTGGGATCTGGTCGGGATGCTCACTCTGGACCGCAAGCAGGTCGGCCGACTGCTGGCCGATGGCGATACCCGCTGGATCCATCGCGCTGCGTACGACCTGATGGACTATCGCCCTCACGCCCACGAGTCGCTGTCCAAGATGCCCCGCGGCATCAGCCTCTACGGTTCGCTGCCAGCGCAGTTGCAGGACACATCGTCGTTTGCCCGTCGGCTCGCCAAGATTCTGGCCGTTCGCAAGCGCTACGGGATCGCCGCCAGCGTCCAGCTCGATGTGCCGCAGGTGTCAAACAAGGCAATGCTGGTGATGGTGCACCAGCTCAGCGACGCCGAGCAGGTCACGGTGCTGAACTTCTCCGAGCAACCGATCTCGGGAAGCGTTCACTCCGAGCCTCTGGTACCCGGCAGCGTGTTGGTCGACATGTTCACCGATCAGGAGATCGGTGAGGTCGACGACTTGCACACCTTCGCGATCAATCTCGAACCTCATGAAGGCCGGTCGTTGTTGGTGCTCTGCCCCGGCGATCACTTGGCTGAGGCGCACCCGCAGGCGACCGATAAGACGAGCGTACGCGGCGACCAGCCGACAAGAACGGCTACATAATCTGGTCTCGAATCTCCATCCGCTGCTGTCATCTCGAACTCAGATATGGTCAGCGAGGGTCGAATTTCGGGCCGGTGACGGACTCTTGACATAGGCGCGCAGACTTGAGCCGCGCGGCGCACTTCGGAGCACTCAACGGCCCTCAAAGGACACCGTTGGTGAACTGAGAGTACGTCGCCGTCGTCCTCATCGGTGAAAGTTGAGGCAGGGCAAAACGTGGCGACGGCAGCGAGCCTGCAGAAGACAGCGGGCCAAGGGCCGGGAGGGAGCTCGGTGGTCGGCGGACAGCGTGAGGCTGCGCTCGAAGAGCTGCACGACCGGCACGCGAGCGAGTTGTGGCGGTTCGCCATGCGGCTGACCCATGATCGTCAGCTCGCTGAGGATGTGGTCCAGGAGGCGTTGCTGAAGGCGTGGAAGGATCCCAGCCTCGGGCAGCGCGACGAGGCGGCGGCCCGGGCGTGGCTGTTCACCGCGTCCCGGAACCTGATCATCGATCGGTGGCGCAGTGCGGCGTCGCGGCATGAGCAGCGGATTGAGGAGCCGCCTGAGGAGAGTGTTGGTGATGCGACCAGTGTGGTGTTGGACCGGTGGCTGATTGCGGAGGCGTTGAGCAGCCTGTCGGTGGAGCATCGCTCGGTGATTAGCGCGGCCTATTACGAGGGCAGGTCGGTTGCCGACATCTCAGCGCGGCTCCGGATCCCGGAGGGCACTGTCAAGTCGCGGCTGCACTACGGGCTCAGAACGCTCAGATTGGCATTACAGGAGAAAGGAGTGACTCGGCCGTGAATACCATCCCCGACAAGTTCGCGCAGTGGGATGCCGCGTACGTCCTGGGTGCCCTCTCTCCTGCCGAGCGCCGAGAGTTTGAAGAGCATCTGGCAACCTGCCCGCCGTGCTACGCAGCGGTTTCAGAGCTGGCTGCCATTCCCGGTCTACTGGCGCAGGTCTCACCAGCCGATGCCGCGATGTTGTCGATGGCAGTCGACAATCAGGGGGAATACGGGGAGACGACCGTCCCGAGCACCGCCGAGGCGGAGCTGATCGCGCAGGGGCCGCCGCCGTCCTTGCTGCCGAAGATGATCAAGAAGGTGCGGACCCGTCGGCGCCGGATGCTGGCCACAGTTGCGGGGATCGCGGCTGCTGTCGTGTTGGTGATCGGCGGCTTGGCAGTCGGGTTGCTTCCACTCCAGGAAAGCCCGGAGCGCGTCGCCTTCTCCCAGGTCGTACCCTCCGCGATCACAGCAGTCGCCGACGTCGTGCCTGGCAGGGACGGCACTGACATCAACGTGGAATGCGTCTATGCCGAGATCAACGACCCACGGCCCGGTGGTGGCCACGAGACCTACTCAATCTTTGTCGTTGATCGATTCGGTCACGCGTCAGAGATCAAGGAGTGGCCCGCAACGCCGAACAAGCAGATGCGACCGAGTGGCAGCACTCCGCTGAAGATTTCTGAGATCGCTGATCTCGAGATTCGTGAGTCCAATAGCAACGAGGTCCTACTCCGCGCTCCACTCCACTGAGCCTGCTGCCCCCGGCTGCCGCGGCTCTGGGCAGGAACGCACGTGCACGTGCGTGATGGGAGCGGACGTGCACGTGCGTTTCTTCAGCCGCGCATACGAGTTATGAGCCAGAGCAAAAGCGCTAGTCGCGGGAGATCTCGCCGGAGAGCGGCAAGTCGGTGACCGAGCGGCCGGCGTAAAGCTGGTACGTGCCGGACTCGGTTATCCAGGTGTGAGCCGAGCTGTCCCAGTGGCGGAAGTTGTGGTCGCCAACGTCGATGGAGGCACTCACGACTTCTCCAGCGGCCGCCTCGACAGCGGCACAACCCACCAGCCAGCGCGGAGCCCGCTCTACTGCGCTGTCGGGTCGGCTGGCGTACACCTGCACGACTTCGCGTCCGGCGCGGTCTCCGGTGTTTCGCACGGTGACCGTCACAGTGTCGCCGGCGACGGCTAGGTCTTGGTACGCCCACGTGGTGTAGCCCATGCCATGACCGAACGGGAATGCGGGCTGACGGTTCGTCGCGAGATACCAGCGATATCCGATCAGCAGACCTTCGTCGTACGGCAGCGCACCGTTGACCGGTTGCACCGACGGCAACCCTTCCGCCGAAGCTGGCCACGTCACCGGCAGGCGCCCACCGGGCTCGACCGCCCCAGTGAGTACGTCGGCCAAGGCGTTCCCGAACTCTTGCCCGGGGAACCAGGAGGCCAGGACCGCCGCAACGTCATCGGCCCATGGCAGGAGCACCGGCGCGCCCGAATTGACCACGACGATTGTCCGGGGGTTGGCGCCGGCGACCGCCCGTACCAGCTCGTCCTGTCGGCCAGGCAACGCCAAACTGGTCCGATCGAAGCCTTCGCTTTCTACCTCCGCATTGGTCCCGACCACAACTACGGCGACGTCGGACTCGGCCGCCAATGCCACGGCGCGCTCAAATTCGGCCTGCTCGTCGAGCACAGGCCCGACATTCAGCTGTACCGTCAGCATGGCGACGTCGGCGCCGCCTAGCGTGGTATCGCCGCCGGCTCGATACGTGAGTTCGACGGGCACATCCCGACCGCCCTCCAAAGCGACGACGGCGAGCTGCTGCGGCGGCTTCATGATTCCCTCGACCATGTCGGCATCGGGCGGGAGTGTGATCGTTTGGTCGAAGAGGACTTCTCCGTCGATCACCAGCCGGAACTCGCCAAGGCCAGACGCACCAACCAAGTAGCGGCCCGACTCCGGCACCCGCAGCCGGGTCGTCAGCTGGAGATGATCAATCTCGCGAGCGGTGAGACCCTCCTGTACGGGTCCCCACCACATCATGCTGCCGGCCTGCCGTTGTTGTCGACCAAGTTCATGATCATCGGCATCGAAAAAGATCACTTCGATGCCCGGGCCGCTGCCATCGGGAAGGTGCAGCTGATCTTTCAATGCGATCTCGGTTCGCTCGCTGCTGCGTACGCCGACCGCATGTCCGATCTTGACCTGGTCGCCAAAGGCGATTCGCAGTCCATCAAATGGGGAGACTACGTAGGACGGGAATACCGTCGCACTCCCGCCACCGAGGGTCCGCCCCGTCGCGGCATTAGGCCCGATCACGGCGACCTTGGTCAGCGATCTCGACTCAAGAGGAAGCGCGCCGTCGTTCTTGATCAGGACCATCCCCGCCGCCGACGTGGCACGTAGTTCGGTCTTGAGCTCTTCCTCATTCCAGCGGCGGGCCGGCGGTGTCGCCGGGTCAAGGCCCTCGAGTGCGCCAACTCGAGCCGCGAGCCGCAGGAGTCGGAGCACGTGTCCATCGATCATCGATTCGGACAACTCACCGGAGCGGACTGCGTCCAGCAGTCCTTCAGTCCACGGGCTCAAGGGTCCCGGCATCGCCAGATCGAGCAGCTCCTCTCCAGCCGCTGCCACCGAGCGCGTTGCGTACCAGTCAGACATGATCACGCCGTCGAATCCCCACTCGCGCTTCAAAACGTCGCGCTGCAAAAGGTTCTCGGTCATGGTCGTGCCATTGACCTTGTTGTAGGCAGCCATGACAGCCCAGGCACCCGCGCCGACGATCCGCTCAAACGGAGCGAGGTACAGCTCGCGCAATACCCGCTCGTCGACGAGCGCGTCAACGAAGAACCGGTCGGTCTCGGAGTCGTTAGCGACGAAGTGCTTGACCGTCGCGGCCACGCCCTCGGCTTGCAGCCCTCGCACGTACGCGGTGCCGATCATGGCCGTCAGCTCGGGATCCTCGCTGAAGCACTCGAAATGCCGGCCACCGTACGGAGTTCGGTGCAGGTTGACCGTCGGCGCGAGCAGCACATCGACGCCCTTGCGGCGGGCCTCGCTAGCAAGCAATCGGCTCATCCGCTCGACACGGACCGGATCCCAGCTCGCCGCCAACGCGGTTGGGGACGGCACATTGGCCGACGAGCTCCGCTCGTCCCAAGTCTCTCCGCGAACACCTGCGGGGCCGTCTGAAGTGACGAGACGGCGCAAGCCGATCTCGGGGATCGGATGCAGCGCCCAGATGTCGGCGCCGGTCATCAGCCGGACCTTCTGCTCGAGGGTCAGCTGTGCCAGCCTGCCAGCAATTTCTGCTTCATGATCAACATCCGTCGTCTGCGTCATAGCCGTCATCGTCTCAGCCTTCCGGCCGCCGCTAGCGTGAGGGCATGCCCTCACCAAATCACGGGATTCCCACCTCGGTGCTCGAGGCCGAGTGCCACCGACTGCTCGATTTCGGCCGGCACTTTCCGCATCCGCTCGGCGGTGCCGCGTGGCTCGACGCGACTGGTCAGCCGGACCTGTCTCGGCCGGTCTATACCTACATCACCGCTCGGATGCTCCATGTCTATGCTCTGGGCCACTTGCTGGGGCGATCCGGCGATGCCGATCTGGCGGCCCAGGCGCTGGCCGGTCTTGCCGGCAGGTTGCGTGACGAAGCGAGTGGCGGCTGGTTCAGCAGTGTCGACGACGTTGGCGAGAGTCCGGACGAGAAGGCCTGTTATACGCACGCATTCGTCGTGCTGGGCGCCTCCTCGGCAGCTGTCGCCGGCTTGCCCGGCGCTAGCGACCTGCTCAGCGAGGCTATCGGCGTTTGGCACAAGCGGTTCTTCGACGCCGAGTCGGGAATGTTCGTCGACTCCTGGAACCGCGACTTCACCGAGCTCGCTGACTACCGAGGCGTCAACGCGAACATGCATGGCGTCGAGTCGCTGCTAGCCGCTGCGGACGTGACTGATGATCATGCGCTGCGCGAGCGCGCCCTGGCAATCAGCCGTCGGGTGGCGCTGGAATTCGCCCAACCACAGTCATGGCGTATCCCCGAGCACTTCGACCCGCACTGGCGACCAGAGCTCCAGCATCATCAGGATCGCCCGGACGACCCGTTTCAGCCATACGGGGCCACCGTTGGGCACGGCCTGGAATGGTCCAGATTGCTGCTGCACCTCGAGGCATCATTGGCCGATCCGCCGGACTGGCTGCTGCCTGCCGCGGAGGCGCTGTTCGATCGTGCTGTGGCCGACGGCTGGGCGGTCGACGGCGCGGACGGTTTCGTGTACACCACCGATTGGAACGGCCGGCCCATAGTCCGCGACCGAATGGCCTGGGTGGTTGCCGAGGCGATCTCGGCTGCCGCAGCGCTCCGAATTCGAACCGGTGATGATCGTTACGCCGACCTGTGCGCAACCTGGTGGGCGTACGCCGAGCGCACCTTGTTCGACCGGACGTATGGCTCCTGGTATCAGCAACTCGACGCCAACAATCACGTCATTGAGACCGTCTGGCCAGGTAAGTCAGATCTCTATCACGCAGTCCAGGCAACCTTGATTCCGCAGCTGCCGCTGGCGCCAACGCTGGCGACGGCGCTGACCCTGTGACGGACGGCCGCGAATCTGCCGGTCGCCGTCAGAGTGCAATCAACACCACCCTCGATCAGGCGATCGCCTCGGCACGGTAGAGGATCGCGTGTTCGGGGTGCATGTCGGCCGCCATCACGCCGCTTGAGGCCAGCGCGGCGCCAGAGAGTATGAGGCCAGGTCCGCCGTCCTCGGACAGCCCCCAGCCGACTATTCGGCGTTCGCCGGACGGATCGAAGTCGGTCTCGACTCCGCCCCACCATGCCGGAGGATTCAGGCCCGACGGCGGGCGTCCCACCAAGATCGGTCGGATGCGATAGCGCTGACCTGGATCCAGCCCTGGGAACCGCAGTCGGCCGGGCAGCATGACGTCAGAGCGCCCGATCGAGGCGACGGTGTAGATCGCCGATGAGCGATCGTGTGCCACCACGCCGTACGCGAGGATGGTGGGATCGGGGAAGTCCAGGCGTACCAGGTCGCCGCCGAGTAGCAGCCTTCGGTTCGCCTTATAGAAAATGATCCACTCCTGCAGCTCCGCCAGATCCTCCGAAGTCGCCTTGGTCAGGTCCCATTCGATGCCGAGGTGGCCGAAGATCGCCGTGGCCGCGCGAAAGGACAGGTCGTGCATGCGGCCCGTGGTATGCGATCGAGCCGACGCGATGTGTGAGCCCAGCAGCTCCGGTGGCAGCAGTTGGGCAGTCCAGCGATTCATCTGCTGCCGTTCCAGTGGATCGATGCAGTCGCTGACCCAGATGCGATCCGTACGCTCCAACACACCAAGATCAACTCGGGCGCCGCCGGAGGAACAGGTCTCGATTTCCAGTCCTGGGTGGGCAGCCTTGATCTCATCGACAAGGCGGTAGAAAGCCAGCGTCTGCTCGTGCACGCCTGGCCGTCCGTCAGGTGCAGTGCCGGCGTCGATCAGGTCGCGGTTGTGATCCCACTTGATATAGCTGATCTTGTACTCGGCGAGGATGTCAAAGATCGCATCTCGGATATAGTCGTAGCATTCCGGGATGCCCAAGTTGATCACCTGTTGATGCCGGGATTCAACGGGCAGCCGGTCGCCGGTAGCCATGATCCACTCCGGATGCTGTCGCGCCACCGCGGAGTCGAGGTTGATCATCTCGGGCTCGAACCAGAGCCCGAACTCCATGCCGAGTCCGGTGACCTCGTCCACTAGTGGATGGAGCCCATGCGGCCAGACCTCTGGTGAGACGGTCCAGTCGCCAAGCCCGGCGCGATCATTGCGACGTGCCCCGAACCAGCCATCGTCTAGGACATAGCGCTCCACGCCGACGGCGGCGGCGCGCTCGGCAAGATCAACGAGGCGGTCCAGGTCATGATCGAAATAGACCGCTTCCCAGACGTTGAGGGTTACTGGGCGGGTAGCCGACGGATGGGTATCTCGAGCGCGCAGGAAGCGATGGAATCGCCGGGCCACGGCATCCAGGCCATGCGCGTACGAGCCATAGATCCATGGAGTGGTATACGACTGACCGGACTGCAGGATCACCTCACCAGGCAGCAGCAACTCTCCGCCACCGATCACCTGCGCGCCGGTGAAGAGCCGCTCAGCATAGTGCGTGTGGTTTCCGCTCCACGCCGTGTGCACAGCCCAGATCTCCCCCTCGGCGAAAGAAAATCCCGGCTCTCCAACGTGCAGCAGGGTTGCGGCATCCGGGCCGGTTCGACCCTTTCGCCCCTCTCGCAGATGAACGCCAACCCCCAGCGACCGCCGTTGCGGCACCCGCTCCTTGCCCCAGTGGCCGGCGAAATCCAGGATCTCCCGGGCATTTTGTGGGATCGGTAACGCGATCACGCAGTCGTTGACGGCATACGGGTCCTCACCGATGTTGATCACCTCGGCTCGTGCCCTGAGGATCCCGCCGGCGACCAACTCGATAGTGACGCGGAGCGACAGCTGGGCCACGTCGTCGACCGCGTCGACCTCAACCGAAGCGGCGCCCGAGTTGATCAAGGTTGGCGGACCGTCCGGGGCAATGACCGATTCGCCCTCGAGCCGAACAGCGGTCGCGGTGAACTTGGGCGACCAAGCGCGACCTGTGCGCGAGCCGCTCAGTCCAGGCCGACCCACCCAGCCCGTCCAGTGCTCCGGCAGGATCGCGAGACGGACCGGCGCGTCGACTGTGTTCGGGCCACCAGGGTCAATGTTGGAAATGATCAGCGCCTCGACGTCGGCGCGCTCCAGGCTTCCCAAGTCAGCGCCCCAGTGGACGACGGCTGGGAGCTGGCCGGCGGAGACGTCGAGCACGACCGAGACCCCCTCAGAGCGGAGGACGATCACGCAGTTCGCACGTTCGACCATGGTCGCTCCTTCTGCGGGAGGGCGATCTCTGAGCCGCTTACCCTACTGAGGACGGGCAAACCGTTCGATGAACTCCCGCACTACCAGTCGTTGGTTTGGCAGTCGTTGGTTTGGCAGTCGTTGGTTTGGCAGTCATTGGTTTGGCAGTCATTGGTTTGGCCTGCTTGAACGCTACCCACTTCTCAATTTTCCGACCGGTGCGGAGTTCTCGCGCCTCAATTCCGAGATCCAATGTCGAAAAATCATCTTTGGTCGGAAATCTAACAACTCGGAATGTCAGTAATGATGCCTATCGTGAGATCCGGGCTCCAGCGCTCATCTACAAGCACTCGTAGAGCACTCGGCAAGGATCGGACCCGAAGGCAATACCAGGAAGGCGATACCAGGAAGGCGATACCAGGAAGGCAATGAAGCGATCAGAGGTGCTGGCACACCGCATCCATGCGCAGCAGCTCGATCGAGCGGCGGCTGCCCGCCCGATCATCGACGCGGACGTCTTCGACTTCGGCGTTCAAGACACGGGGCGGGAAGGTGCCAGCTGGGCGCTGGCCAACCGCGGTGTTCCCGTCAGTAGCGCGGTCGAGCTCGAGGCCAGCCCAGATGTCGTATTGGCATGGACGCTGCGGGCCGCGCCGCACTACTACCGGCGCGCCGACCTGCCGGACGTTCTCCTCGCGACCTCCCCTCTCTCGGAGCGCGACGCAGCGAAGCGAGTGATTGGCGCCGACAAGCCGCTGAAAGAGGCCGGAATTCCCACCCTGGCGGGTCTCACAGAAATAGCCACTCAGATGCGCCGCGTCGTGACCGAACCGATGGTCAAGGGCGAGGTCTCCACCCAGCTCACCGCACGTCTGAACTCTCCTTATCTCCGATACTGCGGGGCTTGCCGAGCCACTCACTCATGGGAAGTGCCCTTCCGCATCGGCGCCTTGTACGCCGGACTCGAGCTGGAGCCGGGCACGTCACCGCCTGTCCTGCGTCGCATCGCGGGCTGGCCGAGACGTACACCCGGACCTGGATCGGATCCCATGACTGCACCCGAGTCGCTGCAACCGATCCGCAATTACCTCAGGTTCCTTGGCCCGGCCACCCCCAACGAGGTCGCAGCGTTCCTCGATTCGCCGGTCGCCGAGATCAAGGGCCACTGGCCTGAGGACGCGGTCGAAGTCAACGTCGACGGCCGGAGGGGTTGGATCCTGGGTGAGGTAGCCAACATTGAGCAAGATCAAGGAGTGCTCCGGCTGCTCGGCGGCTTCGATCTTTACCTGCAAGGCAAGGACCGAGATCTCATCGTGCCCGATGCGAGCAAGCACAAGGGGCTGTGGCCGATTCTCGGCCGACCGGGTGCGCTGCTGCACGGAACTGAGATCCTTGGCACCTGGCGGCCGAAGACGGCTGGCAAAGACTTCACGCTCCGCCTCTCCGCTTGGACCACCCTCGCCAAGCGGGTTCGCAGCCAGCTAGAGATCGAGGCTGAACGATTGGCCACGCATCGTGGGCAGCGGCTTGTGGGAATCGTCGAGGAGTGATGATCATGGCACGCAAGTCGAGTAGCCCGCGGCCAGCCGCGGCCGACGTGATCGCATTCCGCGATGGTGCCGAGTTTGAGGCGTGGCTGGCCGAGCATGGAGACCGCAGCGCCGGGGTATGGCTCAAGATCGCGAAGAAAGCTTCGGGCGTTGCCTCTCTGACTGACGACGAGGCAGTTGACATCGGCTTGTGCTACGGCTGGATCTCCGGCCAGCGCAAGTCGTTGAACGAGGTGTACTACCTGCAGAAATACGTGCGGCGCCGGCCACAGAGCCGGTGGTCACAAGTGAATGTGCGCAAGGTCGAGAAGCTCATTGCGGCTGGGCGGATGCAGCCGCCCGGCCTGGCCGAGGTGGAGGTCGCCAAGGCCGACGGACGGTGGGACGCGGCGTACGAATCGCAGAAGGAGGCAACTGCCCCCTCCGATCTTGTCGCGGCTTTGGCGGCGAACCCAGCCGCTGCGTCGACGTTCGAATCGCTGAGCAAGACGGACCGATACAGGGTGATCTTGGACGTCGTCACCGCCCGTAGTCCGGCAACGAGGGCTGCGCACGTCCGCAAGGCAATCGCCGCGCTGGAGGCGCACGTGCCGAAGCGCTGATCTTCCCGGCTCAGGCGCCCCTCGGGCGCTCCCACACGACCTCGTCCGCCGACTTGTCCAGCCGTAGCCCGCGCCACACCGGGTGGCGTAGCCGTCCCGGTTCGGTGAGTTCGCCGTACGTGACCTCGCCAACAAGAGAAGGTGTGACCCAATGCGCGTCACGCGCATCCTCGCGCGGCACATCGATGAATGGTGATGTCTTCCGGCTGAGCTTTTCCAGCCTCTCCTGGATATCGTCGAGCTGGCGATCGTTGAACCCGGATCCGACACGGCCTACGTAGTGCAGTCCAGCCTGGGTGGGCAGTCCCATCAGCAGCGATCCGACCCCCCCGCCGCGGCGGCCCTGGCCCTCTCGCCAGCCGCCGATCACGACCTCCTGCATCCGGTGCAGTTTGATCTTGAGCCAGGTATGCGTACGTCGTCCTGGCTGGTAGATCGAATTGCGGCGTTTGGCAACCACGCCCTCGAGTCGAAGTTGATCAGCGGTCTCACGAGCAGCCTGTAGATCGCCGTCGAAGATCGGTGGTACCTGGATCCGAGATCCCGCCTGTGCAGGCACCAGACTTTCCAGAATCTCCCGCCGTTCCTCGTAGCTTTTCTTGATCAACGATCGACCGTTCAACTCGAGGATGTCGAAGAGCATCAGCTGGGCCGGGTAGGTTTTGGCGGCGCGTTCGATGTCAGCCTGCCTGGTGAGGTTGATCCGAGGCTGCAGCAGACCGAAGCTTGGCCGTCCGGTGGCGTCGGTCACCACGACCTCGCCGTCCAGGATCGCCGTCGCGACGTTGATCGTGGTGAGCTCGGCGGCCACGTCGAAGTACGCCTTGGTATCGTCGCGGCCCTTGCGGCTGAGCAGCTTGACTCGCCCGCCCGCGAGGTAGGCGATGGCACGCACGCCGTCCCACTTCATCTCGAACGCCCAGCCGTCTTCATCCCCGAAGTGGGCGGCGTCGACGAGGGTGGCGAGCATGGGCTCGACCGGTTCGGGAAAGTCGATGCCCTCTCCCGAATCGGGCACTTCGACAGGCTCGGGACGCACAGCAAGAGGCTCGGGGCGCACAGCGACAGGCTCAGGGCGCACTTTCTTCTCGTTTTCAGGGCGCGTGTTGCCGCCGGCATCTGAGGCTCTCGAAGGCTCGCGCAGGTCCTCCGGATCGGTCTCCATGAGATGCATGAGCCAGTTCTTTTCGGGTTGGGAGTCTCCGCTGCCGGTATGGATGAGAGCAAACTTGCGAACCCCACCAAGTCCGCCATCGGGATGGCCGAACAGGGTGACGATGACCTCCTTGCCCTCCTGCCATTTGTGCAGGCGGTAGGTCCCGGTGTCCCAGACGCGCATGTTGCCCGCGCCGTACTGACCCTTGGGGATTGTGCCGTGGAAGGCGAGGTATTCCAGCGGATGATCCTCGGTTCGCACTGCGAGGTGGTTCACTTTCGGATCGGTCGGCGGTGCTTTGGGCACGGCCCAGCTTGCCAGCACGCCGTCGCGTTCCAATCGGACGTCGTAGTGCAACCGGCGTGCGTGGTGCTCCTGGATGACGAATCGGAAGCCGTCGGGTTGGTGATCAGGCGGCCCAGCTGGCACGGGCTCCGGTGTCTTGGTCGCATCGCGCATGCTCCGGTAGGTGGCGAGCAGATCTCGATCAGCGTAAGGAGCCAATGGCGCTAGTGGGTCACCAAGATCGGCAAGCCTCGCGATCACCTCCTCGTACTCCAGCTGCCGCAGGGTGGGATCTTCCAGCTCCTCCCAGGTTCGCGGCGCGGCGACCCAAGGTCGCTCGCGGCCGCGCAGCGAGTACGGCGAAACGGTGGTCTTGGCGCCGTTGTTCTGGCTCCAGTCGATAAAGACCTTTCCCTCCCGCTGCGATCGCTTCATCGTGGAGATGACGAGGTCAGGATGATCAGCTTCGAGCGCCAGCGCGAGCTCGCGAGCCACTACAGTGGCCTGCTCGGTTGTCTGGGAACCATCGAGCGGCGCATACAGGTGGATGCCCTTGCTTCCGCTGGTCACCGGAACCGGATCGTGGCCGATATCGCGCAAGATGCCTCTGACCAGCTGGGCGATCCAGGCACAGGCTGCAAGATCCACCCCAGGGCCTGGATCAAGATCAAGGACAAGTCGGTCGGGGTTCTGCGGCCTCCCATCGGGCCCGAAACGCCACTGCGGTACGTGGATCTCCAGCGCAGCAAGCTGGGCAAGCCAGGTGAGCGTTGCAAGATCATTGATCACGGGGTAGTCGTTGTCGTGCTCTCTATGTGAGATGGTGCGACGCTGCACCCAATCCGGCGTACCTGCGGCGAGATCTTTGTTGAAGAAGACCGTCGGCGCCTTCCCCTTGACCTCGGCCACTCCGTCAGGCCAGCGTTTACGCGTTGCGGGCCGATCGCGCAGGTGCGGCAGCATGGTGGCACCAACCTGTGCGTAATAGGACAAGACGTCGGCCTTGGTCGTCTGGGTCTTCGGATAAAGCACCTTGTCCAGATTGGTGAGCTTGATCGTCCGGCCCTCGACGGTCACCACCTGGTCCAGCGACGCCTTGGCCATAGAGCCCAGTATCAACGCGTCGATTCCTGCCCGGAAATGTGCCCGGACACGAATCGTCGGATTCTATTAAGCCTGAGTGGGTACTACTCGGGGCATGAGAGCGATCTGGAAGGGCGCTATCACGTTTGGCCTGGTGAATGTCCCAGTCAAGCTCTACCCCGCAACCGAGGACCACGACATCAGCCTCCATCAGGTGCACGACGCCGACGGCGGGCGGATCCGCTACCAGCGACGGTGCGAGGTTTGCGGCAAGGTGGTCGAATACGCCCACATCGACAAGGCGTACGCCGAGGGCAAGACCACTGTGGTGCTCACTGAGGAGGACCTCAAATCACTTCCCGAGGAGCGCAGTCGCGAGATCGAAGTTGTCGAGTTCGTGCCGTCGGAACAGATCGACGAGATCATGTTCGATCGCAGCTACTTCCTGGAGCCGGACAAGGCCGCAGCCAAACCGTACGCACTACTACGGCGTGCTCTGGAGGAGACCGACCGGACGGCGATTGCGCAATTCTCGCTGCGGCAAAAGACCCGACTTGGGGCCGTGAGGTCCCGCGGTAAGGCCTTGATGCTCCAGTCCTTGCTTTGGGACGACGAGGTCCGCGAATCCGATTTTTCAAGCTTGCAGGATGACGTACGAGTCTCCGCCCAGGAGCTGAAGATGGCGCTGTCGCTGATCGACAACATGTCCACCGACTTCAGCCCAGACAAGTTCAGCGATGAATATCAAGATCAGCTGCGGCAGCTGATCGCGGCAAAGCTGGAGAAGGGCGACGCCGTGGACACCGCCGCCACCTTCGGCGAACAGGAGGAAGATGAGGCCGACCGCGGTGAGGTCATCGATCTGATGGAGGCGCTGCGGCGCAGCGTCGAGCAGAATCGCGCAGCCCGACAGGGGACGGGCGCCAGGAAAACCCCTGCCAAGAAGGCCTCGCCGAGGAAGTCCGCGGCCAAGAAGGCGCCGGCCAAGAAGGCGGTGGCAAACAAGGCGGTGCCACACAAGGCGGGGGCGAAGAAGGCAAGCGCAGGGAGATCAGCCAAGAAGGCCAGTTGATCGACTGCGTGGCGAAAAGATCGCCAAGGCTGCGAGCGTCGCTAGTGCGCGAGCAGCTCATGGAACAGGAGGAGGAACTCATGGGTATCGGTGTAGGGATTGTCTTGATCGTGATCGGCGCGATTCTGCTCTTCGCGCTCAACATCAATCTTCCATTCGTTTCCGACGACACGCTTGGCATCATCCTTATCGTGGCCGGTGCCTTGGCACTGATCTTGGCACTCGTGATGCAGGCGCAGCGCAGCCGGACACGGCACGTTCAGGAGAATCGCTACGACGGTTCGCCGCCCGCAGCCTGACGCGTGCCAGGAACGCAGACCGTCAGGGCCCGGGGAGAAACCTGGGCGTGCAGGCTACGACAATCCGCCACAACGTCTCCATCGAGTTGGTAGGGGTCGGGATGCCTGAGGCGTACTTCGACCTCACCGGCCTGCCATTGATCGACGCGGTCATTAGGGCGCGGTCGCCTGGTGACAAGCCTGAGCACGACGCGTATCCAGTGAGACAGGCGATGCGGCGACGCCACATACACATCGAGCCGTCCGTCATCCGGCCGTGCGTTCGGGATCAGATCGAGATTGCCGGCTAGCTTGCCGACATTGCCAATCGCGCAGATCATGGCGTGACGACGATGGGGACGGTGATCATCAAGAGCGATTCGCATGTCGATCGGCGTCCGCCCGAGCGCCTTCGCGGCTGCGATGAAGTACGCTCCGGCGCCGATCGCGTCCTTGAGATCCGGACTGGTCTCGTCCATGATCATCGCGTCGACTCCTAGCCCGCCAATTACGGCAAAGTGCTCGCCGGGCACTCCATCGACCGTAACCTTGATCAAATCGATGTCGCGGGTATGTTCGCCGAACGCGATCTCGAGTGCCTCGTCCTCCGACAGTGGGATGTCGAGGTTACGGGCCAGGAGATTTCCGGTACCCTTCGGCACCACGGCCATCGGTATCCCGGACCCAGCCAGCCGATCGGCAACCATGCGAACCGTTCCGTCACCACCGGCGGCGATCACCCGATCTAGGTCTGCCGAGACCAGGTCCGCTCTGGTTGGGCGGTGGGGTTCCTCGACGGTGGTCTCGACCCAGATGAGATCGCTCCAGCCAGCGGCAGTCGCTTGCCGGCTGATCGCGTCACGAAGATCGTCGGACACCTTGATCGGGTTGTAGACAACCGCACAGCGTCGTTGCGAGCGACCATTCACAGCCTCTAGCTCCCTTCGCTCAACCCGGTGCTCCATCGATCAATGATCACATTCGAGATACCCCAGAACGCTTGGAATATCGTTTCGGACAACCGCAGATCATTCCCGCACGCTGCTCTGGAAAACCGCCGACACGCTGCTTCGCGTCGCACCAGGGCCAAGAGAGCTGCATCTACGATGGTCCCGGTCGCGCGCGGGTGACGTCGCTGCGCGGCTCCCTTCGACGTTCCGATAAGCTTTTGCGCTCAGCGGAGAAATCTCATTCTTGGGGGAGAATCTCATGTCTGTTGAGGACTCGGCGCCGACCGTGTTCTCAGCCGATCATGAGACAGCTGCGTCGTTGCTTCATATGCGAGCACGGGGTGTTAGCGCCGTGATGCAGCTGAAGCCGACAGGACTGCCCGTGATCTTGCACTGGGGCGCCGATCTTGGTGATCTTGATGGACTGTCTGCGGAAGCATTGCTTGCTGCCTTCGGCAGCCTCGATCCATCTCCATCGATGATGTCCTCGCTGGTACCAGAGTCTTCAGCTGCTTGGAGCTCCCGGGCGGCTCTGGCTGGATCCCACGATGGCCATGCATCCGCGGCCTCATTCACTCGCAGCCAGGCGCGGTTGATCAGCGACGCGCCAGTATTGCCAGGACTGATCGAGATCGACGCGGACACGGTGATCATCGAAGCCGAAGACCCGGTCAATCGGCTGAGTCTTGATGTGGCCATCCAGCTCACCGACAACGGCTTGGTCCGCTGTCGTGCGGGCGTCACCAACAAGAACGTCGCGGACTACCGGCTCGAAGGTCTCGAGCTTTTCCTGCCGGTCAGCGACCGCGCGACGCATCGTGTCGAGTTTGACGGACCCGCGCTGTCGACAGTGGCCTTGCGTTCCGGTTCCTGGTCTGTTGATCATGGCGTGTTTGACGACCGACCAGCTCAACTAGCCATCGCCGAGGCAGGAACGGGCTTTCGGCGCGGTCAGGTATGGCAGGCACACGTTGCGTTCAGCGGCGCCGTTCAGCACCGGGTTGAGCGCACCGCGTACGGCCGGACGTATCTCGGTGGCGGGGAGCTCTTGCAGGCCGGCGAGATCGTGCTCGGCACGGGTGAGGCCTATCACTCACCGTGGGTGGTGTGGACCTGGGGCGACGGGCTTGATGCGGCGGCTGCGCGCCTGCATCAGTATGTACAGCCGGAAGCGCCGCAGGACAATCGCGTCATTTTCGACGCGGGCGCGCCGGCCTTCGCTCACCATGATCGGCACGACATGCTCACCCTCGCCGAATACGCGGCGGCGGTCGGTGCCGAGACGTTCATGCTGGATATCGGATGGTGCTCACGCACCGGACTCGACCCGTACGCCGATAGTGCCGGACGGGGCGCCGTATCCCCCGGCGATCTTGAAGGGCTACTGGCGAGAATTCGGGACTTTGATCTTGAGATCGGGTTCGCTGTCGAACTTGAATCGATCGAGGCTGACTCGGCCATCGCTCGCGACCATCCGGACTGGCTGCTGACCGTCGAGTGCAACGGGGTCACGCGGCAAGTGCTGGACCTGTCGGTGCGGCCAGCAGTGCTGTACGTGTGGGAGAGGCTGACCAAGCTGCTCGATCGCCATCGCGTCTCGTTGCTGAGCTGGTCCATCGTCCACGGGGCCCGCCGCCCCGGAGCTGCTGCCACACAGCACACCAGCGTTCTCGCGGCGTACCGGCTGCTCGATGCGCTACGCGAGCGCTATCCGCAGCTGATCATCCAAACGACCAGCCTCGACCTCGCCATGGCGACCCGCGCGGTTGGCGCCGATCTATCTGGTGACTCCACTGCACGGCATGCGGACTTCGTCGGCCTGGTGCAGCTGCTTCCGCCTGGACTGGTGTGGCAAGCGGCGCTGGACGAGCCCGACGACGGGACCTCAACGGCCTATCGTGCGATCTCAGCCCTATTTGGCCGCCTCGGCCTGGGTATTGATCTTCGCAGGCAGGCGCCGGGCAGTCTGCGTGCAATTCATCGATGGCTGGAGCTCTACAAGCGGTTTCGGTCGCTGCTGCACTCCGGCAGCACTGTGCGCTCGGACGAGTGTGATCGCGGTTTCGTGGCACATGGTGTGGTAGCGGATCATCGCGGCGAGGCGCTGTTCGCGCTCGTTTGGCTGGACCGAGCGCTTGCCAGCCGGCGGGTCCGCATCGAAGGGCTTGAGCCGGCCACCTCGTATCGGATCGAGGTCATCGGCGCGCGACCCGGAGATGCCCAGGCGGTGACACCGTCATGGGCGTCAGGAGCTCCCATACTGACTGGCCAAGCATTAGGGGAAGCCGGTGTCGCGCTGCCGCCTGCCGGACGCGGCTCAGCTCTCTTGTTGCATCTCGAGTCCGTCGCCTAGGTCGCCGACGCGGCGGTGTGGAAACGCACGGGCACGTGCGTTGCTGCCACCCGCATTCGTGCTGCCACCCGCAACCGAGCTGATGTCCGCGCTAATCGGCGACGGCCTGGGCGGCGGCAGCAGCCGCTTGATCGGCCGAGAGCGCGGCCTGGCGCAGTTCTTGATAGTGCTTTCTCGCGGTTCGCGCCGCCTCGCGAGCTTCCCGCTCCGCGGCCTCGGTCTGACGCAGCTGGCCACGCAACGACTCGACCTGTTCGGCAAGATCATCTGCGCGCTGCGTAGCGGCCTCGGCCTCGGCCTCCGCTGACTCAGCAGCCTCGCGGGCGGCTGCGGCCTCCTCCCGGGTCGCCGCCGCGGCCTTCTCAGCTGCCCGGCGCTGCTTTGCATCCGGCTTGGCCGGCGGCTCAGCAGGCTCGGCAGCGGGCGCCTCAGCCCGGCTGGGTGCTCGTGCAGGGATGGATGCCTCAAGGGCGGATGCAAGATCAGTTGGCCCAAAGCCGCCGTATGTGACGGCTTGAGTCAGCCGTCCAGCCCGTACCAAAGCACCGATCTCACGATCACCCAACGCCGTCTGCAGCGTCTGGCCGATCTCCTGCAACGCTCCGTCTGCCGCGTCATACCCGCGCTGGTGTCCCAACTCGACTGCGCGACGTGCCAGCGCGTCCACCCTCCGACGACGCTCGGCGGAGAGCTGCCGGAGTTCGTCCCCGGCCATCCGCTGCTGTGCGTCCTGAAGGGCAGCTCCGAGCTCGAGCAGCGCATCGACGTCGTCACGCTCCTCGCGAGCAAGCTGATTGATCAGCCAGGCGCCGCGAGTTGGCTTTCGAAGCTTTCCGATCAGGGTTGCTAGCTCGCGGTTTCCTGCCTGCCTTGCCTCGACGACGAGCTCCTGCCGACGCTCGATGAAGTCATCAGGTGAGAGGGCATAGAGCTCGTCAGCGGCAGTATCGATGTCCACGGCACACGCTAAAAGTCGATCAGGTCCATGGAGTTGCTGTGAAGTTGATCACGGTGTTGTCGATCAGCCGGGTGTTGCCCACTCGGGCCGCCAGAACGAAGGTGCCGGGCCCGACATGATCATCTGGCACTTCGGTGAACGTTGCCGGGTTGACGATTGTGGCGTAGTCGAGCTCGAAGCAGGGCTCGGCTGCGGCCCTATCCAAGACTTCGTACGCCGCGGATCGGGCCGACGGAACCGAAGTTTGAGTCGCCGCCTTCTCCAGCGCCGCGGATAGGCTGCGCGCAATGGCGCGCTCGGTGGCAGTGAGGAAGACATTGCGGCTGGAGAGCGCGAGCCCGTCAGGCTCACGGATAATCGGTGCTCCCACGATCTCGATCGGAATGTTCAGGTCGCCCACCATGCGCTGGATGCAGGCAAGCTGCTGAGCGTCCTTCTCACCAAGGATGGCAACCTGGGGCCGGACGATGTTGAACAGCTTGAGGACGACGGTAAGCACTCCGTTGAAGTGGCCGGGCCGGGAACGTCCTTCCAGCACCATTCCAAGGGCGCCGGCGTCGACGGTGATCTGCCGACCCGGCGGATAGAGGTCGGTGACAGTCGGTACGAAGACGACGTCAACACCGTCGGCCTCGCAGACTTCAAGATCATCTTCGAGGCGTCGCGGATAGCGTGCGTAGTCCTCTCCAGGACCGAACTGGAGTGGGTTGACGAAGATGCTAGCCACAACCACGTCGCCCAACGATCTCGCCAACTTGATCAGCGAGCGATGGCCCTCGTGCAAGGCGCCCATCGTTGGTACGAAAGCGAGTCGCGGGGCGGCAGGTCTCTGGAGCGCGCTGTGAATTGCGTTGTATTCGGCGATGCTGTGCGTGATCTTCATGCCTTGGCCTCAGGAGTAGGAATAGTCGAAGCGAAGGTGTGCGGTTCGCTTGGAAAGACGCCTGTTCTGACCTCGTCGACATACGCGGCCGCCGCGTCGCCGATGATCTTGGCCAGATTGGCGTACTGCTTGACAAAGCGTTGCACCTTGCCGCGCCGAAGTCCGGCCATGTCTTGCCAGACGAGGACCTGGGCGTCGCAGTCCGGGCCGGCACCGATGCCGACAGTCGGGATGTCGAGTTCGGCGGTCACCTGGCGCGCCAGGTCACCGGGGACCATCTCCAAGACCACGCCGAATGCTCCGGCCTCCTCGACGGCGTGCGCGTCGGCCAGCAGCCGCGCCGCATCATCGCCGCGGCCCTGCACCCGATATCCCCCCAGCTGGTGTTCGCTCTGCGGCGTGAAGCCGATGTGCCCCATGACCGGGATGCCGGCATCGGTGACCTTTCGGATTTGCCCCGCCACACGTACCCCGCCCTCGAACTTCACAGCGTGGCAGCCGCCCTCCTTCATGAAACGTATCGAGGTTTCGAGGGCCTGCGAAGGGCCGTCCTCGTACGAGCCGAAGGGCAGATCACCGATGACGAACGCTCGCTTGGTTGACTTGACCACTGCACGGACCAGCGGCAGTAGCTCATCGACGGTGACCGGCAGCGTGGTGTCGTACGCGTAGACGTTATTGGCAGCCGAGTCGCCAACCAGTAGCGCCCAGACCCCGGCCTCATCGAACAGCTCAGCGGTGTACTGGTCGTAGCTGGTCAGCATCGCCCAACGCTCGTGTTTGCGTTTGGCGTTGTAGAAGTCGGTAACGCGGATCCTGCGCACCGGTGCCACCGCCGCAAGGCGGCCTGGCTCTTGAACAGGACTGGTCTCGGTCACTGCGGCAGCCTCACTCTGCAGAAACTAACGCATGGTTCCATACGCCGGGCCGCGTATCAGACACGCAAGGTCGAGGCTCGCTCGCCTCAGATCGTTCGACTCACCGTTGGTTATCAGAGGCTCGAGAGAACGAGCGAAGATCGGGTCCGAGAGACGCCAGGATGATTGCGGATGAGGCCGAGCACTTTTTCAAAGTGTGCGGTATCGGCGGCTCGTACGCGCAGCATGCCGTCCGCGTCTCCTGTCACGGTGTACGCCTCGGCTACTTCTGGGATGCTGCTGACCATCTCCCGCATTCGGTCTGGCGGCACCCGACCCTCGCAGTAAACCTCGACAAAGGCCTCGATCGTCCACCCCAGAGCCGCCGGCTCGATTTCGGCTGTGAAGCGCCGGATGACGCCGTTGTGGCGAAGGCGATCGACTCGCCTCTTGGTGGCTGCTGTGGACAATCCGACATGATGCCCGAGCATGGCAAAGCTCTCCCGACCGTGGTCGGTAAGTCGCGCAAGGATCTTGTGATCTATTTCATCAAGACGCAATACAGTCTCCTCGGTTTCGTTGATCACACTATCGGACTTGCGCTCACTCGGACCCTACCCTTCAAGGGTGACGATGACAGTGCTGAACCACGTTGGACACCCCTTACGACGTGCCCGGCTTCGGCACTATTTGATGTGCCCGCCGACCTACTTCGACGTTGCCTATTCGATCAATCCATGGATGGATCAGAGCGGTCATGTTGACCGTGTGCTAGCCACTCGGCAGTGGTCAGGGCTCGTCGACGCTTATCGTGCGACTGGGCATCGAGTCGATCTCTTGGAGCCGCGACCAGACCTGCCCGACATGGTCTTTGCCGCGAACGGTGCAACGGTGGTCGATGGGCACACTCTTCCAGCCAGATTCGCCAACCCGCAACGCGAAGCGGAGTCAGCTGTGCATGCGGAGTGGCATCGGCGGAACGGCGTTCTGTACGGCGGTGGGAACGTGCAGCAGCCCAGCGCTGTCAATGAGGCCGAAGGCGACTTCGCCGTTCTCTCCCGGACGGTCCTTGCCGGCCACGGCTTTCGAACTACCCTGCAGGCTCATCGCGAGCTAGCCACCCTGACCGGCCGCGAGGTGATCAGTCTCGAGCTGGTCGACCCGCGCTGGTATCACCTCGATCTTGCCCTGGCGGTTCTCGACGACGAGCGTGATCACATCGCCTACTACCCCGAGGCATTCAGTAGGTCGAGCTGTCAGCTGCTCGGTGAATTGTTTCCCGATGCGCTCATTGCGAACGACCACGATGCGCACACGTTCGGACTGAACGCGGTGAGCGACGGGTTGCATGTCTTCATTCCGTCCGGTGCTCGCCACTTGCGTGAAGAGCTGGCGGCCGGGGGCTACTGGCCGATCTCAGTTGACCTCAGCGAGTTGATCAAGGGCGGCGGCAGCGTGAAGTGCTGCACCCAAGAGATCCGACCAGCGCGGATCCCAACACCGACGGCAGCTGCGCTGACCGAGGAGGTCTCCAACCTCGTCGCCGTCCCATCCCAACCCTCAGCAGGAGGATCATCGTGATCACCATGGACCAGACCCTCACGCACGCCAGCCAGCTGCTGCGGCTCGAGGATGAGCATGTCGCCCACAACTACCATCCGCTCGATGTCGTGGTATCAGGCGGACAGGGCGCGGTGCTGACCGACACCGAGGGCCAGCAGTACCTGGACTTCCTGTCGGCTTATTCAGCCAATAACTTCGGGCACCGTCATCCGACGCTCGTCGCGGCCGCCAAGGAGCAGCTGGATCGACTCACCCTGACCTCACGGGCCTTCCACCATGATCAGTTGGCGCCATTCGCCGATGGCCTGGCCACCTTGATCGGCAAAGACATGGTGCTGCCGATGAATACCGGCGCGGAAGCCGTCGAGTCCGCGATCAAGGTTGCTCGCAAGTGGGGATACGAGGTCAAGGGAGTGCCGGATGGGCGGGCGCTGATCATCGTCGCTACGGGGAACTTTCATGGCCGCACGACCACCATCATCAGCTTCTCTGACGATCCACTAGCGCATGATCATTTCGGGCCGTACACTCCCGGCTTCGTTACCGTTCCTTACGGTGATCTCGAAGCCCTTCACGAAGCGATTACCGATGATGTGGTGGCGGTACTGCTGGAGCCGATCCAGGGTGAGTCGGGAGTCCAGATTCCGCCAGTGGGCTATCTGGCCGGGGTACGTGAGCTCACCCGCCAACATCGGATGCTGCTGATCGCGGACGAGATCCAGTCGGGCCTCGCACGTACGGGCCGTACGCTCGCCTGCGAGCACGAAGACGTCACCGCTGATGTCTACTTGCTGGGCAAGGCGTTGGGTGGCGGCATTGTGCCGGTGTCCGCTGTCGTTGCTGATCATGACGTGCTAGGTGTGCTACAGCCTGGCCAGCATGGCAGCACCTTCGGCGGCAACCCGCTCGCCTGCGCTGTCGGTCTGGCCGTCATCCGACTGTTGGAGACCGGGGAATACCAGGCGCGAGCGACTCGGCTGGGCACGCAGTTGCGAGATCGTTTGGACCGCATGGTCGGTCATGGCGTCATCGCGGTCCGTTCCCGTGGATTGTGGGCAGGGGTCGACGTGGATCCTCGCCTCGGCACCGGCCGTGATGTGTGTGAGGTGCTGGCTCGGCGGCATGTGCTGGCCAAGGACACTCATGGGTCAACGATGCGCCTCGCGCCCCCTCTGGTGATCAGTGAGGACCAACTCCATCACGGTCTTGATCAGCTCGAACTGGCGTTGGCCGATCTGAGCTAGCCGCGAGGTCGTCGAGCCCTGGAGCCCATGTTGAGCTCCGGCCCTCTCGCCCTCGAACCGTCCGCGAGGATGGAGCCATGACGCGAGAGGATCCGGACGAGGATGCGCGGCGACTCTCGGGGGAGGCCCTCCGTGCCGGCGATGCGACCGGATGGTTCGAGCGGCTGTACGCCGAGGCGGCAGACGGGCAAGCGATCGTCCCCTGGGATCGTCGGGCACCGCACCCGCTGTTGGTCGAATGGATCGAGCAGCGCTCGGACCTCTCTGGAAGCCGGACCTTGGTGGTTGGTTCGGGGCTCGGAGATGACGCGGCGTACCTCGCGGCGCAGGGGTATCGCGTCATCGCTTTTGATATCTCTCGTTCCGCAATCGAGGGCGCGCGGCGACGCTTCCCGAAGAGTCCGCTGGACTTCCGGGTTGCCGACCTGCTGAATCCGCCCGCCGAGTGGCGCCAGCACTTCAACCTCGTCGTGGAGACATACACCACCCAAGCTCTTCCTATACGCCTACGTCCGACCGTTGTCTTGCACGTCGGCCGCTTCGTCGCCTCAGGCGGCACGTTGCTCGTGCTGGCAGTGGCACGAGAGCATGGGGAGCCGTCCGATGGGCCGCCCTGGCCACTCAGCCGCGCCGACATCGAATCCTTTGCGGTGGAGGGCCTCGAGATAGTGAGCATCGAGGAAATCCGCGACCCGCCGGATACACATCGCTGGCGAGCCGTCTTTACCCGCCCGTCATCGCGAGTGCTGTGAATAGGCTGATCTCCACGGCGCACATGCGGGAGAGCCATTAGGGTTGGCGAGAGCAAATCACGGGTGGCGGCCATGCCCGATTCGCACGCGAACATCGCAGCGAGCGGAGCGAGCCATCAAACACAGCGAGCGGAGCGAGCCGTCAGACGCAGCGAGCGGAGCGAGCCGTCAGACGCAGCCAGCGCCAGCGAGTAGAGCAATCAAGAGGGAGCAATGGACGTGGCGAGCAAGACCGTGATTACCTTCGGCACGTTCGACGTGTTCCATGTCGGCCACGTACGGGTGCTCAATCGCTCGGCCGCACTTGGTGACCGGCTTGTAGTTGGAGTCTCCTCAGACAACCTCAACTTCGCCAAGAAGGGCCGCAACCCAGTCTTCAGCCAGGATGAACGTCTTGAGATCGTCGCCAACGTCAAAGCTGTCGACGCAGTCTTCATCGAAGAGAGCCTGGAGCAGAAGCGCGATTACGTCCTCGAACACAAGGCCGACATTTTGGTGATGGGCGATGACTGGCAGGGCAAGTTCGACTTTCTGAGTGACATCTGTCAGGTCGTCTACCTGCCGCGTACGCCTTCAGTTTCGACAACCGCAATCATCGAGCAGATCGTCGGCAGCTCCTGATCCAAGCTGCTGGAGGGGCAGATGTGGCGGCCCACCAGTCTGTGAGGACAGATGGGCCAGGGGCCAGCATCGCACACGGACCAACTCGTCCGGTGGTCGGGCCGACGTCCTTGCGGTCATGTTTAGGTACGCCGTCGTCGGGGTTTTAACACTGTGAAGAGAGCGAACATGCAGGCTGAGGAATCGAGATGACGGACCATCCGGCTGCGGACACCGGCGCCGACGTCGATCCGACGGACGGCCGTGAGGAGTCCCTGAACCAACGGATGGACCGGAATTGGAACGAAATCCTGCAGGAACTGCGGGTCACGCAGACGGGGACGCAGATCTTCACCGGGTTCCTACTCACCATCGCATTTCAGCAGAGGTTCGGCGAGCTGACGACCTTCCAGACCCGTGTCTATCTGATCCTGGTCGTCGCGGCCGTGCTCACGACCGGGCTCGGACTGGCGCCGGTGAACTTACATCGCGCTCTGTTCCGCAGAGGCGCAAAGGTGACCGTCGTGCAGACCGCACACGTCATCATGCGGTTCACGCTGGTGGGCGTTGCCGTCATGCTGATCGGGACGGTGCTGTTGATCTTCGACCTGGTGGTAGGTCGGACGGCCGCACTCGTCATGGCCGGCCTGACGTTGCTTGCAGTGATCATCCTCGCGATGCTGCCCCGATTGGGTGGGGCTAGCCGCCGGCATTCACCAGACGGTCAGAACAAGATCGGTTGAAAGGAGACGATCATGCCAGGCAAGAAGAAGCCCGGCCCCAGTGTCAAGGACCCCAAGGTCTACGAGGAGATTCGCGAAGAGGGTGGATCGAAGGAGAAGGCAGCTCGAATTGCGAATGCGTCTGCGGCGCGAGGCCGGTCCTCGGTCGGCAAGAAGGGCGGCAACTCTGGCTCGTACGACGACTGGAAGGTCGACGACCTGCGCAAGCGCGCGAAGGAGCTCGGCCTGTCAGGCTACTCAGGCAAGAAGAAGTCCGAACTGGTCTCAATCCTGCGTAATCACTGACCGGGTGGCACTCCGGCGAGCGTCGAGACCGCCATTCCCGGCCCGTCCAGTCCACTCCGCATGAGTTGCGCGAGCTCCGCACCATCTGCCGCTGATGCCACGTCCGAGTTAATGGTGCCAGTAGTGATCTAGCGGATGGCCGCCTGCCGGGGTTCCAGAGGCAGGATCAGCCGGAACATTGCGCCGATGCCACGCGGATCCTCGCAAGTAAGATCACCACCGTGCGCTCGGGCGTAGCCGCGCGCGATCGCCAGTCCGAGGCCGGAGCCTCCGGCATCGTTAGCTCGATCATGATCAAGTCGCACGAGGCGTTCGAAGATCCGCTCGCGCTCGGATGGCGGCACTCCAGGCCCGGAATCCCAGATTTCGGCGACGGCCGTCTGATCTTGCTCGCGTACGACCACGTGCACCTTGCCCTGCGGGCCGGCCGCCCGCATCGCGTTGTCGATCACGTTGCGCAGAATGCTGCTGAGCTTCGCGGCGTCGGCACGAGCGATAACCTCAGGGCCGCTCATCGTCACGGTCGCTTCCGGATGCACCAGCCGCACCCGATCGATCTCGCTGTGCACCAACGTCCGTAGGGATACCGGCGCAAGATCAAGATCGATTCCGGCGTCGAGCCGCGCGGCCGCGAGTAGGTCCGAGATCAAAGCGCCGGCACGCTCGGCCTCCCGTATCAGCAACACCTCCAGATGCTGGCGTTCGGCACGGTCGAGCTGATCATCGTGGTGCAGCAGTGTCTCAGCCGCGGCCTGCACGCCGGCGATGGGAGTCCGCAGCTCATGCGCTGCGTCTGCGAGGAAGGCCCGAGTACGTTCCTCGGCCTGTTGCGCCCGGGCCTCCGCACCCTCGAGCTCGTCGAGCATCTCATCGAACGCCTGCGCAGTCTGGCCTATCTCGGTGTCGGTTCGGGTCGGCGCCAGCCGATTGCCGCGGTCACCTTGGCTGACCCTCTTGGCCAGTGCGGCCATCGAGTCCAGGGGCCGGAGTGCAAGCCGAACCGCCGCGGCAACGAGCGCGGCACTGACCAGCAGCGCGATCAGGCCAGTGATCAGAAGTACCCGCCGCAGCGTACGCCTCGCTCCGGAGACGATGGAGGTGTCAACCGCCAGCGTGAGCTGCGCGCCGTCGACTCGGGTCGGTGCGTTCAGCGTCAGGGTGGTCGTTTTGACGGTGGCGCCGGTCGCGATCGGGGTGCCGAACTCGGTTCCGTTACGGAGCACGAGGTGGGCCTGCACGCCTCCGGCCTGCATTCGGTTCACAATTTGCTGTGGTCCGGCACCGGCGCGGGCCAGCTGCCGCGCGAGCTGCGCCTGGCCGGCGAGCAGCGCATCGAGGCTCCGATTCGACTGGGCGATGAAGATCGCACTGACCGCGATACTGAGCAAGATCAAGATGAGCGCAAGAACCGCCATCACGGCCGCGATGACGCGGAGCCTGAGGGAGACGGTATTCAGCCGATTCGGTGCCACCGAGCGTTCGACTTCGATCACGTCGTCGTTCCGAGCAGATAACCCCGACCCCGTACGGTGTGAACGAGCCGCGAGCGCCCACCCGCCTCGAGCTTGCGACGCAGCGAAGAGATGTGCACCTCGACAACGTTCTCATCGAAGCCGTCGTAGCCCCATACTGCGGTCAAGATCTGAGTCTTGCTCACCACTCTGTCCCGATGGGCAGCGAGATAGCCGAGCAGGCGGCGTTCGGTCTCGGTCAGGTCGAGGGAGTCGTCGCCGCGTCGTACCAGCGTGGCGTCGTCGTTGATCACCAGGTCGTCCACAGAGATCGAGCTGCCCCCGGGTCGACTGCGGCGCAGTACCGCGTGAATGCGCGCCACCAGCTCTGCCATTGCGAAGGGCTTGATCACGTAGTCGTCGGCCCCCGCGGTGAGGCCGTGCACTCGGTCGGCCAGCGCGTCCTTGGCAGTCAGCATCAGCACTGCGGCCGTGCTGGTGCGGCGTATCACCCGCAGCAGCTCAAAGCCATCGCGGCCGGGCAGCATCACATCCAAGATCACCAGATCGGGCGCAAAGGATGGCAGCAGTGCTTCAAGGTCACTTCCGTCAGTGGCCGCAGCGAGTTCGAAGCCGTGGGCTGAAAGCGCTGTGACAACGGGCAACCGGATGGCGTCGCTGTCCTCCACGACCAAGATCCGAGCCCCACCCACACCGCCATTTTGCACGGTCATTGGAGCATGCGCGCTGAGCTTGTCCAAGGGCGGAGCCGCGGACTTCGACAGGCTCAGCCGTATATCCCCGAGGGTTTCCTGAGATTGGGTCCGAATAGTCTTTCCGGCATGGCTGAGAGTGCGAAACGCGTGGCGATTCTGGGTGCGGGGATGATCGGCGGGGTCCATCGGCGAGCCGCGATGCTTGCCGGAGCCCAGGTCCTTGGCGTGATGGCATCGACTCTGGAGCGTTCCCGGGAAGTCGCCGAGGCCTGGGGGGTCGAGCAGGCGTACGGAAGCCTCGACGAAGTCGCCGAGAGCAAGGCGGAGATCGTCCACATTTGTACGCCGAATGCTTCCCACGTGCCGTACGCCGTCGCGCTGATGAAGGCCGGAAAGCATGTGCTCTGCGAGAAGCCTCTCGGGGTCAGCCTGGAGGACGCTCGACACGCGGCCGAGGTTGCCAAGGAGACGGGCGTGGTCAACACCATCCCGTTCGCCTACCGGTTCCACCCGATGACACGCGAGATGCGTGCCCGGGTGCAGGCTGACGCCTTCGGCGCCATCAACCTCATGCATGGCAGCTATCTGCAGGACTGGCTGCTCAACCCCAAGGCCACGAGCTGGCGAGTCGATCCGAAGGCTGGGGGGCCATCGCGAGCATTTGGCGACATTGGGTCTCATTGGTGCGATCTTGTGGAATGGGTGACAGGCGATCGCATCGCCCGACTCGTGGCCACCACTTCAATCACGATCAAGCAGCGCCCAGCGTCGACGGCCGCCACATTCAGCGCCGTCGAAAGTGATGCCCCATTGGTGGACGTGCAGACCGAGGACTCCGCGTTGATCTTGTTCCGAACCGCGAACGATATCGCTGGCTCTGCGGTAATCAGCCAGCTCAGTGCCGGTCGCAAGAACCGGCTCTGGATCGAGGTGGACGGCATGCACCAGAGCGCGGTCTTTGATCAGGAGCAGCCCGAGCAGCTCTGGGTCGGGAGCGAGGCAGGCGCTTACGTGTTGGTACGCGACCCGAGCCGCGGGTCTGCTGAGCAGCGTCGGCTGTCAACGCTGCCTGCTGGCCACCCCCAGGGTTATGCCCAATGTTTCGAGAACTACGTCGCCGATTCGTACGCCGCCGTTGACGCCCATGCCGGGCATGGCCAAGTGCCCGACGGATTGCCCACCTTCGCAGACGGGGCTCGGGCTGCGGAGATCTGTGACGCGATGCTGCGGTCAGCGGCGACTGGGGAGTGGGTCAACGTCGGCTAGTGTCGAGATGGCACTAGCCATGGAACGATGACTGCGACATACATCCGCCCCCTCACAGACGAGGGCCTAGGCCTATCTGAGATTGGTGGCAAGGGCCAGTCCCTTGCCCGGCTGGCGTCGGCAGGATTGCCGGTGCCGAACGGATTTCACGTCACCACGGCTGCATACAACGACTTCGTTGCCCGGCACCATCTCGAGGACTCGATCGAGGCGCAGCTTGCGACGATCAAGGAGTCAGCCGACGAGGTGCCCGACGACGTCGCGTCGACCATCGCAGCGTTGTTCACCGACCATGAGATCCAGCCTGAGATCGCGACTGGTGTCCTGCAGGCGTACCACAAGCTAGGCTCACGGGCCGTCGCCGTACGCTCCTCCGCGACCGCTGAGGATCTGCCGGACGCATCATTCGCCGGGCAGCAGGAGAGCTTCCTGAACGTCTCTGGCAATGATCAACTCCTGGATGCCGTACGCCGCTGCTGGGCTTCACTGTGGACCGCACGCGCTATCACCTATCGACGCCGACATCACATCCCGGCCGACGAGGTGAGTCTTGCCGTCGTAGTGCAGCTAATCGTCGCCGCCGACGCCTCCGGCATTGTGTTCACTGCTGATCCCGTGACCGGCGACGACACCTTGATCGAGATCAATGCGGCTTGGGGTCTTGGCGAGGCAGTGGTCGGTGGACAGGTGACTCCAGACACGATCACCGTGGACCGAGCCTCCGGCCGGATCATGCTCACCTTGATCAATGTCAAGACGATCATGACCGGGCTGGCTGACGACGGCACGGTCACACTGCCGGTACCCAAGGATCGGCAAGCGACGCCGGCACTGACCGAGTCACAAGCGGCGCGGCTCGCCGATCTCGCGATCATGGTCGAGGACCTCTTCAAGGACCCAATGGACATCGAATGGTGCCGCGAGGGTGATCAGCTCTACATCCTGCAGGCACGGCCCATCACGACCGCACTTCACCCAGATCCATGGAATGACAGCCGTTCCGGCGATTTCTTGTGGACCAATACCAACGTCGGTGAGGCCATTCCAGACGTGATGACGCCAGCGACCTGGTCGATGGTGCAGGTGTTCCTGACCGATGCAATGGCAACCGCCTCCATCCCCCCGTACGTCGGTTACGGCCGGATCGGCGGCAGGATTTACCTCAACCTCAGCGTGTTGATGACTCTGTCGGCGGCGGTGGGGGTCAGCGAGAAGCGCTATCGCAGCCTGACCGAGGAAGTCTTCGGGAGGCTGCCGGATGATCTTGAGATCCCGCCTGTGAGGGTACACCGGCTTGACGTCATTCGAGCGGTGCTGCCGATGGGTCTGCATGTGCTAGGCGAGGCGCGGCGCGACGTGAAGGTTCTGGATGCATATCTTGCGGAGCATCCCGCGCGCTGTGACCGGCGGCGGGCGGAGATCGCAGCGGTTGCTTCGCCTGTCGAGCTTGCTGATCTTTGGGTGGACCTGCTGAATCCGGAGTTTCATCGAGTGAGCTGGATGCTCTCAGCCGCAACTCGGTCGAGCGGGGCGTCCTTTATCACGACCCGAAAGCGGCTGCAGCGTCTCGTCGGCGATGCGGCGGCGAATGCGCTGACCGCCGGGCTCGGCGCGCAGGCCGGTCAGCTGGCCAGTCTTGGACTCCTCGATGGTCTGGAACAGCTCGCTGCAGGAGAGACCGATCGCGACACATTCAATCGGCGTTATGGCCATCGCGGGCCGCACGAGTTCGAGATCTCGTTGCCGAGACCTGGCGAAGATCCGGACTGGATCGACAGACAGCTGACCGAACGTGCGGAATCGACGACGAGCTATCGTGACCTGCTCCGCGCGCAGGAACAAAGGCGTAGCGAGGCCTGGGCAGAGCTGGAGGCGCGGCATCCCGTACAGGCCCAAATCCTGCATCATCAGTTACACGGCTGGGCCAAGATTTCACGGGATCGGGAACGAGCTCGCTCAGAGGTGATCAGATACTTCTGGGTGCTGCGTGCGTACGCCCTCCGGGCCGGCGAGCTGACCGGGCTGGGCGATGACATCTTCTTTCTCGACAAGGCAGAGATCATTCGCGTACTGCAGGGCGAAACGTTCAGCCCGAAGTTGATCAAGCAACGACGGACGGCGTATCAGGCCTACTCGGTGATGCCGCCCTATCCGGCGCTGATCCGCGGCACCTTCAACCCTTATGTTTGGGCGGCTGACCCGAAGCGGCGATCAGATCTGTTTGTCGAAGGCAGCCGCGACGAAGCGGACGTCGCAGTGCGCGGCTTTCCCGGGTCAGCAGGAGTCGTCGAGGCGTCGGTGCGAGTGATCAGCGATGCGGCCGATGGCGCCGTGTTGCAGTCCGGCGAGGTGCTCGTCACCACGATCACCAATGTGGGTTGGACACCGCTGTTTCCGCGGGCTGCCGCGGTGATCACCGATGTCGGCGCGCCGCTCTCCCATGCCGCGATCGTGGCGCGTGAACTGGGTATTCCAGCGGTGGTGGGTTGTGGCAATGCCACAATGCGGCTCAGAACCGGCGATCTGGTACGCGTAGACGGAACGGCGGGCACGGTTGAGGTGCTCCGGTGATCCCCGACCTCTGTAGGCCGGTCGAGCAGATCGCCCCCCGACTGCTTGGTGCTGTGCTACGGCATGGACCGGTCGCGGTCCGGCTGACCGAACTCGAGGCGTACGACGGCGCGACTGACCCGGCTTCGCATGCCTATCGCGGCCGTACGGCGCGCAATGCAGTGATGTTCGGACCGCCAGGTCACCTGTATCTCTATTTCACCTATGGGATGCACTGGGCCGGCAACGTCAGCTGCGGACCCGACGGCGTCGCATCAGGTGTTCTGATGCGCGCCGGCGAGGTGATCGACGGAGTCGAGGTGGCGAGATCACGTCGCGGGCGAGCTCACGATCGTGATCTTGCTCGGGGACCCGGGAGGCTCACCCAGGCACTCGGCTTGCACCCTCAGCACAAGGGCTGCGACCTGCTCGGAGACGGGCCGGTCAGGCTCGAGCCACCGGCTCAGGTAGCGGAGATGATCATGGTCGGACCACGAGTCGGCGTATCAGTCGAGGCGGATCGGCCGTGGCGATTCTGGATCGGCGGTAGCCCATTCGTGTCCGATTACAAGCGCAGCCCGCGGGCGGCGCACGCGATCGTAGGTGCCCCGATTGCGGAGCGCTGGAGCCCTGAGGTCGGTGACACTGATTTCGCATCACCATTGACTTGAGGGGCGGCGACTTCGGCCTTATGAAGCCCAATCGTGATGCAAATTCAGGGCGAAGTAATCAATCTCAGTCATCGAGCAGCACAACGTCCAGCTCACCCAGTGTCATCGAATTGGCCAGCAGCCGAATACCGGTGATCTTGTCCTCCGCGACGGTGAAGCCGAAGACGACCCGAGGCTTGCCGCCCGGCGCCCAAACCAGGCCGGGCTGCCCGTTGATCAAGGCGAGCTGCGCGGCCCGGGCGCGTCCGGAGAATGTCTCGGCAACAGCCTGGGCGCCACTTACCAGTCCGGAGGCGCCCACCCGCACGGCCTCGGCGTCAGCAGATAGCACTACCTCGGGATCGAGTAGCGCGAGTAGTGCTCCGAAATCCCCATTGCGGGACGCGGCAAGGAAGGCTTCGACAACCCGCCCCGTCCGGCTGTGATCAACAGTGCTGTCGGGATTGGCCCCCTGCACCCGATGTCGCGCACGGCTGGCCAGCTGGCGGGTGGCTGCAGGCGAACGTCCAACAATGGGAGCGATTTCGTCGAACGGTACAGCGAACATGTCGTGGAGCACGAAGGCGATTCGTTCAGCTGGTGACAACCTTTCCAGAACCACAAGCATGGCGGGACCGAGCGAGTCGGCGATCATGGCCGCTTCCTCCGGCTGAGGGCCCGAAGTGCCGTTCCCGGGTTTCGCGAGAACCTCAGCCACCGGCTCTTCGCGCCGCGCCGTACGCGAACGCAGCATGTCCAGAGCAATCCGCGCTACCACTGTGGTGAGCCAGCCACCAAGATTCTCAACGGTGCTGCTGTCAAAGCGGCTCAGCCTGATCCAGGCCTCTTGCACGGCATCGTCTGCGTCGCTCGCCGAGCCGAGCATGCGATACGCAACCGTTCGCAGGTGGGTGCGGTGGTCTTCGAATCGGTCTGCGAGCCAATCGTCCTGAGCCATTGCGTCACATCCTCACATCGGTCGCCTCATAGTTGTGACGGCCGAGAGCGCACCGATGTGACAGCAGTTCGAACGAGTCAGTCCAGCGGCTTCAGCGACGAGAGCATGGATGGGATGAACTCTGCCATGGTCGGATGAATCGGCAGGGCGTCGCGAACTGCAGGGTAGCGGACGCCGGCCTGCATCGCAGTCGCGATGATCTGGATGAGGTCGTCTCCGTGCAGCCCGAGGATGGCAGCGCCCAGGAATTCCTCCGTGTCGGCATCGACCAGGATCCGCATTAGCCCGGTCGTCTCGCCCTCGAGAATCGCACGACTGACACTGGTCATGGGCACCTCGGCCTTGAGGACGTTGCGACCGGACGCTCGCCCCTCGCTCATCGTCATACCCACGCGGCCGAGCGGCGGGTCGGTGTAGAGGGCGTAGATGGCCACTCGGCCGTCGACCGTACGCGGCGGGTGCAGCAGAATCTGTCCGTCCTGATAGGCAGTGTGGGTGAAGGCGCCGTGCCCGTTCACGTCGCCGAGGGCCCAGATCCCCTTCACAGAGGTCTGGAAGCGGCCATCGATGGTGAAGAAGCCGCGCTCATCGGTCTCGATTCCATGATCGGGACCGAGCAGGTCGGAGTTGGAGCGCCGCCCCGTCGCCAGCAGCAGATGGCTGCCCTCAATCGTCGTGCCGTCCCCAAGCTCCGCTTTGACTCCGGCGCCCGCAGGCCCCACCTGCACTGGCCGTCCCAGGGCGATGTCGACGCCTTCAGCGGTCAGGACTTCGCTGAGGATCGCGGCTATGTCCTCGTCCTCGCGTGGCGCAACCCGGCTACCGGCAATGATCGTCACCCGTGCTCCAAAGCGGCGGAACATCTGCCCGAATTCCAGCCCGATGTAGCCGCCGCCAATGATCACCAGATGCTCCGGGAGGGAAGTCAGAGCCAGTAGCTCCACCTCGGTCATTGCGTCGACGGTTTCCAGCCCGGGAATCGGAGGCCTACTCGCGCGGGCGCCAAGGTTGAGGTAGAGCTGCTGCGCCGTCAGCTGCTGGCTGTCGATCATCACCCGGTGTTCCTGCCCGGAAGGGTCGGCCGTGACGGTCGCGGTGCCGTGAAATTGATCAAGGCCGTCGACACCGGCAAGCCAACCGTCGAGCGATTCGCGCAGCCCGTCGATGATGGAGCGCATCCGTGACATCGCCGCCGGAAAGTCCACAGTGATCGCGCCAGTGTTCACGCCGTACGCGCCGGCCCGGCGGGCCTGATGGGCCACCGCCGCGCTGGCCCGAAGTGCTTTGGTCGGCTTGCAGCCGTGGTTCAGGCAGGTCCCGCCGGCCCGGTCCATTTCGATCAGCGCTACCCGCTTACCCTCATCTGCCAAGGCTCCGGCAACTCCTGGTCCCGGCTGTCCTGCTCCGATCACGATCGCGTCGTAATGAGCCATGCGGGTTCAGCCTCCTCTTTGGGAATTAGACGGTTCCAACGCTATTGCGATGCCTACGCTGGCGCGACGCGTGGTGCCCGGCCACGAGTCGGTTGCGAATCGCAACGGGAAGATAACGACAGCCGGGTTCAAACCGTGACAACAAGCCCTGGAAGCGCTGAGCAGCGGCCTGATTCAGCCCAAATCTCGTCTGGGGGAGCAAAATTCTGTCCAAACTGTGCCCCGGGGTTGGGCGATCGTGATCAATGTGTTTAGACTCCTCGCAGAGATAACGGTTTGGTCTCATTTCTCGGGGGAGTGACTAGGACGTGGCTCGACCGCGCCCACGACGGGCGATGCGGCCGCCCTTTGCGGTGCGGCTGGCACGGATAGTGGTTCCGGCAACATTGCTCACGGCGTTGGGCGTGGGCGTTGCCAGCGCGGTCATACCCGGTGATGGCGCACAGGTCGCATATCCGGTCCCAGCCTCCACTGCGTCGGTTGACGCGACACACAGTGCATCGGACGTCCGAGGGCAGGAAGTCAGCCGGCACATAGCGAGAGCGCCGATACGCAGTCTCGCGGCTCCTAGACCCAGCAGTTCGGCCTCGGAAACGATCACGACGGCCCCGAAGCTCAAGGTGACCGACACTAAGTACGCCACGTCGGATCTGAACATCAGGACCGAGCCCGCGGACGACGCATCTGTCGTGGATGAAGTCAAGGCAGGGACAAAGCTGTCAGTCACCGCCACCGTCACCGATGGATTCCGGTATGTGTCCTACCACGACAAGGGCCGCTGGGTGAAGAACCAGTACCTTTCTGACAAGAAGCCCGCGTCCGGCTCGTCTGGCAGTAGCGGTGGCATTTCGGGCGCGCCCTGTCCGTCTGGAT
>Ga0207428_10000716_pt1 | contig 38250 bp, 29 predicted proteins | sample RhiMethybrSRZTD1_FD_187600 | JGI IMG/M metagenome (GOLD analysis project Ga0207428, IMG submission 187600) | Populus rhizosphere microbial communities from Tennessee, USA - Rhizosphere MetaG P. TD hybrid SRZTD1 (SPAdes) (version 3) | ecosystem: Host-associated > Plants > Roots > Rhizosphere >...
TATTCTGTGCGTTCGTAATGGCGTGCGGTACGACCGTGCTGGGTACGTCGCTGCCCGCGACAGCCGAGCCGGCGGATTCCGCTGAAGCCGCCGGGCGCCCGTCGGTGCGGCTGCTCGATCTCTCCTCGCTTCGCCGTCAGTTCAACGTGCTCGCCCGTCAACGGCCTTCGCGAAACGCGCGACTACGTCCGGAAGGTGATGGACCGGCTGCAACGAACCCAGCCGTGACATGGGTCGCTCGTCGTTCTGATTCCTGACGTCCGGACCAGGTGGGTCGGGTTCTTTCCTGACCTATGCGTACAAATCGCTGCCCGAAGTTGCCCCTGTCCGTGACGCGCAGGCCCGACTGTCCCGTCAAAGGCGCATTCGCCGAAGGCATGATTCCTGAACGTGTCTCGCGGCGAGAGCAGGGGACGACATGGCCAATGTATTCCTCGTTCGCCACGGCAGTTTCGACGGGATGCGTGACCGGCTGCTCGGCCGCACCGACGTCTGCCTGAACAAACAAGGGCGTCTCGAGACGTCCCGCGCGGCCGAGGCGTGCCGGCGGCTGGGGATCGGAGCGGTCATCAGCAGTCCGAGACGGCACGCGCAGGAGACCGCAGCGATCATCGCGACAGTGGCGGGATGCCGCGTCGAGATTGCGGACGAGTTCGACGACGTCGATTACGGCGCATGGACGGGTAAGAGCTTTTCGGATCTCGTCAGCGACCCCGAGTGGTGCCACTTCAACGACGCGGGCAGCGATGCACGAATCCCCGGTGGAGAAACGGTGGAGGGCCTGAGCGCTCGCATCCGCTGTGGACTGGACCGCATCGCGCAGGACGATATCGGTGAGGTCGTCGTGGTCACGCACGCGGAGATCATTTCCGGTGCCTTGCTGCTCGCCGCGTCGTCGATGTGGTCGGTCTACGAGCCGGAGCCGGCGAGCATCACGCCCGTGCGATGGTCTGTGACGATGCCACGGGTGACGCTCCAGCTCAAAACTTCAGACGTACCCCAACCTGCCCGACGATCCGCCTGACGCGCACGTCGTCGCGTGCAGCGCCGGCGCGCCAGAGCCGCGCGCGAGGTCCTCGGCGTCATTTCGGCAATCCTTGCTCTCCCAGCGATCGAAGATAGATTTCGCGCACGGCGTCGATGGTGTCCGCCTCCGATGCGGGTTTGTCGAGGCGATACCCCTTCACGCGTGCGAATCGCAGCGCGACGCCACCGGGATACTGCGGGCTCTCCTGCACCTCGTTGAACGCGATCTCGACCACGAGCTCCGGGCGGACGAACACCGTGTAGCGATCGCGGCTGATTTCGAGCGCGCGCAGCTTCTCGGTCTGCCACGCCAGCATCTCGTCGGTGAGGCCCTTGAACGTCTTGCCGAGCATGACGAAACCGCCGTGCACCGGGTCGCGCGCGCCGAGATGCAGGTTGCTCAGCCATCCGGTGCGTCGGCCGTGACCCCATTCGGCCGCCAGGATGACGAGGTCGAGCGTGCGCGCGATTTTCACCTTGAGCCAGTTCTGCCCGCGACGGCCGGCAGCGTAGGCGGCGCCGAGTGATTTCACCATCAGCCCCTCGTGACCATGACGAAGCGTGTCGTCGAGGAACTGGGCGGCGCTCTCGGGTGTCGGCCGCACGAGCCGTGGCACGACCAGTGACGGCGCGATCGCCGCGAGGCGAGTGACGCGTGACTCTTGGGCGACGTCGATCAACGCTTCGCCGTTGGCGAACAGGCAATCGAAGAAGAATGGCGTGAGCGGAATCTCCTGACGGAGCCGTTCGACATCGAGCTTGCGCCCGAACCGCTGCATCGTCGTTTGAAACGGCTGGGGCGCGCCATCCGATTTCAGCGCAATCACCTCGCCGTCGACGATCGCCTCGTCCGCCGCGAGCGTCCGCATCGCCTCGACGACCTCGGGCACGGCGTGCGTGACGTCGCGCAGGTTGCGGGAGTAGACGCGAATCTCGTCGCCGCGCTTGTGGACCTGGATGCGCGCGCCATCGAGCTTCCATTCGAGCGAAACCTCGCTGCCGAAAGGGTCCAGCGCGTCGCTCATGCTGGCCGCCGGCTGGGCGAGCATCGGCTGCACGGGCTGAAAGATCTGAACGCCGAAGGCCGAGAGCCCGGCGTCACCGCGTTCGAGTGCCGCCCGCGCCACGGGTGCGAGCGCGCCGGCCATCATCAGCGCGCGGCGAATCGCGGCCGACGTCACGCCGCTGGCTTTCGCCACCGCCTCGACGAGCACGCCCTCGAGCGCTCCCTGCCGCAGCTCGCCGACGATGAGTCGGGCGATGAAGTCCTGCTCCGCACGTGTCGCGCGGCGCATCAGGTCGGCGAGACGCTGCTCGCGCGCCGCGCCGGCGCCAGCCCCTTTCGTGGTCGCGATGTGCGCGAACGCCTCGTCGACGTCGATCAGGCGGAGCGTTGGGGTGTCTGCCGCCGGCAGCTCCTTCGCGCTCCAGACGGCGGCAAAGCCGATGCCCATGCGACCCTGGCGCGGCTCTCCGGAGAGATAGCCGATCGCGACCGGGATCTCATCTGGGGATAGTCGGCGGAGCAGGTCAGCCAGCAGCGCGACCTTCTGTAGCCGGGCGCTGGTCTGTGCGACGGCGTTGCTGGTCGCGACGAGCTCGTGCAGCAACATGATGCTGGCGTGGAATTCAGAATTCAGAATTCAGAAGGCAGACACTGAAGTTCACGCCCGCCCATCATCTGAGTGTCTGCATTCTGCATTTTGAATTCTGCATTACGCCGTTCCCAGCAGCCGTTCTCCCCCGGCGTCGCGGAACGCGGCGAGTGCCTGACGACGTCCGGCCTCTGCCTCCGCGAATACGGCACGGAACGCCGGGTGGTCGCGGATGCCGTCGAACTGCGACCGCAGCAGCGCCGGGACGACGAAGTAGCCCTTCTTGATCGCGCGCTGGAGGTACTCCATACCGCCCTCGTAGTCGCCGACGTCGCACAGCAGCCACCCCCGTTGAAAGATGGCTTCCGGGTCGTCCGCGATCTTGAGCGGGTTGAGCGCGGCGTCGACCAGGCGCATGTCGTCGAGGCGCATCTCGAGCCAGGCCGTCAGGTACGAGCGCCATGCGTTGAACGTCGCGAAGTTGGTCGAGATCGCCAACTCGTTCAGCAGCCGCTGCGCCTCATCGCGCCGGCCGGCGAGACCGAGCCCGATCACTCGAATCCCGCCATCGGCGCCGGCGACGGCCGCCATTCGCTCGATCGACATGAGACGATCGACGTCACCGGTCATCATCACGGTCTGCTCGAGGCTGGTGGGCACGTTCGGATCGAGCCGGCGCGCTTCACCGTGCGCGGCAATCGACTGATCGAACAGACCGCAATAGCGGCACGCGTGCACGAGCCCCGCGAACAGCTCCGGGTCGTTGCCGTGCTGTGTCGCCTGCTGCAGCAGACGCACCATCGCACGCGTCGACTGACCGATGTCGGCCTCCAGGCCGGCGTAGAACTTGTGGGCGATTGGCAGACGCGGGTTCAGCCCGAGGGCGCGATCGAACGCCTCCTGGGCGCGCGTGTCGCTGTCCGGCAATGGCTCGACGAACTTCCCGATCACTCGGTAGCATCGGCCCAGCCGCGCCCATGCCGGCGCGAACGCAGGGTCGAGCTCGAGACACCGTTCGTACAGCTCGCACGCCTGCTTCAGCCCGTCGTAAGTCCGTGCCGCCTCGTTGGCTCGCAGATAGAGCTCGTAGGCCCGGGCGTTCTGTGGTGCGTCGGCCGACGGCGCGCTCGCGCCGGTCAACGGAAGCGATAGTGCGTCGACCACGCGATGCGCGATGTCGTCCTGCATCCGGAACAGGTCGCCGAGCGTCGCCTGGACGGTGTGAGACGTGATCACGCGGCCGCCCGGCGCCTCGATCAGCTGCGCCATCGCGCGCACCTGATCGCCCGATCGCAGCAGTGTGCCCATGACGACGCGATCGACGTCGGCCTCCGCGGCGAGCGCCTTCAGGTCCGGTGTTTCCGCCGTGAACCGCGCCGCCACTGCGCTCGATCGGACGATGAGCGATCCGATGCCCGACAACGACGTGGTGATGGCATCGGCGAGACTGAACGCGAGGAAGTCGGTCTCGACGTCCGGGCGCAAGATGCGGAAGGGCAGCACCACCAGCCGCGTCATCGCGTGAGCCGATGCGGTGACCGATTCCGTATCGAGGCTCGTGGCGGCGCGCAAGTCTTCAGCCATGGCGTCGGCCGAGGGCACGCGCTCCGCCGGCCGTTTCGCCAGCGCGCGCCGGATGGCGCGATCGACGGCGGCGATGGCCGGCGAGCCCCCGAGCGCTGGCGGCTGCTCGTAGACCGTCGCGTGCACGACTTCGGCGACCGTCTTGCCGTTGAACGCCGGCCGCCCCGACAGCATCTCGAACAGGATCGCGCCGGTCGCGAACAGATCGCTGCGCGCGTCCACCTCGTCGCCGGTGACGAGCTCGGGCGCCATGTATCGCGGCGTGCCGACGAGCATCCCGGTCTGTGTGACCGCGGTCACGGCCTGCTCGATCTCGGGGCGGGCCAGGCCGAAGTCGAGCAGCTTGACGCCGTGCTCCGTGAGGAACACGTTCGACGGTTTGAGATCGCGATGGATGATGCCGCGGGCATGCAGCGCCGACAGCGCCGAGAGCATGCCGAGCCCGATCGAGACCGCACGCGGGACCTTCATCGGGCCCTGGCGCATCTCGTCGGCGAGCGACTGCCCGTCGAGCAGTTCCATCGCGATGAACAGCTCGCCCTGGTCTTCGCCGATCTCGTAGATCTGACAGACGTTGGGATGGCTCACGCTCGCGGCCGCCCGCGCCTCGCGCCAGAGCCGCTTGCGCGCGGTCTCATCGCTGACCGCCGACATCGTCTTCAACGCCACGGTACGGCCGAGGCGCTCGTCGCGCGCGGCATACACGACACCCATCCCGCCCTCGCCGAGTTTTCCGGTGATCGCGTAATGGCCGAGGCGAGTTGGAGCGCCACGCCGCGACGGTGACGCGCCGGGCGGCGGCGGCGGAGTGCGTGTCAACCACTCGAACAAGGCGCGCAGCCGTCCGCGCGGTTCGTTATCGACCGAGTCCACTTACCGCCATGATACGTCGAGGCGACGCGGCTTGACGGCGTGCACGCGCCGACTCTAAAGTGTCGCGTGGCTTCCGTCCTTTAGTCGCAGCGCCGACTCGGGCAAACGGAGGAGTACGGAGGTAACGGGGAGATCAACACGGAGGAAACGGAGTCAACGGGGGAAACGGGATCGCCACGTCGGTGGCCATCGATTCGCGATCTGCGTTCTGCGGCTTCGCGAATCGATGGCCGCCGACGTGGCGATAGCCGTTCCCACCGTTATCCCCGCTTCCCCGTGTTGATCCCGTTGCCTCCGTACTCCTCCGTTGGCCCCGTGTGCACGCGCGCGAAGCATCCGCATCCACCCCGACAACTAAATGCGCTCGACGTGTGCTCATGCGCGGCGCGCGCGCAGCTTCACGAGGATGCTGACCATGACTGAAGACAGGATGACCATGTTGTTCTTCGAGATATTCACCGGCCTGCCCCGGCAAGGTCCGGGCGACCGCGGCAGCACGCTGCGTGCGTGGTCGATGGTGCCGGGCGTCGGCCCGCACACGCGTGTGCTCGATCTCGGTTGCGGCACCGGGTCACACACACGAGTGCTGGCGCAGCAATCGGCGGCGCAGTTCATCGCGATCGACAACCACCCGGCTTACGTTGACGAGCTGACCCGCGTGGCGACCGCGCATGGGCTCGCCGATCGCATCGACGCACGCGTCGGCGATATGCGCGCCCTTGATTTGCCAGATTCGTCATTCGATGTCATCTGGTGCGAAGGCGCCATCTACGTCGTCGGGTTCGAGACCGGCCTGCGCGCCTGGCGCCGGCTGCTGGCACCGGGCGGCCACATGATGGTGAGCGAGGCCTGCTGGACGCGCTCCGACCCGCCGCGCGAATGCGTCGAATTCTGGGCGCGTGAGTATCCGGCGATCCGCGACGTACCCACGTTGCGGCGTGCGATAGACGACTGCGGTTACGAGACCGTCGGTCACTTCACGCTGCCTTCGTCATCGTGGTGGGACGACTATTATCGGCCGCTACAGCCGAAGGTCACGGAGTTTCGTGATCGGCATGGCGGCGAAGCCGATGCCGAGGAACTGGCGGACTCTGTGCAGCGCGAGATCGACATGTGGCGGCGCTATGGGGAGTACTACGGCTACGAGTACTTCGTACTAAGAGCGCGGACGTAGCCTCGTTATTCGTCCAGCGTGTGCAGCGCGCGAGCCACATCATCGATGATGTCCTCGGCGGCCTCACATCCGACACTGAACCGAATGAACCCTTCGCCGACGGCGTCCCCGCCCCAGCGGGCGCGCCGTTCGGCCATCGAGTGGACCCCGCCGAAACTGGTCGCCTCGCGCACCAGCGTGAGCGCCTGGAGAAACCGCTCCGCATCCCGACGCGTCGGGAGCTCGAAGCTGACGACGCTGCCGAATGCGTCCATTTGGCGCTCGGCGATCGCATGCCCGGGATGGGTCGGCAGGCCAGGGTAGTGCACGGCGACGACGCGCGGCTGCGTCGTCAAGAACGTGGCGAGGGCGAGCGCGTTCTCACACTGGCGTGTCAGTCGCAGCGGCAGCGTGGCCAACGACCGATGAGCGAGCCACACTTCCATGGGACCAGGAATCGCGCCGTGCTGCGTCCGCCACGTTCGCAACGCGGCGGCGCGCTGCGCGTCGCGCGTGGCCACATGGCCGAGGATCACGTCGCTGTGCCCCGTCAGTGCTTTCGTATCCGACGACACGACGTAGGTGGCCCCGAGTTGGAGCGGCCGCTGGAGATACGCGGTCGCCGTCGTGTTGTCGACGACGGTCACGATGTCGCGCCGTGACGCGAGCTCGACGAGCTGTCGGATGTCGCAGACATCGAGCTGCGGGTTCGTTGGCGTCTCGAGCCAGAGCACGCGGGCGCCGTCGAGGAGCGCCGCTTGCGCCTGATCGCGCGTCGGCGCCTGACGCACGATCACTCCCATTGGCGACAGCCAATTCGAGGCAAGCAGGCGGATCGTGTAGTAGCAGTCGGACGGGAGCACGACGGTATCGCCAGGCTTCAGCGCGGTCCCGAGCACCGCCTCGACCGCCGCCATTCCAGACGCGAACGCCACGCACTCGCCGTCTTCCAGTTCGGCGAGCGCCTCTTCCCAAGCGGTCCACGTCGGGTTGTGAAAGCGGCCGTAGGTCAGCGTGTGATCGGTCGGCTCGCCGGGCGTCGTGAAAGTCGACGAGAATTGCGGCCCGGCTCGAAAGACGCCAGGGTCGTGGGCGCCGCGATAGCCGGCGTGGACGATGGCGGTGTCGCGATGCATGTCTACCTCGCTGCGAAAGCATCGATAATGATGGCGCCATGCCGCTGACGGCCGGGTCGCGGATCGGTCCGTACGAGATCCAAGCACCGCTCGGGGCCGGCGGAATGGGCGAAGTGTATCGCGCTCGCGACAGCAAGCTTGGGCGCGACGTCGCGCTCAAGATACTGCCAGCGGAGTGGGCGCTCGACGTCGAGCGGCGGGCCCGGTTCTCGCGTGAAGCACAGGTGCTCGCGTCGCTCAATCACCAGAATATCGCGACGATCTACGGCATCGAGGAAGGCGATGGTCCCGTACACGCGCTGGTGCTCGAGCTCGTCGAGGGTCCGACGCTCGCCGATCGCATCGCGGAAGGTCGTCTCTCGATCGACGACGCGTTGCCGATCGCGCGACAACTCGCCGAGGCGCTCGAGGCGGCGCACGAGCCGGGGATCATCCACCGCGACTTGAAGCCGGCCAACATCAAGGTGCGGCCCGATGGCACAGTGAAAGTGCTCGACTTCGGGCTGGCGAAGTTGCTCGAGGGTCCGCCTCAAGGCGGACACTACAGCACGGACGTGCCCGGTCGAGGGCAGCCGGACCTCACGGTCTCACCGACGATCACGACTCCCGCGATGACGATGGCGGGCGTGATCCTCGGCACGGCGGCCTACATGAGTCCCGAGCAGGCGAAGGGACGACCGGCCGACAAACGGAGCGACATCTGGGCGTTCGGGTGCGTGCTGTTCGAGATGCTCGCCGGCACGCGTGCGTTCGACGCCGAAGACGTGAGCGAGACACTGGCGGCAGTCCTTCGCGCTGACCCCGACTGGACTCTGTTGCCCGACACGACGCCTGAACGGATTCGTAGCCTGCTGCGGCGCTGTCTGCGCAAGGATCCTCAGAAGCGTCTGTCCCACATCGCGGTGGCGCGGTTCGAGATCGATGAGGTGTCGACCGAACCCGCGTCGATCACACCCAGCGCACCGGCGATGTCGAGACGCTCGCTGGCGCGTCGTGCGCTTCCGCTCGCGGTCGCCGTTGCGGTCACAGGTGCGATGACGAGCGGTCTGTGGTGGGCGCTGCGGCCGCAGCCAGCCCGTCCGATCGTCACGCGGTTCACGATTCCACTGGCGGAGGGCGAACAGGTTGAAACGTATCCGTTTCGGAACGTGGGGATCTCGCCCGACGGAACCCAGATCGTGTACGCGACGAACCGCCGTCTGATGGTGCGGTCGATCTCCGAGCTGTCATCGAGAGTTGTATCCGGGACGGACGGGGGCTTTCGTGTGGGCACCCCGGCGTTCTCACCCGACGGGCAGTCGATCGCCTACGTCTCGACAGCGATCGAGCAGGGCAGTGGCGCGACCATCCACGTCATCAGCGCTGCCGGCGGCGTGCCTGTCGCGATCGCGCATTCACGCGGGGGTTCGGTTCCCGGCCTCAGTTGGAGCGCCGAAGGCATTATCTATGCGGATCTGGACCGCGGCATCCTGCGTGTGTCGGCGACAGGCGGAACCCCTCAGATGGTCGTGCCTCTGCGTCCCGGCGAGGGCATTCAAGGACCGTCGATGCTTCCCGGTGGAGGCGCGATCTTGTACGCGCTCGGCACAGGGCGTGAGGCGGGTATCGCACCAACGCTCGACATGTGGGACGCGGCGGCAATCGTCGCGCAGACGTTTCCCGGGGGCGAGCGGAAGATCCTCATCGAGGGGGGAAGCGATCCCCGATACCTGCCGAGCGGCCATTTACTGTACGCGCGCGGTGGAACCATGTTCGCCGCGCCCTTCGACGTCACGCGCCTGGCGTTGACGGGCGCACCCGTTCCAGTCCTCGAAGGCATCGCCCGTAGCCTCGTCGGTGCCCGCGTCTCGACCGGGTATGCCCAACTCGCGTTCTCCGATACGGGCACGATCGTCTATGCGCCGGGCACGTCATCGCCTGCAGCGGAGCGGCCGAAGCTCGTGACGATCGACCGCGCCGGCAGCCTCACCGAGCTGAAGGTACTTCCCCGCTTTTATGAACGTCCGCGCGTCTCGCGCAGTGGCACGCTCGTGGCGTTGGGATCGGAGGATCAGGGCGGCGCTGCCGCCGTCTGGATCTACGACTTGTCGGGAAAGACCTCGATGCGCCAACTGACATTCGAAGGACGCAACCGCTTTCCGATCTGGTCGTCAGACGGAAGATACGTGGCGTTCCAGTCCGACCGCGAGGGCGATGCGGCGTTATTCCGGCAACGCAGCGACGGGTCTGAAAAGGCGGAACGGTTGACGAAGCCGGAGAAGAACACGACGCACGCACCCGAGTCGTGGTCGACGGACGGCAACCACCTTCTGTTCACGGTCTCGGAGGGGTTCACCAACGCCCTCTGGGTCTACTCCTTCGACACGAAGAAAGCCGTGCCGTTTGGCGACGTCCGATCGCCAAGGCTCATCTCGGCGTCGTTTTCTGCGGACGGCCGTTGGGTGGCGTATACGGTGACCACCAACGGGGGGAATCAGGTGTTCGTGCAGCCGTTTCCGACAACCGGCGCAAAGTATCTCGTCGGAAGCGGCGCGCGTCCTCAGTGGTCGCCCGACGGCAGGGAGATCTTCTACTACACCACCGACGGGTCATTTGTCAGGTCGGTGACAACAGTGCCGAGCTTTGTCGTGTCGAATGAGGCTGCGCTGCCCTTCAACGTCTACGCCGGCCGCGGCCCGGGCGGCGGACGCGATGCCGACATCATGCCCGATGGCAAGCGCTGGGTGGCCGTCATTGCTGGCACCGACCGCAGCACGGGTGCCGCCGCGCTCCGTCAATTCAACGTCGTGCTGAATTGGTTCGAAGAGGTCAACAAGCGAACCGGTCGATAGCGGCCCGTTGCGCGATCGCAGTGCGGACGTGTCCGCTCGCGACACGCGGCCATCCCATCGACGTACACCACAGCTCCTGTCCGTAGAGCGGGGCTTTACCCCCCATGGCATGCGCCTTGATGGCCATTCGCCGATCGAGATGTTGAGCGACCTCTGGCACGCCGCCCGCAGCTTGAGTCGAGCCCGCGGTCTCACCGTCGCGCTCGTGACGACCATCGGACTGGGCGTCGGAAGTCAGAGCTCGATCGATGCCTTCGTTCGCGGGCTGATCGGCGGCAACACCCGAGTGACCGAGCCCGAGCGCGTGGTCTCGCTGTTCGAGCGAGACGCGAAGGGCGCTCCGGGGGCACTGTCGTTCGATCGCTACCTCTCGCTCAAAGCGCACGCGGATCTCTTCGAGTCGGTCGGCGCCGCGCGCGAGTCCGAGGCCCTCGTCGCACTGCGAGATCGCAGCACGGTCATGTCGGCGGCGGCGATCACACCAGATCTCGCCCGCATCCTCGGCCTGACAATCAAAGAAGGCGTCCTCGTCAGTCATCGCCTCTGGGAGACGGAGCTCGGCGCCAGCGAGGTGCGAGGCGAGTCGATCGTCATCGATGGGCGTGAGAGTCGTGTGGGCGAGATCGCCCCGGAGTGGCTCGACGGCATGTACCTGGGCCGCGCCGTGGACGTGTGGGCGCCGCTGGACGAGCCTTCGCTGCACGTGCCCGATCGTGTGAGCCGAACGTTCTGGGTAATCGCCCGTCTGCATCGCGGAGTGACGATCGCTGATGCCGCGGCGAGGGTGAACGCGATTCGGCGCGATGCCGGTGAGCTCGTCGTGCGTCCGTACACCAGGATGACCCCCGAGACGGCCGCGGCGATGTCGCGGATCGCTGCGATGCTCGCCGGCGCCGGCGCGGCGGTGTTCCTGATCGCGTGCGCGAACGTCGCGTCGTTTCTGCTGGCCCGTGCTGCCTCACGCTCGGTCGAGACTGCGGTCCGCGTCGCAATCGGCGCGAGCCGCGGCAGGCTTGCCCGGCTGCTGGTGTCCGAGAGCCTCGTCTTATCGGCGGCGGGCGGTGCCGCTGGCTTCGTCCTCGCGTGGTGGACCAAGGACGCGATTCCGATCCTCTTTTACGACCAGGACGCCGAGCAACTTCTCTTCGCCCCCGAGCCGGCGCGGCTCGCATTCGTGGCTACAGCCGGCATGGCCGCGATGGCCGTCTGCGGTTTGATGCCGCTCGTCCGTCTCCGACGGGATACACCGGCCTCGGTGCTGCAGCGCGACGGTGCCGGACCGACGCCTACGCGCGCCCGCCTGCTCGATGGACTGGTGGTAGCGCAGGTCGCGTGTTGCTGCCTCCTCGTGGTGTCGGCGGGACTCCTCTTCCAGGGTTTTCGCACGGCCCTGCACGCCTACGCGCCGCCTCGGCTCGGCGAGCCGATTCTCGCCACCGTTCGCGCGCGCGTCTTCGAGTCGCGCGGGCAGACCGCCGACGCGGCGCTCGCATACTTCGACGAGGTCGAGCAGACCGCGCTCGCGATCGATCCGATCTTCCAGGGCGTGTGGCTTGGCGCTGCCCCGGGAAGCCGGCCGGCGTGGCGATCGGTGATCGCCGAGCCGCCGCATCTCCCCACTCGGGAGGTGACGCTGACGACGGTGCCCTGGGCTCCCGCATTACTGTCGCGCCTGCGCATGCCGCCAATCGCCGGTCGGATGTTCGGCGGCGCGGATCGCGCAGGGTGTCCGGGCGTGGTCGTCAACGTGGCGGCCGCGGCGGCGCTCTTCGACGGCGACGCCGTTGGACGAGTGATCTACGATCCGGCCGGCCAACGACTCGAAGTCATCGGCGTCGTCGAGGCTCACGATCCACCGTCTGACACGCCGGATGCGCCGATGGTCTACTACGAGTCCGACCGGCCCGACCTGTTGCCGGGCCCTCCTGGCACGCTCCGCTTTCGCGTGCCGGTGCCCCCGCCCCCGGTGACGGCGCTCGTCGACGCAACCGTCGTCTCACCGAACTACTTCAGCGCGATGGCTGTGGCGCCGCTGGCAGGGCATCTGTTCGAAGGGCGTCGAACGGGCGGCTGCCGCGTCGGCGTGATTAACGAGGTCGGTTCCGAACGTCTGTTCGGGGGGGATGCCGTCGGCGGGGCAGTGATCGAACCATCGGGGCGCCGTACCGACATCATCGGCGTGGCTCGAGCGCCGTTTGCCGGCGCGTGGCAACGCTCGACGGAGCCGGCGATCTATCTGCCGATGGCGCAGGACGTCATTCCGCGCATGACGATCGTCCTCGCCTCGCGCGAACCCGCGGCTTCGTTGGTCGGCGTCGTGCGCGAGCGGATCGCAGGGGTTGGTGGTGCCGCCGGCGTGCCCGACGTCACGACGCTCGCGGCGTATCTGAGCGCGCACGCGCTGGCGCAGGAACGCATCGCCACGACGCTGGTTGGCGCGTCGGCTGCGCTCGGCGTTGCACTGAGTGTGGTCGGCCTCTACGGAGCGATGGCCGATGCCGGCCGCAGACGGCGGCGAGAGATTGCCCTTCGCCTGGCATTGGGAGCGCAGCGTTGGCGGATCGTTCGCGACGTCGTCGTCGCGGGGGCGCGACTCGCCGCTGCCGGCGCGGCAGCGGGCCTGGCGGCATCCCTCCTCGTCGCGCGATGGATCACGGGAGTGACAGGATCGAGCGATTCACTCCCGGTCTGGATCTGGCTGACGACGCCGATCGTCCTTGCCATCGCCGTGGCAGTGGCCAGCATCGTCCCGGCCCGTCGGGCAATGGCCGTGGATCCGCTGAGCATCCTGCGGGAGAGATAAGCGGTCGGCCGATCCTGTACGGCGGGTCTAAAGACCCGCCTCTACTTCTTTGCTGTAGCCGGCCGGAGCGTCGCCCACGCGCACGCTGGTTGCCGTGATCATGCCCTGCTTCTCGGGCCCTTCGGCGACGACGCGATCGCCGACCTTGAGCGCGGATTGTTCGAGCTTGGTCTTGCCTTGCGTGATCTTCGTCTTTGCATCGAGCATCACCATCACGGTCTTGCCGTCGGTACCTTTCACCATGAGGTGGCCGCCCTCCACGCTGGTGACGGTGCCCATGACTTTATGCGCGTGCCCTTCATGCGCCATCGCGGCCGCCGGCACTGCTGCGGTGAGCGCCAGCATCGCGAGTCCGATCATCCATGCCTTCATTTGTGTGCTCCTGAGTGTGAGTGGCCGCTCGGCGGCGTCGGCGCTGGGGTCTCGCCTCGAAGAAACCGTTCCTCTTCCAGCTCCTGCCGGACTTCCTCCGGCGAGCGCGGTGTCATGGTTTCCAAGTGCCCGAGATCCTCGTCCGTCAACTTCGGCAGCTGACGGATGAAGTGAACGAGGTGCCACGTCGCATTTTCGCCGCTCTCGGTGCCGGTTGACCACCCCGGCATCCCGGTGAACCGAACGCCGTGCTCGATGATGTAGAAGAGCTCGCCGTCGGTCAGCTCTTGTGTCGCCGCTTGACGCATGTCGGGAGGTTTCGGAAACAGTCCCCGGCCCATCTCTGTATCGCCGCTCCCATTATTAGCGTGGCAGGAGGCGCAGTGGTCGGCGTAATGGGACATGCCCTCGGCGAGGACGTCGGCGGACCGTGCCACCGGATTGGTTCGACCTCGAACGGCACGCGGGATGGCCAGTGAGCGGACGCCGCGTGCCAGCCGTGCCTCAATCGCGCTCGGCTGCGCACGCGCATCGAGCCCGGTCGCGACGGCATAGGTGATCACTGTCGCCGCTATCACGGCCGCGAGGACGACGAGAGCGGCGAAAAGGCGAATCATTCAACGCTCGCGGAGGTTCAAGCCTCCGCGCTACCGCTATTTCACTTCGTACCGGGCCAGACGACGCCTTGTTGTTTGGCGCGTACCGGCGCGAGTCCTTTGTAGAGGAAGCGCTGCAGCCGCCGGCCCTGATAGGTTTCAACCGTATATAGGTTGCCCTTCGAGTCGGTGGCGATGTTGTGCAGCGAGTACCACTCGCCCGGATAGTGCCCGCCTTTCCCGAAGTTCGTGAGCTCCTCCATCGACTGGCGATCGAAGATGCGCAGCTTCTGGTTCCGCCCGTCGGCGACGTAGAGATACTTCTGCGCAGCGTCGCGTGAGAAGGCGGTATCCCACACCGCGCCGTCGCCGCGCGAATCGCGCGCGATGTAGACCTCTTTCACGAACGTCCCATCAACCTTGAAGATCTGCAGCCGGTTGCTCGTGCGATCGCACACGTAGACGAGGCCGTCGTTCGACACGTCGGCGCAGTGCACCGGGCCACGGAACTGCTGGTAGGTCGCGGTCGGATCGTATGCACCCTGCGCGGCGCCCGCCTTGTCGTCCGGCATCTTGCCGTACGCGCCCCAGAAGCGCTTCATCTTGCCGCTGTCGGCGTCGATCACCGCCACGCGGCGGTTGCCGTAGCCATCGGCCACGAACACCTCGTTGGTCGGCGCGTAGAAGAACGTCTTGGCGACCAGATAGAAGCGATCCTGCGCGAGGCTATCGGGGCCGAGGCCCTGCTTCTTGATGCCGACCTGCATGACGAACTTGCCGTCCTGCGTGAACTTCAGGACGTGGCCGTCCGTGCCCGTGCCATTGCCGCCGATCCAGACGTTGCCTTTGTTGTCGATGTTGAGGCCGTGATTGGACGAGGGCCACTGGTAATCCGGACCGTCCTTGCCGCCCCAATGCCGCAAGAGATTGCCGGCCTGATCGAATTCGAGAATCGGCGGCGCGATGTTGCAGCACTCGCCCGTCGGCGGCGTTTGTGAGGATGCCCCCTCGACCGCGTCGAGCACGTCGGGCCGGTGCACGATCCAGACGTGATCCTGTGCGTCGACCCACAGACCGATCGACTGTCCCTGATACCAGCCATTCGGCAGCGGCTTGGGGAACGTCGGATCGACCTCGAACCGAGGCGCCATCACGGCGCCGCGCGTCTGCGCTGCCGCCGACTGCTCGAGCAGGTGCTGGGTCACGCCCAAGCCCGCGAGCACGGTGAGAAACGTCGCGCCGATCAACCATCGCTTCATGTCGTCTCTCCCATTACTTCGCTGGTAGGAACTTCTGCACGCGTTTGCCGTGATGCTGCTCGCCGGTGTAGACGTTGCCTTGCGCGTCAATCGCGATGCTGCCGACTGCCAGGAACTGTCCCGGATAGCGCCCGCCGCTGCCGAAGCTCCCAACCTCGGTCAACGTGTCCCGCTGGAGGATGTGTACCTTCTTGTCGTGCCCGTTGGCGACGAACACGTAGCGCTGCTGCGCGTCGCTTGAAAAGGCCAGGTCCCACGCCGAGCCATACGATGACACGACGCCGAATTGGCCGCTGACCGTCGCGCCGAGCGTGTTCTTCGAAATGATCGCTTCGCGGACGAACGTGCCGTTCTTCTGGAAGACCTGGATGCGGTTGCTGCTGCGATCGCAGACATAGACCGTGCCGTCGCGCGCGATCTCGATACAGGTCACGTCGCGAAACGACTTCGCGGGCGGGTCGCCCGGCGCGTATGGCGGTGGCGCCGCCCCTCCCGTCTTCTCACCGTACGCAAACCAGTGCCGCTTGTATTCACCGGAGTCGGCGTCGAAGACGACGATGCGGCGGTTGCCGGTGTCGGCGACGAACACCTCGTTCGCGGCGGCGTCGAACGCGACCGCGGATGGGCGATTGAGTGTCGTGCGGCTGTCGGGCCCGTCCATCTTTCCGGGCGTGCCGATCTGCCGGAGGAACTTGCCGTCGCGGGCGAACTTGATAAGGTGCGCGTCGGCGGGGGCCGGCGGAGCTGGAGTGCCGCCGCCGCGTCGTCCCGCCGCCGCCGGCTGCTCGGCTGCCGTCGGATCGTTCGGTCCGCGTCCGCGCGCGGGCGCTGGCTCGAGGCCCGCTGCGGTGATCCAGACGTTGCCCTTGGGATCGACCGCGAGGCTGCCGGGGGACTGGGGCCATTGATACCCCTGACCGGGACCGCCCCAGCTCGTCAGCACCGTGCCGGCTTGATCGAGCTCGAGCACGAAGGGGGCCGCCTTGCAGCAGATGCTGGAGGAGGGCGGGTTCAGCATCATCCCCTTCTCGTTGTTCTCGAGCGAGTCGGCGCCACGATGCACCACCCAGACGTGATTCTGCGCGTCGACGGTCACACCGGTAATCGAGCCGAGCACCCAGGACTGGTCGGCGAACGGCCGCGGCCAGAGCGCCTGGACCTGGTAGCGCGGTGCGCGGGCGCCGCCAGGGCTCTGCGACAAGGCGGTCGGCGTGAACGCGATCACTCCGACAGCCGCAACGAGTAGGGCCAGGCTCCGCATCGGTGCTCCCTTCCGTACGTCCGGTAGGTTAGGATCCAGCAGGGTCGCTGCCGCTGATATCCGCAGCAGGGACCGGCTGGTTCCTGTATCTCTTGCCGCGTTCCGCGCGGCTAGGACCGCTATGCGGTTTAGACAACGAGGCAAAGGTCACTTCTCAGGCCGCATCGCGGTCCAAACGCCGTGAAATATACATCCATTCGGCTGGCGATTGTGACGGCCTGTCTGGCCGGCGCCATCGTCGTCTCCGCGCATGAAATCCCGAGCGATGTCCGCGTCCAGATCTTCGTGGCGCCCCATGCGGATCGATTGCGTGTGGTGGTACGCGCGCCAATCGCCGCCATGAACGAGCTGGACTGGCCTACCTCTGGCGTCGCGCTCGACGTGGCGCGCGCCGAGGCGGTGCTGCGGCAGGCGGCGACCGAGTGGATCGGCGGACGGATCGACGTCTACGAAGACGATCGCCGGCTCGAGCCTCGCCTGCTGGTTGCCGTCAGGCCATCGCCGCCGTCCGACACCTCGTTCGACGGCTACGACCGCGCCACCACGCACGCGATGGAGCCGATTGCCCCAGACACGGGGATCCCGTTGAGCCAGGCGCTGCTCGACGTCGTGTTCGAGTACCGCATTCAGTCGGATCGATCGCGGTTCGGCATCGCCACTCGATTCGACAAGGCCGGCGTCCGCTCGCTGACGGTGCTGCGCTTCCTTCCTGCGGCCGGTGGCGAGCGTGCGTTTGCGATCCACGACGAGCCGGGCGTCGTGCCGCTCGACCCGCGATGGTCTCAGGCGGCGTGGCGTTTCGTCGGTGGCGGCTTCTTCCACATCCTCGACGGCATCGACCATCTGCTGTTCCTGCTGTGTCTGGTCATCCCGTTTCGACGCATCGCACCGCTCGTGCCGGTGGTCACGGCGTTCACCGTCGCCCATTCGATCACGCTGATCGCGTCGGCGTACGACATGGCCCCTGGCGCGCTGTGGTTCCCACCACTCGTCGAACTGCTGATCGCGGTCTCGATCGTCTACATGGCGCTCGAGAACATCGTCTCGCCGCAGGTGCGTCGCCGCTGGATGATGGCGTTCGGCTTCGGCCTCGTGCACGGCTTCGGCTTCTCGTTCGCGCTGCGTGAAGAACTGCAGTTTGCCGGCGAGCATCTGCTGACGTCGCTGCTGTCGTTCAACCTGGGCGTCGAGGCGGGCCAATTGCTCGTGCTGGTGGCGGCGGTGCCGGCGCTCAACCTGCTGTTCCGGTCGATCGCCGCCGAGCGCGCCCTCGCCATCGTGATTTCCGCGCTGGTGGCGCACACGGGCTGGCACTGGATGCTCGATCGCGGCGCGCTTCTCAGCCGCTATCGCTTCGAGTGGCCGGTCTTCGACGCCGCGTTCTTCGCGTTGTCGATCCGGTGGCTGATGCTTGCGGTTGGGGTTGCGGGTGCGGCGTGGCTCGTATTCGGAGTACTTGGCCGACGTCGGCAAGTGCACGGGATAACAGAGGCGACGGAGGAAACGGTTTAACAGGAGGAACAGAGTAACGGAGATCGGACAGAGGAACGCGCTGCGAATCACGTACGGTGCGGGCGCCGGCCGCCCCGCCCGCACCCAGCTTGCGCGTTAGCGAACTTCTCTGTCTGACCTCTGTTTCTCTGTTACTCCTGTTCAACCGTTTCTCCGTCACCTCCGCTACCTACAGACTGGGAGGGAAGGAATGTCAGGAGCGAGGCGGCTCGGGATCGTCGGAGCAATCGCGTTGTGCGCTGTGACGTTCACGTTCGCACAGCAGACGGTGACGCCCGTCAACGAGGCGCCGAACCCGTATCGCACGATCGAGAACTACTTCAAGATGCCGGCCGGCCGCACCTGGGGCTCGACCAGTGCGGTGGAGATCGATCGTGATGGCCGATCGATCTGGGTCGCCGAGCGTTGCGGCGCGAACACCTGCCTTGGATCCGATCTCGACACCGTGCTGAAGTTCGATGCCTCGGGGACGCTGGTGCGAAGCTTCGGCAAGGGCTTGATGGTGTTTCCGCATGGCATTTACGTCGATCGCGACGGCAACGTCTGGGTGACCGACGGGCAGGACAACCTGCCTCGACTCGCGCGCGGCGCGCCGCCAGATACGCCGCTGCCGCCCGCGCCGGCGACCGTGATCGGGCATCAGGTGTTCAAGTTCAGTCCGGACGGAAAGCTGCTGCTCACGTTGGGCAAGCCTGGCGGCAATCAGCCGGGGAAGCCGGGCGAACCCAGCTCCTTCTATCAGCCCAATGACATCGTGGTCGCGTCCAACGGCGACATCTACGTCTCGGAGGGACACGGTGGCGCCAACTCACGCATCGTGAAGTTCACCAAGGAAGGGAAGTTCATTGCGGAGTGGGGCAAGAAGGGCTCGGGGCGCGGCGAGTTCGACCAGCCTCACACGCTCGCGTTCGACTCACGTGGCCGGCTGTTCGTCGGCGACCGCGGCAACAACCGCATCGTCATCCTCGATCAACAGGGCACCGTGCTCGACGAGTGGCCGCAGTTCAGTCGGCCGAGCGGCATCTTCATCGATCGCAACGACAGGCTGTACGTCGCCGACTCGGAGTCGGAGTCGGTGTCGCGCAACCACGACGGCTGGAAGCGCGGCATTCGCATCGGCAGCGCCACGGACGGCAAGGTCGTCGCGTTCATTCCTGATCCAGTGGAGAAGACGACCGGCACGAGCGCGGCCGAAGGCGTGGCCGTGGATCGCGACGGCAACGTCTACGGCGCAGAAGTGGGGCCGCGCGCGGTGAAGAAGTACGTTCGCAAGTAGGCCAGGCCTTCAGTTCGTGCTCGCCGGGAAGTTCGCCACTCGTCTTGCGCTGCCGGTCAGCTCGAGGATGTGCATGCCGCTGTTCGCGCGATCGACAACGTAGACATAGCCGCGATCGTCGACCTCGACGTTGTTCGATTGAATCGCAACCTTGCAGCGCTCGTTGACGCCTTCGCCAACGCAGCGGCGATCGGTATGTTTCGTCGTCGCCGGGATATAGAAGCCGATCTCTTTGACGGTGAAGGGATCGCGGATATCGAGAGCGCGTAGGCCGGCGTTGAAAAACGTGACGAACAGCACGCGGCCGTAATAGATCGGCGAGAAGCTCTCCTGTGAGGAATGCGAGCCGAAGCGGCCGCCGCGGCTGCAGAAGTTGCCGCTCGCTTCCGGCACCGTCCAGGTCGAGACACCGACGGGCGACGACTCGAACGTGATGTCGACCATCCGTACCATCTGCCTCGGTTCTTGACATTCGTTCGCGAGCGATTCACTGACGACGGCAATGAAGTCGCGATGTGCCTGGGCGGTCGGGATCGGCACGGCCTCGCCGTGCTCGTGACCGCTGCCTGGCGCCGGTGTGTTGGCCGGAAGCTTCTGCTTGGCGAATTCCGGGAGCGTCATGCCGAGCACAGGGAACGTCGTGTGTGCGCCCGCGTCTGGAGGAAGATCGAGTCGAGCGATCTGCGGAGAGAGCAGGTTCGCATCGGTCGGCTCTGTCGGCCCCTCCAGCAGTTTCTTCCGGTCGACGATCTGCACCACGCCAGCGCGGCTGGTGCCATAACCGAAGTACACGCGGTTGCCCTTCGGGCCGAGGGAGATCGGTCCGTGCAGTTCGGTGGGGATCGGCATCACGGTCGATCCTGGCTGCTGTCCCGGAAGACCGAAATCGCGGATGAACCGCGGGTTCGCTGGATCGCTCAGGTCGTAGATCTTCGTCATCCGTCGCGTGCGCCACTCCTTCGGGCCTGAGATGACGTAGGCAATGCCCGTATCGCACTCCCAGAAGTTCTTGTGCGTGTTTCGCAGACCGTCGACGACCACGACCACACGCGATGGTTTCGCCGGATCGGTGACATCCCAAATCTCGTGAGCCGAGTTGCCGAACGAGCGCAGCAGATACACCTTGCTCTTGTCCGCTCGAGGCAGCGTGTTCCCGCTGCAGACGCGAGTCATCTGCGCGCCGCCGTTCTCGCCTTCGCCTGCCTCTCCCGGGATGTGGGCGAGGTATCGAGGCTTCTTCGGATCCGTCACGTCGACGATCGACGTGCCGTTCTGCTCGTCCTTGCCGGTCAGGGGATTTCGCTGCATGCCGCCGTGATGGCCGATGTAGGCAATCCAACGGTTGCCTTGACGCTGGATCGTCGGCTGGTAGGCGCTTCGAGCCTGAAGGTCATCGTGGCCGACGAGCGCCATGTCGCGCTGTTCCGAGGCGTGCTGTGCCGCGACTCGGACGCCGAGGATGAGGCCAAGCGCGACGACGAACGCAGTGGCGACCAGGAACCGCGAGTCCGCACCCCATCGTTGCTGCATGGTTTCCTCCGCGGCGTAAGGATTGGCGTTGCGATGCCCGTTGTCAATCCCGAAACCGTTCTCTCTGTAACCTCCGTTTCCTCGAATGACGAAGATCTTCGTTGACAACTGACGTAGTTCTTCGTCATATTGCCTCCGATGGGTCCGCTCCTCTGGCCGGAGTTCGGCGCCGTCAGTGTCGCCGTCAGTGCGGCGCTGATCCACGCGCTCTGGCAGGATGCGATTGTTGCCCTGCTGCTGTGGGCGACGCTGGCTGCTCTGCATAACAGTCCAGCACGCGTTCGATATGCGGCTGCCTGCGGCGCGCTGGCGGTCATGGCGCTGCTGCCGATCGTCACGGCGGTGCTGCTGTACGTGCAGGACGCGGCCGTTGCGTTCACCACTGCCCATTCGACCATCACGTCTACCGGCCTTACTCCGGGGTTCGGTGTCGGCGCAGCCTGGGCGATACGAGTCTCATCGTCACCGTGGACCGCTGCGTTGCAGACCTGGGCGCTGCCGCTGTGGTCGGCAGGCGTCGTGTTGTTCTCGCTTCGGCTTGTCGCGAGCGCGGCGCACACGCACGCGCTGAGGCGATCCGCGGGGGCGGCAGAGGATGCGATCGTATCCATGGTCGTGCGCATGGCCGATCGCGTCGGCGTCCATCGTCGTGTGCGCGTGTTCGTCTGCCCGCTGATCTCCGGCCCCGCGACGATCGGATGGTTGCGCCCGGCCATTCTCGTTCCGCCTGCCACCCTCCTCGGACTGACGCCCCAGCAGCTGGAGGCGGTGATTGCTCACGAGCTGGCGCACGTGCGGCGGCACGATTACCTTGTCAACGTCGCGCAGATGGTGATCGAGACGCTGCTGTTCTATCACCCGGCCGTGTGGTGGGTGTCACGACGCATCCGCTTCGAGCGCGAATTGTGCTGTGACGACATCGTCGTTGCGACTTGCGCGGATCCGGTCGGGTACGCCTGCGCGCTGACGCAGCTCGCGCGCATGCGCGCCATCACACCGCGCCTCGCGTTGCGCGGCGCCGGTGGTCCGCTCGTCCAGCGCGTGCAGCGGCTCCTTGCACCGGTTGCTCCCGTGACCGCATCACGCGTGCCGATTGCTGTCGCGTGTGCCGTCGCGTGTGTGACGACGACGTTCGGGCACGCCTGGATGCGCGCCGAATCGCAGCAGGTACCGCCCGCCTTTGCCCGTGGCTCCGCGACCGGCATCGTGTATGACCCGCTCGGCGAACCGGCCGTTGGGGTGCCGCTCACGCTCGACAACAACGTCGATGCTGGCGACAGCGAACCGCTCGCGACGCCGGTGCTGCTCGAAACGCGGACGGACGCGAACGGCCGATATCGATTCGATAACGTGCCGCGCGGCTCGTACGTCGTGACACCCTCGATCGCATGGGCCCGCTCGTCCCCTGTAACCGTTCCGAGTGGTAGTGCCGTCGACACCGACATCCGCATCACGTTCGATACCGTCGTCACCGGTCTGATGATGCTGCCGGGCGGACGGCCTCCGACGGCGTCGATTCTGTTTCCGCCGCGTAACCGCCAGAGTGAGACGCTGTCGGTCCGCGGACCGGAGCACGTGAACCTGTGGAACCGTCCCTATCCCGACGCGCTGCAACGGACACGCCGCGAGGGGGTTGTCGTCGTCGACGGCGAAATCGGAACCGACGGCAAGGCGACCCACATACGGGTGACCACGGCTGACCACGTTGAATTGGCGACAGCGGCGCTCGCGGCGATCGAGCAGGAGCGGTGGGAGCCGGCGCGCGTGCGCGGCGTGGCGATCGAGGTGCCGCTTCGCGTCACGCTCGAGTACCGGCTGAGTCTCCGCTGAGACGTGAGTCAAACGATGAGAGCCGTCTGCGCCGCGCTCGTACTAAGCCTCGTCTCCGTGCGAGCGCACGCGCAGACCAACGCGCCGGCTCGCTTCGAGGCGGCCGCGATCAAACAGAACGTCAGCGATGGCCCGGCCTTTCTGGCGACGAAAGGCGATCGCTTCTCGGCGACGAACTTCCCGCTGCGGCTGCTGATCCAGAATGCCTTTCGATTGATGCCGCATCAATTGATCGGCGGGCCGGGCTGGCTCGACGACCACTACGACATCATCGCCAAGAGTCCTGAGCCGCTGACGCCAGACCGGCAGCGCGAGATGATCCGTTCGCTGCTCGCCGACCGGTTCACGCTGGTGACGCACCGCGAGACGCGCGAGCTGCCGATCTACACGCTGGTGCTGGCGAGAGCGGACGGCAAGCTCGGCCCGCGAATGAGCGTCTCGAAGAACGATTGTGCCGGCCGCGACGGACGTCCGCTGGCGCCGCCACCGGGGCCGCCGGTGTGCAACTGGTTCGGCAGACCAGGCAGCATGATCGCCGGCGGCATCAGGATCGAAACACTGGTCGAGATGCTGACGCGCAACGTTGAACGCCAGGTCGTCGATCGCACCGGTCTGACCGGCTTCTACGATTTCGAATTGACGTTCAATCCCGGCACTCCTCTACCACCGCCGCCTCCAGGAGCGCCGCCGCTGCCGTCGATCGACCCCGATGCCCCGGGCCTCTTCACCGCGCTTCAAGAGCAACTCGGTCTCAAGCTCGATGCGGCGCGCGCGCCGGTGGAAGTGCTCGTCATCGATCGCATCGAGCGCCCGACGGCAGACTAAGTACTCCACCGAGCATCGTCCACACCGTTCAAACAGCGTGGCCGCTCCTGGCCTGGGCTGAGACGAATTGCCGCGACACCGTCGCGCGCCGAAGCGGCTTCGTGTGGGACACCTGTGCAATGCGGCACAGATCGTACTCAGTGGAGTGTGGTCAAGTGCGTGCGGCGCGATTCGGTCACACCCGCGCTTCAGCGTCCGGAGTTCTCATTCGCCACCGCAGAATCGAGGAGACGGTCATGAAGATATGGCAGCGTCACGTGGCGTTCGCCGCAGGCATCGGGCTGGCCGCAGCCATGCTTTCCACCAGCGACTTGGGCGCGGCAATGCCCCAGGCAAACGGCTCGACCCCGCTGAATTGCGACAACGGACGGTGCGACAGCGTGGCGCGCGGTCGGGTCGCGTTCAACGATCGCAATCTTCAAGAGCTCGGCGGGAACGGTCGCGCCTGTTCCGACTGCCACACGCCATCGGACTCGTTCCAACTCTCTCCCTCCGACGCCAGGGCCCGGTTCGCGGCGCTGTCGGAAAGGCTGGCGCACAACAAGAACGCCGACGATCCGCTGTTCCGCCCGGTCGACGCTGACGACTTCCGTGTGAACGGCGACAACGCGAGCGACTTCTCGAACCTGATCGAGAACGGGCTCGTGCGGGTGTCGATGCCCTTGCCTGCGAACGTCAAGCTCCTCGATCCAGCGACCAGTCAGCCCTCACAGGAGACCTTCGTCGATCTCTGGCGAGCGGTCATGCCCGTGCTCAACGTCGCGATCACCGGACCGGATTTGGTCTTGCCGATCTGGGCTCCCGTTGCCCAGCAGCGGGTGGCGATTCTCGGCCAGGACCCCAACGGCCCCAACGTGCAGGGCGGGTACCAGCACGATGCGCGCTTCGGCACGCTGCAGGAACAGGCCCGCGGCGCGTTCTTCGCGCACGCGCAAGTGACGGAGGAGCCATCAGCCCGTCTGCTGGACGATCTCGCGGCGTTCCAGGAGACGCTATTCTCGTCGCCGGGAGTCGAACGGCTGGCGGACGCGATCCGTGCGGGAGCGACGTTCGATCCGGACCCTGAGCTGAACGAGCTCGAGCAGCAGGGCAAGGCGGTCTTCAACCGCGCCTGCGCCCAATGCCACGGCGGTACGCTGCATCACAGCACCTCTACACCCGACGCGACGCTGGTGCGCCCGATCGTGCGCTATCACAACATCGTGACGGCCTGCCCGCGTCCGGCGACAGACGGGTTTGCCGCGTGTCCGGCGCGGCTCAATCGCAACGCGCGCACCTACCAGGTCACGCTTGCCAACGGCACCATCCAGACCGTGACCACGTCGGACCCGGGCCGGTTGCTGCTGACCGGCCAACCGGCGGACCTCAGCGTGATGGATGTTACCCAGCTCCGCGGAATCGACAAGACGGCTCCGTACTTCCACAACAATTCCGCAGCGACGCTCGAGGACGTGCTCGACCACTACGATGCGTTCTTCAGGCGCGTGGCCCGGTTGAATCCGGCGCCGAACATGCCGCCGATTATTTCATCGAACGGTCTCGTGCTCGATCGCGGATTCGTCACCGCTGACGAGCGGCCCGCGTTGCTCGCGTACCTTCGAAAGCTGTAGCAGGGGACAGCCATCGCGCGCGGCCGGCTAGCGGGAAGACACTGGCCGTCGCGCAGTCGAGAACGACGCGGCGCCCGAAGCACCGACCGTTACGGGTTCGCTTCGGGCGACCGACGTGCCCCAGACCATGTATCGAAATTCGTAGTGGCCTGGTTGATCGGGCGCCGAGAGCGTTCGTGATCCGGTGGTCGCGCCGCACAAGTGGTCGTACCAAAGATCGGAATGGCCGTTCGATGCGCCGGTGTCGTCCGGGTCGCCGATTCTGTAGATGGCGATCCAGTCGCCGCCGCCGTTGCAGTTCCGCCCTTCCGGCGCCAGCCAGCTGACCGTCAACTCGCCGCCAGCAGTCACGACACGCGTACTGGCTGTCACAGAAAAGAACCCATACGTGTAGCCACGTGGCAGCCGGGCGGTGCTGCCGTCTGGGTTCGTCACCGCGACCTCCACTACGCCGGCTGCATGCGGCGGGATTCTGACCGCGATGGATTGCGACGCGACTTCGATGACAGGAACGGCAGCGCCATCGAACGTCACGCTGGCGCCAACCTGGAAACCGGATCCGAGCACGTGGATGACCACGTCACCGCTCACCTGCCCCGCTTCCGGATTTACGGCTCTGATGCTAGTCGCCGCGGGAATCGGTGGTGACGCCGTCGGCGGCGCAGGCGGGGGCGTCGGCGATGATGGCGACTCACCGCAACCGACGCTCGCCATCGCCAATCCGAGTGCAACGGCCACAATCACGCGAGCGATGTGGAGACGACGCACGATGGTTCTCCTGAACTCACGTTCTCCTGCGTGCGGCTTCATGGTTCGACCGTATCCGAGACGTCCAGGCTGTTGACACAGGTCGCCCCAAAGTCCGTCGGTCCGGCGTTCCCGTTGAGGGTGCCGCGCCGGCCGTTTGCGTAGCCTCCGACGCGACATGCGATCCCGCGCAGCAGGTTGTTCACTGTGGTTCGATTGGGGGCGTCGAAGAGGCCGGCTCCGGTATCGCTTCCGAGATTCACGCCGGAGTTTTCGGTGACGTAGATGCCGTACTGACCGTTGCCGTCGATGGTGTTGTCAGAGATGGTTGCCTGGGAGGCACGCTCGACGTTGATGCCATGTCTCGTGTTGCCGCTGATCGTGTTCCCCGCGATGCGGGCCGAGGAAGACAACGTCACGCTGATGCCGTGCGTTCCGTTGTTCCGGATCGTGTTCGGACTGGCCGAGGTGTCGTCAGCCGTTCGAAACCCGATGAACCCGAAGGCGTTGCCGGTCACGAGAATCCCGATTACCGCATTGTTCTGAATCGTGTTGTTCACGATGTTGGCGGTCGCGAACGCGCCCAGGATGATCCCGTTGCGGCCGGCGCGATCGATGGTGTTGCCGTCGATCAACGCGCTCGAGCCGCGGCTGACGTCGATCCCAGCCCGCCCGCCGGTGATCGTCAGCCCGGTGATGGTGACCCCTCTCGGACCCCGAACCAGAATCGTGTTCAATGTGGCATCGGGACCGTCGATGGTGGCGACGCCGCCGCCATCGAGCGTCAGCAGATCTTTGCCTGCCGGGATCGACACGTTCTCATAGCAGGTGCCGCTCACGTGAATTGTGTCGCCAGGATTGGCGCGGTCGATCGCCCGTTGTAGCCCTCCGCCATGCTCTTTATCGCAATCGACGTGCGCCCACCCGTTGGATGGGGCGCTGGCCGTCGACTGTGCCGCAAGCGTTGGGACGGTAACCCCGGTTCCGAACCCGAATACGACCAGCGCGCAGGCGCCCGTGATGATGACCCGCTGAGGTCCGATGCCGCTCTCCATGACTCGCCTCCTTACGTGGCTCTGGAGGGGATCGCGCAAGCGGTTGGCCGATCGGGTCACAGGGTGTCACGCAGACGGGGCGCACACCCCAATGGGATCGCGCAAACGGACGCTGGATCGGGTCACGGGGCAACGCGCTTGCGATTGGCTGACACGGCCCCTATGCTGTGCTCGATCAGACGAGCGATGGCTTCTCCCCGAAGTGTCACCGCGTTGCTGACCGACTGGAGTCGCGGCGACAGCGCTGCGCTCGATCAATTGCTGCCGCTCGTCTATGCGGAGCTGCGGCGGATCGCGGCCCGTCAGCTCCGCGGCGAGCGAGCCAACCACACCTTGCAGCCGACCGCGCTGGTGCACGAGGTATACATGCGGCTGGTCGATCAGCGCGAAGTGGATTGGCAGGGCCGCGCACATTTCCTCGGTGTGGTCGCGCGCGTGATGCGCCGGATTCTGGTCGATCACGCACGTCGCCACGGCGCCCGCAAACGGGGCGACGGCGTGCAGTGCGTCCCGATCGACGACCTGACCGACATTGCGGCCGCTCCGGACGTGCCCGTGCTCGCTCTCGATCTGGCGCTGGCGCGGCTCGAGTCGATCGACCCCGGCCTGGCGCGGATCGTCGAGCTGCGCGCGTTTGGCGGGCTGACGATTGACGAGGCCGCGCACGTGCTTCGCGTGTCGCCGTCGACGGCGAAGCGCGAGTGGCGCACCGCGAAGGCGTGGCTGAATCAGCAGCTGTCCCTCGGCCCCCAGGCATGACCGACGACCGATGGCGGCGCGTCAAGGCGCTGTTTCAGGCCGCGGTCGAACGGCCGCCAGCCGAGCGCGACGCCTTCCTCGCCGCGCACGCGGGTGGCGACGAGGCGCTTCGCCGCGAAGTGGAATCGCTGCTCGCGTCTGATACCAACGACGATGACCCCGAGCCGTGGCGACTCGGTCTACCCACCATCGAGACGCTGCGTCGTCTCGGCCCGTACGATATCGTCGCGCCGATCGGCGCAGGAGCCATGGGCGAGGTCTACCGCGCGCGCGATTCGAAGCTGAATCGTGACGTCGCCCTCAAGGTGCTGCCACCGCTGTTTGCGCTGGATCCCGATCGCGTCGCGCGCTTCAAGCGCGAGGCGCAGGTGCTGGCGGCGCTGAGTCACTCGAACATCGCCGCGATCTATGGACTCGAGGAATCCCAGGGCCTTCACGCGCTCGTCCTCGAATTGGTCGATGGTCCGACACTGGCCGACCGAATCGCCGCAGGACCACTGGCGATCGACGAAGCCATCGCGATCGGTCGGCAGGTCGCCGACGCGCTCGAGGCGGCCCACGACAAGGGCATCATTCATCGCGACCTCAAACCGGCCAACATCAAGATCGCTCCGGGCGGAACGGTCAAGGTGCTCGACTTCGGCCTCGCCAAGGTGTGGGAAGGCGCCTCGCGCGATCAGCTGTCGGCCGCGCCGACGTTGACGGCGACGCTCGATCGGGAGCGATCGCTGCTCGGCACGCCGGCGTACATGAGTCCGGAGCAGGCGCGCGGGCGAGCGCTTGATAAGCGAACCGATATCTGGTCGTTCGGCTGCGTGCTGTTCGAGATGCTCACCGGCCGCGCCGCGTTTGCCGATGAGACCGTGTCGGACACCATCGCGCGCGTGCTGGAACGCGACGTCGACTGGCAGGCGCTGCCCGCGTCGACACCTGCTCGCGTGCGCGATCTGCTGCGCCGTTGCTTTCAGAAGGATGCGAGTCGCCGTTTACGCGACATCGGCGACGCGCGGATGGAGCTCGAGGACGCCGCAAACCCGATGTATGGCGCCGCCGTCGATGCGTCGAGTGCGCCCGCCGCGCGCGGCCACGATCGGCGCGGCCGGTTATGGCGACTGCTCGGGATTGTGGCGATTCTCGCACTCGCCGTGCTGGCCGTTGTCGTGCTGACGCGGCCGACTGCGGTCGCGCTGCCAGTGTTTCGCCAATTGACGTTCCAGCGGGGGTCGATCGGCGGTGCGCGCCTTGCCCCTGACGGCCGGACGGTGGTGTACCGTGCCACGTGGGCAGGTGCGCAGCCCGGGTTGTTCGTCATCCGTCCCGAGAGTCGGCAGTCGGGATCGCTCGGCCTTGCGAACGCCGGGATCTATGCGATCTCGTCGAGCGGCGAACTGGCAGTGTCGCTCGGGTGCCGGCTCAACTGGGGCGAATGTCTCGGCACGCTGGCGCTGATGCCGATCACGGGTGGCTCGCCGCGGCAAACGGTCAAAGACGTCCTCGGCGCTGATTGGGGCCCGGACGGGATGATGGCCGTCGTCTCGTTCACCGGCGCCACGTATCGGCTGCAGTATCCCGGCGACAGGGTGCTCTACGAGCCGAGCGGATGGATCACCGGCGTGCGGGTCTCCCCGCGAGGCGATCGCGTTGCGTTTCTCGATCACGAACTACTCGGTGATACCGGCGGTTCGGTGTCAATCGTCGACCTGCGCGGCCAGAAAAGCGTGCTCTCCTCTGGCTGGAAATCGCTGCACGGACTGGCCTGGTCGAGCAGCGGCGATGAAATCTGGTTCAGCGGTTCGCGCACCGGTAAAGGCGGCAGTTCGACGTTGTATGGGGTGACGCTGTCGGGCCGGGAGCGGACCCTCTTCTCGTCGCCAGGCACGCTGAAGCTCAACGACATCTCGCGCGATGGACAGCGTGTGTTGCTGACGCGGGGTACGACGCGAGGCGGCATCATCGGGCTCGCGCCAGGCGGCGAGCACGAGCGTGACCTGTCGTGGTTCGACTACTCGACCGTCGCGGACTTGTCGTCGGACGGCCGGTCGCTGGTGTTCTACGAGTGGGGCGAGGGCGTCGGCGCCCGACCGACGATCTTCATTCGCAAGACCGATGGTGGCGATGCGATTCAACTCGGTGAGGGCCGGCCGTTGGCGCTCTCGCCGGACGGGCGCTGGGTCGCCGCCGTGCAGGGGAGCCCGACGCTGCAACTGGTACTGCTGCCGACTGGAGCAGGCGAGGCCCGCCGCTTACCGCGCGGGTCCGTTGCCGAATACCTCGATTGGGCAGCCTGGTCGCCTGACGGCCGGCGCATCGTCTTTGCCGGCCGCGAGTCGACCGATGTGAGACGGACCTACGTGCAGGATGTCGACGGTGGAGATCCGCGCCCGGTGACGCCAGACGGGTTCGTCGGGATCGTCCTCTCACCGGATGGCAGGTCTGTTGTCGCTGTCGATCGCTACGGTGAGTACTACGTGTGCTCCCTTGGCCAACCAACCGAACCGAGGCCGCTCGCCGGGTATCGCGATGGAGACGTGCCGCTGCAGTGGAGCGCCGATGGCCGTGCCGTGTTCGTTCGCGAAGCCGGCAATCTCACGCTGCGGATCGATACGCTCGATCTCGCGACCGGAACGCGCCGCCCGTGGAAGGCACTCACGCCGCCCGATCCGACCGCGGTGATCGACATCGGTTCCGATCCGGGACAAATCCGGATTACGCCGGACGGGAAGGCGTACGCGTACACATACTGGACGTTCGAAGGCGAGCTGTATCTCGCAGAAGGATTGAAGTAGTTTCGTGCCTTGACGGCCACGTGGCCGAGGGCGTACGGTGTCGAACGGATGAGGCGATATCTGATCGGATTCCTCGTCATCGTCGCGGCGGTACTCACACAGCATCCCGTCCTGCTGGAGGCGTGTGGCGAGAAGCTGCTCGCCCTCGGACGCGGCATTCGTTTCCAGTCGCGGCACACGCCTCGCGCGGCCACGGTGCTCCTCTATCTCCCGCAGAGCGCCTCCGGGCGGCCCCTCGCCGATCCGAATCTGGAATCGGCGCTCGAGGAAGCGGGTCATGCGGTCCGCGCGGTGACGACCAGCGCCGATCTCGAGAGCGCGTTGACCGGCGGGAATTACGACGTCGTGCTAGCGAACATCACCGATGCACCCGAGCTCGAACGCGTGCGTGCGGTGACCGAGCGAAACGCGGTTGTGCTGCCGGCGGTGTACCTCGTCACGCCGTCTCCCCAATCGTCGAAGCCGCAGACCAAGGCGGACCGTGAGAGCGCCTCGCAGACTTTTGGCGTTGTCGTCGAGGTCCCTGGCCGACCCGGGCACTATTGCGCCGCGGTCGACAAAGCGATGGAGCTGAAGCTCAAACGCGAGCGGGCCACCGCGCGCCGCCCGTGACTCATCCGACTTACGGTGTTGCGGGTCTCGAGGCGAGGACTCACCCGACTATAGCCGCGTGCACGGTGATCGCCCTCGCGTCCCTACTTGGTTCTCCCGGCGTCGCATTCGCGCAGGCGTTTGTGCCTGCCGCTGGAGAGGGCAGCGTCACGATCGCGTACCAGAATCTGCACGCGCGGGGACATCTCGACCTGAACGGCGACCGCATGACCGGCGAAAGCGGCCACGATCCTACGCAAACCCATGCGATCGTTGTCGAAGCCGAATTCGGTCTGAGCCGCGGGATCGCGGTGACCGTATCCCTCCCTTACATCAGATCGACGTACGGAGGCTCGGCGCCGCATCTCGTTGCCGGCGTGGGTCCGATCCAGGAATGGGACGATGGGACGTACCACGGAACGTTCCAGGATTTTCACATCGGCGCGCGCTACAACATCACGACGCGGCCGTTCGCCGTTACGTCGTTCGCCGACGTTGTCATTCCGAGTCATCACTATCCAAGCACGGCTCATGCCGCCGCCGGTAAGGATCTCCGCGCGTACGTCGTGGGAGTTGCGGCGGGAGGTTTCCTCGATTCCATCCTTCCCCGGTTGTTCTTTCAGGCGCACGTGTCCTACGCGCGGGTCCAGGACGTCCTCGACATCCATCCGAATCGCAGTCATCTGGATACCGAAGCGGGGTACTTCATCACGCCCCGTCTCGCTGTCAGGTTTCTCGAAAGCTACCAGGTAACGCACCACGGGATCGACTTGATATCGTTTGCAACGCCAATGACGGAAGGTGTGGTCCATGACCACCCCGAGATTCCGGTCGTCGGGGTTTACCGGCGTAATCACGACCGGCTTCAGCGAAGCAATTACCTGACGCTCGGTGGCGGCGTCGGATTTGCCCTGACCGATTCGTTGGAGGTGTTTGCGAACGCGGTCAACATGGTGTGGGGCGAAAACGTGCATCCACTCCGCGGGATCACGGTGGGCGTGAGCACCCAGTTCCGGACGCGTCACAGCACCGGATCCGTGAACTGAGGAGACCGAGCCTACGGAGAACGTCTCAACTCAAGCGCAGGATTCAAACAGCGCCGCAGCTCCTTGTCCACCGCTGACGCACATCGTCACGACGCCGTAGCGCGCGTTCCGCGCGCGCATCGCGTGGGCGATGGTGCCGACCATACGCGAGCCGGTCATGCCGAACGGATGGCCGATCGAGATCGAGCCGCCGTTCACGTTGAGCCGATCCATCGGGATGCCGAGACGGTCGCGGCAGTAGACCACCTGACAGGCGAACGCTTCGTTCAGCTCCCACAGGTCGATGTCCTCGACGCGCAGGCCGCATCGCTGGAGCAGCTTCGGCACGGCAAACACCGGGCCGATGCCCATCTCATCGGGCTCACACGCGGCGACCGCGAACCCGCGGAACGCAAGCAGGGGCGCGATGCCAAGGGCACGTGCGCGGTCGCCCGACATCACGAGCGTCGCCGACGCGCCGTCCGACAATTGCGAGGCGTTGCCGGCCGTGACCGTGCCGGTCCCGGTCGTCGTGTCGAACACCGGCGGCAGCTTCAGCAGCCCTTGCAGCGTCGTGTCCGCGCGATTGCACTCGTCGCGATCGACACAGGCCTGTTCTTCGCCGATCGCTTCGCCGGTTTTCTTGTCGAGCACCGCGCGGGTGACGTGGATCGGCGCAATCTCGCCGGCGAAGAAGCCGTCGCGTTGCGCCTGCGCGGTCCGCTGCTGGCTGGCGAGCGCGTATTCATCCTGTGCCTGCCGGCTGATGCCGTACCGCTTCGCGACCACTTCGGCGGTGTCGCCCATCACCATGTACACGCCGGGATAGCGCTCCTTGACCCACGGGTTCGGCGAGTTGCTCCGTTCCAGCATCGTGATCGACTCGACGCCGCCGCCAATCACCGCCTCGCACCCCTCGGCCAGCACCATGTGCGCGGCCTGGGCGATCGCCTGCAGCCCCGAGCTGCAGAAGCGATTGATCGTCAGCCCTGGCGTCGTGACCGGCAGGCCGGCGCGCAGCGCGGCGACGCGCGCGATGTTGTGGCCCTGCGCGCCGCTTGGCTGTCCGCAGCCGAGGATGACGTCGTCGATCTCGGGTGGCTCGAGCTGCGGCACTTTCTTCAGCACCGCGTCGATACAATGTGCGGCGAGGTCGTCGGGCCGCGTTCGGTTGAACGAGCCGCGGTGCGACTTGGCGAGGGGCGTCCGGCTGCTGGCGACGACGACAGCGTCTCTCATAGGAACTCGTGAACCCTTGAACTCGTGAACTCTGAACTTTGAACTCGTGAACTCTGAACCCTGAACTCTGAACTTTGAACTCTCACGACATCAGCTCCGTGCGCGAGAGCGAACAGCTCGACTGGCCGCGAGTGGAAGCGTATCTCCGCGAGCGCCTTCCGGCGCACATCGAGGGCGTCGATCCGACGCAGCCGATGGCCGTGGCGCAGTTCCCCGGTGGCCATTCCAATCTGACGTATCTCGTTCGCTTCGGCGATCTGGAGCTGGTGCTCCGCCGGCCGCCCTTTGGCCCGGTGCCGGCCAGTGCACACGACATGGCGCGCGAATGTCGCTGGCTCGATGCGCTCAACCCGATCTTCCCCCTGGCGCCTCGGCCGTACCTGTTGTGTGAGGACCCGAGCGTCGCTGGTGCGACGTTCTACGTGATGGAGCGCCGGCACGGACGCGTGCTGCGCGACGCCGAACCGGCCGAACTCCTCGACCGGCCCGAGATGCGCCGGGCGGTCAGCGAGCGCATCGTCGATACGCTCGTGGCGCTGCATGCGATCGACGCAACTCAGGTGCGCCTCGCAGCGCTTGGCAAGCCGAAGGGATTCGTCGAACGCCAGGTGCGCGGGTGGACCGAGCGCTGGAACCGCTCGCGCCTCGACGCGGTTGCCGACATGGACGACTGCGCGCGCTGGCTGATCGATCATCTGCCGCCGGAACCGGAGCAGCCGTCGGTCGTCCACGGCGACTTCAAGTTGGACAACGTCATGCTCGCGCCCGATCGCATCGATCGGGTGGTCGCGGTATTCGACTGGGAGATGACGGCGCTCGGGGATCCGCTGATCGATGTGGGAATCCTGCTCGCATACTGGTCGTCGCAAGTCGCGGGCGGCGACGCGAAGTCGGTCGAACCGCTGACCGCTCGCGAGGGCTGGTTCAGCCGCGATCAGATCGTCGAGCGCTACGCGCGGCAGAGCGGTCGCGACGTCTCGCGCATGCGGTTCTTCGAGATCTTCGCGCTCTTCAAGATTGCCGTCGTCGTCCAGCAGATTTTCTATCGCTACAAACAGGGACAGACCGACGATCCCCGGTTCGAGCGATTCGATCGGCGCGTAACCGCTCTTGCCCGTCGCGCCGTTGCACTGGTGGATCCCTAGGACAGACCCATCCGCGCCGCCGCAGGTAAGGCATGGCAGAATGAAGATCATGCCAGGCACTAGGATTACCGTGACGCTTCCGCCCGAACTCGAAGCTTTCATCGAAGAGCGCGTGGCGTCCGGGCGGTTCGCGACGGCCGGCGAAGCTGTCCGGGAGGGCCTGCGCTTGTTGGAAGAGCGGGAGCAGGAACGCGAAGCTGTCCTCGCCGAGTTACGACAGGAAATCGAAATCGGTGTCGAGCAGGCAAGGGCCGGCAAGCTGAGCGACGGGAGAGCCTTCTTCGAGCAACTCAGACAGAAGATTCGATCGGCGTCGTGAGCGACTTCGTCCTCACGCCGGCCGCCCAGGGCGACCTGCTGAAGATTCTGGAATACCTCGAAGGCGAAAACCCGGACGCGATCCTCAAAGTCGTCGATGCGCTCGACGAGGCGATGCAACTGCTCGCCGACCATCCAGGAATCGGTCACATCCGACCAGACCTTACGGCTCAGGACGTCCGATTCTGGACCGTGTTCAGGTATCTGGTGATCTACCGTCCTGATACAAACCCGCTCGAAATCGTTCGTGTCTTGCACGGCAGCCGCGACCTGCGCCGGCTGCTGAGAGACTGACGGGGGCGGGGCCAAGTATTTACTCCGATCCGAAGCCTATCCCGCTGATGCAGACGACGCTCGTCGCCGTTCGATCGAACTTGAGTCGGACAGCAACCAGCTTCTGGGGATCGAACGTGGGTCCGCTTGTGGAAGTAAACGCCGCCAATGGTGCGCGGATGGTTTGAAACACTGGTTCCCAGTCCCGACCGTATCGGTCTCCCTCGACAAAGTCGAATTTCGTGAATGTCTCCTTGAGCGGTGGCGGTATGTCAGCAAACCTGTGGACGGGCGCCTCGACGGCGCGCCCATCGCTGGCAATCAGCTCGATCGTAAAGTCAGGCGCCTCGCGATGGCTTCCCGCGCTCTGTTGTTCGCGCGCGGCGCCAGATGGGAAAGGGGCGTCCTGATCCAGAGCGGCGATCGACAACTCCACGGTCGACTTGTCATTCAGGCGCCAGACCTGGGCGCCATCCCGAGGGAGCGAGATTGTGTACTCGGGCGGCGTGCGTCCCTCTGCACGACGCCATCCAAGGAATACTCCGTTGTAGTTGCGATCGCCCCGTCGCGTCGGTATGCGTCCTTCACGCCAGATTGTCAGATTCTCGCCGGTGATAACGCCGTCCTTGGCGGTCGTGGATGAGAGATTGGCGTCTTCCTGGAACGTCGCCAACGGCACATACGACGCATCTCGATAGCGATTGACGTAGATCGTCTCGGGCAGCCAGTGTCGTCCCGTGCGCCAGTCCTTGAACAGCGGCAGATACTGACGGTGGCCGTTCAGCGTAGTCTCGAGGAACGCCGCGATGTAGGTCTTCGAGATACGTCGCTGTTCGTCGCCGGGCATCAACGGTGCGACGTTGAGAAACCAGCCAAGTGGAGGAGGGAAGTCCGCCCGCCCCCAGGCGGTGTTGAACTGGCCGTGGTTCGCGCGGTAAGCCCAGAGCTCCGCGCTGAACGACGAACCGGGACCGGTAAACCGGACACGATCCGCCTGGCGACTGCCCGCAAACGACGACGAATCCGCGTCATGTGCTCCTTGAAGCGTGAGGTAACTGATATCCTCGATCCATCGCGGCTGTCCCGCTGGGTCGTATTGGCGATCGCTGGGCGCGATCGCGACGATCGACTTGATGGCGTAGTCATAGTCGAAGCGAATGGTTGCATCCTCGGGGTAGTACTTCATGCGATTGAACATCGCGGCCGTGGCGGCCGCCTCCCCACCACGTGAATGCCCCACCAGCGCGATTCGACCGACGTCCACCTTGCCGAAAAAGGTGCTGGCGGGGTCGTGGTTCCATTCGTGCCAGAGCCGCAGGTGTTCGAGCAACAGCCAACCGCGCACGGCGTGTTCCTGTGATCTCGGCAGCTCCGCGGCGGTCGGCTCGCGGAGTCCGGGTGTTCCATTGAGGAAATTCTGATCGACCGATGCGAGGATGAACCCACGGCTGGCCAGCAATTCGCCCAAGTACTGATATCCAGGATCTGAGAAGTCGTTCATCCGGTGATTGCCGTGGGCGATCAATGCCAATGGAAAAGGCCCGGGACCGTCGGGATACCACACGCGTGCGTTCAGCGGCAGCTTGTCCACGTCGAAGCCCCAGAAACGACTTCTCACCCAACGTCTCCATCCGCTGAAGCCTTTGAAGAATGCTGACGCATCGACCGTGCGTGTTCGAATTCCTACCCTCGAGGAGTATTCCGGTCTCCGGATGTCCGTGCCGGGGCCGTAGAACAGCGTCTTGACGCGGTATGGCCCCGTCGCGCCGGGATTGGTGACCGACAGATGCGCCGGCATCGACGACGTCTGCGGCCGCCAGGATGAGATGTTCTCGAGATCGCCATCACGCGCGAGCGTCGACACAAATCCGATGCTATAGACGCTGGCCACGACGAGCATGAGAAGCGTCAACGCCTTTGTCGGCCTCGTTGAACTGTGAAACCGATCTGACGTGAGGGCGGCAATGGTCGCGCCCAACAGCGTTGCCGCAACGCACAGCGACGTAGTGGCGCCTACCAGCGAGATGGACGGTGTGGAAAACAAACCGAGAGTCATCACCACAGAGGCGCCCACCAGCGAGCCGGCAATCACGCGAGGCAGCCTTCGCATTGCAGTCAGCAGCAGCGCCACGATGATCACGAGCGCTCCACCAACGATCACTGTCGAACCTATGACGAGGGCCGCATCGAGAAGCGGCCCGAATCCGGAAGGCAGATACACAAGGCGGACGACGGCGAACAGAGCGAACGCACTCAGTGTTCCCAACAATGCGCCGCGACGCGGGCCGTGGCCGGGCACAAGCGCGTCGGTTAACCGCGCGCGGACGGGCATAGGCGCCGCTTTCTTCGAGCTCGTAATCGTAGCCACGGAGCCCTCCTAAGCGGGCGCAATTCTATGTCGAAGGTGGGACCGAAGCCGCGCTGATCGCTTGGACGGACCAAGAACCAAGGCCTAAGCACCAAGGACCGATCGCGGTCTATTTTTTTGCGCCGCCTTCGGTCGCATCAGCACCGTCGATCGGAGCGCCCGTGCCCGACGATCCGAGGAACAGCTTTCGGCCGTCCGGGTACGTGATGTTGCGTCCGTTCGCGCGCATCAGCGTGTGGTCCCGCGCCTGATAACCGTCGACGACCAGATCAGTCCCGACCGCGATCGATTCCTTCGTCACGCCGCGGCGCAGCAGCGAGTTGGGCGAGCCGCCCTCGATCATCCACACTTCCTTGCTGCCGTCCGGCTTGATCACCTGCAGGTGGATCCACGTGTGCGGGTTGACCCACTCGACCTTCGTGACCTTGCCCTTCAGCAGCAGCGGCTTGTTCGGATCGAATTCGGCGCCGAAGGCGTGATGCGCCACAGTTGGTACCGCGGCAGCGACGATCAGTCCGGTAATCGCAAGCAGCTTTCTAACCGTCATACGTCCTCTCTGTGGCCACCTGCAGATGGCCCTACGTGCGTCACTTCTTCTTCGCGGCCTCGGCTTCGCGGAAGCGCGCACCGCGGAGAATGCCCTCGAGCGCGTAGTTGTTCTCGTGGCACGCGTATTCGTAGATCGGGTCCCTCGTCAACGGCCAGACGTATTCGCCGGTCCACGGCTTCTCCCAGGTGGCCGGGTCTTCGATCGTGAAGCGATACAACAGTGCCTCGGGGCTGACGCGGGTGAAGCGTTCGACCACTCGCAGGTTCTCGGTCGAGCCTCGGAAGCGCGTCTTGTCGGTGAAGTTCGTCGTCTCGACGACGAG
>Ga0207428_10000717_pt1 | contig 38250 bp, 30 predicted proteins | sample RhiMethybrSRZTD1_FD_187600 | JGI IMG/M metagenome (GOLD analysis project Ga0207428, IMG submission 187600) | Populus rhizosphere microbial communities from Tennessee, USA - Rhizosphere MetaG P. TD hybrid SRZTD1 (SPAdes) (version 3) | ecosystem: Host-associated > Plants > Roots > Rhizosphere >...
GGCGACGCACGGCGCCGCCGCCGGTGCCGGCGACGGCGTAGCCGTAGGTCAAAGGGCAAACTGACACCTGTACCTTCGTCTACACCTTTGACATTACCTTTGACCTTTGACGTTTGCCCTTTGACCTACGAGATCACCAAGCAAGCGCTCCACTCGTTCGATCACGGTCGGCCAGCGGTACTCTCGATCGACGTACGCCCGACCCTGTTCGCCCAGCACGCGCCGCTCGTTTTCATGCGTGCGTAGATAGGCCAGCGCCTCGCTGAACTCTTCTCCCGAGCGATAGGGCAGGCCGCCATTCGCTCGTCGGACCTGACCCTGCAGCACGCGGCAGCGCGCGTTGACGATCGCTGGCACGCCGTAATTCCATCCTTCGAGCAGCGCGATGCTCAGGCTCTCGTATGGCGACGGGACCGCCAGCACGCGCGCGTGCGCGAGCAGTGCGCGACGCAGATCGTCGGCGACGTAGCCGAGCGACGTGATCCGCGGATGCGGGGGAACGCGCATCTTTGCCGGGCCAGCCAGGACGAGCGTCAGCTCGTCTGACGCGAACGCATCCAGGTACTGCTGGAAGTGATCGAGCAGCGTGTGGCAGCCCTTGTTGCGATCGACGCGCCCGAGATACAGCACGAAATCGCGCGGAATGCCGCTCTGCTCGAGCAGGGTTCGCGCGCGGCCGTCGGATGTCTCCGCCGGCTCGATCCCTGTCCCGATCACCGCAGCGGGACCGAGCGGGCGCGCCGCACGCGACGACACCAAGGCCTGTTCTTCGGGAGTCAAGAACAGATACGCCGCCGGCAGCGTGAAGAACTCGCCAAGGACGTCGAGGTCGATGGCGTGGTCTTCTTCGGCAGTCGGCAGCAGGACCGCCCGCTCTTTCACGATCGGGACGCCGAAATACGACGGGAAGTATCGATAGGTCCAGAACAGCACGAGATCGTAGGTGCGCCCGAACCGCTGAAGATGGTCGAGCAGATCGGGCACGTCCGGTCCGTTGGCGGTGAACCAGGCCCGCTGTCGTTCTGGCGACGCCCTGCTGTCGAACACTTCGTCGCTGAGGTCGGCAAACGCATGCAGGTCTCGCGGGCTGCGCACAGCGAATCGGATCACGCGGACGGAGCCGTCGCGTGTTTCACCGGGAGCATGGACATTGCGCCACGAGACGTAATCGGTGGCGCAGGACGTCAGGACCGTGATGTCGTGGCGTGGCGCGAGCTGCTGTGCGAGTGCCCGGCAGTGCGCCTCGGAACCGCCAGCGATGTCGGCACCATATCGCTGGACGACGAATGCGAGCTTCACCGCCCCTCGACGCCCCCGGGACGACTCGCCGCAGCCGGCGGCGGCGCGAGGGCGCGCACTTGCTGCCGCAGCGCCGCGTTCTCGATCGCGAGTTCCTGAATGCACGCGAAGAGCACTTGATTGACCCGCCGCTGCCGTTCGAAGTTGTCGCGGCTGTACTCGAAGAGCCAGCGCAACACGGGCATCAGGACGCGGCGTTTGACGAAGAGGATCAGTGCGGCGGGGCCGGTCGCCCGATGAGACTGATACGGCATCGAGGTCTGCAGACGCCAGGTCTCGGCGTCGCCGAGAAGCTCGGGAAGCAACAGCGCGCCGGCGTCGCCTTCGGCGATCGCCGTTTGCAGCAGCTGTTCGACCGTGGCAAAGAGCTCGGGATCGTCGAAGTGGCGCGAGGCGCCGTGTGCGAGCAGGCGTTCACGCAACCGTCCGCGGACGCGCTCCCGAAGGTCCGCCGTCACTCGCTCGACGGAAACCTCACTGCCCAAGGTCTTCGCGGACGCCCGGTCGAACCTCGACGTTCGCGCTGATGGCTGCGATCACGCGGGCTTTCTGCTTGAGACGGAAGAACACCTGGTACGTGCCGGCCTGGCGGAACACGTGTTCGACCGTGTAGCGGCGGCGGATCTCACTCTTTCCCGGCTGGTACGGGTCGCAGTCCTCGGAGTTCTCCGAGACGGTGCCGTCGCCCCAATCCCATTGCACGCCAGGACAATAGAAGTCCTGATGGTCGTTGGGCCCGTTCCTCACATCGACCACGAAGCGAACGCGCAGCGGCGAGAAGCCGACGGGCGGGTTCGCCTTGAGTGATAGACTGGGCTTCCGGTCGTCGCCACTTCGTTGCGCACTCGATGCACCACCGCACGCGATGACGACGGCGAGCACGATGAGATGCGCGGACACCGCGCGTCGCGGATACCTCATTGTCTTGTCCCTGGAGCAGGCTCGCCTGATTCTAAGCCCGAACCTGCAGCCGAACAAGCGAGCCCGATAACGATGCAGATGGCCTTTCGGTCGCCCGCGCTGAGCGCGCACGCACGGTCGGTCCGCGACATCGCGGCCGATGTCCTGGTGGTTCCCACTTTTTCCGATGATGACCTCGCGGATGTGCCGGGACTCGACGCTGCGAGCGGAGGCGAGGTCACGCGCGCCCGGGAGCGGGGAGAGCTCACCGGCAAGCCGTACGAGACCCTGGCCGTGACGCTGTCGGGATGGAAGACGACTCGCGCGCTGCTGGTGGGCCTCGGCGCGCGGAAGGACGCCGGCACCGAGCAGCTTCGCCGACTGGCCACCGTCGGTGGATTGCAAGCCCGTCAGCGTCGGCTGACACACGTCACGATTCTGCACCGGGCGCGAACGGCCGTGTCGCCCGAATCAGCCGCCCAGGCAATGTCGGAGGGCGTCGTCCTCGCCAACTACGATGGCGCGTCCTTCCGGACGAGCGGTCCGCCCGCGAGCTGGGTTGAAACGGCAGAACTGTGGATCGAGGGCGATCAGCACGGCATCGGCGCAGCGGTGACGCGCGGGCGCGTGCTCGGTGAGTACAGCAACGAAGCGCGGGCGCTCGCCAACGCACCGGGCAACGAGCTGACGCCACGCGTGTTTGCCGATCGGGCGGCCGCGATCGCCAAGGCCGCCGGCCTGGCCGCCGAGGTGCTCGACGAGCAGCGCATCGCGGCGCTCAACATGGGACTGGTGCTTGGCGTGGCGCGCGGCAGTCAGGAACCGCCGCGTCTCGTTGTCCTGCGGCACGATCCGCCGAAGGCGGTGTCAAACGTAGTGCTCGGTCTCGTCGGCAAGGGCATCACATTCGACACCGGCGGGATCTCGATCAAGCCGGCCGAGAACATGGACAAGATGAAGGACGACATGTCGGGCGGCGCCGCGGTGATTTGCGCGATGGCCGCGATCGCTCGACTGAACGCCCCGGTGCGCTGCGTCGGCATCGTCCCGATGACCGAGAACATGCCGGGCGGGCGCGCCGTGAAGCCGGGCGACGTGCTCACGAGCGCCTGCGGCAAGACCGTGGAGATCATCAACACCGACGCCGAGGGCCGGCTGATTCTCGGCGACGGTCTCTGGTATGCGCAGGAACTGGGCGCGACGCATCTCGTCGACGTCGCGACGCTGACGGGGGCATGCGTGGTCGCGCTCGGCAAGACGACCAGTGGCTTGTTCGGAGCGCCGGACACCTGGGTCGAGGCGGTGCGTCGCGCGAGCGCGCGCGCGGGCGACCGGTCGTGGCCGATGCCGGTGTACGACGATTACAAGGATCAGTTGAAGAGCGAAATCGCCGACTTCACCAACACCGGCGGCCGCTCCGCCGGGGCGATTACCGCGGCGCTCTTCCTCAAGGAGTTCACACGGGACAAGCCGTGGGTCCACATCGACATCGCGGGGACGGCGTGGGCCGAGGAGGCCAAGCCGTATCAACCGAAGGGCGCGACCGGTGTCGCCGTGCGCACGCTCGTCGAACTCGCGCTCGACGTATCGTCGTGGAGCAGCTCGGCCCAATGAACCCGATGGGGCTGCTGATGCTGCTCCAGGACAAGCCGATCATCGTCGACGTCGGCAAGCAGCCGCCGCCGACGCGCGATCTCACCTTCGATTTCCTGATCGGCATGTTTCAGATGGCGGGCCTTTTCCTGCTCGCTGCCCTGATCGGAAGCGTGATCGTGGCGGGTGTGATAATTCTCTACAAGCGCCGCCAGAGCTCGACCGGGCCGGGCGATCCCGGCCATACCTCGCTTCGTATTTGAAGACCTCTTCGTAAACGGCAGGTGGTCAGCCTGCCGTAAAGCAAGATGGCCTCGTAACAGGCGGGTCTTCAGACCCGCCTGAACAGACAGGAGACTTCTCGATGTTGCAGCGCGTTGTTCTCGTGGCTCTCGTCACTTCACTCGTCGCACCGCTCGCGGCTCAGAAGCCTGCGGGCTGGAAGATGCGGATCGATCGCAGCACGAGCGCTCAGGATCCGGACGATCGCAAAGATGTCACGTTCATGGCCATGGGGAAGGGCTTCCATGTGTCAGGTGGGCCCGCCGGCGTGTACTGGAATCCCGCGAACACGGCGATGGGCAACTACACCGTCAAAGGGACGTTCACGCTGGTCAAGCCGAGCAGCCACACCAACTACTACGGCCTCGTGTTTGGCGGCCAGGGTCTCGACGGCAGCACCCAGAGCTACACGTATTTCACGGTCGCCCAGAACGGGACGTTCCTGATCAAGCAGCGCACCGGCGAAGACACTCGAGACGTCAAGACGTACACGCAGAGCCCCGCCGTCAAGACGCCCGACAACAGCGGGAAATCCGTGAACGTACTCGAAGTTCGCGTCGCCGGTAACACCATCTCGTACGTCGTCAACGGAACGGTCGTGCACACGATGCCGAAGGCGGACCTCAAGGCGAACGCCGATGGTATTGTCGGCTTCCGAGTCAACCACGTCACGGAAGTGATGGTGGACGACTTCCAAGTACAGAAGTCCTAACCTGAAAAACGGAGAGGACGGAGGAAACGGATTTACAGGAGAAACGGAGCAACGGAGTTGAATTCTGAAATACGGCCTCCGTTGCTTCGTTTCTCCTGTTCAACCGTTTTCTCCGTCACCTCCGTTATCTTGGTGCTCGCCGCGGTGACGCTCGCCGCGGAGGACTGGCCTCAGTTCCGCGGCCCGACCGGGCAGGGCCACGCCACCGAGCGCGGACTGCCGCTCGAGTGGAGTGAATCGCACAACATCCTGTGGAAGTCTCCTGTGCCCGGCTTCGGCTGGTCGTCGCCGGTCGTTGCTGGCGGCAAGGTGTGGATCACGACCGTCGTCGAAATGAAGAACGGGCGGCGTGTCACCGCGTCGCTGCGCGCGCTGGCCTACGACGTCGAGACCGGCCGTGAGGTCGTCAACACCGAGGTGTTCCAGATCACAGAGCTCGGCGTCATCAACCCGAAGAACAGCCGGGCCTCGCCAACGCCGATCGTGGACGGCGAAAAGGTCTACGTGCATTTCGGCGCCGACGGAACCGCAGCCCTCTCCACGTCTGGTCAGGTTCTGTGGACGACGCGTCTCCCGTACGAGTCGCAGCACGGCAACGGCGGATCGCCGACGCTGTATCGCGATCTCCTCATCGTCAACTGCGACGGCAACGGCGGTGACGCCTACGTCGTCGCGCTCGATACGGCGACCGGCAAGATTCGCTGGAAGACGCCGCGCCGGCGCCCGGCCGATCAGGCGTACTCGACTCCGCTCGCGATCACCGTTGGCGAGCGTGATGAAATCGTGTCGGTCGGCGCCTATCGGGCGGCGGCATACGATCCGGCGACGGGTCAGGAGATCTGGCGTGTCAGCTACGGCGACGGCTTCTCGAACGTTCCGCGTCCCGTGTTCGGCCGCGGTCTCGTCTACATTGCCACGGGATTCCAAACGCCAACGCTGATCGCTGTGCGCCCGGACGGGAAGGGCGATGTGACCCGCACGCACGTCGCGTGGACGATCACACGCGGCGCGCCGTACACGCCGTCGCCGGTGCTGGTCGGCGAGGATTTGTATTTCGTGAGCGATACCGGCGTGTTGACGCTTGCCGACGCGTCGAGCGGCCAGACCCTGTGGCAGCAGCGTCTCGGCGGCAACTACTCGGCGTCGCCGGTGTTCGCCGACGGCCGCATCTACTTCCAGAGCGAGGAAGGGCAAACGACCGTCGTGGCTCCGGGTCGCGAGTTCAAGAAGCTGGCGGTGAATCGTCTCGACGGCTACACGCTCGCGTCAATGGCCGTGTCGCAGGGCTCCTTGTTCATTCGGAGCCATTCGCATCTGTACAGGATCGGAGCTGATTCGAAGCGCTGATCAGCTATTTGCGAATTCGCGGGTGCAGCGTTGCGACGCGATACATATACCCGCCCGCGTCGGCAAATCGCGGTGACGCAGCGATCGTCAGATGCTCCCGCGCCCGGCGATCGTCGTTGAGCGCATCGTAGTACAGCCCGACGTACAACTCCGCAAAGAACTGCGAGGACGCATCGCTGCGAGCGGCTTTGAGGACCGCGTCAGGCTGCATCGTGCCCTTGAACATCTCGTAGATCTCGCGCATCGGCGAGCGCTGGTCCGGGCCGACCGGCAGCAGCGCCGAGCGCGCCTTCTCGGGCGACTCGGCCCTGGCCACACACATGAAATGCCACGCCGGGTTCTCGACATCGTTCGGATTCACCGTGCGGTGCGACTCGAACTGGGCGCGGCAGTCGCGATACCGTCCCGCGTAATAAAGCGCGATGCCGCGCTGCCACAACTGCGGTGCCGCGTCCGGCGCCAGCTTGACGACTTGGTCGAATCCGGCGACCGATTCGGTGATGCGTCCAGCCAAGAAATCCTCGATGGCGCGATCGAGAGCCTCGCGCGCATTGGGGCCTCGTTGTGCCGTAAGCGTCCACGCGATCGAGAGGACGCTACTGACGACGAAGATCGAGACAAACCAGCGTGTTCTCATTGCGCACATAGAGGAAGCCATCGGCGATCGCCGGATATGGACGCAGCACGCCCGGCAGGATCTGGGCGCGGGCAATCGGCTTGAAACCCTGCGGAGACGCCGGCGCCACGATGAACTCGCCGCCCTCGCGGAGGATGAGCAGGCGATCGCCCGCGAGCAGCACGCTGCCGGCGCGGAATTGATCCTGACTCCACTTCACCATGCCCGTTTTCATGTCCACGGCGCGGAAGCTCGGGCCGAACTCCTGGCGTCCGTGATACCCGTAAAGGTAGCCCTGGTGGTACACGCTCGTGGCGTAATGATTCGAGAGGACGTCGTCCGAGTTCCACAGATCGACCAGCTTCGACCCCTCGACTCGCACGACGCCGGCACCAGGCCCGTACTCGGCCGAGACGAAGATCAAGTCGCCGACGACGAGGGGCGTCGCGGCATTGACCGACGCCGCGATCCGCGCTCGCCAGCGGCGTTGGAACTGAATCGCGCCGTTGGTGGGATCGAGGCCGAGCAGGTTGTCGCGCGTAAGGAACACCGCCAGTCGGCGCCCGGCGATCGTCGCTGCCACACCCGACGAATAGCTGGCATCGTCCTCAGTGGCCGTCCAGACCACCTTGCCCGTCTTGGCGTCGAAGGCGACCACACCGGCTTTATCACCGCCGATGTTGGCGATGACGCGTCCGCCTTCGACCAGTGGCGAACCGCCCGCGCCGAAGAAGGCCTTCGGCACGTTGAAGCGCTTCATCGTGTCTTCGCTCCAGACGCGCGTCCCCTTTGCGAGATCGACGGCGTGCAACTGCCCCTGCGCACCGAACGTGTAGACGATGCCGTCGGCGACGACGGGAACGGCGCGCGGACCTTCGTCGAAACCGAAGTCGTCTCGATAGGTCGTGGGGTAGGCGTATCGCCAGGTCGAATTGCCAGTGCGCGCGTCGAGCGCCTCGAGCACCTCTTCGTTGCCGACGCGATGGAACAGGAGCACGCGAGCGCCGATGACGGCCGGACCGGCGAACCCTTGGCCGACCTGCTTGCGCCAGGCGACTTTCGGTCCGGACGAACCCCAAGTCTCGAGCAGCGGCGGCCCGCTGTAGGTGCCGTTGCGGTCGGGCCCCAGGAATTGCGGCCAATCCAACGCGGCCACATCGGCGACGACGCCCGCCGCGACCACCAGCGCCAAGATTGCTAAACGCCGCATAGCATGTAGTGTAGGCCGGGCCTTGCCCTTTAGGCCCGGCGAATCGTAAATCGCAAATCGATCAATGTCGGCGAAACGATATCTGCTTTCGCTTCCGGAGCGGGTCGTGCGGTCGGTGCTGGGGCTCGGCGCCGGGCTCGTTCGCGAAGCGAGCGAGATTGCGCTGCCCGACCGTCTTCGCAAGACACAGCTGTATCGCAATCTCGTCGATACGACACTACGGATTCTGATCGAGCAGGTCGGTGGTGTCGAGGGTGTCTACGCCAAGGAGGATGCCCTGACGGGCGATCTCCTGGTGCGACGAACGGCCGGCAACGTCATCGAAGCGCTCGGGGTAGTGGCGTTTCGCGCGTCGCCGGTTTGGGTCCTTGCCGCGTTGGCTGATGTCTGCGGCGCGGGCCGTCAGTTGATCCCTGAAATCGCGACGGCACTCAAGGAGCAGGGCCTGCTCGACAAGGAGACCGAGTTCACCACCGTCGATCAGATGCTCGACGGCCTCGAGCGGACATCCGGACGTCTGGCCGCAACCATCAATACGCCACCGCTCGACGTTGCCGCGCTGCGTCAGGAGTGGAGCGAGATACGCGAATCGGCGAGCGGGCTCAAACCCGATCGGCTGCCGTCGCCTGAAACGGTCACGACGGTGTGGCTTCAGCTGCGCGATGAGGCGGCGCGGCAGGAGCGCTCGGTGTTCGAGACCTCGTCCATGATGGCGATGTCCGCGGTGCGCGGACTGCCCGACGGCGTTCGCTGGCTGTCGGCCTCTGCCCGGGTCGGCGCCACTCGAACAGGGCAGGTGATGGCCGCGGCACTGTTGGACCACTATCGGACGACGCTCGGCGAGATCCGTGAGGTCGGCTATGCGACGTACGCGTCACGACAGCTCGGCCCGTATGTCCGCGCCGCAGTCGGCCACTTCTCGCCATCGCGGCGGACCCTGACCGAGCGACTGCTCGATCGAGGCCGATCGAAAAGCGACTGAACGATTTCCCGCGGTGCGGCGTCTATGGGGCGGGAGGTGCTCCCTGTGAATGCACTGTGGCAGGACGTTCGGCACGCGCTGCGAACGCTGCGGACGAGTCCGCTGTTCACGCTCGTCTCGGTGATCTCGCTTGCGATCGGCATCGCCGGTACGGCGTTCGTCTTCAACGTAGCGGACACCTACCTCGTTCGGCCTCGCACCGGGATGACCGCCGTCGATCGGCTCGTCGAGGTCGGACGAACAGACCGCCGCGCCGAAGGCCCGGTGTGGCACGGCGGCGATTTCGACACGTTCTCGTACCCGAACTTCGTCGACTATCGTGCTCGTCAGACGGTGTTCGAGGGACTCGCCGCCAGCCGGATCAACGCGTCGTTCGGACTCGGCGCCGACGGCATCAGCCCGCTGCGTGTAAGCGGCGCGCTGGTGACGGCGAACTACTTTTCGGTGCTCGGCGTGACCATGCAATTGGGCCGCGGGTTCCTGCCCGAGGAGGAGTTGCCGTCGGCGCCCGTGACCGTTGCGGTGCTCAGCGATCACCTTTGGCGGACGGCGCTCGCCGCCGACCCGTCGATCATCGGCCGCACGATTCGATTGAACGGACGTCCATTCACGGTCGTTGGTGTGGCTCACTCATCGTTCGGCGGTCATTCCCTGGAGACGATGAACGTGTGGGTGCCGTTGACCGCGTATCCCGACGGCGACGATCTGCGCCGCCTCTCGCGGCGCGGGCAGCAGTGGCTCTTCGGAATCGGACGCTTGAAGCCCGGCGTCACCGCGGCTCAAGCGCAGGCAGAACTGACCCGCATCGCGCGAGACCTCGAGCGCGACTATCCCGAGGACAATGCCGATCACGGCCTCGGGGTCGCGGCGATTGGTCCTATGCCCCCGGGCGGTCGTCGAGTGATGACTCGGTTCATCGGCTTGTTGTTCGCTCTCGTCGTTATGATCCTCACGCTGGCGTGCACCAACCTCGGCGGCATGGTGCTCGCGCGCGGCGTGGCCCGTTCTCGCGAAGTCGCGCTGCGTCTGGCCCTCGGCGCGGAGCGGCCGCAGGTCGTCCGCCTGCTTGTCAGCGAGACCCTGATCGTGGCGGCGCTGGCAACCGTCGCGGGTCTGGCACTGACATGGGCGGGGAATCGCGCGTTGGAGCAGGCGTTGCCGATCCTGAACTTCGACGTCGCATTCAATCTCGCCGTCGGCTGGCGCGTCGCGTTGTTCGCGATGGTGGTGGCTGCGATGGCCGGCCTCGCCGGTGGTCTGCTGCCGGCATTACAGAGCTCGCGCGTCAACCTGGCGGCGTCGATGACCCGCGACCACTACACGCCAGGCCGTATACGTGTCCGGCAGGTGCTGGTCGTCGCACAGATCGCGATGTCGGTGCTGCTCGTGGTCTGCGGGCTGCTGCTCGGCAGGTCATTGCGCAATGCGAATGCGATCGATCTCGGCTTCGAGCGTGAAGGGGTCGAGGTCGTCGGGCTGAACCTGGGTTTTGGCGGGTTTGCACCGAACACCGGCCCCGCGTTCGCCCGGGAATTGCTCGCGCGCGTCGAGCAGCTGCCTGCTGTGGCAACTGCGACGTTCGCGCGCGTCGTGCCGCTGACGCGAGAGGCCGAAGGCGGCCGCTTCTGGCGTCCCGAGGAGACTGGTGACGACAAGGCGATCCGCGTGAATCGGAACTTCGTGTCACCGAATTACTTCCGCACGTTGCAGCTGCCGCTCGCCGCCGGCCGCGCATTCGACGCGCGCGACGTCACGGGTGCTCCCTTGGTCGCCATCGTCAACGAAACGTTCGCCAGGCGTGTGTGGCCCGGTGAGAATGCGGTGGGCCGCCAGCTGGTACAGGGCGTCAGCCGGCGCCCGGTCGAGGTCGTCGGCGTGGCGCGTGATGCGAAGTACCGCACCGTCGGCGAGGGGCCGCAGCCGTTTGTCTACGTGCCCGCGGCCCAGGCGTACGACGACATCATGTGGCTGCTGGTGCGTCCGCGCGCCGGCAGCGCCGTGCCTGCCATCCGAGCGCTCATCACCTCGATGAACCCCAACCTCCCTGTGGTGCGAAGCGCGACGCTGACGGAGATGGGAGCGGTGACACTGTTTCCGCAACGACTGGCGTCGTGGCTGACAGGTGCGATTGCGGTGATTGGAACGTTCCTCGCGGTGCTCGGCCTGTATGGCGTGATGGCGTTCAACGTCGGTCAGCGCAAGAAGGAGATCGGCGTGCGGATGGCGCTTGGCGCGCTGCGCTCGCAGGTGGTGGGGTCGGTCGTCGGCAGTGCGGCGATGCTCGGAGGCATCGGCACGGTGCTCGGACTCGTGGCCGCGTCGCTCGTCACCGGTCTGCTGACCGGGATTCTCTACGACGTCAAACCGCTCGACACGATCTCGTTCGTCGGTGGCGCGCTGACGCTCGCCATTCTCGTGCTCGCGGCCAGCGCGGTGCCTGCACGGCGCGCAGCGTCGGTCAACCCGGTCGACGCGCTTCGCGCCGAATAGCAACGTAGGGGCCGGCTTCAGCCGGCCCGGGCCGCCTAAAGGCGGCCCCTACGATCACACCATCGTCCGAATCACACGCGGATACTCGGGGAAGTACCGCTCGATCACCGGCAGCGCGAACGCCGAGAGGATCGCGCTCGCCGGTTCACGCTCCAGCAGAAACGTGAACGACGCCTCGAGCAGGCGCTCGGGCGAAGTCCCCTCCGACGCATACCTCGCGATGTCTTCCGGCGTCGCTGCCACGGTGTGCGTGGTCGTCCGTCCGCGCTCCTCGACGGTCACGCGATAGGACGTCGGGCTGATCGATTCAACTCGGATTGTGGCCATTGCTATATGGGCTTGACGTTAAGCGAAGAATGTTACGGCGGGTCTAAAGACCCGCTCTACACTACGGCGATACTAAGCGAACAGTGTAGGGCGGGTCTTTCAGACCCGCCTCAATCGTAAGTCGCCGGGCCTTCTAGGCCCGGCGAGGGAGCGACAGTAATGGCTCGTTGCGTCTTAGCATTCTTGGCGACGCTAGTTCCGCTCGTGACATTCGCGCAGAACGCCCCCGCTCCGTCACCAAACGCCGTCGTCCCGGGCGAGCTTGTCATCGAGCCAGCGACGCTCATCAACCTGGGCTTCGAGTGGTTCATCCAGGGTGACCAGAACCGAAACGCCGCCGTCGCGGTGACCTTCCGCAAGCAAGGGACCACCGCGTGGAAGCCGGCGCTGCCGCTGCTGCGTCTGCAAGGCGAGCGCATCTACGCCGAGTCGCGGATCGATCTCGTGGCGCCGAACATGTTCGCCGGCAGCATCCTCGACCTCGAGCCCGACACCGAATACGAGGCTCGACTCGTGCTTGCCGACCCCGACGGCGTTCGGGGAACGGCGGAGCGCGTGGTGTCGGTGCGTACGCGGCCGGAGCCACGTCCGTACGCCGGCGGGCGCGTCTTTCACGTCTACCCGCCTGGCTTCAAAGGCACCAAGGCCGAACCGTCGTTCGAAGGGCTGATGTGCGCGTACAACTTCTGGTGCGCCGGCACTGACTGGGCCACGTCGGGGCGGCCCCGCGTTGTGCCGGGCGACACGATCCTGATTCACGCCGGCGTCTACAAGTACAACCGTTTCGAGTACACGAACGACGCCACGGTCAATCGGACTGTGCCGCTCGATGGCACGTACTACCTGACTGCGGACGGCACGCCCGAGATGCCGATTGCGATCAAGGCGGCCGGCGACGGTGAGGTCGTGTTCGACGGCAACGGCAACTTCGCGTTGTTCGACGTCCGTGCGGCCGACTACACGTACTTCGAGGGAATCACCTTCCGCAACGCCGAGATCGCGATTCAGGCGGGCACGCAGTTCATCGCCGGGTCGAAGGGGCTGACGGTGAAGAAGAGCCGATTCGAGAACGTCGGCGCCGGTGTCTTCACCAACTTCGCGGGATCCAGCAACTACTACATCGCCGACAACACGTTCATCGGCCGCAACGATCCGAACCATCTCATCGGATGGGCGGGGGAGATGTGGACCAAGTTCAACGGCGTCGACGGCCAGATCTTTCCGCCGCGCATGGCATCGTACGTCGCGATCAAGTTGTATGGCCCCGGCCACGTCGTGGCGTACAACTACATCGCCGACTTCCACGACGGCATCAACGTGGAAACCTACGGCAACCCCGACGGCTCGTACGCCAGTGGCCCGGGCATCGTCGAGGGCCCGCATTACCCGACGCACGAGTACTGGGATCGCCGTCCCGTGGCGATCGACTTCTACAACAACTACATCACCAACTCACACGACAACCCGATCGAAGCCGACGGCAGCATGCACAACATCCGCATCATGCGGAACATGCTGATCAATCACGCGTCGCATGCGTTCTGCAATCAGCCGACGCTCGGCGGCCCGGTCTATTGGATACGCAATATCGCGTACAACCTGCCGGCCGGCTCGACGCGGCTGACCAACGGCGCGGCCGGCGTGCTCTTCTACAACAACACCATCTTCTCGGAGACGCAGGTGCAAGCGGCGTCGAACATCCACTGGCGAAACAATCTGTTCCTCGGTCAGAACGCCGCCCCGTCGATTCTGAACGTCACCACCTTCACCAACTACACCTCGTCCGACTACAACGGCTTCCGCCCCAATGCTGGACCGAACGCGTTTCAATGGAGCTCGCCGCCGACCGGTGTGGCGGCGGATTTCACTGGCCCCGGCCGAAACGTTTCGCTGGAACAGCGCCGCTTCGCGTCGCTCGCCGAATTCAGCAAGGCGACCGGCAATGATGCGCACAGCGTCCTGGTCGATTACGACGTCTTCATGCACGTGCGGCAGTTGAACGCGCAGGACACTGCGTCGGTGCAGAAGCTGTACAAGGCATCGGAGTTCGACTTCCGTTTGAAGCCTGGCTCGGCCGCCGTCGACCGCGGCATCGCACTGCCGACGGTCAGCGAGGAATTCTCCGGCAGTGCGCCCGACCTCGGCGCACTCGAAGTAGGAAAGCCAGCGCCGCACTACGGCCCGCGCCCCTGACTGTGTAGTGTCCGGCTTCAGCCGGACGTGTAGTGTCCGGCTTTAGCCGGACCGAAGACCTATGCGCAAATCATCACGACGAAGCTTCGTGCCGAAGGGCTCGCCCCGCGTCATCCCACGCATCTTCACCGACGACGTGCGTGCGCTGATCGCGTTCATCACACGCGTCTTTCGCGCCGAGGGCAGCTACCAACGCGAGTTTCCGACGCAGCTGCGCATCGGCGACGCCGTGATCATGATCAGCGATACGTCGTTCCGGAAGCCGATGGGAGCGTTCTTGTACGTCTACGTCGAAGACACCGATGCGACGTATCGCCGCGCTGTCCGCGCCGGTGCGCGATCGGTCGAACCTCCGGCCGACATGCCGTACGGCGATCGCCGCTGCATGTTCGATGACAACTGGGGCAACACCTGGCAGGTCGCGACGCACAAGTCCGGTCCGGCTAAAGCCGGACACCACACGTCCGGCTAAAGCCGGACACCACACGTCCGGCTAAAGCCGGACACTACACGTCCGGCTGAAGCCGGATCCTACGTAGAAGACTTCAGCAGGCGGAATCCTGGGTAACTCGCGGCCAGGAGCAGCAGCGCGTAGAGACTATTGCGCGTGTCGCCGGCGATGGCGCCGGCGAGGAACGCAATCGATCCCATCAACGCCAGCGCCGTGGTCCAGGGGTAACCCCATGCCCGATACGGCCGCCTCCTCTGCGGCTCGCGTCGCCGGAGCACGAACACGCAGAGGAACGAGAGCGCGTAATTGGCGACGAAGAAGAACGCGAGGATCGTGATCACCGTCGAAAACGTGCGGCCAAAGACGATGAAGAGGAACGCGACGGCCGCACTGAGCAACAGCGCCATCGTCGGCGTGCCACCGGCGTTCACCCTCGTGAACACCGGCGACATCAGTCCATCCCGGCTCATCGCGAACAGCACTCGGCTCGCCATCAGATGATTCGAATTGATGGCGCTCAACAGCGACACGATGGTGAGGGCGCCGAACAGCGGCGTGCCCAGCTCGCCGACGAGAGCGCGAACGACGTCGCTTGCGGCAAATGGCCGACCGGCCAACGCTGAGACCGGCAGCACGTAGAGAAACGCCAGGTTGACGAGGACGTAGGTCGCGATGATCGCGAGCACGCCACCAATGAGCGACCGCGGAATGTCACGATCGGGCCGCTCCACTTCCTCGGAGAAATAGATGACACCCGTCCAGCCGTCGTAGGTGTAGATGACGGCCTGCAGCGACAGCACGAACGCGGTGAACAGCGCAACGCCACCGGGTGGCGTCGTCGAAGCCGCGCCGCCTCCCGTACCCAAGGCGAACGCCGCGACGATGAGCGCCGCGAATGCCGATCCCTTCAACGCGCTCGTGGTGGTCTGGACGACGCTGCCTTCGCGAACGCCTTTCCACTGCGCCAGCGCGAACACGATCGAGATGGTCACGGCGACAGCGGTCTGCGCGTTCGTCAAGGCGGGGAAGAGCGCCGCTGAGAATTCGCCGACGACGAGAGAGACGGCCGCCGTGGTGCCGCAGGTGGAGAGCCAATCGCTCCACCCGACAATGAAACCGGCGTATTCACCCAGCGCATAACGCGAGAAGACATATTGTCCGCCCGAGTGCGGCAGCATCGTCGCGAGCTCCGCCATCTGAATCGCGCCGAGCAGGGCGTACAGACCGCCAACGATCCACGCGGCCATGAACAGCTCGTTCGACGGCAGCTGCGCGGCCACTTCGCCGGGCGTGCGAAAGATCCCGGCACCGATCGTGTTGCCGATGGCGACGGCGAGACCGAAGCCGATGCCGAGGACCGGCAGCAACCGGGTGTGTCGCTGCCGATGCGTGTCCACGCTCAACGCGGATTCCTGAGGCCGCTCTCGAGGTCGGCGTGCAGCAGTCGATGGAACAGATGCTCACCGGCCTCTCGACGCACCGACAAGCGGCCGGTGTCATAGGCGCCCGACCGCAAGCCGCGTTGCACCGACACACAGATCGACACGTCTTCGTCCTGAATCTGCTCGCTCACCTCGATGCTGGCGAGGTTGTGCGCGCGTGCGGCGTCGGAGACGTCCGCGAAATAGAAATCGAAGACGACGTCCGTGCGGTCGATGCCGCGAGGAATCACCAGGTTGGTGTCCATCGCGCCGCCGTAGCAGTTGATCATGACGTTCGGGTAGATCCAGTAGTACGCCGCTCGGTCGCCTTGTCGAACCGCTCCCGTACGTGAGTCGGCCCCCGCGGCGACCATCGGGCTGCTCTGCAGGCAATGATGCTCGCCAATCTCGATGTGGTACTCGCTGTAGTCGAGGACGCTGTCGAGTCCCTTGTGGAGGTGTGGCACGTGATAGCCGCCATCGAGGTAGTTGTCGACGAACACCTTCCAGTTGCAGTCGAGGGTGAAATGGCGGCGTTGCATCCACCGCAGGCGATCGAGCCCGAGCGCCTGCAGCCCCTCGCACAATGACTGACCGAAGTACGAGGTCAGTGGAGTGCCGTTGGATTCGAGTCGCACCAGGATCCACGGGTCGAAGACGGCACACTCGATCGGAACGAGTCCGTGCTGCGCCCGATCGAACTCGCAGACGCCGGTGAAGTCGGGTGTGCCCTTCAGTGTGCCGTCGAGCGCATACGTCCAGCCGTGATACGGGCACCTGAACTGACGCGCCGAACCGGCCGCGTCGGTGACGACGGCGGCCGCGTGATGGCGGCAGACGTTGAACATCGCCCGCAGCGCATCGTCATCGCCGCGCGCGACGACAATCGGAGTACCTCCCGGGAGCTCGCAGGCGATGTAGTCGCCTGGCGCGCGCACTTGCTCGAGACGGCCCGCTACCTGCCACGATCGTCTGAACACGGTCGCGAGCTCGAGGTCGAGTACACGCGAGTCGGTGTACCAGCGAGCCGGAATCGTCGATGCGTGCGCGAGCGGCGCGTCGCTGCGGTACGCGCCGATGATCTGTTCCAGAGTCAACGCGGACGATCTTATGCCTTCTTCGAGCGCCGGCCGGTCCACGCCTCGCGCTCGCTGGGAGACCAGCCGCCGACGTCCTCGTCGGGGTCGAGGGCTTCCTGCGCGGGCCGCAGCTCTACCGGCACGTGCTGCAGATTGACCCGGACGCGCGTCCACGTGTGAAACCGTCCTCGCATCGCGTCGACGAGCACATCGGCCGGCGCCAGATGCGACGCGGCCTCAGGATGACGGGCCCGCCATCGATCGAGTCCCGCCAGGGCGTCATCCTTGCGTTCGGCGCGACCGATCTCGATCAGCGGATGCTTCGGCACCCGGCGGCGTGACGGCTGAACGCGCGCCGGCTCGCCAGGCTGCTTTCGATAATGCGGCGGCCATGGCGCGTCCCCGAGCCCGTCGCGTTCGTGCTGCGCCGACAGCTCGAGCAGCGAGTCGAGCGAGCAGACGTGCTGCTCCATCGAGGCGTGTCGATCGCCCACGGTCGCGAACCGCTGGGGCATGGTGGCCATCGTGAAGTCGGCCGGATCGCAGCTCTCGATCTCGTCCCAGGCCAGCGGCGCCGACACGCGCGCGTCGGGCCGCGGCCGCACCGAATAGGCCGCGGCTACCGTGCGGTCCTTCGCGTTCTGGTTGTAATCGAGGAAGACTCCTTGCCGCTCTTCCTTCCACCACTTGCTCGTGGCCAGATCGGGCGCGCGGCGCTCGACTTCGCGCGCGAACGCCAACGCGGCACGCCGGACTTCGGGGAAAGTCCAGCGACGCTCGATGCGCACGTAGATGTGCATGCCGCGCGAGCCCGACGTCTTCGGCCAGCCGACGAGCCCGAGCTCGGTCAGCGTGGCGTGCACGACGCCGGCGACCGCGCGAATCTGCGGCCACTCGACTCCCGGCACCGGATCGAGATCGATGCGCAATTCATCCGGATGGTCCAGGTCCCCGTCCCGAACCGGATGCGGGTGCAGCTCGAGACACGCGAGGTTGGCCATCCAGGCGAGCGCGGCCGCATCACGCGGCACGACTTCTTCCGCCGTGCGGCCGGATGGGAACTTGAGCGCCACCACCTCGATCCACGGCGGCCGCGACTCGGGCGCGCGCTTCTGATAGAAGAACTCGCCGCCGATGCCGTTCGGATAGCGGACGAGGACGTTCGGTCTGTTCCCCGCGGCGTGCAGCGCTCCATCGGCCACCGCGAGGTAGTAGCGGACCAGATCCAGCTTCGTATATCCCGCTTGCGGGAAGAGGATCTTGTGGGGATTCGATACCGAGACCTCGCGTCCCGCGACAGTGAGGATTTCGGGTTCGACGCGGCTTGCCACGCTCTGACTATAGACCCTGGCACGCCACCGATCGCGCGGGCTCGTGCGGGAGAAAGGGTGCAGTGATCGCTGTCGTATTAGGATAGGAACCGCCCCAGCCGGCCGCGCCGCCGGACGGGTGATGAGCCGCGGATGATGGCTCGAACTGAGGCGTGCGAGGTGAGATGCTGACTGTGAAGAAGATGATTTACGGCCTGCTGGGCCTGATCGCGTTCATCGGAATCTGTTCCGTTCCAGTCGGGGCGCAGTGGGCGAAGTTCGCCGATAAGGGCGTCCCGCGCGATGCGAACGGCAACGTCAACATGACGGCGCCCACGCCACGCACCGCTGACGGGAAGCCCGACTTCTCCGGGATGTGGCAGCGCGCCAACAGTGGCCCGCCGCGCGGCGGCGGACGCGGTGGCCGTCAGGGTCAGGGTGGCGGAGGGGCTGGTGGCGGCGGTCGAGCGCAAGGTGCGGCGCCGGGCGGCGCTGCGGCTCAGGGGGGCGGTGCCGCCGCTCCAGCGCCGGGAGGCGCGAACTCGAACGGCGACACCAACGCCGCGTTCGCTCCCGGTCGCGGCGGTATCCAGCTCGAGCCGCCGACCGAGCCGTTTCCATACGATCCCAATGGGCCGCCGATCGCCACCTTCTTCGAGGCCGGTGGCAACATCCCGGGTGGCCTGCCGTACACCGAGTGGGCGCGCGCGATCAGAAAGCAGCGCTTCGACGTGGACAAGGCCAAAGACAATCCCGACGCCAACTGCATGCCGATGGGATTCTTGCAATTCCATCAGCAGCCGCAGCCGCGCATGATCGTCCAGACGCCGAAGATGATCATCATCGAGTACGAAGCCAACTACGGCATCCGTCACATTTATCTCGATGGCCGTCCGCTGCCGAAGCAGGGCGACCCTCAGCCCTGGTGGTACGGCTATTCCGTTGGGCATTGGGAAGGCGACGACCTCGTGGTCGAGACGAACAACTTGCGCGGCGCCGAGGACGGGCCATTCGATGGTTGGCTGGATGTCAACGGGAGTCCGTACAGCCGCGAGGCGAAGTTCACTGAGCGCTTCCGCCGTCTGAACTACGGTCGCCTGCAAATCGATACGACGCTCGAGGATTCGAAGGCATACACCAAGCCGTGGACGGTGCGGATCGATCAGCGTCTTCTCCCCGATTCGGAGCTGATCGAATTCGTCTGCAACGAGAACCAGCAGTTCCGTCGGAGAATCAAGATCGACTAGGGAAAGTGGAAAAGTGGAAAAGTGGAAGAAGTGAAAGTTTAGAACTTGCGCACTTCCACTTTTCCACTTTCTTCATTTGGGCGCGACATAGTTCTTGCGCGCCCGCGCCTTCAGTCCGGGTTTGCTCACGCGCACGGCGATCTCGTGCACTTTGCCGTCCCGTTTGGGTGGGTCATAACCGATCAGGTATTGCGCGTGCAGTTCGTCGGCGACTTGAGCGAACGCCTCGCCGAGATCCTGGCTCGGACGGATCTCGGTGTAACCCCCACCCGTCTCTTGCGCGACCTTCGCCAGGCCCGGATCCGGCAGGTCGGCCGCCAACGCCGCCTGTAGTCCGCCAGGGCCCAGCCCTGGCATCGTTGGCCGCGCGCCGCGGCTGCGCATGCCGATGCCGTAGATCATCACGTCTTCGGCCTGCGCGCGATCGATCACCTCGGCCTGACTGACGTACTTCCCTCGAAAGCCGATCGGTCCGCTGTCGCGGCCATCACTCAGCACGAGGATCACCGAGCGGTCGTCTTTCGCATTCTTGAACCCGCTCGTCGCCTCATCGAGCGCACGCCACAGCGGTGTCGGCGCGTCCTCGGCGATCGACCGTGGCAGCGCCGTGCGGAGCTCCTCGGGATTGTTCGTGAACGTGGAAGGACTGATGGTGATCTCGTGACCGAACGAGCCGATGCGCAGTTGATCGTCCGGCCGCAGCCGCTTGAACAGCGCGTCGGTCGCCTGCCGGAGCAGCGGCAGGTTGCCGTACATGCTCCCTGACACGTCGAGCATCGTGATCAACCGGATCGGCTGCGGCGTGTTGTCGAAGACGGTGATCGCCTGCGGCTTGCCCTCGTCCCGGATCTCGAAATCGCCTTGGGCGAGGTTCGGCACCAGGCGGCCGTCTCGATCCAGGACCGTGACGAACACCCGCACCGATTCGCCGGCGCTACGGAAGGTCGGCTGCTGCGATTGCTGCTCCTGGGCGTGCACGCCGACGAAGGCGAGCATGCACGCGAGACAACGGAAGGCCCTGGGGCCTAGCGAGTTCACTTGCCGCCGGCCGGTGACCGCTTCACGGAGTAGAGAATCCCGGTGTACTGCATTTCTTCCCATGTTTGATCGCCCCATTTCACGTCGATGGTGGGGTCAGGGTTCGAACGGTTCGCGGCGGAGTTGTCGTACCACGCCGTCGACACGATTCGTGCGCCCTTCGGAACTGGCACTGGCTCTTTGAACATGTAGTACGTCTGCCAATTGAAGTCGTACTTCGGCACCGACAGCAGCGCCTTCTTCGAGCCGTCAGGCAATTCCAGCGTGTAGCTCCACCGCTTGCCACGGACGTGCGTGTGCGGGAACACGCCCCACACGGTCGCGTCGTCCAGGAACGTCAGGTCGGTCGAGACCTCGTGGTTGGTCGCACCGGCCGGAATCGTGAACCGCCCGTTGACGAACTGCGTCGGTCGGATCTCCTCGGCGGGAGGCTCCGTGACGAACGTCATCCCCACCTTGCTGCGATCGGTGCCGGCCGTGCCGTTGGCGGTGTAGTGCACCTGCAGATGCAGAATGCCGCCCGGCGGAAGACGCACTGCCGTGCCCTCCGGAAAGATCTGCGGCTCGGTTCCCGGCGCGTAGGTCGCGAGCAGACGAGTGGGAAGGCCGCTGTTCTGTGGTGGACGGAGCCCGCGCGGCTCGTTTCTTGGCAGTCGACTGTCCTCGCGGTTCCCCTGCACCGCGGGTGTTGCGCGCGGCTCGTCGAGCGGTGCTTCGTAGTAGACGAGGATGTGGTGGACCAGCGCGCGATTGCCGGGGCGCGCCTCGATCCCTTTCAGCCACTTCGTCTCCTTGAAATTGGTCGGGATGTAGAAGTGCTCGTACTCCACCGTGCCGCGCGCGGGCACCGGATAGTCCTCGCCCATCTCGAACACGACATCGGGTTTGCCCATTCGCCACCCGTCCGCAAAGGACGGCCGTGCGGGCATCTCCTTCGGGTCGCCCTCCGGCGCACCCGCGGCGGCCCACGATTCGAGCACCGCCTTCTGAGCAGCGGTCAGTCGTCGCTCGTTCGAAAACGTTCCAGCCGGGGCATCGGCATGCCATGGCGGCATCACGCCGTCGTGCACCTGCTTGCTGATGGCCCGCGCCCACGGGCGCACCTCTTGATACGTGATGAGGGACATCGGCGCGATCTCGCCTGGTCGATGACAGGTGACGCAGTTCGCGTAGAGAATCGGCGCAACGTCACGTGTGAACGTCGGAGACGAAGCCGGTGCGGATGGCGGGCCCTGCTGCGGAGCGCCCGCAGCCAGGAACGACGTCATCGAGATCAAACCGATCAGCGCGAGGAGAGTCGAGCGTCTGGACATGACTTTATTGTCCAACAGCTCGGGTCGGGATGCACGAAGCGGTCCAGGGGTGCAGGGCAGCCTAAAGGCGGCCCCAAGAGCCTAAGGGCCCCGGGCCATCAGGGCTGTGCGATGGCGTACAAGTATTTGTAGCCTCGGAGGTACATCTCGCTGTCCACCAGAGCGGGCGACGCATCGAACCCGTCGTCGAGCGTGTTCTTCGCGAGCACCTCGAATTTCGGTCCAGACCGGATGACGAGGGTCGTTCCCTCGCGGCCGGGGAAGTACACGCGCCCCTTCGCGGCGACTGGTGAGGCAAAGACATTGGGCACGCCGTCGAGGCGCTGGTTGGTGTAATGCGGCGTTCCGGTCTTGGCGTCGAGCGCGGAGAGAATGCCTGAGTTCGTCTTCAGGAAGTAGAGCACGCCGTCGACGAGCACTGGCGACGGGACGTACGGCGTGTCGCGATCGAGCGTCCAGGCAATGGCGGGAGTACCGTCGATGTTGCCTTTCGCGTCGGCGATGCGGACCGCCTTCAGGTCGTTGCCGCGAAACCCGCTCATCAGGAACGCGAGCCCGTCACCATACACGGGCGATGGGATCACGTTCATGGTGAGCCCATCGCTCTCCCACACCAAGGCGCCCGTTGCCAGATCGAAGCTGCGCACGCGTTCCATTGCCGGAACGATCGCTTGCGCGCGACCGTTGGCCTCCACGATCAGCGGCGTGGCCCACGTGTCGATTTCCTTGTGCGGCACGCGCCAGAGCTCTTTGCCGTCACGCTTGTCGAGCGCGGCGACGAATGATTCGCCACCGATCTGATCCCAGACCACCACGAGAGTGTTGCCGTGCAAGGCCGGCGTCGATCCTTCGCCGAACTCCTGACGCATCCGCTTGTCGCCGAGATCCTTCTCCCACAACGGCTTTCCATTCATGTCGAAGGCATACAGACCGAACGACTCGAAGTAGGCGAACACGCGCTCACCATCGGTGATCGGCGACGACGAGGCCCAGGTACCGTTATCGAAATGCGAGCCCTCGTGCGGCTCCTGTTCACGCGCGACGCGCTCCCAGATCGTTTTGCCGGTCTTGCGATCGAGCGCCATCACGACGAATCGATGCATCCCCCGCGGTCGGGCGCCGCCGCGCGGGGCGTGCTGCTCCGACCCGGTCACGCCGACGGGGACCGCCGTGGTCACGAACAGGCGATCGCCCCAGATCACTGGCGTCGACGAGCCGCGTCCTGGGATCTCGACCTTCCAACGAATGTTCTTCGTCTCGCCCCACTCGAGCGGCGGGTCGGCGGTCGTGGAGACGCCGGTGCCGTGTGGGCCGCGCCACTGATGCCAGTGCCGTGGCGCGTCAGTCGGGGCCTGCGCATGCGGAGAGGCGTTGAGGACGCACAGCAGCGTCAGTCCGGTCAGCAGGAAGGTCCTGACGCCGGCGCGCACGGACCGGCTGTGCTTCGTGATCACGCGAATGCCTCGGCGATGTAAAGGTCGGTCCACTCGGACGAGTATAGACATCGCGACGGAAGGGGAGTCATGACACGGATACGACTCGCATTCGTTCTGGTTTACTTGACGAGCGGTGTGCTCGTCGCGGCGGATTGGCCGCATTGGCGCGGCCCGACCGGCAGCGGCACCAGCCCCGAGAGCGGACTACCCGTGCGCTGGAGCGCGACGGACAACGTGGCGTGGAAGGCGCCCGTCACCGGGCTCGGCGTGTCGACGCCGATTGTCGTCGGCGATCTGGTCGTGGTGACGTCGCAAGTGGGCGCGGGCCTTCGCCAGCCTGGAAACCATCCTCGACTGGTGCAGGGCGGTGATGCCGCGGCGGCAGGAGAGCGCGCGTTGGGTGGACCGCGCGGAGCCTCAGGCGACGGACGAACGATGTTCGTCGTCGAAGCGTTTCATCGTGCTGACGGGCGGCGCGCCTGGCAGCATCAGCTCGAGGCACAGGGTGAGTTGCCGGGCGTGCACGACAAGCACAATCTCGCCTCGCCGAGTCCGGTGAGTGACGGTCAGAGAGTGTATGCCTGGTTCGGAACCGGCCAGGTGGTCGCACTCGATCTCTCCGGCACGCTCGTATGGCAACGGCATCTCGGCAAGGAGATCTCGCCGTTCGACGTCAACTGGGGCCACAGCAGCTCGCCGACGATGTTCGGCGATGCGCTCATCCTGTTGTGCGATCACGAGCCCTCGTCGTATCTGCTCGCACTCGATGGACGCACCGGCCAGCAGCGATGGAAGGCTGATCGCGGACGCGGCCGCATGTCCTACAGCACGCCCCTCGTCGTCGATTCGCCCTCGGGTCCAGAGCTGATCGTGAACTCGAGCGAGCGGGTCGATGCCTACGATCCCCGCACCGGCACACTGCTCTGGCACGCCGGCGGCACCAACCGGTTCCCGATACCGATGCCGGTGTTTCATGACGGCGTGATCTACATGAGCCGCGGCTATCGCAGCAGCCCGTACATGGCGATTCGGCCAGGTGGTCGCGGCGATGTGTCGAAGACGCATGTCGTCTGGGAGTCGGCCACCGGCGCGCCGTACATCTCGTCGCTGGTCTACTACGACGGATTGATCTACATGGCGACCGACGTCGGAGCGGTGTCGGTCGTCGATGCGACGAACGGGCAACGGGTCTCGCAGCAGCGTGTCGAAGGTGTGTTCTCGGCGTCGCCAGTTGCCGGCGACGGCAAGATCTACTTCGTCAGCGAGAACGGCGAGACGATTGTGATGCAGGCCGGACGCACGCCGACGGTGCTGGCGCGCAACGACATCGGCGAGCGCTCGGTCGCGTCGCCGGCGATCTCGAATGGACAGATCTTCATCCGCACCGATGACCACGTGTTTGCGATTGGTAAGCCGCGTTCGTAGAGCGTGGGCTTCAGCCCGCGCTCGCGCTTCACACGGAGCTTACGGAGAAACGGTCTCACAGGAGGAACAGAGAAACGGAGATCGGACAGAGGAACACGCTCCTAGCCACCTATCGTGCGGGTGGGGGCTAGGTGGGTGCGAGATGGGCACGATCACAAGCACCTGTCTTCGTGGGCGTGGTGCTTGTGATCGAGCCCGTCTCACACCCACCGCGCGCAGGCGCGCGCCGCCCTCGGGCGGCGCCCCACCCGCACGCAGCCCGCCACACAGCAAACAGCTCTGTTCGTGCTCTGTTGCTCCGTTTCTCCTGTGAACTGTTGCTCGTGTGATCTCTGTTCGGGACAGGGCGGCCCCCGCATCAACGTTGTGACGGCACGGGCGTAGAATAGCGGCCGAGACTCTTGTACGGAGGTCTGTGATGCAGCTCCGAACGGTCGTCCTGGCCGCGCTGGTTCTTATTACGTCGGCGTTTCCGCTCGCCCAGTCGAACGCTCCAACTTACCAGAAGCCACCCCAGGCCATCGTCGACATCATGGATGCGGCACCGCTGCCTGGCGTTGCCGTGAGTCCGCTGCGTGACGTCATCGCCTTGGTGCCGCGCCGATCGATGCCATCGATCGGTGAGCTCGCAAGGCCATGGCTCGGGTTGGCCGGTTCGCGCATCGATCCATCGAACAACGGCCCACGGATCGCGGCGATCGGAACGGGGTTGACCGTGCGAACGATCGCGACCGGCGCCGAGCGGAGCATTACGGTTCCCGCGGACGCGCACATCTCGCTGATTGGTTTCTCGCCGGACGGGAGACGGCTTGCGTACACCAACACACGTGAGACGCGCATCGATTTGTACATCGCCGATGTGGCAACTGGCGCGAGGCTCGAGGTCGATGGCGCGCTCAACACGATTGTGAGTGGATGCAGCTGGCTGACCGACAGCTCGGCGCTGTTGTGCCCATTCGTCGATGCCAACCGTGGCAACCCACCCGCAGCGCCCGCGGCGCCCGCTGGTCCCAACATTCAAGAGAACAACGGCCCGTCGGGTCCGGTCCGGACGTTCCAAGACCTGCTCACGAGCGCTCACGACGAGGCGCTGTTCGAGTATTACGCGACGTCGCAGCTTGCCTTCGTCGACGCCACGACCGGACGACGCTCGCCGATCGGCAGACCAGGCATCGTCAACGGCGTCGTCTCGCCGGAGGGCCGGTTCGTGCTCCTCTCCAGGGTAAAGCGCCCGTTCTCACGCCTCTTGACGTGGGGACAGTTTCCCCGTGACGTGGAAGTGTGGAACGAACGCGGCGAAAAGGTGCGCGCGGTCGGCGATGTGCCGATGGGCGACACCGTGCCGGTCAACGGAGTCGTCACGGGACCGCGAGCGCACCGGTGGGCGCCGCTCGACCCCTCGACGCTCATCTGGGTCGAAGCGCTGGACAGCGGAGACTTGAAGAACAAGGTGCCGCACCGCGATCGGATCATGTCGCTGAAGGCGCCGTTCGTCGGGGAACCCGTCGAAATGGCAAAGACCCAATACCGATATGGCGGCGCGAGCTGGACCGATACAGGAACGATCCTGCTCACGGAGAACGATCGGGATACTCGAACCACGCGCACGTGGGTGCTCAACGCACGCTGGGGCGAGCCACGCAAATTGTGGGACCGCAAACAACAGGATCGGTACGGCGACCCTGGTGCCCCCGTGTTCCGTCCGGGACGTCCGACCATCCTGCAAGTTGGAGACGCCATTTATTTGAGCGGCCTTGGTGCCTCGTCTGACGGGGATCGGCCGTTCCTCGATCGGCTCAACCTGCGAACGTTCGCCAGCGAGCGGCTCTTCCGCAGCGATACGTCGAGTTACGAATCGCTCGTCGGTCTTCTCGATGACAGCGGCGAGCGACTGCTGACCCGCCGTGAGACGAGAACGCAGCCGCCAAACTATTTCGTCCGCGACCTTCGCGCGCGGACCGAGCAGGCGGTCACTCAGTTCAACGATCCGCACCCGCAGCTCACGAAGGCGATGGCCGATCGGTTGTTCGTCACCTACAAGCGGAGCGACGGCGTCGGGTTGAGCGGCACCATCTACCTTCCGGTCGGGTATCAGAAGGGACAACGGGTCCCGACGCTTCTCTGGGCCTATCCGCAGGAGTTCGTCGATACGGACGCCGCGAGCCAGGTTGTCGGCTCGCCGAACCGCTACAGCAGCGTGACCGGCTCGTCGCACCTTCTGCTGCTGATGCAGGGTTACGCGATCTTCGATGGTCCGACGATGCCGATTGTCGGGCCAGGGGAGACGGCCAACGACAAGTACGTCGAGCAGCTGGTCGCGAGTGCGCAGGCCGCGGTCGACAAGGCGGTCGAGCTCGGTATCGCCGATCGAAACCGCATCGCGGTCGGCGGTCACAGCTATGGCGCCTTCATGACCGCAAATCTGCTGGCGCACTCGGACCTGTTTGCCGCCGGCATCGCGCGCAGCGGCGCCTACAACCGCTCGTTGACGCCGTTTGGCTTCCAGGCTGAAACGCGCACGTTCTGGGAAGTTCCCGACGTCTACGCCAAGATGTCGCCGTTCTGGTACGCGAACAAGATCAAGGAGCCGATCCTGCTGATCCACGGCGAGGCCGACGACAACTCCGGCACGTTCCCGATTCAGTCCGAGCGGTTTTACGCAGCATTGAAGGGTAATGGCGCCACGGTGCGGTATGTGACGCTTCCGCACGAAGCGCACGGCTATCTGGCGCGCGAGTCGAACATGCATGTTGTCGCGGAGACGGTGACCTGGCTGGACCGCTACGTGAAGAACGCTGCACCTCGAGGCGTGGGCGACACGGCGTCGCGGTGACCTGCAGTCAGGTCAAAGGTCAAACGTCAAAGGTCAAAGGTGAGGTCAAAGGTCTCAGGTCTAGGTTTAGGTTTAGGTTTAGGTCGAAATGCCCGGTTGAAAGTGTCAGAAGCGGTCGAAGTTCATCATCGGTGACCGTTCATGAAAGCGCGAACCGAGTGGTGGTTTTCCGAGTGGGCAACGCTCGCGGTCATTCACCTTGAGCTTGCACCTGACGCCTACACCTCGCACCTACACCTCGTCGTACACCTTTCCCCTGACCTTTGACGTTTGCCCTTTGACCTACGAAGTGCGCGCTTCGTGCACGATCTTGCCGTCCACGATTGTGAGCACCGATCGGATCTGCTTGATTTGCACGTCCGGCACGGCGAAGTAGTCGCGATCGAGCACGACGAGGTCGGCGAGCTTGCCGGTTTCGATCGTGCCGATCTTGTCTTCCATCTTCAGGAACCAGCTGTTGTTGCGTGTGAACAGGCGCAGCGCTTCTTGGCGTGTCAGCTGCTGTCCGGGGTTCACCATCGCGCCGAACGAGTTGATGCCGGTGACCGCGTAGTAGATGTGCAGCCATGGGTTGAGCGGCGCGATGTGCACGCCGTCGCCGTGGATGCCGACCTGCACGCCGTGATCGACGATCGTGCGGAAGGGCGGTCCGGTGACGACCTTCGGGTCATTCGACGTCACCCATCGAAACGCCGCCATCTCGACGCCGCACCCGAGCGCCTTGAGGCGCGTCAGCAGATCGGCGTTCACCTCCGGCACGTGATGAACGACCCACCGCAGCTTGGTAATGTCGAACTCTTTGTTGACCGCTTCGTACGCCTCGACGACCTGTGTGAGGGCGGCGAGGTTCTGCACGCTGTTTTCGTTGTGCCAGCCGGCCTGGGCGACGAGTCGCTGCGCGTCGCGCCAGACGGCGCCGCTTCCGAGCGGCGCGGCCCACTCGCCGATCGAGCCGGTCATCAGCATGTCGTCGCCGAAATACTGGAACTGATTGCGCAGCCGCTCCTTGAGCTCGGGCAAGGCCGGGTCGGCCTGGTTGTGCAGGAAGTTCATCTGCAGCCGATTGATCGCCTTGCCCTCGCGGTGCAGCGCCATCCAGGCGTCGTACATTCGATAGTGATCGAGGTTGGAGAGAATCTGATCGGGGTGCAGCGGGCCAGGCGTGGGGAAGAGCACCTGATCCAGGTGCGTGGTGAGGCCGACGCTCGCTGAGTAGGTCATCGCGTCGAGCGTGCTCCGGCGTTTGTCGTCGAACGTCTGCATGCGGCGCAGCAGGAACAACGCGCTCGCCGACGGGCCACCGCCGGCAAAGTTGGCCGGCGCAATCACGCCGGTGTCACTGACGGCGATCTTCTTGATCGCCGGATGCGCCGGCGCACTCGCATCGGCGGCGTCGAAGAACTTCTTGCCGAGACTGTTGGTGACCGCCGGACCCGTGAATCGTTCGTACAGCAGCACCGGACGATCGGGTACCGCCTCGTCCAACTCCTTCAACGTCGGATGTCGATGCTCGGCCCATTGGTTCGGATGCCAGCCGCCCATCGACGTGATCCACTGGCCTTCAGGGACATTCTTTCGTCGTGCGGCGAGCGCCTGCTGGACGTCGCGGATGGACGTCGTGTTCTCGAGGATGGTGTGATAGCCCGGCCGGTTCGCGAGGCTGACCACGTGGATGTGCGGCTCGATGAGCCCCGGTACCACTGTGCGCCCGCGGAGGTCGACGACGCGCGTGTTCGGCGTCCGCGGTGGGGTGGAGGTGCCAACGCTGGTAATGCGACCATTCCGAATCGCGACCGCACTCGCTACGGAGTTGCGTGCGTCGAACGTGTGGATTCGCCCGTTCACCAGGTTGATGTCCTGCTGCGCGAGTGCACCCGGTGTGGCGGCAGCTTGGGGCTTGCCCTGAGCGGAGTCGAAGGGCGCTTGTGCCTCGATCGCGACATCGCCCGACGTCGACGCGATCCCGATCCCAGCGCCAGCAGCCGTCCCGATGAACTGCCGACGGCTCACGCCATCCGAAGACGTTCTGTTCTTGTTCAACACATCCTCCACTGCGGCAGTAATCGTAGACCAGAACGCCGGACGTCATTGACGGGAGAGTCGCGCTGAGGGAGTTCACGTGTGTCGGCTGGCAGTCGCGGTCGCTGCGGCCGGGAACGCGGCCTCCGCTCCCACCCTGTCGCCGCCGCGTCGACTAGTTGCTAACTCGCGGCGACATCCGTTGCGTGGCTCAAAACACCTGGAGTAACTCGTTGCATCGAGAACGCGCTGGCGGAAGTCGACGCGATGAATCGCTCCGTCCGCGTTCCGGCTCCCATGTATTGGTTGTCGCCCTGAGGTCGGCCTTGCTCACGCGACTGCCAACCAACACACGTGAACTCTCACTGACGCGACAGCACCGACGCTCTGGCTGACACCTCAAGCCACTGATTCCTACAGCCTTGCCCAGCGCCGATTCCTGATTCCTGTTTCCTGATTCCTGTAATGTCGCCCGTTTCCGGCGAGGTGGAACTCAATCGAGCAGATCTGCTTTTTCCGGCTCCGGCAGCCGGAAGCTGGCGAGGAAGCCGATGATGCAGGCGGCGGTGCCGACGAGCGCGGCGGCGATCGCGAGCTTGAGCGGCACTGACGCGCCAGGCATGCTCGCCACCAGCGACGTCGTCAGCAGCGCGCCGAACGTGCCGATCATCCGGCCGCCGACGTTCGCGGCGAAGCTCTCGCCGGTCCCGCGCAAATACGTCGGATACACGCGAGGCAGATAGTTGCCCCAGAAACTCATCTGCGCGATCGTCAGGAAGCCGACGATGAAGATGCCCCACCGCGCCATCTCGACGCCGCCCGACCCCACCAGCAGGAAAACGACCGGCAGCACGGCGAGACAGGGAATCTGGAACACGTGCAGCAGCTTCCGCCGGCTGATGATCTTCGCCGCCAGGTAGGCGAGTGCAATGCGGCCGGCGAGCCCGCCCATCTCCTGAAAGAACTGCACGCCGCTGATCGTCTGTTCCTGCTGAGTGCGTGGCAGGCTCTGCACGTCTGCGAGTCCCGGCACGACGCGTGGCATCTGCTGAATCGCGCCGAATGCGGTTCCATAGACGGCCGCCATCATGATCGTTGTCACGATAGTCGTCCGCGCGAATCGTGGCGCGAACAGCTCGCGGAAGCTGGGCCGCTTCAGCGTGCCGGCCTGCTTGCGCTCGCGCCAGATCGGCGATTCGGGCAGGAACGGACGGATGATCATCAGCGGGATGGCAGGGATGAGGCCCGACATCAACGTGTAGCGCCACGCTTCATGTCCACCCTGAATCGCCGGCAGTGAGTGACCGTTGGTGACGAACCAGTAGTAGGCACCCGTCGCCATCACACCGCCAAACGAGCCGAACGCCTGCGTGTAGCCGATCACGCGCTCGCGCTGCTCGGGCTTGTCGAAGAGCTCGGCCAGCCACGCGACAGCCGCTACGAACTCGACGCAGACGCCGATGAAGGTCGTGCACCGCCAGAACAGCAGCCAGCCGACCGAGGTCGAGAAGCTGGCGGCGAGCGCGGAGAATCCGTACAGCAGGATGCTCCACACCAGCACGCGTCGGCGGCCGAAGAGATCCGTGAGGTATCCACCGAGCAGACCGAAGATGCCGCCGGCCACTGCCGGGAGGTACTGCATGTAGCCAACCCATTCGTTGACGACGAGGGTGTTCGGCTGCGCACCGAGCAGCTCGGACAGGGCCGGACGCACGATCAGCGGCAGCATCAGCAGCTCGTAGCTGTCGAACGCAAAGCCGAGCGCCGCGATGCCGCAGATCAGCCATTGCAGTGGCGTGAGGCCCGCCGACTTGGCTACGGTTCCCGTGGTGGACATCAATTCCTTTCTACGACAGCGCCCGAATCAACGTTGCTGGCGGGCCGCTCCGGCCCACGGCCTCGCAGACTATACTTCGAAGCGTATGCAGGGTTCCCAGTCAGTGGCCGCCGTCGATGCGGCGCGGGTTCAGCACGCGCGCGAGGCGCTCGATGCCTGGGTGCGCGAGGTCGTCAACTTTCATTTCGATCCCGCCACCGGTTCTCCGTTCTGGCTCGAGCGTGCCAGGTCGTTCGGCTTCGATCCACGCGAGAAGGTCAAGGGCTTCGACGATCTTCACTTCTTTGGCGGTTTCGAGGACGAGTGGCTTCGCGGTGGTCCCGTGCAGCGGTGGATCCCGAAAGCGCTCGTCGGAAAGCCGGTCTATGTGTTCGAGACCGGCGGGACGACCGGGACTCCGAAGACGCGCGTCAACATCGACGACTTTCACATCGACTACGAGATCTTCAGCACGACCTTCCCCGACGAGCACTTTCCACGCGGCGGCAACTGGCTGATGCTCGGGCCGTCGGGGCCGCGCCGCCTTCGTCTGGCCGTCGAACACCTCTGCCAGCATCGCGGCGGAATCTGTTTCTGTGTCGACCTCGACCCGCGCTGGGTGATCAAGTTGATCAAGAAAGGGTGGATGGAACACCTCGAGGCGTACAAGAACCATGTCATCGATCAGGCGGTGACGGTTCTCAAGGCGGGTCACGACATCAAGTGCATGTTCACGACACCGAAGCTGCTCGAGGCGCTCGCGCTCCGGCTGGAGTCGATGGGGACCTCGATCGGCAAGGTGGGCATCAAGGGCATCTTCTCGGGCGGCACCGAGTTCACGCCACAGTGGAACCGCTTCGCGCAGGAAGAGCTGCTCGACGGTGCCTACATGACGCCGACCTACGGGAATACGTTGATGGGGCTCGCGCCGAGCGCGCCGTCGGGCCCGTTCAACGACTACAAGATCTCCTACTACGCGCCGCAGCCGCGCGCCGTCGTCGAGGTTGTCGATTTCGACGATCCGAATCGCCTCGTCGAGTACGGACAGACCGGACGCGTGAAGCTGACGACGCTGACGAAAGAGTTCTTCATGCCGGGCTTCCTCGAGCGCGACGAAGGTGAGCGCGAGCCGCCGTACGAGAAGTACCCGTGGGATGGAGTAAGCGGCGTTCGGCCGTATCGGGGGTTTGCGGCGTCGACGACGGTGGGCGTTTACTGAATTTTTGATTGGTGATTGGTGATTAGTGATTCGTTGTTGATTGGCGATTATTGATTAGCGATTTATTGTTGGATTCAGGGATGGGGCGCGGCGCGCACCTGAAATCACTAATTCAATCATCAATAAATCACCGATCGCCGGATCACCAATCACCAACGAATCACTACTCACTAATCGGAAATCACAAATTGACGATTTGACATGCACTTACCAGTCTTACGTTGGGGCGAGCCGTATACGAGCATGGAAGTGGACGAGGTCGTCCACTTCTCGACCGGTGAGCCGATCGCGAAGGTGAGCCGGGCCAATGGCGGGCTCATTCAGCGCGACGCGCGGAAGGCGCAGCGCGCACGCGATCTGCTGCGTGAGATCCCGATCGACGATCTGATTGCGCGCGTGGGGCGGGCCGGCGAGCTGTACATGAACGGCACGTTGCCGATGGGCGACGGCACGCAGACGGCCGACGAGTTCGCGCATGCGCAGTCGGCCTCGACCGGGCTGCCCGAGCGGATGTGCCGCGCGAACATGAAGAAGAACGCGTTCGTGCTGGGCGAGATGCGCAGCATCCTCGAGTCGCTCACGCGCGGGCTGTCGTTCGACATCCTCTCGGACGGGCGCGGCGAGGAGCGCGGTGTTCCCGTCAGCTATCAGGCGATGAGCCCGGTGCTCGGGCTGGTGCTGCCGTCGAACTCGCCCGGCGTCCACACGCTGTGGCTGCCGATCGTGCCGATGCAGATCGGTCTGGTGCTCAAGCCCGGACCGCAGGAGCCATGGACGCCGTATCGCATGGCCTCAGCGTTCTTCGAGGCCGGGATTCCGCGCGGCGCCATCTCCATTTATCCCGGCGGCGGCGACGTCGGTGCCGCGGTACTCGACGCCTGCGCCAAGAGCCTGGTGTTTGGCGGCACGCCGACGGTCGATCGCTATCGCGGCAATCCGAGGGTGCAGGCCCACGGCCCGGGTTTCTCGAAGATCCTGCTCGGTGACGATCAGGTCGATCGATGGGAACAGTATCTCGACATGATGGTCGACAGCGTGTTCCTCAACAGCGGCCGCAGTTGTATCAACACGTCGGGGATCTGGGCCAGTCGTCATACGAGAGCGATCGCACAGGCGCTGGCCGAACGTCTGGCGGCGGTGCGTCCTCTGCCGCCGGAACATCCCGATGCAGCCCTGGCGGCGTTCACCGTGCCGGGCGCCGCTGAAGCGATCTCGAATGCGATCGACGCCGACATGAAAGCATCCGGCGTGACCGACGTGACGGCGGGACTCCGCGGCGACTCGCGGCTCGTGAAGCAGGGCAAGGCAGACTATCTGCTGCCCACCGTCGTGCACGCCAGCTCGCCCGAGGCCGCGATCGTGACCAAGGAGTACATGTTCCCGTTCGTGAGTGTCGTCGAGTGTCCCGAGGCAAAGATGATCGAGGCGATCGGGCCGACACTGGTGTGCTCGGCGGTCACCTGCAACGAGTCGTTCCGTCGGCGGCTGCTCGACGCTGTGCACATCGACCGGCTCAACCTCGGACCGGTGCCGACGACGCAACTCAATTGGCGGCAGCCGCACGAGGGAAACATCGTCGAGTTCCTGTTCCGCGCCCGCGCCTTCCAAACCGCCGCGCTGACCGCTTCGTAATGGGGTCGGAGGTCATTTCTTGAGGACACTCCGCCGCGTCGCATGAAGATCCTGTCGATCACCGCCGGGGCGGCGGGGATGTACTGCGGCAGCTGCTTTCGCGACAACGCGCTGGCGGCGGAGCTGGTCGCGCAGGGGCACGACGTCACGCTGATCCCCGTCTATACGCCGACGCGTACCGACGAGGAGAACGTCAGCCAGCCGCGGGTGTTGTTCGGCGGCATCAGCGTCTACCTGCAGCAGTACTCCTCGCTGTTCCGCCACCTGCCGCGCGCCCTCGATCGGTTATGGGACTCGCCACGAGTGATCAACGCGTTCGCCGGACGGGGTGTCTCGCCGGACGCGCGACTGCTCGGCGACCTGACGATCTCGATGCTCGAGGGTGAGCGCGGCGTGCTGCGCAAGGAGTTTGACAAGCTGATCGAGTGGACGCGGGACGAGCCTCGACCCGACGTCATCAATCTGCCGAACTCGCTGTTGATCTCGATGGCGGCGCCGCTTCGCGCAGCGTTCGGACGGCCGGTGTGCTGCACGCTCCAGGGCGAGGAGCTGTTCATCGACGGGCTCGCGGCGCCCTACCGGGAGCGCGCGCTCGCGATGATTCGAGCACAGGTGGCCGCGGTCGATCGCTTCATCGCGGTCAGCGACTATTGTGCGCAGTTCATGCGCGGCTACCTGCACATCCCGGACGATCGCATCGACGTCGTGCCGCTCGGCATCAAGATGGACGGTTATTCGCGTCGCGAGCGGCCCGTGAGCTCACGCGCCTCGTCGTCCGACCCGTTCAGGGTCGGCTACTTCGCCAGGATCGCGCCCGAAAAAGGTCTACACGTGCTGGCCGAGGCGTACGTCCGCTTCCGTGCGCGCATCGGCGGCGCGCCCGGCGTGCTCGAGGTCGCCGGATACATGGCGCCGAACTACGCCAGATACCTCGATGAGGCGCGCGCGACCCTCGAGCGCGCGGGGCTCGGTGGCGAGTTCAGGTATCGAGGTGCGATCGATCGCGCCGGGAAGCTCGAGTTCCTGCGTCAACTGGATGTGCTGTCCGTGCCGGCGACCTACGACGAACCGAAGGGGATGTTCCTGCTCGAAGCGATGGCGGCAGGTACGCCGGTCGTCGAGCCGCGACGGGGCGCGTTCATCGAAGTGATCGAGAAGACGCGCGGCGGTCTTCTCGTGGCTCCCGACGATCCTGGCGCGCTGGCCGACGGACTGCACGCGTTGTGGTCCGACCCGTCACACACCGCGCGCCTCGCGGCCGCCGCATTCGATGGTGTGCGCGCGCATTACACGGTGGCGCAGTCCGCGAGCCGGCTGGTCGATGTCTACGGATCGTTGCGTTCGAAGGCGGCGTGATTCGGTGGAACGTTCTTCCCGAATCGGGCCCGGCCGCTCCGCTGGCACCCCACCGCGCAAGCGTGCGCGGCGGGGACCCCGCATGTTCGCGGCCGGGAGATCGCGGTCGAGGCTCGTTGTAAGCGGTACTCCTCCAGTTGATACGGTCCTCTAGTCGTGCTCACCGTCAGTCATGTGAACAAGGAGTATCCGGCCCCGCACGGTTCGCTGACCGTGTTGTCCGATGTGACGTTCTCGCTGACGCCGGGAGAGGCGGCGGCGATCACGGGACCATCGGGCAGCGGCAAGAGCTCGCTGCTCTACATGCTCGGCGCGCTCGAACCGCCGACGAGCGGCGAGATCACGCTCGGCGGCCGCAACCCATTCACGCTGCCCGCGAGCGCGCTCGCGGACTTCCGCAACGCGGAGATCGGCTTCGTCTTTCAGGATCACTGTCTGCTGCCGCAGTGCACCGTGCTCGAAAACGTGCTGGTGCCGACGCTGGTCGCCAAGCAGGGTGACGGCGCAAGCGAGCTCGCGCGCACGCTGCTCGATCAGGTCGGGCTGTCGGGCCGGCTCGATCACCGGCCGGCGGAGCTGTCGGGCGGGGAGAAACAACGCGTCGCGATTGCGCGCGCGCTGATTCGACGGCCGAAGTTGGTCTTGTGCGACGAGCCGACCGGTAATCTCGATCAGAAGTCGGCTGTCAAGGTCGCCTCGCTGCTGCTCGATCTTCATCGTCGCCAACAGAACATCCTCATCGTGGTCACGCACAGCGAACGCCTCGCCGCTGAGTTCCCGGTTCGTTTCGAAATCGACAATGGCAGCGTGCGGAGGATGTAATGCCGCACGCTGGTTCCTGATTCCTTCTGCGTTAGAATGAATCTGCCTCGCAGGAGGCCGCCCGTCCGCGGGAAGGGACTATCCCACCTGTGCGTTCCAATTAGTCGCAACATGACTCTCTTCATGCCCGTGGGCGGACGCCGGGCGAACGAGGAGGAGTCGTGTCTCGCACACTGCCGTTTCGTCCCAATCTCGAACATCTGAAGAAGCAGGCCAAGGCGCTGCTGCGCGATCTGCAGGCAGGGCGACCTGACGCTCAACTCGCCGATGCGCAGCATCAGCTCGCGCGGGAGTACGGGTTCGCCAGTTGGCCCGCCCTTCATGCGCACGTCGAGGCCATCGCACGCGACTCGGCTGTGCACCCGTTAGCCGGCACGTGGAGCTGGCGCGCAGAGCCGTCGACGGAACAGAACGAGCCGTTCCGTCAGGTCACCCTTCGCGTCGACGTCAGCGTCGATGTCGTCACGATTCGTGACGTCATGATCGATGCGTCGGGACAGGAGCTGCGTAATGAAAACGTGCTTCACGTCGATGGCGAGGAGCACGCTCAGCCGCACGGCTACGGTGTCAGTGCACGTTGGGTTGGCACGCATGCACTCGAAGCCGTGGGCACGAAGGATGGGCGTGTCGAAGGCCGGGTGACATATCAGGTGGCGCCAGACGGCCGCACGCTGACGGTGTCGGCGAACGAGCGGACGGTTCAGCTCACGCGCGTGGCACGGCGGGTCTGAAGACCCGCCTCTACGTCGATCGACGGGAACGTCGTAGAGGCGGGTCTTTTAGACCCGCCGTTGGTAGACTCTCTCCTATGTTCGCCTGGCTCATGCGTCTGATCTGGTGGCTGCTGTCGTTCTTCCGGCGACGGAAGCTGGTCGACAGCTCGGCGCCGGGTCTGGCACCAGGAGGCGGTTATCATCGGCCGCGTGACCCGCATCCGCGGGATCCCCTGACCGGTGTCCGTCAGCCGGTCGCGCGCCGGCCTGGGGGCAACAGCGCCGCTGTCGCAGTCGAGGAGCCGGAGGAGGACGAGTCGTTGACACTCGTCGGGGCTGCTCGATGAACGCAGCCGGTGTCGATGTCGCGCCTCGCGTACGCGAGCGCGTCTACTACGGGTGGGTGGTGCTGGGCGTGGCGTGCGCCGCCATGATCGGCACGCTGCCCGGACGGACCCAGGGGCTCGGTCTCATCACCGAGCCCCTGCTTCGCGACTTGAACATCGGACGCGTCGCCTACGCGCAGATGAACCTCGTCGCGACGTTGATCGGCGGTCTGTTCTGTCTGGGCATCGGCCGCCTGATCGATCGTCTCGGCAGCCGCGTCGTCTTGACGACCACCGCGCTTGCACTCGGTCTCACGGTGCTGGCGATGAGTCAGGCGACCAGTGCCCCAGCCATGCTCGCGAGCATCACCCTCACGCGAGGGTTCGGGCAGAGCGCATTGTCCGTAATCAGTCTCGCGATGGTGGGGAAGTGGTTTCGGCGTCGGCTGACGCGCGCCATGGCCGTCTACTCGGTCGTCATGAGCATCGGCTTCATGATGGCGTTTCCGGTGGTTGGCTCGCTGGTGCAGAGCATCGGATGGCGGATGGCGTGGGCCATCATCGGGCTCGGCCTTGTCTTCGGCCTCGCGCCGCTGGCGTGGGTGCTCGATCGGTCGGCACCGGAAGCGATCGGAGCCGAAGTCGATGGCGGGGAGGGCGGCCCCGACGATGAGAACGACGACACACGAGCGAACACGACATTTGGAAATGCGCTGCGCACCGCAGCATTCTGGGTGTTTGCACTCGCGGCGTCGATGTATGGCCTGGTCGCGTCGGGCATCGGCCTGCTCAACGAATCGATCCTCGTCGAACGCGGCTTCACCGCGGATGTCTACTATCGCG
>Ga0207428_10000718_pt1 | contig 38190 bp, 27 predicted proteins | sample RhiMethybrSRZTD1_FD_187600 | JGI IMG/M metagenome (GOLD analysis project Ga0207428, IMG submission 187600) | Populus rhizosphere microbial communities from Tennessee, USA - Rhizosphere MetaG P. TD hybrid SRZTD1 (SPAdes) (version 3) | ecosystem: Host-associated > Plants > Roots > Rhizosphere >...
ATGCGTCTCCACCGTCGACAGGCTCAGGTCCAGCAGGGTGGCGACTTCCTTGTTGGAGCGCCCTTCGGCGAGCAGCTGCAGCACCTCCTTTTCGCGATCCGTGAGGAGGTGATACGAGTCGGTGAGCCCGCGCTGCTGCAGACGGCGGACGTAGTCCTCCACGAGCACGGCCGTCACGGCAGGACTGAAGAACGGCTTGCCAGCCGCCACTGCGCGAACAGCAGGAATCAGGTCCTCGTCGGTGGCGCTCTTCAGCAGGTACGCGCGTGCCCCGGCGGCGAGCGCGCGCATGATGTAGGACTCGTCGCCGTGGACGCTGAGGATGATGACGCCGGGCGGCCGATCGAGTTTCTGCGCGCGCGCCGCGACCTCGATGCCACTGAGCTTTGGCATGCCGATATCGAGAATAACGATGTCGGGCTGGTGCTCCTCGCACAGGCGCGCGGCTTCCAAACCGTCGGCAGCCTCGCCGACGACGGTGATCGCCTCGGATTCGAGCAGGCCTCGCAGGCCTCGCCTGACGATGCTGTGATCGTCAGCCAGCAGCACTCGCAAGCGGCATCTCCGCAGCGGGAAGCGGCACTCGCGCCGAGACTATAGTGCCGCGCGCGCCTTGCCGGCCGATGGTCATCGTGCCGTGGAGCTCTTTAACACGCTCCTCGATACCGCGCAGCCCAAGCCCATTGCGCCATTCATGTGCGTCTAGACCGCGCCCATCGTCTGAGACCGACACGACGAGTTGATCATCATTTGCGGCAAGTTCGACGCGAATCGACTTGGCGTCGGCGTGCCTCACGCAGTTGGTCATCGCCTCCTGCACGATGCGATAGACGCACGTGCCGTACTTGTCCGGGAGCGCATCGAACGCGCCGGTCATCCGCAGATCGACGTCGATCGCGTACCGTCGCATGAAATCGCGCACGTGCCATTCCAGCGCGGCCTGCAGCCCGAAGTCGTCGAGCATGCTCGGACGAAGACCGAGCGCGAGGTTTCGCACGGTGCCGAACAGTTCGTCGACCAGCCGTTTGCACTCGGCGACGACCGAGCTGACAGCGGGACTGGTGCGTTCGATACGACCGAGCTCCATCCGCAAGCCGGTGAGCACCTGTGCCACGTGGTCGTGCAACTCGCGCGACAGGTTCTTTCGTTCCTGTTCCTGCGCGCTCACGAGCTGTTGGGACAATTCGCGCATCTGGTCCTCGGCGTGCTCGGACCGGCGTTCGAGCACGCGCAGCCGGAACATAACGACGACAGCGACCCCCAGGCCGAGCAGGATCGTCTGCACCAGCAGCTGCCGCAGCGCGTTGCGGAAGGCGACGTGCCGGCGTGCAACTTCATCGCGCTGGACGGCGAGGTTCGCGTTGTTCAACTCCTCGATCTCCTGCGCCAGCGCCAACGCGGCTTCCCGCCGCGGCACGACCTCGCTTCGCAGGAAGGTGCTGCTGTTCAGAATCTTTTCCGCGGTGGTCCAGTCGAAGAGAGGCTCGAATGCCTCCCAGTAGTCGTCCAGTTTCGCCTGCAGGCTGGCGATCCGATCGTCGGGTCCCAGGAGCGCGCTGAGCTCGCCCAGGGTCGCGATGCTCGTACGCCGGAACTCCGTCAGGCGATCGCGGTATTCGGGGGCGCGCTCGCGCGCGACGTCCAAGAGGTAGTCGCGAACGAAAATGCCCGAGAGATTGACGTCGGAGCGCAGCCGTTGCAGGCTCGCCTCGACGCGGCGATGGTGGGCGTTCAGTTCTTCAAGCTGAGCGTAGATGTCCTCCGCTTTGCGCGACGCCGCCACCATCGAGACGGCCAACAGCACGACGAGGCTGCCGAGCCCGATCGCAGCAACCAGCCACGTCTTCAGTCGCATACGCCCCAGCCTACGTCATCGCCGCCCGCATGGGCATCGGGGCAACACGGGAGTCGTGGCACTGCCACGCTCCACGGCCGAGGTGTTCTCCCCCAAGAAAGACCGAACTCTCCCACCGATGCCCGATAGCAGCCCGCCGCTTGGCCGGGTTTTACTGCGGACCGGGCTACATGCGTGCGGGGGAGGACCCATGGATTGGCAGCGAGAGTTCGACGAAAGCAGGCATCATCGGCAAGAGCCGACGACCCAATCGCCACTGTCGCGCACGAGCTGGAGTCAAGTGATTGTGCTCGCCAACCGCGCACCCTTCCGACACGAGCGATCGAGCGACGGGAAAATGCGGGTGGCGCGCTCTGCGAGCGGCCTGGTGACGGCGCTCGAGCCGCTCGTCGCCAATTGTGCCGGAACATGGGTCGCCTGTGCGGACGGAAACGCCGACATCAACGTGAGCAGCGAGCTCCCAGGAGTTCGCGCCGAAGGGATCTCGCCTCAGTATCGGTTGCGGTACGTCAGCCTCGATGACGAGGAATACGAAGGCTACTACTACGGGTTGGCCAACGAAGGGTTATGGCCGCTCTGCCATGCCGTACCCGTCGAGCCCGTGTTCCGCCATGACGACTTCCGCAGGTATCGAGTGGCGAATGGCCACTTCACCTCGTCCGTTGTCGACGCCGCCGACGGATCACCGGCGCTCGTGCTCGTGCAGGACTACCACTTCGCGCTGGCGCCACGGCTGCTGCGGCCCCGTCTCTCGAATGACAGCATCATCGCCGCGTTCTGGCATATCCCGTGGCCGCCGGCTCGGGTCTTTGCAAGATGTCCCTGGGCAGCCGAGTTGATCGACGGATTGCTCGGTAGCGACATCATCGGCTTCCAGACCGACGGAGACCGCGACAACTTTCTCGAGACCGTCGCGTCGACGCTCGACGTGGACATCGTGTATGCGGACGACGTGGTGTGCTACCGCGACCAGGCGACGAGGCTGCGCGTGCACCCGGTCGGCGTCGAGTGGAACAACGAGATCGTTCGTTCGATGCCGTCGATCCAGGAGTGCCGCGAGCAGGTGTGGCGCGATCACCGCCTCCTCGACGGAATCACACTGGGCGTTGGCATCGATCGCCTGGACTACACGAAGGGCATTCACGAGAAGTTTCTCGCCATCGAGCGTCTGCTCGAGCGGCACCCCGAGCTGCGGCCTCGCTTCGCGTTCATCCAGGTGGCCGAACCGAGCCGGACGTGTCTGCCCGAGTATCGCAGCGCCCGCGAACAGATCGTCGAAACGGCCCGGCGCGTCAACGCGCGGTTCGGGACAGGCAACCACCAGCCGATCCGCCTCCTGGAAGAACATCGCGACCCGCCCGACGTCTATCGGCTCTACCGTGCAGCGGACGTCTGCTACGTCGGCAGCCTGCACGACGGGATGAACCTCGTCGCGAAAGAGTTCGTCTCCGCGCGCACCGATCACGGGGGCGTGCTGGTGCTCAGTCAGTTCGCCGGCGCCGCCCGGCAGCTGCGGGCGGCGGTGCTGGTCGATCCGTATGACGTCAACGCGGCCGCGACTGCTCTGGCACGGGCGTTGGCGATGCCAGTGTCGGAGCAGGCGCATCGCATGCGGCTCCTGCGCGCGAACGTGGCGAAATTCGATTCGGCATGGTGGGGACGACAGCTGGTCGAGGAGGCGATGACCGTCGCAGCGGCGAATCGATCCGGCGCGAATCTCTGGTATGCCGCCGTCACAGACGCCGCCCAGACGTCAACGGGACTGTGACACGGGCTAGGGTTGGGTCCTCAGATGGCGCGTGCACCACCTGCGTCTTCGGTCAGTGTTCGAGGCGACACGCAAGCGAGATCGCATGGGTTGCCGTCGCGCGGCGTGGTGGCCCGAGGAGGCGCGCGAGCTCACCGCGCGCCTCCAACACCGCGGACGCTCAAGCGTCCGCGCTACGGTGATTGTGAGACGCTTATCGAGTAATGCCGGCTTCGATGATGAGCCCCACGCCGAGTTCTCTGTCGGTCAACTCCAGCTGCGAGTAGCCGAACTTCTCGAGGAGAAACACGGCGACGACGAGCCGCGGCAGCGCCCGGTCGATGTCCTTCCTGGCCTTCAGCGCCTTGAACCCCGTGGCTGACAGGGCCGTCACCTCGCGGAGCTTCTGCTGCAGCTGCGCCAGCGTGAACATCCGCGGCCCGCGATCGCTTGACGGGAAGAACACGTCGGCCATCTCGGCGAACTCGACGGCAACGAACCCCCGCTTGCCCTTCATGAACGGAGCCCGGGTCACTTCCTTCGCCAATCGAGCGCGGAATTCGAGCGTGGCTTGTGCCGCGTTGCCGGCGCGTGCGAAGAACGTATCGTAGGCGACGCGGTAGCCCAGGTTGAACACGGCGTAGCGCGTCATCCCGCGTTCTCGGGAGACCAGCTCGATGCTGCGGCTGCCGTTATCGACCACCGCGTAGCCGTCCTTGTCGAGCGCGCCGACGAGATACGCCAGCTCCGATTCCCGCCGCTCGGTCGCGATCTCCATCGCGATGCCAAGCTTGTTCGCCAGCTCGACGACGCGCGTGCCGTTCGGCGCGTCGCGGAATGCGGCGGTGCCCACCGCCTTCACGGGTGCCGCGGCTTCCTTCTCGCAGGCGCGCTTGAACGCGGCCAGCTGCTTCTCGATTTCCACGAGCTTTGCATCGCTGATCCGCCCATGGCGCGCGAGATCGTCGCCCACACCCATCGTGACGACGTCGATGCGTCGCTGCTCGTACCGGCCCTTCTCGAACGATCCGACGATTCGGCGGAAGCTGTTGCTGCCCATGTCGATCGCGCACATCGGCTTCATCGGTTGAGCCGATGCGGACAGCGACAGGACGGCGAGGAGCGCGACGCTGGCAAGCATCCCTTCCCGAGTATTCTAAGCAGCAAAGGTCGATATGAAACTGACTGAACTTTTCCTCGCCGAACTGGATCGCGAAGCCACGCGCACCCGCCGCGCGCTCGAACACGTACCGACGGGCCGAGACGACTGGAAGCCGCACGCGAAGTCGATGCCGCTGGGCCGACTCGCAGGCCTGGTGGCCTCGATGGTGTCGTGGGTGAACCTCATCATCGAAAAGGACGAACTCGATCTGAATCCACCGGGCGGGTCGGGGCAATACCAGCAACCTTCGACCGACTCGCTCGTCCAGGTGCACGACACGTTTGTCGCCAAAGCGCGAGAGGCGTTGCAGAAGACGAACGACAACTACCTGCTGACGACGAACTGGCGGCTCCTCATGAGCGGCAAGGTCGTCAGCGAATGGCCGCGCCACATCGTCCTGCGCGAGACGATCAACCATCTCGCACATCATCGCGGCCAGTTGACGGTGTATCTGCGGATGAACGACCAGACGGTGCCGGCGATCTACGGTCCGTCGGCGGACGATCAGCAGTTCGCGTAGCGTCGAGCCGCGAGAGCCCGCACGTGACGCTCGAGGGACGGTCGCTGTTCATCACCGGCGCCAGCCGAGGCATCGGGCTCGCGATCGCACTGCGCGCGGCGCGCGACGGCGCCCGGATCGCGATCGCCGCGAAAACGATCGCGCCTCACCCGAAGCTCCCGGGCACGATCCATTCAGCCGCTGAGGCCATTCGTGACGCCGGCGGCGAAGCGTTGCCGATTGCCTGCGACATCAGGTTCGCCGATCAGGTCGAGGCCGCGGTCGCGCAAGCCGCGTCGACGTTCGGCGGGATCGACATCTGCGTCAACAACGCGTCGGCGATCAGCGTCACCCCGACGCTGCAAACCTCCATCAAGGCGTTCGACCTGATGCAGCAGATCAACAGCCGGGGCACGTGGGTGACCACGCGCGCATGTTTACCGCACCTGCTCAACGCCGAGCGGCCGCACATCCTCAACATCTCGCCGCCGCTCAACATGGACCCGCGCTGGTTCGGCCCGCACACGGCGTACTCGATGAGCAAGTACGACATGAGCCTGCAGGTGCTCGGATTGGCCGAGGAGCTCAAGGGGAAAGTCGCCGTCAACGCGTTGTGGCCGGAGACGCTCATTGCCACAGCCGCCATCGTGATGCTGCGCGGCGAGTCGGCATTCAGGCATTGCCGCAAGCCGGAGATCATGGGCGACGCCGCCTACGAAATCCTCACGCAGGGCCTGGACTTCACCGGGCGTTTCCTGCGCGACGAGCAGGTGCTCAGGCACAGCGGGCTCACCGACTTCGACCGCTATGCCTACGAGCCTGGGGCGCGATTGCAGCGAGACCTCTTCCTGGACGACTAGCACTGTTGGTCCGGCTGAAGCCGGACACCACACGTCCGGCTAAAGCCGGACACTACAGCTGTAGTGTCCGCCTTCAGGCGGACGTGTAGCGTCCGGCTTTAGCCGGACTGGCGTAACTCGAGACGTTCTTACATCAGTCTCAGGGGAACCAGCCGGAGAACCCCTCGCTATAACGCCATCGCACAGGCTCAGTTGTTGCAGCGCGACGTCGGGGTGGCATTCCAACTTCGAAAAGGCGAATCGATCGCTCATGGACTCGAGCGGATTGTCCGCCGCGAGCTGCGCGATGCCATCGATCAACTGGCCGGCATGGATGTGTCGGAAGGCGCCGTCCACGAGGCGCGCAAGAGCATCAAGAAGGTGCGCGCCATCCTGCTACTGGTCGGCGACGATATCGGGGCGAACGACGCACTGAAGCAGTTGCGTCGGGCCGGCCGTGCCCTGGCGCCGCTCCGCGACGCAGAAGCATTGATGCACACCGCCAGCGAGCTGAGCGCAGGCCAGCCGGTCTCCGAAGCGACCCGCCGCGCGCTGCGAAAGCAGTTGAGCACGCGTCATTCGAGGCTCATCGGAAGTCCTCGAAGCCGGCGCTTGAACAAGGAGGCTGCGGCCGTGTTGAAAGAGGCGCATCGCTCAGCGCGACACTGGCACTGGCGGGAGGTCAGCGGATCGGCGTGGCTGACCGAGCTCCGTCGCCACTACAAGAAGGCCAGGCGCACCATGAGGAAGGCGCGCGTACGACCAGGCGCGAAGGCGTTTCACACATGGCGGAAACGCGTGAAGACTCTGTGGTACGCGCTGCGGCTGCTTCCACGTCACCCGCGATCGATCAATCGTGAGTTGGGCGAGCTGGAACATCTCGAGACCTGGCTCGGCGAGGATCAAAACCTCGCCGTTCTGCGATCGAGGCTCTCGGATGGTCTCGAGCTCCCTGGAGTGACGCGAGTACGATCGCTCGCCGAACAACGACAGCGCGCCCTTCGCCGTCGCGCCTTGACCGTGGGCTCGCGCGAATTCACGAGCACATCAAAGGCGTTCGCAAAGCGGATCGAGCCCTTGCTCCACTAACTGAAGATTCCGGCCCTCGCCGGTTCAGCCGTCGCGCAGTACTCGTGCCGGATCGATTCGTGACGCTCGGTAGGCAGGGAGCCAACCCGCGATCGCGCCGACCGTCGTCAATGTGACGGCCGCACTCACGAGTGTGACCGCGTCGCGCGGCTCGAGGTCGTACAGCAGACTCGCGACGAATCGTGATGACCACCAGCTCACGCCGGTGCCGATGATCACCCCGAGGGCAACGAGCACAAACACTCGGGCGATCACGAGCCGGGCGACGCCCGCAGGTTCTGCCCCGAGCGCCATCCGAATGCCGATCTCGGCGCGTCGTCTCGAGACCGCGTACGACGTCACGCCATAGAGGCCCAGAGCCGCAAGTAGCAGGGCCAGCGCGCCGAAGAACCCGGCGAGCATGGCAACGAGGCGCTCCCGCGTGAGCGAGGCATCGATCCGATCCTGCAGCGGTCGGAACGCAAACGCGAGATTGGCATCGACGGCCCTCAGCGCAGCCGCCACACGAGGTGCCAGCAAAGCCGGCGACCCTGCAGATGGACGAACGCTGATGTGGAACCTGGCCGGCCCTTTTCCAGCATCGTACTGTGCAAGCGGTACGTACGCAGTCGGCCGCATTCCATCACGAACGGAAATGTAGACCGCGTCGCGCACGACTCCGACGATCGTCTTCGGCGGAGCCTCCAGGAAATGAACCGGTTCTCCGATTGGGTTTCGGCCGGGCAGGAACTTCCGCACATATGCCTCGTTGACGAGCGCGATCGGAAGGGCCCCCTGCGAGTCCCTGTCGTTGATATCGCGGCCGGCGAGGACAGTGGTGCCGTAAGTAGCGAGCCATCCCGGTGTGACCTGATTGATCATGATCGTCCGTGAGTTCCAGAAAGACACCGGACCCGGCTCGGGTTGTGGGGGCGGCGCACCAGGCACGTCCAGAAACGCAAGGTTGGCGTTATCGCCTACTGGCGTCGCCATCGACCCGCCCGCACGTGCAACGCCAGGCAAGGCGGCGACAGCTGCGACGAGCTGATGATAGAAGGGAATGCGGCTACCCGGATCGACCGACGTATGCGCCACGTCCACGGTGATCGTGAGCACGCGGTCGCTGTCGAACCCAAGCGGCAGCGTTGCGAGCCGTTCGAATGTCCCCACCAGAAGGCCAGCCGCCACGATGAGCACCATCGACAACGCCACCTGGGTGACGACGAGGCCGCTCGCCAGACGTGTGCGCGCGCCACCCGATGCGCCGCGGCTCTGTTCCTTGAGCGCGTCCATCGGCGCGACGCGCGTCGCCTTGAACGCCGGCGCGGTCCCGAACAGTACGGCAGTCGCGGTTGCAATCGCAGCGGTGAAGGCCAGCACGTGCCAGTCCAGCGAGAGATCCAGCATCACGCGCGTGACCGAGGTCGACAATTGCGCCACGAGCAGCGGGCTCGCCCATCTCGCAAACACGAGTCCGGCGAACGCGCCGACGCCCGCGAGGATGAGCGCTTCAGCGAGCAGGAGCCGCACGAGACGCCAGCGCGTCGCTCCGAGGGCGAGCCGGAGACTCAATTCGTGCCGGCGCGCTGTGGCTCGCGCGAGGAGCAGGTTCGCGATGTTGCCGCACGCGATCAGGAGCACCAGCCCGACGATGACCAGGATCACCAGCAAAGGCTGTTCGTATCGTTGACGCAGTCGCGACGCCCCCAGGGACGCGGGCACGAGCGTGAACGGGGCGGCGTGCTGGTCTCGCGGCGCCATCCTCGAGGGCATGGCGTTGGCGGCCTCGCGGATCCCTGGCTCCATCGCCCGCAGGAGACTGGTCGCGGCCTCCGCCGACTGTCCGGCCTTCAACCGGACCATGATCCAGAGCCAATATCCCCCGTCGATGCCCGAATCCTTGCCACGGATCAACCGCTGCGTGTTGATCGGAACCGCGACGTCGAACGAGCGTCCCACCTCTGCGCCGAAGAACTCGGGCGGTGTCACCCCGACGATGGTGAACGGGATGCGCTCGATGAGGACCAACGTTCCGACAATGTTGGCGTCGCCGCCGAAACGGCGCTGCCAGATGCCGTGGCTGATGACGGCGACAGGACCATCCGGTCCGCCGCCCCGCAGATCGTCGGCTGCCGTGAACGTGCGGCCGAGCAGCGCTGGCACGCCAAGTGTCCTGAAGAAGTCTCCGCTGACGTACGCGCCATCGACAGCCTGCGCCTCTCCACCGGCGATGGAGATGTTCAGCCGTTCTTCCGTACCACCCCCCGACCACGCGACCGCGCCATCGAACATCTGCGGTGCGCGCATCCGCACCTCGTCCCAGAGCCCGTAGTTCCAAGCCGGCGTACTGCGTCGGGGCGTGGCCTCGGTCGAGACCATCACGAGACGTTCTGGTTCAGCAACCGGCAGCGTGCGGATCAGCAGGCTGTTGACGAGTGAGAAGATCGCGGTGTTCGCGCCGATGCCGAGGGCCAGTGAAAGAATGGCGACGCCCGTCACGATCGGAGCGGCGCGGAGGACGCGAACGGCAACACGCAGATCCTGCACTGGGCCTCCTGCAGACGGGCGGCAGCCGCGCCGTCGATTTCGATTTCCCGGGCGTTTAGACGACAGGGCGAGGGTGCTGGCCGTAACCGCGGCACCGTGCAAACGTTGAATTCACAGACAACATCAAGCGTGGAAGATTCCGAGCCAGAGCGTTTTGCCGCGAAGCTGCTGGATGGTTTCGAACGGGCTTGGCGACACGTCCGCGGTGATTGCACTCGGAAGCTGCAGCACGACGCACAAATGACCAGTACCGGGTGTTGTCACGGCCACATTCGCTGAACGACCGCTGTTCGCCGCCGTACAACGCCAGTCCCACCAGCGAACATCGAAACGAGCCTGCCGTCGGCTGGCGGCCCAGATCACGCAAAATAGCGAGCGGAATGCTGGCACGAGCCTTGACCCAGCTCGAGGCCATGAGGATGTTCGCCCTCGAACCGTTGTGGCGCGACGCGGTGTATGCCCTCCGCACATACCGGCGTGCGCCAGGTGTGGCCGTCACCGCCGCCCTCAGCCTTGGCCTGGCGATTGGCGCGACCACGGCGATCTTCAGCCTGCTCAACGCGCTGGTCCTTCGTCAGCTGCCGGTCAAGGATCCCGCCAGCCTCGTGCAGGTGTCGACGACGACGCGGCTGCAGGGTGAGGCGCAACTGAGTGCCCCGCTGTTTCGAGAGCTGGCCGCACGCCAGCAGATCTTCAGCAACGTCATCGGCTCGGGGGGCAACTCGGTGCTGACGGTCAACGATGGCAGCGTCATCAGGAAGGCGCTCGTCTGGGCGGCAACCGGCAATCTGCACGACGCACTCGGCCTTGCGCCGGCAGCGGGCCGGCTGCTGGCCGAGGGCGACATGTCGCTCGATCGTTCCACCGCCGAACCGATAGCAGTGATGGGGTACGGCTTCTGGCAACGGCACTATCGCGGCGACCGATCGATCGTCGGACGGACGATTCGCATCGAGAACCAGCCGTTCACGATCGTCGGCGTGGCACCGGCCGGCTTCACGGGCTTCTCCATCGTCACCGAGCCCGACATGACGATTCCGCTGACGGCCGTCCCGCTCCTGTCGGGTCGCAGCCCGGCCTCCTTTGCGACCAACGAGGCACGAAACGTCCGCATGATCGGCCGACTGAAGCCGTCGGTCACGGTCGAACAGGCGCGGGCCCAGCTCGCCGCCGTCTGGCCGAACGCGCGCGAAGCGGCACTGCCGCCCACGTATTCAGGCGATCGCCGCGCGGAGTTTCTGTCGATGGATCTGCGCGTCATGCCGGCAGCGACGGGCACCGACACGGCGCTGCGCCGACAGTACACGCGGCCGCTCGTCATCCTGCTCGGCGTCGCCGCCGTGGTCGTGCTGATCGCCTGCACGACGGTCGCCGGCCTCCTGCTCTCGCGCGCGAGCGTGCGTCGCCACGAGATCGGCATGCGGCTCGCGCTCGGAGCCAGTCGCTGGCACGTCGCGCGGCAGTTGATCACCGAGGGCGTCCTCCTCTCAGTCGCTGGCGCCATCGGCGGCATCCTGCTGTCGTACTGGGCATGCATGGCGATCGTTCGCGTGGTCTTCGACGAGCTGCTCGTTCCGGCCGTCTTCAATGCCGATCCCGACACGCGGGTGCTCGCGCTGAGCACGGCGGCTGCCGTGATCGCCGGCGTGCTGTGCACCCTCGTGCCCGCCTGGCGCAGCACCCGCGGCACGGCCGTCGACGCCCTGCGCGTCGACTCGCGCACGATGAGCCACGGCGGCACCACCGGACGGCTCATCGTCGGCGCTCAGCTCGCGCTGTCGCTGATGTTGCTGGCCGCGGCAGGACTGTTGATCCGAAGTCTGTCGGAGCTTTACGCCGTGAACACCGGGATCGTGCGCAGCGACGGCGTCTTCGTCGCCTACCCCGAAGCGGCGCGTCCGGGCGCCTACGCAAACGTCGACAACGACAGCTACTACCGTGACGTCCTCGGCCGGATCGAAGCCCTCCCAGGTGTGACCCGCGCCAGCATCTCGCTGCTCAAGCCCGGGAGCGGCGGCGGCTTCCGCGACGCGGTGATCCCGATCGGGACGACCACGGCCGACGCGGCAGGCGTCGCAGCGACGCGCAGCCCGGTGTCGCCCGGATTCTTCGAGGCCGTCGGCCTCCGCATCGTCAACGGGCGCGACTTCGACTGGCGCGACGGCTCGCGCGGTCAGGGCGTGACGGTCCTGAGCGAGAGCCTCGCACGAAAGCTGTTCGGCAACCGCGACGCGATCGGACAGCGCGTGCGCCTCGGCCTCGACCCCTCGCGAGATGGCCTCGAAGTCATCGGCGTCGTCTCCGACGGGCGGCTGTACGATCTGAAGGATCCCGATCCGATAGCCGTCTACACGCCCGCCCTGCAGGATCGCAACGCCAGTCTGAAGTGTTTCGTCATTCGCGCCGACAATCTCTCGTCCTCGGCGCTGCACACCGCCGTCGAGCAGCTAGGGCTCGAGCGGGTCGGCAACATCGTGACGCTGCAATACATCACCGATCGATCGCTCCTGCTCGAACGGCTCACCGCATCGATCTCGAGCTTCTTCAGTGCGCTGGTCGTGCTGCTTGCCGGCGTCGGAGTGTTCGGCCTGATGTCGCAGACGGTGACGCAGCGCCGCAAGGAGATCGGCATTCGCATGGCCGTCGGTGCCAATCGCCGGCGCGTCATGTGGGACATCGTTCGCGATGCGCTGGCGGTGACGCTGTGCGGGCTCGCCGCTGGTTTGTTCGGAGCGCTGGCCGCGGTGCGGCTCGTCGAGACGCTCCTGTTTGGCGTCACGCCCCGTGACCCGCTCACGTTCTCTACAGCCGCGGCAGCGCTGCTCGTCACGGCGATGCTCGCGTGCGCGCTGCCGGCGTTTCGCGCGTCGCGAACGGATCCGTTGATTGCGTTGAAGAGCGATTAGCGACGCTTAGCCGTCGCTCAACGCGATCGCCGTCCCGGCGGCGACCAGCAGTCCACCGCTCACTCGATTGGCCGCCACGACGAACCGCCGTTCGCGCGCCAGCTGCGCCGCGCGGCCGGCGAAGTATCCGTAGAGGGCGAGCACCACGAACTCGATCACCACTGACGTCACGGCGAGGATCAGGATCTGCGGCGCGACCGCCCGAGTGGCGTCGATGAATTGCGGCAGCAGCGCGATGAAGAAGAGCAAGGCCTTCGCGTTCGCGGTCTGAAGCACAAAGCCACGCACGAGCAATCGCCTGCCGCGGACGACCGGCCCGGCGCCGGCGTGCGACGGCAGGCCGACGCCGGCGCCGCGAATCGTCTGAATTCCGAGGTAGACGAGATAGGCCGCGCCGAGCAGCTTGATCGCGAGGAACACCTCGTGCGACGCCACCAGCAACGCGCTCACGCCGAGTGCCGACAGGATGAAGTAGAACGTGTTGCCGCTGAGGATGCCGGCATTCGCCCAGAGGGCGGCACGGCCGCCGTGCGCGAGACCGGAGGACACGACGAACAGCACCGCGGGCCCTGGCGTCACGCACAACACTGCTTCGGTGACGACGAAGAACAGCCACCGCTCGAGGCTCATCACGGTAGAGACTATCACCTCGGTCAGGCGTGTTTCGTCAACCGAAGCTCGAATCCAATCCCGCGCGCGGCGATCTCGTGACGGCTGCCGAACCGGCTTTCCGCCGCCATCCGTTCGAGTTCTCCTCGCGTGTACGCGGCCCGCAGCAGGCCGTGCCGGAACGTGAAGCGCGTGACAAACGCGTTCACGGCCGACAGCTGCATGTCGCGCACTTCGGCGGCGATGTCCTGCAACGACGCGTCTTTCCGCAAGTCGATGATGGATGCTTCACCGCCTGGCTTCAGCACGCGGTGCATCTCGTTGATCGCGCCGATCGGGTTGCTGAAGTTCTTGAACGCCGCCATACAGACCACGAAGTCGAATGTGGCGTCGGGCAGGGGCATCGCCGAGGCGTTGCCGTGTCTCACGTCGACGGGAACACCGCTCCTCGCGGCATGTTCGCGGGCGATGCGCACGAACGTTCGGCTGATGTCGAGCGCGGTGACCTGATAGCCGCGCTTGGCCAGCTCGATTGCCAGGAATCCCGGCCCTGGCGCCACTTCGAGAATCGCGCCACCGGGCCGGACGCGCGCGGCGACGAGACGGGCAGTGTCAGTGAATCTGCGCATGTCGCGCCCCGTGTTTCGGGTGTACCACGTCGCGATGACTCCCTCCATTGGCAGTCCCTTGTAGGCCTTTGCCGTTGCCATGACGCCCTCCAGAACCCACGACTCGTTAACATCGGTCGTTATTGGTTAACATTGTTAGCTTATTGCCAACACTGTTGCGCAGTCAAGCGGGTGTTGCTAGCATCGCCGCGAGACCCCCAATGACTTTGGTCCCGTTCCGCAAGACCGAGCGCCGCCGCAAGCGGCAGCCGCTCGATCAGGCGCAGGTCGTGCGTGCCGCGCTGGCGCTGCTGGACGAAGTCGGGCTCGACGAGTTGACGATGCGGCGGCTCGCCGACCGACTCGACGTCAAGGCGGCGTCGCTCTATCGGCACGTGCACAACAAGGACGAGTTGCTGGCGCTGCTCGGCGACGAGATCAGCGCCGAGATCCCGTTCGCCACCGAGACCGGCTCCTGGCAAAGTCAGTTGACGGAGATGGCCTGGAACGTCCGCCGCGGCTTGCTCGCTCACCGCGATGCGGCGCGAGTGCTCGCGAACACGCCGCCAGTCGGGCCGCGGCGGCTCAAACACATCGAACAGGTGCTGCGGGCGCTGCGCGCGGCGGGCCTGAGCGACCGCGACGCCGCGCATGCGGCGTATCACTTGAATAACTTCGTCACCGAGTTCGTGGCTGACGAAGCGCGGTTCGCGGCGTTTGCCTTGCGTCCGGGGTCGAGTCGCCGAAAGCTGCTGGCGGAAGCGCGCCGGCAGTTCGCGTCACTGCCGGCGCACGACTATCCCACCATCGTCGCACTCGCCGATCACCTGACGGCCGACACGCAGGACGAACTGTTTCAATTCGGGATCGACATGTGCCTGCGCGGGCTGCGGTCGCTGGCGAAGCGTGAGTAGCGCGACGGCACGACGTCCGACTCAAGCCGATGCAGCTGCGACGTCGCTGACCGTTCCAGCTATCATCGGTCGACATGCACCAGGTTCTCGTCTACGCCGACTCGCTCACGTGGGGAATCATCCCGAACACGCGACGCCGACTCGCGTTCGACGAGCGCTGGCCAGGTGTGATGGAGCGCGAACTGCGGCGATCGGGTCAGCAGATTCGCGTGATCGAAGATGCGTTGAATGGACGGCGAACGGTGTGGGACGACCCGTTCAAACCGGGACGTAATGGTTTGGTGGGTTTGGAGCAGCGGATCGAAATCAATTCGCCGCTCTCACTCGTGCTGCTGATGCTCGGCACCAACGACTTTCAATCGATCCACGACCATCGCGCCTGGCACGCGGCGCAGGGCATCGCCTCGCTCGTTCACGCGATCCGCCGCGCACCGATCGAGCCCGGCATGCCGATTCCTGGCGTGGCCATCATCGCGCCACCGCCGATCGGCGCGGCGAAAGGGGCCATGGCGGAGAAGTTCGCTGGCGGCGACGTGAAGTGCGTTGGTCTGGCCGATGCCTATGCGATGGTGGCGACCGAACTTGGCTGCCGTTTCTTCGATGCCGGGTCGGTGACCACATCGAGCACCGTCGATGGCGTGCATCTCGACGCCGCTCAGCACGCGGCGCTCGGCACTGCACTGGCGCCAGCGGTCTCGACATGGCTGACGGCGTCCGCGGCCGGCTGATCAGAGCGATCACGAATCACGGATACAAGAGAAACGGCTGGCGTTCCGCGATCCACTCCTGTTCGTCGACGCGAAGGACGCGATCCCAGTCGCCAGTCGTCGCGGCAGGGTCGTCCACCCACTCTCGAAGCGACGGTCCGCCGTTGATGACATCGATTGGCCGCCGGCTGGGCGGTTCGTATTCGTAGTGGAAGTCGTTCCAGATCTCGAAGTCGGGCTGAACGGACCGCACGGCTTTGAACACCGCGGACATCAGCCGGTACGGCCGGAAGCGCTCCGGATCGTAGCCGGGGAAGTCCGCGTGAATCTGCACGCCGGCACAGAGCTGCTTCGTGAACTTGTTGAAGAACGGCTCGAAGAAACATGGCCGCAGGTAGCAACCTTCACAAAACTCGGGCGCCATCTGTCTCAGGTAATCGAGGACGGCGTCGACGCGTAATCCCGGAGCGCCAAAGACTTCGAGCGGAGTGGTCGTCCCACGGCCCTCGGACAGGTGGGTGCCTTCGAGCAACACCGTGCCGTTGAAACAGCGCACGCAGTTCACGTTGGTGATGGCCGGGCTCGGATTGACCCACGCCGAGTCGGCCGGCCAGCCAAACCCCGGAGCCGCCATCGGAGCGTACCCACCCATCTCGACGACTTCGACGTCGACGTCGAGGCGGAAGTGGTCGACCATGTAGCGCGCCATCTCGCCAAGGGTGAGCCCGTGACGCTGCGGCACCGGCACGACACCGACGAAGCTCTCTTGCCCCTTCTCCAGCTTCTTGCCCTCGACGATCCGTCCGGCGGGGTTTGGCCTGTCGAGCACCCACACCGCCTTGCCCGTGCCGGCGCATGCTTCGAGCATGTACAGCAGCGTGGCGACCCACGTATAGCCGCGCCACCCGACATCCTGTAAATCGAATAGCAACACGTCGAAGGTCTCCAGCATCTCGGCGGTCGGCCTTCTCACGTCGCCGTACAAGCTGAATACGACGATGGCGTGCTTCGGGTCGCGATACGTGGCCGACTCCTCCATGTTGTATTGCTTGTCGCCGCGCATGCCGTGCTGCGGACCAAAGGCAGCGGTGACGGCACGTCCGAGCTTCTCGACGAGCGCATCGAGCGCGTGTTGGAAGCCGAGCGACACGCTCGTCATCGACGCTGGATTGGCGAGGAGTGCGACGCGGGTGCGACGCAAGCGGGAGAGCCGCGCGTCGTCACGCAGCAACCGGTCAAGACCCGTAAGCATCGGTCTATTATGAACGGCAATACCGTGATCGCATGATGCGCCCTGCACATCTCGAGACGCGGATCGACCGCTCGACGGAGGATGCACCGGCGAGCGTTGGTGAGTCAGCTCGCGGCCGGAGATCGTCAACTCGACGCGTCGCTCGCGGCTGCGGGTAGAAAAGTCAGGACGGACGAGGAAACAACAGCGCGTCGAGCTCGGCGACGAGGCTTCCGTCGTCCACCCGCGACGCGGTCGCGCGTGCGCTCAGCACACGGCCGCGGGGACGAACGTCGGCGCCGATCGACAGCGCACTCTCTGTCGCCACAGGTTGTCGAAAGCGAATCGATGCGCGGCTGGTCACACACGGTCGACCGGTGAAACGGGCGGCCCACCCCGCGGCATCGTCGAGCAGCGCGAACAGCACGCCACCGTGCAACAGACCGGGCCAGCCGTTGTGTTCCGACCGTGCGACATAGCGTGCGCGACTGCCACCGTGTGCGTCCCGCTCGAACGCGACCCCAAGACTCTTCGAGTTGGCCCACCCGCACACGAAGCAGTGCGCGTCGCGGTCGTCCGTGGACGGTGCGTCGGCAGTGGCATAGTGGCTTGCACCGAGCAGGTGCAGCGAGACGTAGGGCTCGTCGCCCACGACCCAGCTGTCGTGCGGGACCGGCGGGATATGAAACAACTCCCCCGCCCGCAGCGTCACGACGTGGCCATCGTCGAACGCGACGGCCGCCGCGCCAGTGAGGACAAAGCCGATGTGTTCGACCGGACATCGCGTCGCGCCGACGCTTGGGCCGACATGCTCCGACCATCGCCATCCGGGGTCGTAGGTCGCACGGCCGATCGAGAGGCCGCCGATGTGCACGACTTCGAAGAGCCCCTTGGGAAATCGACGCACGTCGCCGTGTACGTCAAATCGCTTGAGATCGACCTGCTGGTTGTCCATCGCGCTGCTCACGGTACCCCGCGCACCGCCGCGCGGTCTTGTATCCACGTGCGGGCCTTCGAGGCCAGGCCTAGGGCAGCCTTAGGGCAGCCTTAGGCCAGGCTTAGCAGCCCGTGGTTAAAAGAGGATCGACGCGCTCGATCCTCCGTACTACACTTCCGCCATGCGCAGCAGACACGAGATATTGGCGCGCGTGATTGCTCCCCTGTTCCTCCTTGGAGTGGCAGTGCCGTGGCAGTTGCAGGCGCAGGATCGGGCGGTCGCCGCGGACGCGACGCTCACGTTCGACGTCGTCTCGGTGAAGCCGAACAAGACCGGCGGTCGGCGTGTCTCGGTTGCGAGCGAGCCAAATGGCCGGTTCACGATGACCAACGTTCCCGCCCAGCTGATGTTGGTCATCGCGTACCAGTTGCAGCCGTACCAAATCGTCGGCGCACCGTCGTGGCTCCAGAGCGAACATTACGACCTGATCGCGAAACCGCCGGACGGCCAACCCGCCGCCAGCGGTGACACCGCCGGACCAGGGCCGCTTCAATTCATGCTGCGCAACATGCTTGTCGATCGGTTCAAGTTGAAAGTGCATACCGAAACCCGCGAGATGCCGATCTACGCGTTAGTGCTCTCGCGCGGCGATGGCAAGCTCGGGCCGAAGTTGCAACCGTCGACGGTTGAGTGCGGCGCCCCTGGCCGCGGCCGCGGGGCGGCTTCACCATCGGGCGGCCTGTCGCTCGAGAATCTTCCTGCGTGCAGCATCCTCGCCACGGCTGCCAGCGTCGGCGGTAAGGGGCTGCCGCTGACGCAGCTCGCATCGAATCTGTCCCAGCGCGTCGGCCGCACCGTGGTCGATCGCACGGGCCTGACCGGACGCTACGACTTTCTCGTCGAATACACGCCAGACCCGCCGGCAGGCGCCGCGCCTCCGGGCGGCCCACCGGCCGACCCGGATCGTCCGTCAATCTATGCGGCGCTGCAGGAACAGCTCGGACTGAAGCTCGACGCGCAGCGCGGCGCCGTCGATGTACTCGTCGTCGATGCCATCCAGCGCCCGACGGAGGACTGATATGGAAAGACCGGTGTCAAGGGACTTGGTTGTGCGAGTCGTCGTTCTTCGATAGCACTCCGAGTGCACGCCCGGCGTGTCCCGCCATCCGGGCGTGCACGACGTTTGGATCCAGTCAGCTGATCGGCCGAGCGGCAACGACGATGAATCACTGACGTTCGCGGGTTGGGTACCGCATGACTGTGGTTCGTCGGGAGCTGCCTCGCTCTAGCAGCCCGTTGGTTCAAACGCGATCGACGCGCTCGATCCGCCGTACTACAGTTCCGCCATGGCCATGGGTCGTCGCAAGGATCGCGCACGGACGCCGGGGTTGTGGATTGCCAGCAATGAGTTGCCGGCGACGGGCGCGCACCCGTTCTATCAGCGATTGAATCGTGTCCTGGACGACCACGCCTTCGACGCGTTCGTCGAGGCGCAATGCGCCCCGTTCTATGCGGCGACGCGTGGACGACCGAGTCTCACGCCAGGCACCTATTTCCGTCTGCTGTTGATCGGCTACTTCGAGGGCATCGATTCCGAGCGGGGCATTGCGTGGCGCACGGCGGATTCGCTCGCGCTCCGCGGCTTTCTGGGGCTGAGTCTCGACCAGGTCCCGCCCGAGCATTCGACCATCTCGCGCACGCGTCGGTTGATCGATCTGGAGACGCATCGCTCGGTCTTCACCTGGATCCTGCAGGTCCTGGCCACCGCGGATCTCGTCAAAGGCAAGACGATCGGGATCGATGCGACGACGCTCGAGGCGAACGCAGCGTTACGGAGCATCATGCGGCGTGACTCGGGGGAAACGTATCAGGACTTCTTGACGCGCCTGGCGCAGGCATCGGGCATCGAGACACCGACGCGCGCGGACCTCGCGCGGCTCGATCGGAAGCGTCCCAAGAAAGGTCGAAACGCGGAGTGGCGACATCCCCACGATCCGGATGCGCGCATCACGAAGATGAAGGACGGTCGCACACACCTCGCGCACAAGGCGGAGCACGCGGTGGATCTGGAGACCGGCGCGATCGTCGGCGTGACCGTGCAGGGCGCCGATCAGGGCGACACCACCACGATCGCGGACACGGTCACCGCAGCGGCCGAGGATCTGGAAGCGGTCGCCACGGCGACGGACGATCACACCGTGGTGATTGAGGAAGTCGTCGCCGACAAGGGGTATCACAGCAATCAGGTGCTCGTCGATCTCGCCGCGCTCGACCTCCGCACCTACATCGCGGAACCGGACCGCGGCCGGCGCCGATGGACGAGGAATCCGACCGCGCGTGACGCGGTGTACGCGAATCGACGGCGCATCCGCGGCAGGCGTGGCCGGGTGCTGCAGCGCCGCCGGAGCGAGCGGCTGGAACGACCGAACGCGCATCTCTACGAGACCGGCGCCATGCGGCGCACGCACCTGCGCGGTCACGGCAACATCTTGAAGCGGCTGTATGTCCACATTGGCGGCTTCAATCTGGGGTTGCTGATGCGCACGCTGGTCGGCGTGGGGACACCACGCGGCCTGCAGGGGCGCGTGCTGGCGCTCGTGGTGGCGGTGCTCGCGACCTGGAGAGCCCAGGCGACGACGTGGGCCAATTCGCACCTCCGCAGCCACAATCGTAGCCACGCCTTCACGCCGCATCATCGATTCGAATTGCTACCTGTCGCCGCGGAACACGGCGTTTAACCACGGGCTGTTAGGGCAGGCTTGGCTTAGGGCAGGCTTAGGCCAGGCCTGGGGCAGGCCCCGTGCCAGGCACTGCGCCATTGGCCGGGAGTCATTCCGTACGAGCGGCGGAACCGGCGATGAAAGTGGCTTTGGTCGACGAACCCGAGATCGACGGCGACAGCTGCGATCTCCTGTCCGCGCGCCAGCCGGCGCTTCGCTTCTTCCAGCCGAAGGTGGCGAAGGTAGCTATACACCGGAAGACCGTAGCGCCGCTGAAACCGCCGCGTGAGTTGAAACCGGCTCATCGACGCGATCGCCGCGAGCTCACTCATGGTGACGGATCGCTCGATGTTGGCCTGCAGATAGTCCCGAACGTGGTCGAGCGCGCGATCGTGGCCGCCTGCCGGCGCTTCGATCGAGGCGCGGCGTCCCAAGGCGAGCGCGCTCACACCACGCAGCAGCAGCTCGTCGGACGCCAGTGACCGCGGAGAGCGCGCAAGCGCGCTCCAGCCGGCGTTCAGCAGGTCAAACGCCGTGCGGTCACAGACGAGCGGACCCGCAACCTCGAGATCGGAGCGACGGCCGCCTGTCTCGTCCGCGATGGCGTCGACGATCTCAGGCCGCACGTAGAGCATGCGGTAGGCGTAGCCACCGGCTGACCCCGATCGACCATCGTGCACTTCCCCCGGACGAATCACGAGGACGTGGCCCGGCGTGCTGTCGTGCGTGACGCCACGACACCAAAATCTCTGCACACCACGCAGCGTGACGCCGATGGCGTAGGTGTCGTGCATATGCCGGTCGTAGACGTGGCGGTTGAAACTGGCTTGAAGCAGCTCGATGCCGTCGGGACCGGGCGGTGTCTCGATTGATTCGCGCGTCATCACCTCCAGGGCCGCCTGAAGGCGGCCCCTACGTCGGTCCGGCTACCAACCAGCGGCTTGACCATCCTTGCGATGGTCGGATCCCGCTCGGTAGACGCCGTTCACGGGCAGATCGTCCGTGATGCTGCGCCGATCGAACGTTGGCTCGGGAAGCGACGGGTCGCGCGTGAACAGGATGCCCTGATAGCCGCCGACCGCGCTGCCGGTGACCGCGCTCACCTCGTGGCCTTTGGCGCGCAACGCGGCGCCGACCAGCTCGAAGAGATTCGCCTCGAGACGCACGACGTTGGCGGCCTGGCTGTGCGAGAAGCGAGCCGCGTCGGTGGTCATCTGCACGTTCATGCCGTGGTCGATCAGGTTGACCATGTGCTGCGCGTGCGTTTCCGGCTGCACGGTGCCACCCATGTTGCCGAACGTCATCAGCGGACGGCCGTCCTTCATCACGAAGCCGGCGATGATCGTGTGGAACGGCCGCTTGCGCGGCGCGACGATGTTCGGACTGCGCGGGTCGAGCGAGAACCCGACGCCGCGGTTCTGCAGCACGAAGCCATACCCACCGACGGTGGCGCCGCTGCCGTATTCGCTGTAGACGCTGTGAATCAGCGACACCATGTTGCCCCAGCGATCGGCGGTCGTCAGATAGATCGTGCCGCCGTCGGGCACCTCGGGCGCGCCGATCTTCGACGCCGCCTCCGGATTGATCTTGCGGCACAGGCTGGCGGCGTACTCCTTCGACAGCAGCCGATCGAGCGGCACCCTCGAGAACTTCGGATCGGCGTTGTGCGCCAGCAGGTCGGCATAGGCCAGCTTCTTGGCTTCGACCATCAGATGCCAATACATCGGATTGGCGGGACCGAGCTTCCCGAGGTCGAACCCGAGCTTGGGCACGCAGACGTCGAGGATGTTCAGCATCTCGAGCGCGGCGAACCCCTGGCCCGGCGGCGGCAACTCGAATACGTCGTACCCGTGGTAGGTGGTCGAGATCGGCTCGACCCATTCCGACTCGAACTCGGCGAGGTCGCGCCGCGTCATCACACCGCCGTTCTTCTCCACTTTCTCGACGATCGCGGCAGCGATGTCGCCGCGATAAAAGGCGTCGCGGCCGTCGCGTTGCAGCAGCCGCAGCGCTTTCGCGAGCGCGGGGTTACGGATGATCGAATAGAGACTCGGCACCCGATCGTCGATGAGGAACGTGCGGCGCGAATCGGGATCGTCGAGCAGCGCTCGAGCGGTGTTGACGAGATCGAAGTGGCGGCGCTCGGCCTGCCCCCACCCTTCCTCGGCGACACGCGCGGCGCGCTCGAACGTCTCCTTGAACGTCAGCGTGCCGAAGCGCTTGAGCATCGCGTCATATCCGGAGATCGCTCCCGGCACCGTGGTCGCGTTGACGCCGCGGGCAGGCACGCCATTCACGCCGAGCTTCTGGGTAAAGAACTCGCGCGTCCACCCTGCCGGTGCCCACCCGGCGGAGTTGAGCGCGTACAACTTCTTGTCCTTGGCCGACCAGACCAGCGCGAAGAGATCGCCGCCGATGCTGGTGTCGTTCTGCGACGTGACGTCGAGCACCGCGCCCGCTGCCACGGCTGCGTCAATCGCATTCCCACCCTGACGCATGATGTCGAGCCCTGCCTGTACGGCGAGCGGATCGCTGGTCGCGACCATGCCGTGACGCGCCAGCACCTCGGAGCGCCCCTGGCCGAGCCAGCCCTGCGCGCGCACGCCAGGGACGGCTTCGATCGTGGACGAGGGCGACGAGCGGTCGGGCGACGGGATGCCGAATGGATTCGGTGACTGCATAAAGGCCGGGCGCGCGCCGATGACGAGTATGGCAAGCGCAATGAGAGCGATGGTTGCGCGGCGCATGGAACGGAATCATAGCGCCCACGGCCCAAAATCCGGTATCAGGGCAGTCGGGCCGCCTGAAGGCGGCCTCTACGTACGGGCCTAGGATCGGGCGCTGGCGAACGAGCCGGCCATCGTCAGCGCGACGCCGAGGAGCGATGCGTGCTCGGGGACGGCGCCGAGCTTGGTCGCGACGACGGCCAGGGCGCCTGCGGCGACCAGAGCGAAGCCGGTCATGCGCTTCGTCGATCGGCCTCGCCACCCGACGGCGGCCAGGTTGAGGGCCATCACGCCGAACAGCACCGGCTGCAGCCACGGTGAATAGGGAATCGGCACGAGACTCGAGATGCCGAACGCGCTCACGTACGTGGCCCAACAGATCGGACATTTCGGGAAGAACGCGATGCCCAGCGACGCCAGCGTGCCAAGCAGAGAGGCCGCAGCCCGCGGGTGATCAGGTGGCTCCGGTCGCGTCTGCTCGATCGAGTCGCGTGACGCGGCGTCTGGATGGCCGTCGCCGTTCAAGAGCTCTACGGCCCGATCGACCACTTCCTGCTCGTTCCAGTGAATGCGGCGGAAGGTGGCAGCGATTCGACCCGCAGCATCGAGGACGTAGATCTCGATGCGGTGCCGGTTCACGAGCGACCCGATGAAGTTGACCCCCAGATTGAAGTAGCGCCGAAGCGGCTCGATCCCCTCGGTCGTCCGTAGCAATCGGTGACCGGCGTCCATTCGCATCTGCCGGCCGTGGCCATACGCGCGAAGTCTCGACGGCAGATCGAAGCCGGGGTCATACGTGATCGCCGCCGTTCGGATCCGATCGGCCACACCGCGATCGGCGAGCTGCTGCTGGACGCGGGCGATCTTCGATATGGTCAGCGAGCACTTCTGAGGGTTGTCGCATCGCGTGTAGAAGAAGGCGACGATGGCGGGCTGGCCGGTGAAGAAGTCGGCAAAGGTCGTCGTCTCGCCGTTGTGGTCCTGGAACACCGTCGCACGCACGGCATCGGCGGGCGCGCGCGCGGCAAACGGCCAGGTGAGGAAGCCATCGCGGCTCCAGTCGCAGCAGCCGCTCGCCGAGCTGGCGACGGCGAGTCTCGCCGAAGCCGAAGGCGAAGGCGGACCGACGGCCTCGAGCGTTCGCTCGAGATCGGGCAGCAGCTTCTTTGAAAGGCCGCTGCCGGGCGTGCGGAGCACGTCGAACTGCGGGTAGATCTCGCGCGCAAGCGGCCCCAACCACGCGAGCGTCGCGAGCAGTTCGTGCACGGGCGTGATGGCGTCGGGCGACGTGGCGTAGGCGCCGTATTCGTCGAACGTGACCGGATCGTCGCGAAACCGGAGGTTGCTGATGGCGCGCATCACGAACGGCGCAAACTCCGCCCGCGGCGCGCACGCGCGCAGCGCGCGTGCGGCGGCGGCAACGAGATAGCCGTCGTGACCGGTATCGAGTTCCTCGAGGACGAAGATCAGCGCGCCCGGCGGCAACGCGCCTCGCGCCAGTGCCAGCAGCACCCAGCCGCGCATCCGTACGATCGCGGCCGTCCCGCGCTGATCGTAGACGGCGTGATCTTCGGCGAGCAGTGCCGTCAGCGCGTCGCTGCGCTGGTTCGCGGCAAGCGCATCGACCAGCGTCGCGAACTGATCCTCCGCGACATCCGCCGTGAGAATCGCCTCGGCAACGTCAACGCCCATACTTCGTGAGCAGGCGTTTCGCCGTCTGCTTCACCTTGGCCGACGGCGCCGTCTTCAACCGCGTGACGCGTTTGAGCAACGCCTCGTCGCCGCTCACCTTCGCCTCGTCGCCAAACTGCGAAATTGCCGTCAGGCTCGTCGCCTGAACGTCCTCCGACTCGGAGGAGTCGAGCACGATCTCTCTCGCCAGCTTCTGCAGCGCGTCGGGCGCGATCGCATGCAGGGCCGACGCCGAGATGCGCCGGTACTCGGGCGCCTCGGTCTTGTCGCGGAGGATCTTTTCGAAGACCCCTTTTGAGTTGGCATCGGCCGCGAGCAGACGCAGCGCTTCCCGCCGTGCCGCCTCGTTCGGTGGTTTCTCGACCATCCGCCGCGCGATCTTGTAGACGTCGGCGTGCGGATCGTAGCCAAGCAACTGCAGCGCCTTCTCTGGTGGCACCAGCGCTTTGGCCGGGTTCTCCAGACCGTCGATGAGACGCTTCCCTGCGGCGGCGTCCTTTTCACGCGCCAGCAGCCCAAGGACACGCTGTCGAAGCTCCGGATCCGGATCGGTCATCACGGCGCGGAGCGTGGCGATGTAATCACTGCGGCACGACTCGAAGGCGACCACGCTGAAACTGGCAGCCTGGATCGAGGCCAAGGCCGCAAGCCGCACCTTGATCGGCTCGTCACGGTCGCGCAGCAGGTTCAGCATCGTCTGCAGCCCCTGGTCGTCGTCGCAGACCGCGAGCGTCGCGGCCGACATCGCGGCGACGCGCTCCTTGACCGTGTTGCGCGGACTGGTGGCAACAGCGAGGGCTGCGCGGGCCGACTGCGTCGGGACGCCAGCGCGTGCCTTTCGTTTGGCGGACTTCGATCGCTTTACCACTCGGCGTTTCTTGGCCATGGTGTTTACGCTCCTCGCACATCAGAACGCGACATCGTCGTAATCGAAGCCCATCCGGGACGCGGCATTGAGGCTGCCGTGATAGTCGAGCATCTGCTGCACCTGTGGCTGACCGCCGGGCGCCGTCGCGCATGGCGAACTCGCCATCGCACCGCCCGGCGCCGTCGGCGGCCGAGTCCCTCCCGTGACGCCATTCCAGGGCCACATCGTGTCCGGCAAGTTGTGGCCGATCGGCGCTGCTGCGGCGTCGTATGAAGCCGCAACCGCCGGGTTGAACCGGCCGTTCTGCAGCTGCCACTTCGCCCACAGGCGATCGACGTTGCAGTGCAGCAGGAAGAACAGGGGATCCCGCGCCGCGGTCGGCACACTGGAGATCACGCCGCCGAAGCTGACGTGCGCCGACCCGTGCGGATTGCCCTCCATCGTCCGGAACGCCGGATAGACGGCGCCGAGCGCAATCGTCTGCGCCTCGGTGCGGAGGCCAGGTGGCGCGTTCGCGGTGTTGAAGAAAGGCCTGCGATTGATCCCGGGCACGCCGTCGGTCACCCAGAACTGCAGCGGATTGGTGGGGCTGAACGACACCGTCCCCATCGCGTCCGACACGCCGAAAAACTGCGACGTGAAAATGTTGGGAGATGGCTGATCGAATCGCCAGTATGGCAGCGCGATGCTCGCATCGATGTTCTGCAGCTCGCGCTCGAGATCGAGCAGATACGCGCGATGCCACGGCAGGAACCCTTTGGCGCCATGCGCCTGCGAGGAGCTGACCGCGGTGTGCATGTCACGGAAGTCGGCGAAGCGCCCCATTCCCTGATTGTTCAATTGCGCGAATGCGGCGACGAGCCGATCGCGCTCGCCCGATGTAAGCGCGTTCGCGTTCTTGCGAATGCGCACCATGACTCTGACCGAACCGACGACCGTGTTGCCGCGTCGCGCTTCGATTGTCACATCCCGGTCGTTGCGACTGGGCGATCCGAACCGACCCGCCGTGAAGAACCGCACCGACGTGCCGTTCGTGGGAACGTGCAGCAGGATCGTGTTCGCCCATGCATCGGTTGGTCTTTCGCGAACCATCACGCGGCCGCCACCAGCGGCGCTGGTGCTGCTGATTCGAAGGTTGACGATCGGAGCCGGTACGCCGGCAGGGTTCGTCACGCGAATCCGGCACGGCGACGGTGCCCACGTCAGATATCGTGCGCCTGCACTCGAGCTGTTGTTGATTTGGATTTCGACAACCATCACTCCACCTCAGCGATACGACAAATCTCAGCAGCGCGATCGACGGTGCTCGATCGCGACGACTCTTTCGATTTGGCAGATAGTGGCGCGCTGCAGGATACCGTTTCTACGCGCACAGGGTGATTAACGTCTTTGTATCGCGAGACGAACGCAGTCGATGTACTCTCACACGTACAGCTGAGTATGTTTACGCTACTGCATGACATCCGCTACGCATGGCGCGTGCTGTGGAAGGCAGCGCCGTTCACGGCGCTCATCGTCATTACGCTCGCGCTCGGCATCGGGGTGAACACGGCGATCTTCAGCGTCGTACACGCGATGCTGTTCGAGCCGTTGCCCTATCGCGACTCGGATCGACTCGCGTTCATCTGGTTGGGCAGTTCGCGCAACGGTCCGCTCTCAGGGCCGGACTTCCAGGACATCCGCGAGGGCACGACGACGTTCGAGGAGCTTGGTGGGATCTGGGCGAGCGGCACGGTCGCGCTGACCGATCACGGCGATCCCGAAGAGCTTCGCACTGCCGTCGTCACGACAAACTTCTTTCGAATGCTCGGCGCCGGCGCCGCGCTGGGCCGCACATTCGGTCCGCAAGACATCGCGCCGGACGCGCCGCCGACGATCTTGATCGCGCGGGATCTCTTCCAGCGCCGGTTCGGCGGCGACCGATCGATCGTCGGCCGACAGATTCTCGTCAACGAGCAGCCGACGACCGTCATCGGCGTGATGCCGGAGACGTTCCGGCTGCTGCTGCCGCTCGACTCGGCGGTGCCCGATCGACTACAGGTGTGGCAGCCGCTCTGGCCGCAATTCGAGCAGGGAGCGCGAGGAAGTCAGTTCCTGCGCGTCGTGGCGCGGATGAAGCCGGGCGTCACCATCGAGCAGGCCCGCTCGCAGGTGGATGCGGTGGCGCGGCGAATCGGTCCCGGCCATGCGTTCACCACGGTTGCACTGCAGACAGATGACGTCCGCGAGATTCGCGGACCGCTGCTGGCGCTGTTCGCCGGCGTCAACCTCCTGCTGCTGATCGCCTGCGTCAACGTCGGCAGCCTGCTGCTGGCGCGTGCGGCGTCGCGTGCCAACGAGATGGCGGTGCGGCTCGCGCTCGGATCGAATCGCGCGTGGCTGATGCGGCAATCGACCGTCGAGGCGCTGATTTTGACGGTGCTCGGTTCGGCGGCCGGACTGCTGATCGCCTACGGCTCGACACGTGCGCTCGTCGCGCTCGCCCCCGAGTCGCTGAGTCGCATCGAGGCGGCCTCGATCGACGGGACTGTGCTCGTCTACTCGGCCGGAGTCTCTTTGCTCGTCGCGGCGCTGCTGTCGCTGGTCTCGGCCACTCCCCTGCTGAGGGTCAACCTGCTGCAGGCGCTCGCCCACACGTCCCGACGTTCGACGCTCACGCCGGTTCGCTACCGCGCTCGCGCGGCGTTGGTGATCGTCCAAGCGACCTTGAGCATCGTTCTGCTGGTCAGCAGCGGGCTGATCGTGCGGGCATTCATGGATCTGCGGCACCTCGACCTCGGCTTCCAGGCTGACAACCGCCTGACGTTCCGCGTCGCGCTGTCCTCGAGCCGTTATTCGACCAGAGAGGCGCTGCTCGCTGGCACCGACGAGCTCCGCCGCCGCGTCGCCGCGCTCCCCGGCGTGACGAGCGTTGGCGCGATCAGCCATCTGCCGTACGACAGCCTGCCGAACTGGGCGCTGACGTATGCCGTGGACGCGGCGCCGCCATCCGGCGCGACACCACGCGCAACCACGCGCTCGATCACCACTGGACTCTTCGAGACGCTCGACGTCCAGATCCTGGAGGGCCGACGATTCGCCGACACCGAGGCTCCCGGCAATCCCGTCGTCATCGTCGACGACCAGCTCGCACGGCGGTTGTGGCCGGGGCGCAGCGCCGTCGGCCAGCGTCTGCGCGTCGGACAGGCGACGGCGGACCGCGCGGCGACCGTCGTCGGCGTCGTCCGGCACGTCCGGCTGCGCAGCCTCATGGACGACGACACGCCGCAGATCTTCGTGCCGTTCCGACAGTTGCAGCGCAGCCCGATGGCCTACGTCGTGCGATCGTCCAGCGAGCCTGCCACGATTGCCGCCGCGGTTCGCGCGGCCGTCGCCGACTTCGATTCACGCCTGCCGATCTACGACATGCGATCGCTCGACAGCTATGTGAGCGGCGCGCAGTCGATTCTGCGATTCACGATGCTGCTGGCGGCGATGTTCGCGGTGGCGGCGCTCGCCCTCACCTGCATCGGCGTCTACGGCGTGCTCGCCTACGCGGTGGCCAGCCGCGTCCCCGAGTTCGGATTGCGGCGCGCGCTCGGCGCCGACACACCGCGCGTGATGTGGGACGTCGCGCGCGAGGGCATGACGTTCGTGCTGACTGGCTGTGCGGCAGGCCTCGTCGGAGCCGTGTTCGCAGCACGGCTGCTGCAATCCCAGCTCCAAGCCGTGCGCTCGAACGATCCGATCGCCTACGGCCTGTCGCTGCTGCTGATTCTGCTCGGCACCGCGCTCGCGTGCTGGATCCCTGGACGACGTGCTACGTCAATTAGTCCCTTAGAGGCGCTTCGGGCGGAATAGCGAATCGCCGCCGGGCCTAGAAGGCCCGGCCTACACTGCGTGTTAACGCGCTCAGATCCACGCAAGCAGCAGAAACGTGATGGACGTCCCGATCGCTGTCGTCCATTGCGTGGTGATTACTGGTCAACGATCGCCAACAATCCACCTCTATCCACGGTCACGTAGACCTCGTTGAGCAACGGATTCACGGCGACGCTCGTCGGGTTTACTCCGACGTGCTGGAACGTGACATGGTTGGTTGCACCGTCGAGTATCGCGAGATCCTCCGACAAGAGTCCGATCAGATAGATGGTGTTTGTGGTCTCGTCGATGGCCGGCGTGTTGTAGAAGGCGAGTCCGGGCGCAATCGTCAGATCTGTCGCGCTCTTGCTCGCGCCGTCGATGATCGCAATCCGGCCGGGCCCGTCGTAGCCCACATAGATCGTGTTGGTCACCGGGTTCACCGCGATGACGATCGGCTGGGGCCCGAGCGGAATCAGCGACGTCGCGTTGGTGTTTCCGTCGATGACGGTGACACTTCCGGCGATGTCGTCGTTGACGACGTAAATCTCGTTCGTGACCGCGTTGACAGCGATGCTGTACGGATTCGGTCCCGCCGGAATCTCGGTAGTGAGGTTGGTCACGCCATCGATGACGGTGACCGTGTTCGCGAAAACGTTCGTGACGTAAATCCGGTTGGTGTTGGCGTTGACCGCAACGCGCACCGGCCGGCTTCCGACCGGCACGGTCGTCGTCGCATTGGTGGCCCCGTCGATGACGGTGACGGTATCGGAGAGCGCGTTGACGACGTAGATCTTGTTCGTCGCTGGGTTCACCGCAATCGCGAGCGGGTCGTCACCCACGGGGATGGTCGCTCGCTTCTTTCCTTGGCCATATCCGTAATACGCGGTGACGGTGTTGCTCCAGGAATTGATGATGTAGGCGTACCCTGTGACGGGGTTCATCGCGATCGTGGCAGGCTGCTCGCCCACATTCACTCTCGACACCGAACGGTCGGTCGCGTCGACCACGGTAAGAATGCCATCGAATGGATTGAGGACGAGCACCTCATTTGTAACGGGGTTTACTGTGGCGGCGGCAGGATTCACGCCAACAGACACGTAGGTGACCTGCGCGATCCCATTCGGAATCCCGAGGGCCAGAACACAAACGATCGCACTGAATATCGACGTGACGCAGTTCTTCCGGTCGAGCATGGCTCCGCCGAGACCAAGATCCACGCCAACGAGACGGGCTGCGAAGTTGATGCGAGAATGGTGAGGCTCCGCGCGGAGACGATGATGCACCCACGAAATTCCGCAACGCGCCAATCAGAAACGTAAGCTCCGGCTAAAGCCGGACGCTACAGCAGTCCTGCTGAAGCCGGACACCACGATCGCTAGAGGATGAATCGTTTCAGAGCAGCGCCACGGCTGCGGCTCACCATCAGGCGCGTGCCGTCCTGCAGCGTCAGCAGATAGCGTCCGCTGTCGGCCGGCTTCACTTCAGCGATCTGATCGACTCGGATGATCGTCGAGCGGTGCACACGGAGAAAGTCGGCTGGATCGAGCCGCTCCTCGAGGTCGTTGAGCGTCCGGTAGACCAGATAGCTCTTCGCGCCGGAATGGATGCGTGCGTAGTCGCCCTCCGCCTTGATCCAGACGATCGCGGACACCGGCAGCGGCACGATCCGCGCGCCATCGGGGACGAGCAGTCGATCGGGACGACGGCCGAGATCGCGCAGTAATCGCGGCAGATCGCCAGTGTCGGTGCCGGCGCGACGCCGCTCGCGCAAACGGCCCAGCGCCTCGGCGAAGCGCGATTCGGTAAAGGGCTTGACGAGGTAGTCGACGGCGTTGACGTCGAACGCGCGCACCGCGTAGCGGTCGTAGGCGGTTGCGAAAATCAGCGACGGCACGCGGCCGCGCTGCGCGGCGCGAGTGAGCACGTCGAAGACGTCTGGCCCAGGCATGCGGACATCGAGCAGCGCAGCGTCAGCGTCGCCCTTCTCCAGCGCCGACTCGAGTGACGTGGTGTCGCCGCATTCGCACACGATCTCTACCTCGGGGATCGCTTCGGCGTATTTCCGCACCAGCTTTCGCGCCAGCACCTCGTCGTCGGCCACGATCAACCGGAGACGATCAGCCGGCATTCGAATCGAGGGGCAAATCGAGGGTCACGACGAAGCCATCGGCATCCCGAGCGGTGGACAGCGTCGCGCGGTCCGAGCCGTAGACGGTCTGAAGCCGCCGCACCGTCAGCGCCATGCCGCGGCCGTGGCTCGGTCTGACCATCGCTGCCCCATTGATCCCCGGGCCGGAATCGGCAACCGATAGTCGAAGCCGTTGCCCTTCCAGTTGACCTCGCACTCGCACCGAACCCTGGCGCGCAAACGGCTCGATCCCATGCTTGACCGCGTTCTCGACGATCGGCTGCAACAGAAATGGCGGCACGGGCACCGTCTTGGCGGCCGCGTCCGCGTCGATGCTGAACGACATGCGATCGCCGAACCGGATGCGCTCGATGTCGAGATAGTCGCGAACGATCTCGAGCTCGCGATCGAGCGGCACGAGCGGCTCGTCGAGCCGATCGAACACCGAGTGCAGCAACGAGGAAAGTCGCAGCAGCATCTGGCGCGCCTCGGCAGGGTCGTGCTCCATCAGCGCGAGGATCGAGTTGAGCGCGTTGAACAGGAAGTGCGGCCGCAACTGCGCCTTGATCGCCGTCAGCTCGGCGTCGCGCGCCAGCACCTGAAGGTGCAGCTCGCGCTGCTCGCGCTCTCGCGCGCGATCGCCGCTCTGCACGACCAGCCCGACGCCCACGCCGGCGGCATACACGAACGCGGTCGACGCCAGCTGAAACATCCACGCATCGGCAAACACGAACTCCCAGAAATTCGGACCGACGGTCCAGCGCGACCATCCAACGATGAAGACAGTCCAGACCGTGAGGGCGGCGAGCGCGATTGCACCGCGAATCAGCAGCGCCGACGTGAGTGGACGCCGCCACAACCCCAGGCGGCGATCGGCCACGCACGCGATCCACACGATGACTCCGACGGAGTAGTACCACGCAAACGAGCTGACGAACGAGTATCGGAGCGGGAGCCGAACCTGCAGGCTGAGAATCAGCCCGAAGATCACACTCACCGCGGTCCAGGCCGAGAGTACCAGCAGGAAGCGCTGAACGTGACGACGTCGTTCGGACGGATCAGGAGCAGCCATCTCTATCGCTTTTCTGCTTTCTCCAGAGCTGGCAACAACGAGTAACGAACCCACCCGGACTGGGGCGCAATCGCGAGCGCCTTATCGTACTCGGCGTGCGCGCCGGCGCGGTCGCCCTTCTCGAGCAGCACCTGCCCCCGCCACGCGTGCGCATCGAGCCGGCCCCAGTTCGGCCACGGCCGATCGGCAGGCTCACGCTCGAACAGCTCGATGCTGCGGCGAAGCGACCGCTCGGCCTTGTCGGTGGAGCCGCCGAACAGCGCGGGCGTGTTGAAGAAGCTGATGCCCTGCTGCAGATGCACGCGCGGGTTGTCGGGCGCCAGCTTGCCGGCACGCTCCAATTCCTCATTGGCGGATCGCCCGAGCGTCATGCCCCTGATCGGCGATCGCGCTATTTGAGAACCGTAGAGTGCGCCCAGCAGCACATGCGCCTCGATGTCACGTGCGTTCGCCTTCACCACGGCCTGCAACCGTTGCACGCCGTCGGCCAACAGATCGTCGCGTTCCTTGTCGGGCACGCCTGGCAGAAACGCCATCCGTGACGCGAGATACGCGATGGCGTACTGCAGCAGCGCGTCTGCCTCCTTGCCAGCAGGCTTCGTCGAAGCGCGCAGGAGGTCGACACGCAGCGCCCGCAGATCCGCGGCGTTGTCGCTCGTGCCGGCGCGTTGCAGTCGAGCACTCAGATCCGGCCAGCCCTCGGGCACGGTCTGCTGAGCCGTCGCCATTCCGACGAAAACGGTTGCGGCGATTGCGACGGCGCATACTGACATTCGAGTCATCGCTTATCTCCTGACGGACACACCGACATAGAAGGTTCGAGGCGACGTATTGGTCACGAGACGCCGCGACGAGTAGTCGCGGGCGTAGGCGTACTGGTGCCCGTTCTCGCGCCCGAGCGCGTTGTCGAGCGAGACGAACGCGATCGCCGCTTGACGACCCGCCGGGACCAGCCAGCTGAACGCGAGGTCCAACCGCTCGTAGCGCGGGAATCGTTCCGAGTTGATCGACCCGAACACCGGCGCCCAGTTCGACGCGGCCCGAGCGGAGTCGAGGGCCTCGCTCAGGGCAGGCGCCCCGCCTATGCGCGTTGCGCCGATGATGGGCGTATTGGGACGACCGGCAGCGGATCGCCAGGACGCACCGATCGTCGTCGACGAGGACACCGGCACATTGGTCATCAGTTGAACCGACCACGGGATGTCGAAGTCGGGCGCCCACGTTCCATCGGGCAGCTCGTAGCGGTTTTGCTGATCCGCTCGTGTCCAGCGTCGTCTCGCGCGCAGCCACGAGGCGCTCCCACGCAGCTCGAGGCGCGATGACAGCCACTGCGCGAACACATCGAGCCCGTGTGCCGATCCGTATCCGTCGGCGGTGTAACCCTGGGCGGCGTCCTGCAATGGAAGACGGCGGTACTCCTTGACGTAGGTTTCGGCGCGGAGATACCCGCCTTCCGACTCTCGTCCCGTCTCGTAGCCGGCCACGTAGTGGACTGCGTGCATCGGCGGAAGCCGAGCCGCACCACGCTCGCGATCGAAATACGATGACGAGGGAGCCTGGTGATAGAGGCCGGTCGCGAATCGGAGCGCCTGCCGACGGCCGAGATCCAGGCGCACATTCAGACGAGGGTCCGCGGTTACGGCTCGCGCGTGGTCGAAACGATCGATGCGCACGCTCGGCGTGACGGCGACGTGCCGAATCGTGTTGGTCACCTCGGCATAGGTGCCGCCAAACCAATCACGAACACGAGCGTCGAACGGCGTGGTTCCCGACACGCCATCGAGATCGCCGCCTCGCGTGGGCGTGACGCCGCTGACCGTCGTATCGATGACGCTGCCGTTCGTCCCCACGCGCCATTGACCCAACCAGCCGGAACGCGCGGCTTCGACACGCCACGAGCGCACGCGCTCGTCAGCGGTCAGATCGAGCACGCCTGCCGCCGTGCCCCGCTCGTAGTTGTCGTCGGCGAACGTGATCGCGCTCGCCCACTGCGCCACCACGCCGTCCCAGCGGGCGCTGACAAACCCATGACGGCTCGAGGACGCGAGCAGACCGACGAACGCGTCCTGTTCGATCTCGACCCCGACCTCCTCGCGCTGCACCAGCCCGAAGGTCCGAATCCGTCCGCCGCGGCCGAGATCGAACGCGACCGCCGCCGAGCCATCCCATCCGCCAGGCGGCGGATCGAAGTGCCGTGGGGTGTCGTTGACGGCGAAGAGCACGCCGGTGAACGTCCGGTTGAGCGCGCCGCGAACGCCGGCGCGCGCACCAACGGGCGCTGCGAGCGACGCCGACGCACCGGCAAGACCGACGGTCGCGCTCGCCTCGGTCGATTGCGGGCGATCGAGCGCGTGGAGATCGAGGACCCCGCTCATCACGTTGCCGTGACGGGCGCTGAAACCGCCCGAGCTGAATGCCAGTCCCGCGATCTGGAATGGACTGACCGCGCCCCGAAATCCCCCGGTTGGCGTCTCGTACGAATAGGGATGCGCAATCACGGCGTCGTCGAGCGCGACGAGCACCTCGCTGACATCGCCGCCACGCACGAACAGACCGGCGCCTTCGTCGACCCTGCCGACGCCGGGAAGCGTCTGGATCGCCCGGAAGAGATCGGCTTGCGCGCCGGGAGTGCGATAGACCTGCAGCGGGTCGAGCGCAAACTCGCGCGTGACGTGTTGTTCCGGTTCGGCCCGGACGTCGACCTGTTCGGAGACCACGTCGATCTGCAGCACGACGTCGAGCGTTGCGGCGGCCCGCAGGTCGACGATGGATTCGAATGACCGAAAGCCCGGAAGCGAGACTTTGATCGCAGCGCGCCCACTCGATGGGGTGGTGATGACGAAGCCGCCGCTGTCGTCGGTGACTGCCACGAAGCGGCCGTCGACGTCGATCGAGGCGCCCGGCAACGCCAGACCGGTTGCGTCGCGCACGTGGCCCGCGATCGTGCGGGGCGCGTCGCCCTGCGGCATGGCCAGCAACAGGAGCAGCAACAACTGCATGCTCCTTGATACGGGTCGCGGGCGCCGCCGACAACGGACTTTCGGTGAACGTCACAAGGGGGCGGTGAACAGCACAACGGCAAGAATCAGGAATCAGGAATCAGGAATCAGGATTCAGCCCTGGGCTAGGAATCGGCCACCCCCAGGCTGAATCCTCGGTTCTGATTCCTCCGACCTGGCCCTGAACTGAATCCCGATTCCTGATTCCTGATTCCTATTCCGCGCGCAGCACGTGGGCCGGCGCGCGAACGGCCGCGCGGGTGGCCGGCACGAGCACCGCGACGGCGGCGACGGCGATCACGAGCAGCGTCACCCCGCCCAGCGTCGCCGGATCGGTTGGCGAGATCTCGAACAACATGCTCGACAGGCCGCGGGCAAACGCCAGCGACATCACGAGACCGACGGCGACGGCGCTGCAAACGACGCGAAGGCCGAGCACGAGGAACTGCTTGACGATTCCCATCCGCGATGAGCCGAGCGCGATACGCAGGCCGATCTCCCATCGGCGCAGGCTGACGGCATAGCTCAGCGTCCCGTAGACGCCGAGACACGCGAGCGACAGTGCCGTAAGGGCAAACGACACCAGGACGACCGTCCTGAGCCGATTTTGCGCATACGCGTTGTCGATCTCCTGTTCGAGCGGAACGAAGTCGTACACGGACCGCAACGGTTCGAGCCGCCGCAAGGTAGAGCGGATGTGGTCGATGGCGGCTCGAGGGTCGCCGTGAGTCCGTGCGAGGTACAGCGGGATCGGGGTGGCGGCGCTGAAGCAGTGGTACACAGTCGGGACGGGCTCGCGGTCGATGCCGATCTCCCGGACGTCGCCGACGATGCCGGCAATGCGATCAGGGGACCTCGCCGCGATGTGCAGGCCGACCGCCGACCGGTCGCGCACGTAGCGCGACGCAAACGCGCGATTGACCATGACTTCGGTCGTACCGCGTTCATCCGTTGGGCGGCGACAGAGGTCGCCCTCGAGGATCGGAATGCGAAGCACGTCGAAATAGCTGGGCGAGACCGCGCGCAACTGCGCGGTGATCGGCGCATCACGATTCAGCTCGACCAACCGAAACTCCTCGGCAACGCCCCCGGGCAGCCCTGGAAGGGAAAGCGTCGTGGCGGTGGCCTCGATCCCCGGCTGCTGCGCGAGCTCGTCCAGCGTTCGGTTGATCCTCTCGACGGTACGGATGTATTCGCGCTCTTCGCCGAAGGCACCGCTCACCCGGAACGTCAGCACGTTGGCCGGCTCGAAACCGGTATCGACACGCGACAACTTATCAAGGCTGCGGACGAGGAGCGCGGCAGTCGCGAGCAGCGTCACTGACAGCGCGACCTGCACGCCGACCAGCAGCCATTGCAGCGGCTGACGCGCCGACAGCTGAGCGCGGCCGGTGCTCGAGCGGAGAGTCGGCGTGCGACTGCTTCGGAAGGCAGGAACGAGACCGCAGAGCACGGCCACGGTAACGGTGGATGCCAATGTGTAGATCAGCACACGGCCGTCGATACTGACATCGGTCAATCGTGGCAGCGTCGGGGCCAGCACACGGAAGGCGCGGGAAATCACCGCGGCCACCGCAATACCCGCGACCGCGCCAACGAGCGCAAGGACGGCCGATTCGGTCAACAACTGCAGCGCCACCGAGCGGCGTGAGGCGCCGAGCGCGTAGCGAACGGCGACCTCGTGCCTCCGCTGCGCTCCGCGCGCGAGCAACAGCGCCGCGATGTTCACGCAGGCGATCAGCAACAGCACCGACACCGAGCCGAACAACAACCACAACGAGGCGCGTACACTTCCGACGAGAGCATCCTTCAACGGAGTGACCTGCGGACGAAGCTGCGAGTCAGTCCGCGGGTATTGCGTCGCCAGCTGCGCCTGCACACGGGCGAGATCGCGACGCGCCAGGTCCAACGTGACACCGGGAGCCAGGCGTCCGACCCCGAAGAAGCCCTTGAACTGCCTGTTCTGCGTCCAGGGAGCGTCGCCAAACTGCGGCACCCACCAGTCAATATCATCAGACGGAAAGCCGAACGACGCCGGCATGACGCCGACGATGGCATAGCTGCGATCGACCATGCGGACGGTCCGTGCGAGCACGTTGGGATCACGGCCGAACCGCCGGTTCCAGTAGCGATCGCTGATCAGCACGACGCTTTCACCGCCCATGCGATGTTCACGTGCTGTGAAACCGCGCCCGAGTGCGGGGCGAATCCCCACGACGTCGAGAAATCGCGGACCGACTGTCGCCCGCCGGGCCATTTCCGGCTCGACTCCCGTCGTGTCGGACACAGGCTCGGTCACGTAATTGGTAATAGCGGTAAACGTCGTCGCGAGACGATCCCAGTCGTACAGCCGGACGGCGGCGGTCGTGATCTCTCCCGACGTCTCGGTGATCTCCGTGAGCCGCACGAGACGGTCGGCGTCTGGAAACGGCAGCGACCGCAGCAACACGGCGTCGATCATCGAGAAGACGGCGGTGTTCGCGCCCATCCCCAGCGCCAGCGTCAACACCACC
>Ga0207428_10000720_pt1 | contig 38176 bp, 35 predicted proteins | sample RhiMethybrSRZTD1_FD_187600 | JGI IMG/M metagenome (GOLD analysis project Ga0207428, IMG submission 187600) | Populus rhizosphere microbial communities from Tennessee, USA - Rhizosphere MetaG P. TD hybrid SRZTD1 (SPAdes) (version 3) | ecosystem: Host-associated > Plants > Roots > Rhizosphere >...
AAGACCGGGTGCCTTAAACCGCTCGGCCACCCTTCCAGTCTGCCTTGGAACTTTTTACAGCGGGATTGTTCCGAAATATCAGGAGGATACTAGTGCCGCCTGCGTAAGAGATCGGTAATCAAGGGGTTATATACATTCGCGGGGTTTATCACAAAGCTGCGCATGAGCGGGTCCGATAAACGACGTTGGTTCCGGGTGGCGCCGAAGGGCTTGGTCCCGCGCGCCGGGCGGCTCTTGCTCGGTCCGAATACGCAGCCGATCGAATGCAAGATCGTCGATCTTTCCGCGGGCGGTGCGCAGCTTGAGCTACAGCGGGTCTTGGACCTACCGCAGCGTTTCGAGTTTCTTCACGGCGCCACCAAGCGATGGTGCACGCTCGCGTGGTCGCGCGGCTTCCGCATCGGCATTTCCTACGAAGGAAGCACCGTCCAGCGGTCGTCTGTGAGCGGCGGGCTGAGCCGGCCCAAGAGCGGCGCCGGCCTCCTGTCGCGCCGTTAGACCAATAAATCAGCCGCAAGCTTGCAAGGAACGGGTCCGTTGGCTATGCCGCGGCTCCGGCCAGATCGCTGCGGAACCAACCATTTACCACCGTTCCGTCATACGGTTTTCGCCGGAGTAGCGATCGGGTAAACTGGCCGCTTCCGATCGGGGACCGAGCAGGGATGGGTTACTTGGGGGCTTTCGTCGGCAGTCGACGTTTCGCGCGGCTTGTCGTCCTTGGCGTCGGATCCCTCGCGCTCGCCAACTGCTCGGGTGGCGCCGGCAGGATCGATCCACGCTACGGCGTTGCCGCCAGTCCTCGCGTCGTCGAGCCGGGGCAACCGGTGCCGAAGGGCGGTGGCGTTTACCGGGTCGGCAAACCCTACAGCGTCGCCGGCCGCGTCTACGTGCCCGAGGAAAACATCAATTACAGCGCGGTCGGCCTGGCTTCGTGGTACGGCGACGACTTTCACGGCCGCTATACCGCGAATGGCGAAATCTTCGACATGACGTCGATCTCTGCGGCGCATCCGACGCTGCCGCTGCCTTCTTATGTGCGGGTCACCAACCTTGCAAACAACCGGTCAATTGTCGTTCGCGTCAATGATCGAGGGCCCTATGCACGCGACCGGTTGATCGACGTTTCAGTCAAGACAGCCGAACTGCTGGGTTTTTATGGCCACGGCATTGCCCGCGTGAAGGTGGACTATGTCGGCCGTGCTCCGTTGACCGGCTCGGACGACCGGAAGCTGATCGCGACGTTGCGGGAAGGCGGCCCGGCCCAACTGCCCGTGCAGGTCGCGTCCGGTAAGCCGTTTGTGCCAACTTACTTTGACAACAGGCCGCTGCGTGCAACGGCCCGGATTCCGTCGCCGCCGGATCGGCCCTACAGCCTGGGCGATACGCCGCGCGAACTGCCGGCGGCAGAGGCGCCGACCACCGAACTCGCGGCGCGGCCGCGCGCGTCGAATTACGAAGTGCGCGAACCTGTTGAGGCGGCTGGGTCGCCGGTTTCGGCTTATGCCCCTCGGGCCTATGATATGCGGCCGGGTTACATGAGCGGCCGCGGCCTTTACTGAGCCGTATTTTACCGTCACAGGTTGCCGGATCGGACTGCGCCGGATTGAACGGGCGCGGCTAAACGAGCCTCGATGATGACGATGCGGAAGTTTGCATTCGGACGCTGGCTGATGGTGGCGGCGCTGGCCTGCGGCCTTTCCGTGGCCGCCATTGCGGCGCCACCGCACAAGATCGCGCCGACGACAGCGCACAAAAAAGATGGGCCAAAAAAAGAGGCGCCGAAGAAAGACGAACCGAATATCAGCGCCCCGCACGCGATCCTGATCGATGCCCAATACGGCGGTGTCTTGTTCGAGCGCGATGCCGATCGGCTGATCTTTCCGGCCAGCCTCGCGAAGTTGATGACCGCGGAATACGTTTTTCATGAGATCAAGGAGGGGCGCATCAAGCTCACCGACGAATACATGGTGAGCGAAAATGCCTGGCGTAAAGGCGGCGCGCCGTCGCACGGCTCCACGATGTTCGCGGCGCTTAACAGCAAGGTCTCGGTGGATGACCTGCTGCACGGCATGATCATCCAATCCGCCAACGACGCTTGCATCGTGCTGGCCGAAGGAATTGCCGGAAACGAGGCCGAGTTCGGCAATAAGCTGACTCAGCGCGCGCGAGAAATCGGGTTGGAGAAGTCAGTCTTCACCAATTCAAACGGCCTGCCTGATCCGAACGAGAAGGTGACGACCCGCGAGTTGGCAATACTTGCGCGGCACATCATCCGCACCTACCCGGATTTCTACCCACTCTTTGCGCAGGCCGACTTCACCTGGAACAAGATCCGGCAGCAAAATCGCAACCCACTTCTGGGCGCCTTGAACGGCGCCGACGGCCTCAAGACTGGTTACACAAAAGAGGCGGGTTATGGCCTGGTCGGGTCTGCGGTCCAGAACGATCTGCGGCTGATCGTGGCCGTCACGGGTGTCAACACAGCCAAGGAACGCGCCGACGAAGCAAAGAAAGCACTCGAATGGGGTTTCCGGAATTTTGAGCAGCGCGCGATCTTTGCCGAAGGCCAGACAATCGGGACCGCGAAGGTTTTTGGCGGCGCGAGCGGCCGCGTCGCGCTGAAGGCCGATGGAGAAGTCAAGGTAATGCTGCCCAAATCGGGGGCGGAGCGGCTGATCGCCCGTATCGTCTACAGCGGGCCCGTGCCGGCGCCGGTGACCGAAGGAACGCCGATCGGAAATCTCAAGGTCTGGCGCAACGACAACTTGATCCTGACCATGCCACTGAAAGCTGCTGAAAACGTCGGTAAAGGAAACATGCCGCAGCGCGCTTTCGATGCTGTGACTGAAATGATAATCGCGCTGTTCCGTGCCGGAGCCGAGCGGCTATGATGGCAGACGCCACCGCAAGTGGGCGGTGACCGGAAAAGGCTGATCGGCTTTGCGCGGACATTTCATTACCTTCGAAGGCGGCGAAGGCAGCGGAAAATCTACGCACGCAGCCACCCTGGCTCAAAAGCTCAAGTCCGTTGGCCAGAACGTGGTGCTCACGCGCGAGCCGGGCGGCTCAACCGGAGCCGAAATCATTCGTCACATCCTGCTGTCGGGCATTGCCAAACCGCTTGGCCCAGAAACCGAAGCGATCCTTTTCGCCGCCGCACGCGACGACCATGTGCGCAATACGATATTGCCGGCCCTGAAATCCGGCACCTGGGTCATCTGCGACCGTTTCATTGACTCGACGCGCGTCTATCAGGGCGCCCTCGGAAATGTCGATCAGCGATTGATCCGCAGCCTTGAGCGTGTGACCGTCGGGCCGGCGGTGCCCGAACTGACGTTTATTCTCGACGTTCCGGCGCAAATTGGGTTGGCGCGCGCGAAGAACAGACGTGGCCAAACCGAGGCTGACCGGTTCGAGGCAGAATCGATGGAATTTCATGAGAAGTTGCGCGGGGCGTACCGGGCGCTCGCCGCTGCGGAGCCGAAGCGCTGCGTCGTGATCGATGGCCGCGCCCCGCGCGACGTCGTAGCGGACAGGATCTGGTCGATTGTCCAGGAGCGGCTCCGCCCCGAAATGCTCGGAATTGCGGAGACGTCGACGCCGTGACCTCCGATGACGAAGACTCTGGCGCCAAATTGCCACGCGAGACGACAGCGCTGTTTGGCCATGCCGACGCAGAAAAAGCACTGCTCGACGCCTACAAGAGCGGACGAACTGCACATGCCTGGCTGATCGGTGGCCCGCCGGGCATCGGCAAGGCGACCCTGGCGTATCGGATGGCGCGCTTTGTGCTGGCTCATCCCGAACCGCAATCACCGGCGGTGCAGAAGGCCAAGTCACTTGCTGTAGAAGCTGACCATCCGGTCGCACGGCGCATCGCCGCACAAGCGCAGGGCGATCTGCTCGTCATCGAACGCGTGATCAACGAGCAAACCGGCAAACTCTATACCGTCATCCGTGTTGACGATGTCCGCCGGACTGTCACGTTTTTCGGCTCAACCGCAGGCGAGGGCGGCTGGCGTGTCGCCATTGTCGATGCTGTCGACGATCTGCAGCGCGAGGGCGCCAACGCACTCCTGAAGATTTTGGAAGAGCCGCCGCAACGGTCGCTCATTATGCTCGTCAGCCATGCTCCGGGCCGCGAATTACCGACCATCCGTTCGCGCTGCCGGCGGCTCCTGCTTCGGCCGCTCGATGTTGACGACGTTGCTATGGCGCTTGCCGAAGCAGCCGGAAAAGACCGCCGGGACGATGACGTCCGCGAGGCGGCAGCTGCGGCAGAGGGGAGCGCGGGCCGGGCGCTCGCCTTGCTTGAAGGTCAGGCCCTGGCCTTGCGCCAGCGCGTTCTCGATCTGCTGGCGCAATTGCCCGACGTCGATGCCCGCGCATTGCACGCCCTTGGTGACGCGATGGGTGGGACTGACCCGAAGGTGCTCGAAGCTTTCATGGATCTGATCAACGGCTGGCTGTCCGCGCGCCTTGGTGACGTCGGACAGGAAAAAGCGCGGATGGCGCGCGTCGCGGAGACCTGGGAGAAGGTCAATCGCGCGGCGCGTGATGTGGATACATACAATCTCGAGCGTAAGCCGCTGGTCTTTGCGGTGTTTGGCGCGCTTGCGGAAGCGGCGCGGCCGTAAAGGTTGGACGTGTAAAAGACTGAACGAAAGAGCGCGCGGCTTGAGGGCCGCGCGTTTTCATTTCCGCTGATTTTCAGGTCGGGTAGGACAACGTCTCGGGGCTGCGGTCCTTGAGATACTGATCGAGGCCCCAGCGCTCGACCTGCGCGAAGACTTCGTCGAATTCTCCGCGCGGCAAGGGCTTGTTCACGAAGCGCTCGCCACGGCCGAACTTGCTGAAATCCCAGGCATGGTAATTCTCGAACTCCGCTGGCACCGCGAGCTTCCAAAGCGGAAGATATTTCGGCAGATCCGCGTCCATCGCCTGCTCGGCGCGTTGGAGCGCACGCATATAGCCGTGCACGACATCCGCCGTGGCGTTCTCAGGAACCCACCACAAGGTCTTGAAGCGGTCCTCGATGATCTTGCGAAGGCCAAGCTGCTCGGCCATGGCGATCTGCGGCGGCAGCAGGCTCGCGGCTTCGACCTCGCCGTCGAGCAGCGCCCTGAGCCGCGCACCGAATCCGCCGGTGTTGACGGTCTTGATGTGCTCGAGCGGCAGATACCGTTCAAGGCGATAGGGCACGTTGAAATGGCTGCCGGCGCGCATGCCGACCGAAATCGGCACGTCCTTCAGATCCTCCGGCTTGCGGATTTTGGAATCGGGCCGGACGAAGATCGCCCAAGGTGAATCGCCATAGCCTTCGGTAACGACGCGGCCCATACCGGCGCTTGCATTGCAGATCGTGCCCCACAGGCAGGCCCCTTGCACGACGTCCTGTTTGTCCTCGGTATAGGGGCGGTCCTGCGGGCGCTGGAAATAATCAAGGCCCTTCCAGCTCGATTGCGTGCCACGAAACGTTTTCCAGTCAAATTCGACGTCGAGCCCTTCGGCGGCGAAGAAACCTTCCTGCATCGCGACGAAATCATTGAGACCCATGCCCTTGGGCGCGACTTTGACCCGCTTGAGGCTCACTGCCATCTCGAGCTTCTCCTCTTATGCTGCTTGTTGCGAATTAATTTACCACGAGCGATCGGGCGCAGGCAGTGGTATCAAATGAATATTGCCCATAATCGTCCGGCCCACTGGCTTGCCCAAATGAACCCGATCATTCGGTCAAATTTTAGGGAATTGCAGAATAATTCGCTCTTGAAGAGGCCTTACGACGGAACTCCATGAGTATTGCGAGCACGATCGCGATTTCGGGATTAAGCGTAGCGAGCCTGCGTCTGCAGGTTGCGGCCAGCAATATCGCGAACGCGTCGTCGGATGGCCCGCTGCCGGGCAGGCCCAATCCTGAGAATTTCCCTCCGGCCTATTTGGCCCTGCGGGTCAATCAGGTGGATAATGTGGGCGGCGGAACCAGCGCAACCGCAACCAACGTGTCACCGTCCACTGTCGCAACATACGATCCGAGCGCGCCCTACGCCGACGGTCGCGGCATGGTGGCAAGCCCGAACGTCGACCTCGCCAACGAGCTGGTGCAGGTGCTGCTCGCCCGATTCAGCTACGCCGCCAACGCGCAGGTCATCCGCGCCGACACGCAGATGAGCGCCGCGCTGTTCGACCTTACTGCCTGATCAAAATCTTGGGTTGCTATTAGTTGCTGCGTGTGGGCCGCATCGGCATGCGGTGGAAGTCGAGGATCTGCTGTGCGGTCGACTGCCGGAGACGGTTGAACGACGACATCGACTGATCGATCCCCGCCATCGAGCGCCGGTAGCGCTTGGCCGCAAGCGCCATGATCCCGCGTGTGGTGTCCCACGACAGTCCGATCGCCTTTGCCAAAACAAGCAACGATTGGGTGTTTGTCTCGCGCATGTTGCGCTCAATGATCGCCGTCGGCACGCCCGACATGACGGAGAGCGCCGCGACCATTTCCTCGAACCGGTCGGCGGCCGCAAACTCCTCGAGTTTCATCGGCGTGAGCAGTCCGCTGCGGTGCAGAGATTCGGCGAGCACCTGCGCTGCGGCATAACCGAGCGGCTGATCGTTGGCCGCGGTTCGGATGCTGTCAGACACATGGCCGACGACCTCGGTGATATCGGCTTTCAGATACCTGCGTTCGACCTCGAGCTTTGCGCGCACTTTTTCGGAGGCGGCCTCGAGCAGTTTTTCGAACAGCTCCGGCGGCAGATCGGGGCGGGTGCCGACACAGGCGGCAAGCTGGTCGTCGCCGTGTGAGCGCCGGACCAGCGTTGCAAAGCCCTTGCCGGAAAACCTGGCGCCACTGTTTTTGGCGGTGCTCAGCACCACCTGCTGATCGCCGCGCTCGACCAGGACGTCTGTGAGCGGTTCCGGCAACGACTTGCGGCGCGAAATTGCCAGCAGGTGCTCCTGATTTTTGGTCTTGGCGCATTGAATCAGAGTTTCGGTATCAAGCCGTTCCGCCTGCGTCAGCACCGGGGAGGCCACCTCGATGACGTCATCACAGGCGAGCAAACGCAGGATCTTTGGAGGGGCGGTTGGCACCGGGCCAAGGCGGATTGCCAGCAGCGCCCGAGAGGATTCCTCAATCGTGGCAACAAGCCGGACAAAAACGTCGTCGATCAGATCGACCTCGTCGTCGGAATATGCGTCCGACCCGACGAGAAAGAGATCGGTGAGGTGACGCAGCATGGCCGACCGGCGCTCGTCGGTGCTGTGCGCGATCGAGCTGTCCAGCTGGTGGATGAGTTCGAGGGGAGCGCCCATAGGTCCTGGGAAACCGTTCTGGTTGGCCACGGATCTGGAATCTGCGGTTGGTTAACGTCCATATAGATTGTACGCGCAGCCGGATTAGGATTCCGTAAAGGCCAGCTGCGGTGAGGAAAATGCCGACCCAAGTGCCACTTGGGCGGCTGGGAGGACGGCCATCCTATTGCTTGAGCAGCCCGCAATATCTTTGCGGGCCGCTGTCCCAGCAGCCAGACTTCATGCACGCCGACTGGCGCAGCCCGCAATTGGTCAGGCAGGTCGATAGCGACGAACGGTCGAGGCTCTTTTTGCAGGCGGCGATACAAACCTTCTCTTCGCCGCTACAGCGCATCGGCGCGGAAAAAGCCGGCGCGGTCGAGAGCAGGGTGCAAGCAGCCGAAATCGCAACCAGCGCCGCGATCCTGCGCAGGAAGCACGCATCGAGCGAATCGATCCGCGGTGTCATGCCGATGTCCTAGGGACGCCACCCGCCGACCGCAACTCCCGCGTTGCCGTTGCTTGCCCCAGCGGCTTGCGATTGATACGTACTCCTCAATCGTCATGGCCGGGCCTTTCCGGCCATCCATGTCTTTGAATTGAATGGGCAAATGCCGGCCAAGACGCCTTTCTATATCACCACAGCGATCTCGTACCCGAACGGGCCACCGCATATCGGTCACGCCTACGAGGCGATCGCGACCGACGCCATCGCGCGATTCATGCGGCTCGACGGCTACGACGTCTATTTTCTTACCGGCACCGACGAGCACGGTCAGAAGATGCAGCAGACAGCGACGCGCGAGGGCCTGACTGCGCGGCAACTGCGCGACCGCAACGTGCCGCGCTTCGAAGCCATGGTGAAGCTGCTCAATTGCTCGAACGACGATTTCATCCACACAACGGAAGAGCGTCACCATCGCGCGTCGCAGGCAATATGGCAGGCGATGGAGAAGAAAGGCGACATCTATCTCGACAAATACGCCGGCTGGTACTCAGTGCGCGACGAAGCCTACTACGCCGAAGGCGAGACGCATCTCAACGAGCAGAAGCAACGGATCGCGAGCAAGACGGGCACGCCGGTCGAATGGGTAGAGGAGGAGAGTTATTTCTTCCGTCTCTCGGCCTATGCGGAGAAGTTGCTCAAGCTCTACGAGCGGCCGAATTACGTGCTGCCGAAGGAACGGCTGAACGAGGTCGTGAGCTTCGTGCGCAGCGGTCTGCAGGACCTGTCAATTTCGCGCACGACCTTTGACTGGGGAGTCAAAGTGCCCGGCAACGACAAGCACATCATGTACGTGTGGGTCGACGCGCTCGCCAACTACATCACCGGTGTCGGCTATCCCGATATCGACAGTGAAAAATTTAAACGGTATTGGCCGGCCGCATTGCACGTCATTGGCAAAGATATTGTCCGCTTTCATGCGGTGTACTGGCCGGCCTTTTTGATGTCGGCCGGCGTCGCGGTGCCAGAACACATCTTCTCGCACGGTTTTCTGTTCAACCGTGGAGAGAAGATGTCGAAGTCGGTCGGCAACGTGATCGATCCCTTCACGATGGCCGACACCTACGGGGTCGACCAGTTCCGCTACTTCTTCCTGCGCGAGGTGCCGTTCGGGCAGGACGGCAATTACAGCCATGAGGCGATCGTCAACCGCATCAATGCGGATCTGGCGAATGACCTCGGCAACCTGGCACAGCGCTCGCTCTCGATGATCGGCAAGGCCTTCGGCGGCAAATTGCCGAAGCCGGGCGCGTTCAGCGATACCGACAACACCATTCTTGCGGCCGCCGACGCGATGATCGCCGCGGCCCGCGAGCACATGAAAACGCAGCAGCTGCACCAGGTGCTCAACTGCGTCTGGGCGGTCGTGGCCGATGCCAACCGCTATTTTGCGTCGGAAGCCCCGTGGGCTCTCGCCAAGACCAATCCCGGGCGGCAGGGCACTGTGCTCTATGTGACGGCCGAAATTCTGCGGCAGGTAGGTATCCTTGCGCAGCCTTTTGTGCCGACATCGGCCGCGAAATTGCTCGACCTGCTGGCTGTGCCCGCTACCGAACGGGAATTTTCCGCGCTCACGGCGGAGCGGCGCGTCAAGGCCGGGGCGACGCTGCCACCGCCGGCACCGGTTTTCCCGCGTTACATCGAGGCCGAGGAGAAGGCCTGACCATGCTGGTGGACAGCCATTGCCATCTTGATTTTCCGGACCTTGCGGCCGAGTTGGACGCGGTGGTCGCCCGCGCTCGCGCGGCCGGAATCGGCCGCATGGTAACGATCTCGACGCGGGTCAAACGCCACGCGCAGGTCCTGGCGATCGCCGAGAGATTTCCGGACGTCTTCTGCTCGGTCGGCACGCACCCCAATCACGCGCACGAAGAGCCAGACATCGATGCCAAGGCGCTCACGGCGATTGCCAAGCATCCCAAGGTCGTGGCGATCGGCGAGGCAGGGCTCGACTATTTCCGCAACACCAGCCCGCGCGAGGCGCAGGCCGCCGGGCTCCGCCAGCATATCGCCGCCGCGCGGGAAACCGGGCTGCCGCTGGTGATCCACTCGCGCGACTGCGATGCCGATATGGCGCAGATTTTGAAGGAAGAGAGCGGGAAGGGCGCCTTCCCCGCGATCCTGCATTGTTTTACTGGCGGGCGCGACCTCGCCTTTACGGCCATCGAATTGGGCCACTACGTCTCGTTTACGGGCATTCTGACGTTCAAGAATTCCGATCCGCTGCGTGCGATCGCCGCTGCACTGCCGGCCGATCGCATCATGGTGGAGACCGATGCGCCCTATCTGGCTCCGCTGCCGTATCGCGGAAAACGTAATGAACCTGCATACGTAGTCGAAACCGCTAAAGTTTTAGCTGACGCGCGGGGCGTGCCGGCCGACGAAATGGAACGGCAAACGACCGAGAATTTCTTCCGGCTCTTCAACAAGGTCCCGCGCACGCTGGCGAACGCCGCATGAGCTTAACCTTTACGATCCTCGGCTGCGGTTCCTCGATGGGCGTGCCGCGCGTGGCACTCGGCTGGGGTTCGTGCGACCCGAATAATCCGAAGAACCGCCGCCGGCGCTGCTCTTTGTTGGTCGAACGCGTACAGGGGCAAGGGAAAGTCACACGCGCTCTGATCGACTGCTCGCCCGATCTACGCGCGCAGCTGCTCGACGCGGAGGTCGACTGGATTGACGGCGTTCTGGTGACTCACGAACATGCCGATCATACGCACGGCATAGACGACCTGCGGCCCCTGTTTGTGAGCAAGCGCCGGCGCGTCGATGTGTACCTGGATGAACCGACATCGCGCGCGATGCACGCCCGCTTCGGCTATTGCTTTATGACGCCGCCGGGCAGCGAATATCCCCCGATTGCCACCGAAAAACGCCTAGTCGCGGGCAAGCCGGTCACGATCCAAGGGCAGGGCGGCGCGATAGAACTCCTGCCCGTCCTGCAGGATCACGGCGACATCCCCTCGCTCGGGTTCCGCTTTGGCAATGTCGCCTATTCCGCTGATATCAAAAGCCTGCCGCCCGAGAGCATTGCGGCATTGGCCGGCCTGGACGTCTGGATCGTCGACGCGCTGCGCCGAACGCCGCATCCGAGCCATTTCCATCTCGATGAGACGCTGGCGTGGATCGGCAGGATCAAACCGAAACGCGCGATCCTGACCAACCTGCATACGGACATGGATTACGCGACGCTCTGCGCCGAGCTGCCGCCGGGCGTCGAACCGGGCTACGACCGCATGTCGTTTGCCTGTTAAAGCGCGATAGGCGCCAGTGCGCGCTTGGTCCTGGAAAGATAGAGTCTTATCGATCGGGTACGGCCCTTGGATACCGCCAGGGACCCAACGATAGATTATTTAGGCTTGATATTATGGGTCCATATAAAATATTCCATAATATGTCTTATGCGAATCCCGGATATGCGGTCGCAGCCGCGCGAGGGCTTTGGTACCGTCCGGCGATCGATCCGCGCCAGGCGCCAGCCAGACGTCCGCCCCTGTGAAGCCGTCCCGTGACATTACGCGCCTGCTTGAGATCATGGCGGCGCTCCGTACGCCGGGCACGGGTTGCCCGTGGGACCTGGAGCAGAATTTCAGGACGATCGCTCCCTATACGCTTGAGGAAGCCTATGAGGTTGCGGACGCCATAGCGCGCGATGATGTGGCAAGCCTGAAGGATGAGCTGGGCGATCTACTTCTGCAGGTCGTTTTCCACGCACGGATGGCACAGGAGCAAGGCGCCTTCGCATTCGACGACGTCGTAGAGGCGCTGACCGCCAAATTGATCCGGCGGCATCCGCACGTCTTTGCGGACGCCGATGGCAGAACCGCGGACGCCGTTAAGGGTTTGTGGGAGCGCATCAAGGCGGAGGAAAAGGCCGAGCGCGGCGAGAAGGGCGCAGATGGCGCCTCAGATGGCGCATTGGCCGGTGTTCCAGTCGGCCTGCCCGCGTTAACCCGCGCCTTAAAGCTGCAGGACAAGGCCGGCCGCGTGGGCTTCGACTGGAACGACCCGCGCGCAGTGCTCGCGAAGATCCGCGAGGAAGCGGACGAGATCGAGGCCGAGCTTGATGGGGCCAATGGCAACCGGCTGGGTGCCGAAGTCGGCGACCTTTTGTTTGCGGTAGTCAACCTCGCCCGTCATCTGGGCGCCGATCCTGAAGGCGTCTTGCGCGAAGCCAACCTGAAATTCGAGCGCCGTTTTGCCTCGATCGAGCGCGCGCTGGCTGCGCGCGGAAAGACGCCGAAGGAAGCAACCCTGTCGGAGATGGACGCGCTCTGGGACGAGGCTAAAGCCGCCGAAAAGTAAATTTCACGAATTGAACTTCGCCCGCACCCGCGCCGCGTTGTCGGCATCCGCCCGCACCGTCACAGTCAGTCGACCGTCGTCATGCACGTCTCTCGCAAGCACTTCGGAGTGACGGTAAAGCCAGCTCAGGCCAGCGCCGTCCGTAGCATCGACCGACACCTCAATCGTCTGCCGGCTTTCGCCCAGCCGGGCTTCAATGGCGGCCAGAAGGCCGCTCATGCCCTCACCGGTTAACGCCGACACTGTGGCCGGCCGACGATCCGAGGGTTGGCGCTCGGCCAGATTGAGTACCCTCGCCCGCGCTTCCCCATCGAGACAATCGATCTTGTTCCACACCTCGATCAGGCGTTTATCGGTCGCGGCAATCCCGAGTTCGTCGAGTATTTTTTCGACGTCGTGCAACTGCGCTTCTGAGTCCTCATGTGACACGTCGCGCACATGCAGGATGACGTCGGCTTCGATGACCTCCTCCAGCGTCGCACGAAACGCCGCCACCAGCATGGTCGGAAGATCCGAGATGAATCCGACCGTATCAGACAGGATCGCCTTGACGCCGCGCGGCAGCTCCACGGCGCGTAGCGTTGGATCAAGTGTTGCGAACAGCATGTCCGCCGACAAGACGGTTGCAGCGGTTAGCCGATTGAAAAGCGTCGATTTCCCTGCGTTTGTGTATCCGACCAGCGCGACAATCGGATAGGGCACGCGCTTGCGGCTGTCGCGATGGAGCTTGCGGGTGCGCTTAACCTTATCGAGCTCAACTTCGATGCGAGCGATCCGTTCTTCGATCACGCGGCGGTCGGCTTCGATCTGGGTTTCGCCCGGCCCGCCGAGAAATCCGAAGCCGCCGCGCTGGCGCTCAAGGTGAGTCCACGACCGTACCAGCCTGCTCTTCTGATAGGTCAGATGCGCCAGTTCGACTTGCAACGCCCCTTCCCGCGTGCGCGCCCGCCGGCCGAAGATTTCGAGGATCAGTCCCGTTCGGTCGATAACTTTTGCGCTCCACGCTTTTTCAAGATTGCGTTGCTGAACCGGGGAGATCGGGCAATCCATGACGACGATCGAGGCAGACAGGCTTTTTACCATCCCGGCAATTTCATCGACCTTGCCTTTGCCGATGTAAGTTGCCGGACGGATGTCGTTGAGCGTGACAAGCCCCTCCTGCACGACTGTGAGATCAATGGCGCGCGCAAGACCGACGGCCTCCTCGAGGCGTGCCTCGGGCGTACGCGTGCTCGCTTGCGCGACCTTTCGGCGCGGCGATGCCTTGACCCAGGGTTCAATGACGATCGCACGGCCGGTCTCGCCGCCCGATGCTACCGGGCTTAAGAGGTCGCTCGCCTGATCACGTCGACGTACTTCCAACTAGACTTTATCTCCGGCCGGCGGCTCGTCGGCCCCTTCGAAGAGCTGGATCGGGTGTCCCGGCATGATGGTCGAAATCGCGTGCTTGTAGACAAGCTGCGAATGCCCGTCCCGCCGCAGTAGAACGCAGAAATTATCGAACCAGGTCACCACGCCCTGCAATTTAACACCGTTCACCAGAAATATGGTGAGGGGTATTTTGCTTTTTCGAACGTGATTGAGAAAAGTGTCTTGCAGATTTTGCGCACGCTCGGCTGCCATGGCCGTTTTTCCATTTTTTGCTCGCGTCTGACGCGCGAGACCTTTCGTTGCCCAAGTCCTTCCGCATGCGACCTGAAGCGCATGCGCCACTCTGCCCCACGCGTAGCGGTGCGAGGCCCGGGAGATACTATTAGATGGCAGGCTGTGTTCCTGCGCAAGCACAAGTTCATGCGAGCGCTCGTAACCCTTTGAAACTATGAGAATGTCCTGGCCTTTCGACGTCGTGCCAACGGCCTAGACGGCGATTTCGGCGTAGCGGTGATAATCGCGACGGAGCGCCGTGGTGATCAATCCGGGGGCACCGTTTCCGACCGAATGGCCATCGATTCTCACCACGGGCAGCACGACCTGACTCGCCGACGTGATGAATGCTTCCCGCGCCTGAAAGGCCTCCTCGACCGTAAAGATGCGTTCCTCGAAAGGAAGCCCCTGCGCCTTGATCATATCGATCACGACCGATCGCGTAATGCCGGGAAGGATGTCTTCTCCAAGCGGGTGCGTGATGAGCTTGCCGTCACGGCTGACGATCCACGCGCTCGATGAAGAACCTTCCGTGATGCGTCCTTTCGCATCGACAAGCCAGGCTTCGCGCGCGCCCTGCTCGCGCGCGGTCTGCTTGGCCAACACGTTCGGCAGCAGAGCGACCGATTTGATGTCGACGCGTTTCCAGCGAATGTCCGGAACTGTAACGACGGAGACGCCTTCGGCGGCCACCTGCTCGAGACGGTCCAAATCATTGCTGCGTGCGGTTACGACCAGCGACGGACGTGTGTTCTCGGCCGGAAACGGAAAATCGCGTTTTGCAACGCCGCGGGTGACCTGCAGGTAGATGATCCCATCGCGGACCCGGTTCCGCCGGATCGTCTCACGCAACACCACGGCCAGCGCACGGGGCGACATCGGCCGTGCGATGCGTAGTTCCTTGAGCGAGCGATCGAGCCGCGCCATGTGGCGGCTCTCGTCGATCATGCGGCCACCCCTCACCTCGCAGACTTCGTAGACGCCGTCCGCGAATTGATATCCGCGATCCTCGACGGCGACCTTTGCCTGGCCGTGCGGCACATAGCGGCCGTTGACGTATGCAATGCGTGACATGGCCGGCTAATCGATTCCAAGGGCCTTGAGCTTGCGGTGGAGCGCGGAGCGCTCCATGCCGACGAATTCGGCTGTACGCGAGATATTGCCGCCGAAGCGGCTGATCTGCGCAACCAGATATTCGCGTTCGAACACTTCCCGGGCGTCGCGCAGCGGAAGCCCCATCAAATGCTCGCCGCCGTTTCCGTTCGGCATGTTCGGGACCATCGAGCCGACATCCGGCGGCAACATGCTCGCGTCCATCACGGCGTCCGCGTCTCCGCCTGCCAGGATCATCAGCCGCTCGATGTTGTTGCGCAACTGGCGGACATTGCCCGGCCAGTTATGCGATTGCAGAACGGCCATCGCGTCATCGCCAATCCGGCGCTTGGGCAATCCGGTCGCATGTGAAATCTGATCCATGAAATATTCGACGAGATCGGGAATATCTTCGCGCCGCTCAGCCAAAGGCGGGACGCGGATCGGCACCACTGCCAGGCGGTGATAAAGGTCTTCGCGGAATTTTCCTTCGGCGATCAGGGCCTCAAGGTTTCGCGCTGTCGACGAGACGATCCTGACGTCGACGGCAATCTTGGTGCTGCCGCCAACGCGCTGAAACGTCTGGTCGACGAGCACACGCAAGATCTTGTTTTGGGTTTCGCGCGGCAGTTCGGCGATATCGTCGACGAAAAGCGTGCCGCCGTGGGCCTCTTCCAGGGCGCCGGCTTTCCGCCCTTCCGTCCCGTTTGACTGATCGACACCGAACAATTCGATTTCCATGCGCTCCGGCGTAATCGCGGCGGCATTGATCACCACGAATGGACCGCTTGCGCGTCCTGACTGCTGATGAAGGGTCCGCGCCGCGAGTTCCTTGCCTGCACCGGATGGGCCGACAACAAGTACGCGACTATTCGTCGGTGCGACGCGCTCGATTGCCTGCCGCAACTGACCAATAGCGGGCGAGCGGCCGACAAGCGTGGACGGTACCGGCGCCAGTTGCTTGAGTTGCTTGACCTCGCGCTTGAGCCGTGAGTTTTCCAACGCCCGGTCGGCGACCAGGACCAGCCGGTCCGCCTTGAAGGGCTTTTCAATAAAGTCGTACGCGCCCGATTTGATCGCGGCGACCGCGGTTTCGATGTTGCCGTGGCCGGAAATCATGACGACTGGAAGGTCGGCATGCTCCTGCTTGACGGCATCGAGCAATTGCAGCCCGTCCAGCTTGCTGCCCTGCAGCCAGATATCGAGGAAAAGCAGGTTTGGCCGCCGTGCAACGATGGCGGCCAGCGCGTCATCGCTGTTACGCGCGGTGCGCGTGACATAGCCTTCGTCCTGCAGGATACCCGCCACCAGATCGCGGATATCGGCCTCGTCGTCGACAACTAGAATTTCAGAGGCCATGTTACTTCCCACTTACGGACGCTGGTTGTTCTGGCTGAGGCTGCTCGGCCTTGCCGGCGGCCGCAAATCGTATGCGCACCCATGCGCCGCGCTGGCCGGGTATCTTTTCGCTGGCGTCACGTAATTCGATACTGCCGCCATGCTCCTCAATGATGCGCCCGACAATGGCAAGCCCAAGCCCGGTGCCCTTTTCCCGCGTCGTCACGTAAGGCTCTAGCAGCCGACTGCGGTTCGATTTGGGAAGACCGATACCGTTATCGATCACGTCGATCACCACATCGTCGCCTTCCCGCGCCGCGAAAACCCGGATCGTCCCTTTGCCGAGTTCCTCGTGCGGAACGGCAGCGATCGCCTCGGTCGCATTCTTGATGATGTTGGTCAGCGCCTGCGAGATCAGCCGCCGGTCAAACCGGGCCAGCATAGGGTCCTCGCCGATTTTGGCGTCGATTTCGATTTCGGAATTTCCTACCCGCATCAAGAATACAGTCTGCCGGACCGCATCGGCGACGTCTTCGGCGGCCATAACGGGTTTCGGCATCCGCGCAAAATGCGAGAACTCGTCGACCATGCGCCGGATATCCTCGACCTGACGAACAATCGTGTCCGTGCATTGTTCGAAGACACCACGATCTTCCTCGATCATTTTGCCGTACTTCCGGCGCAGCCGTTCGGCCGAAAGCTGAATCGGGGTCAGCGGATTCTTGATCTCGTGCGCGATGCGACGGGCGACATCAGCCCAGGCGGAAGTTCGCTGCGCGGCGACCAGTTCCGTTATATCGTCCAGCGTCACCACATAGCCGCGATCGGAGTCTCCGGCCTGTTCGCTCGTCACGCGGACGGAAAGATTTCGCTCACGGCCGTTGCGACTGATCGTGATCTGATCCTGCGTGCGCGATCCGGACCGGGCTGCGGCCATAAAATCGGCGAGTTCGGGGAGCGCCTCGGCGAGTGGCCTGCCGAGGGCCTCGCTTTCGGTGCAGCCTATCAATTTTTCCGCCGACCGGTTGAGGATACTGACCGCGCCCTGCCCGTCGACGCCAATGACGCCGGCGCTTGCGCCTGCCAGAACGGCTTCAGTGAATCGTCGGCGGCTGTCGATGAGATCGTGCGCCTGCATAATATCATCGCGCTGCGTCCGCAGCTCTTGTGTCATCCGGTTAAACGTTTCGCCGAGCTGCGCCAGGTCCCCTTCCGCCTGGCGCACGGGAACGCGCACATAAAGGTTTCCGGTCGAAACGGCATTCGCGGCCCCGATAAGTCTTCGGATCGGGGCAACCAGCCGGTTGGCAAAATTAAGTCCGATCCAGACTGCCGAGAGAAGCACCGTCAGCGCGATCACGGTGTACATCAGCGCGAATGCCACTTGCACGCCGGCGCGGCGCGTTTCGAGTGCTGCATATTCTGTCGCGCTCGCACGGGTTGCCTGAAGTTGCGGGACGACACGTGGATCGAGCAGTCGCGTCAGATACAGATAATAGTCCTCGTACTGGTCCAATTTGACGACGGCCGCGACGTAGTTTGCGTCCGGCAGCAGAACGACTTGCGGTTCTTTACTGCCGATAAGCGGCAGGGCATCGCGTGGCGGCAGCGCGAAGGTCTGATTGATGTTGAGATCGGCACGCGCAATGACTTTCAGCTCCTTGTCGAGCACGATGGCTGCGGCAAGGCCCCGGGCCTGTGCCTGAAAAGTCAGAAACTGCCGAAGTTTGTCGGGATCCTGGTCGAAGACACTCTTGTTGCGTGCGATGTCGTAGCCCATCACCATGATGTCCGAGCGCACGATCTGGGCGTGGTCGCGCAGGTAGGCTTCGGCGACGATCAGCGAGTTCTCGATTGCCGAACGCGTGCGTGTGGAAAACAGCCGATCAAGGCCGCGGTCGAGCGTCACGCTGGCGACGATCGCCACGAGGATCGCCGGTGCGGCTGCGATCAACGAAAAGATTCCGACGATCCGGACGTGCAATCGTGCTGCCGCGCGTCCGGTCCGGCGTGCCTGCACGACCTGCCAGACGTCGCGGACGATGACCGCCAGCAGCAGCAGCACCGTGGCCGCGTTTGCGGCAAGCAACGAGACCACCACGTCGTGTGTCGGCGACAGCGGTGTAAAATCGGCTAGGACAATAAACGTCACGAACGCCGACAGCAGCGCCAACCCGACGGCCAACGGACCAAGGATGCGAATGTCGCCGCGCTTTGCGGGTGCGCCGGCGAGCGCGGTATCGGCGGTTGCAGCCTGTTCGACGCTCATACGTCCCTGTCGCGGAAGTGGCTGCGGAGGCAGCACGATGACGTCCGTCCCGAAAAGGGGGCTTAGATTGGCCCCTTTTATGAGCTGATGCTTTTATACAACAATGTTGCCAAATTGCGACAAAAGCTAGACCGCGGTCATCACGCTTTTGCGCGCGGGGCCGGAAACGACGGCTAGTTTAGAAGGCGTGCCAGCGCCGCGCGATTTGTGAGGTTGATCGTCCTTGCTGATGCGCGCTCGATCAGGCAGGCCCGCTCCAGCTCCGTGATGGTCCGGCTGACTGTCTCAATCGACAGACCGAGATGGTCGGCAACATCCTGGTGAGACATCGGGAGATCAACGTCTGCTGTTTCGCCCGTTCTGGCGGACAAATCGAGCAGAAAACCTGCAACCCGGCATTTTGCACTCTGGTTGATCCGTAGCGAGTGAGCCTGAATGCACCGCAGCTCGCTTGTTACCGACGTCAAAAGGAAATTTGCAACCTTGTTTTCTCGGGCAGCCGTCGAAAGCAAGACATTGCGTTTGAAAAACAAGAGCAACGTGTCAGTGGCGGCCTCGGTCGACAGCGAGTGTGTCAGTTCGTCGGTCCACCCAAAGAGCTCCCCAGGCGTATGAAAAGCCACAATGGCGCGCGTGCCGTTCTGGAAAGTCTTGCAGCGCCGAACGACCCCATCGACGACCATGAAGACATAGTCGGCAGGATCGCCCTCGCAGATAATGGTGCTATTGCGCCGATAGCGGATCGGACCACGCCGCACCGAAAGAACGGCGCGTTTCGCTAGTTTCTGACTGTCCTCGAGGATAAACGCACTCGGAAAGCTTGCTCTTGATCCGGGCAGCACCTTGTAAGAGACATGCTGCCGCCTGGTCGACTTAGACGCCTTTACAACTTCAATTTCACCCATCGAATCCCCCGAGATCGAAGCCAACCGCGTTCTTTTTGCGAGGCGTGAAAAGTTTAGGCGCGTCTGGATATGTCAGGTAGTGGACCTTGGCCCAACCTAACGGTGTACTTTGACACAGCGATTTCGGGCGCAAGCAGCCGGAACCGGTCGACAAATATTGATGCAAATCAATGAATTAAAAATGTCGTACACGACCAATAGACGCGAAAAACGTGGCAAGAGGAATGCCTGCAGCACAAAAGCGGGTGATCCGACCCACGGCCGCGTTTCATGAGGCTTTTTGCTTTGGTTCCTTGCCAACCTCGCGCAGGTGCTTTTTACCCGCGCCGCTTTCAACGCCGAAAAGTCGCGCGATCTCTTTCAGGCGTTCGTTGTCTTCAGCGCTGAGCTCGCCACGCGCGCGCAGGACCTGATGGATCAGCTCGAGCGCTTTTTCCCTGCTTTCAATATCTGGTGGAAGCATTGACGGAATAGCTTCAAGCGCAGCCTTCTGGTCGATCAGCAGGATATTGAATTGCTCGCGCACCAGTTCCTTGAATTCGGCAACACGCATATCGCCGTGCGCTTCGCGGATGCGGCGCGCCAGCTCAAAACCTCGCTCGTCGACTGAGGCGCGATTCACCCCGACATAGATCAGGCTGCGAACGACCGCCGCCCGTACACCGCCGGCCGCAACGAGCGCCTTAAGCTCGGCAATGCGCTTTTGCAGAAGTTCGCGATGCAACGGATTTTTGGCGGCCTTTCTCAAACGCTGCGTCCCGGACGGATCGACGCCGACCGCCGCCTGAAGGGTCGGCGAGCCGTAGATCGCCAGGAACATGCGCTCGGCCCATGTCTCGCTTGCCTCGCGCCAGGAATCGAGCGCGGCCTCGATCCGCTTTGACGTATTTTCCTGCGCCGCAAGAAAGGGATTGTCGTTGTCGACATTCTTTCGATTGGCACGAACTTGCTCCGCAAGCCGGGCAACCGGCGCCATGAACGGACTTTGGTCTGAGAACAATTCGTATTGCAGGCGCAAAGGATGAAATTGCCGGATCCAGTCGGCAACAGGCGCCGGCACCATCGCGCGAACAATCGGCTGCATGAAGGTGCGATAGAGCGACAGATTTATCTCCGAGACCCGCGCAGCAGTCGCAAAGCGCCGATCATCGGCAATATCGTTGCCGCCAAGGGCGCGGATGTCATCCAGCGTTCTGGCCTCACAACGCATGACCCAGCTTCCGCTGGCCAGATCCGGATTGGCTGTATCCTCGCCTCTGGCTTCGAACACGGCCTCGTAGAGGCCGGGAGGCAGCGTGTCGATCAAATCAATATTGCTGGAGAACTCGCCGTGCTCTTTCTTTGCAACGCCGCCCGAAACGAAGATGCCAAGATGGCCAACCGATTCATGGATCGTGTAGACGATCGTCTGGCCATAAGAACGGATATCGTCGACGCTGTCATATAGATCGAGGATCCAGCCGAGCGCCTGCTGCGGCGGCGTGATGTTATCGCCTTTCGAGCAGAACACCACGATTGGCGAACGGATATTCCGGAGGTCGATTGTTTCTCCGTCCGGTGTTTGAATTCGTCCGGCCGCGAGATTGTTGCCGACAAACAATTCGTCGACGATGAACTGGATTTCTTCCGCATTCAAATTGACGTGGCCGCCCCACCACTTCTCGAATCCCAGATAGCGAGGAGCTTCCGTGTCGATTTTTGAATAGAGATTGTATTGCTTGGACCACAGCGTATTGGCGGGGTTTTGGCTCTCGAAGTTCTGCACAAGCCAGGCGCCATCGAACTTGCCGTTGCCGAGGTCGCTCGCGAGCGCAGTCATCCAACTACCACCGAACAACCCGCCTGAATAACGCATCGGGTTCTTGCCGTGCACGCCGGCCCAATATGAGAGGGGCGAGCCGGCAACGATGATGGGACCGAACAACTCCGGACGCAGTGCCGCCAGTATCATGACCGCCCAGCCGGCCTGGCAGTTACCGATCACGCAGGGCTTGCCGCTCGCATCCGGGTGCGCGGCTATCACCCTTTCAATGAAGATCGCTTCGGCGCGGGCGATGTCGCCGATTGTCTGCCCAGGGACGGGTTCGGGGAGAAATCCAACGAAATAACAAGGATGACCGGCCTTGAATGCAACGCCGATCTCGCTGTCGGCCTTGAAGCCGCCAATGCCCGGACCGTGACCGGCGCGCGGATCGACGACGATAAAAGGCCGCAGCTTCGGGTTGATGTCGGTGCCGTCGGGTGGGACGACCCGTACAAGAGCATAATTTACGGGCCGGGCCAGCTTGCGACCGTCCACAACCAGCTCGACCTTGTAGTCGAGTACGTGCGGCGCGTTTTCGGCAATGTGCTCTCGATACTGATTTCCGCGTTGACGCAGCACATCCCAAAACAGCACGCTGCGCTGGGCGGCATCGATCCCGTACTCCATTGCCGAGGCAAATATCGCAAAAGGCGTCGCCGCCTCAGGTGAGGAAGAACTTTTCTGGTCTGACATTTCGCGGCGCCCTTTTTGCCCTTACATGGGAGATATCGCTCAGTAGCACCGAAAGCGGATGGGTCTTTGATACAGGTCAATGAGTTTCGACAAGTGATCAGCATAGTGCATTCAGGAACCCGTTTTTTGGGAGGTAACAGGCTATGGCTACTAAAGAGACAACGAATACTTCGAAAGCAGGCGCTCCTCCGCAATTCGTCGATTGGGGACAGCACCAGACAGAAGCCGCGCTCAATTTTCAAAAAACGATTTTGGAGTCATGCGAGCAGGCCAGTCGCGTCTGGATCGATCGTGTGCAGTCCGAAATTTCGCTTTGGTCAGACTTGGCGACCAAGTTGAGCAGCACTAAGAGCGTTCCAGAAGCACTCGATGCGTATACCAAGTGTGTTTCGCAGCGGATGCAGATGGCCGCCGACGACGGACGGAGGCTCGCTGAAGAAGCTCAACAACTTACGCAGAAGTTCGCGCAGTCACTGGGCAATGGCCGGCCGGGTATGACCACGTGAGCGTCGCGTAACAGCTATCAATTGCGTCGGATCGGGTTGGACGACGAAACCTCGCGTCGCCGGCCGTGCCATATTATCAGCACAGGCCGTGTATTCAGCAGGACGTGCTCCCACCAAGGACAACTGCATGACGTCAAGAACGTTGGAATGGAGAACTGACCAGACATTGTCTGTCGGAAAAGGAGCAACCGTTCAGCAATTTTTCGCGCTGCTCGGCGATGACCGGCTGGAAATCGACGTCGCGCCTTGGGGTGAAGGCCACCTCAAGATCAATGGCCGGGAAATTGCGCATATTGATGATGCCAAGGACCGACGTCAGGCCTTCCGGGCGATCAAGAAAATCGCAGATCACTATGTGGACACGCACATGACCAAAGAAACCAAGAACGCCTCACCGGTTTTGCCAACGGCAAAAGCCAAGTTGCTTGAGGGCAAAAAGGGGCTGGTTGTCGGCATTGCAAACGAAAATTCGATTGCCTGGGGCTGTGCCAAGGCGTTCCGTGCCCTCGGGGCTGAAGTCGCCATCACCTATGTGAACGACAAAGCCAAGAAGTACGTCGAGCCTCTCGCCCGCGCCCTCGAGGCGCCGATCTTCATGCCGCTTGACGTCAATAATCCGGGGCAGATGGAAGCTGTCTTCGAGCGGATCACCAAGGAATGGGGCAAGCTCGATTTTGTCGTCCACTCGATCGCATTTTCACCGAAGGAGGCGCTGCAGGGACGCGTCGTGGATGTGTCGCGCGAAGGATTTGCCACAACAATGGATGTGTCCTGCTGGACCTTTATTCGCATGGCGCATTTGGCGGAGCCGCTAATGCGCAAGGGCGGCACGCTCTTCACCATGTCGTATTACGGCAGCCAAATGGTGGTTAAGAACTACAACATCATGGGCGTTGCAAAAGCCGCGCTCGAATGCGCGGTCCGCTATATCGCTGCGGAGCTTGGTCCAAAGGGAATCCGGGTGCACGCAATCTCGCCCGGACCGCTGGCAACGCGAGCCGCGTCAGGCATCCCCGAATTCGACGCACTACTCGACAAGGCAAAGGCAAAAGCGCCGGCACGCAGCCTGGTGAGCATTGATGACGTGGGCGCCGCCACGGCTTTCCTTGCGCACGACGCGGCCCGCCTCATCACGGGCGAAACTTTGTACATCGACGGCGGCTACCACATCATCGACTAGGAGCAGCGACCGCCTCGCCGCGGCGCTACTTGGGACTCCAATTCAACGAGATGCCGATGTCGCCCGGCTTTCCGCCGGACCAATCGGCAATCTGGAATTTTATTTTGTATCCCTTTGGCCGCAGATACTGCTTCCAGAATTCAAACAGCTCCTTGGGCAACCCGGTGAGCGTATCCTCCCAGCCGGGCTCCTGCTGATTGATCGCGCGGCCCCGGTCGGTGAAAAGGCTGTTCGGAAACCGCCCGACCTCGATTTCAGTCAGACCATTGCTGACCGCCCTGTTTATGATCGCGGCGGCGCGCTTCAACCGCTCCTCATCGGAGACGCCCGAAGGGCTCTTCAACTTGTCGAGCAGCGCCGTCTTCTCCGCTTCGACGGCCGCCTGCTTGCGCATGTATTCGGAGGCCTTTGCGGCCTCGGCTTCGGCCATTTTCTTGGTACAATCCTCGGCTGAGGGCAGGAGTTCGTCAACTTTCACATTCATGGCAGCGCTCCAGGGACATTGCGTCTCTTGTATAAAATAGCCCAACGGCGTGTTTTGACCTAGGTCAACGAGCTCCCACCGATCATCGGCCTCTATAGGCTGTCATTTACAGGCAGGACCCGACCGATGACCAAAGGTAAGAAGAACCACTCCAAAACCGGGCACGACGGTGAGCGGATGAAACGCAAGGCTTACGAAGCTGAACTCCGCAAGCTTCAGGTCAAGCTATGTCATCTGCAGGAGTGGGTTAAGAAGAAGGGCCTGCGAGTCATAATTGCCTTCGAAGGCCGTGACGCAGCCGGCAAAGGCGGCACCATTCGCGCGATTACCGAAAGAGTCAGCCCACGCGTATTCCGGATCGTCGCCCTGCCCGCGCCTTCCGAGCGGCAAAAGAGCCAGCTGTTTCTCCAACGCTACATCGAGCACTTCCCGGCGGCCGGCGAAGTCGTGATCTTCGACCGCAGCTGGTACAACCGTGCCGGTGTTGAACATGTGATGGGATTTGTCAGCAAGGAGGGATATGAGCGCTTTCTGAAACTGGCGCCGAAGATCGAAAAATATATCGTCGATGCCGGGATCATCCTCATAAAATTCTGGCTAGAGGTCGGCAAAGAGGAGCAGGAGCGGCGCTTCCATGCCCGCATCAATGACCCGATGCGCCAGTGGAAACTGAGCCCGATGGACACCGAGTCATACAAGCACTGGTACAGCTACTCCAAGGCGCGCGACATGATGCTCGACGCAACGGACAGCCAGGATGCGCCCTGGTACGTTGTCCGCTCAGACGACAAGCGGCGCGCGCGACTGAATTGCATTTCACATATTTTGTCGGCCATTCCGCACAAGAAAGTCCGCGCCGAAAAGGTCAAGCTGCCCAAACGAATTGAAAAGAACAGCTACGACGACAAGCGCCCAATGGAAGGGCGGCGCTTCGTGCGGGAGATCTACTGAGCGCTCAGCTACAAATGACAGCCGCCGCGGCCCACCTCGTGGGGGTCGCAGCCGCACAACCCGCTGTCGATCCGGTCAGATCTTATAGCCGTACTTTTTCATGCAGCCGGCGCCACGCGTATGGCGCTCGTTGGCCTGAGTGGACGTTCCAAAAACTCCCATTTTGTCCATCTCTTTCTTGCAAGCCTCCCAGGCCTGTTCGTAAGTGAGCTTTTTCGTCTTGGCGGCGAAGGCGGTTTCGGCCAGGCCAGAACTCACAACAAACGCCGCAGCCACAACCAGTGAAATGTAACCGAGTTTCATGGTTCACTCCTCTATAGCAATCCGTTTGGGTATCATTGGTTCTGGGATCAGTCCTGCATTGACTTAGGTCAATAGAACCGATTTTGGACACTGTGATCGGCGTGCGCTGCAATGTTTAACGCGGCTACCTATTCGGCGACAGACCGCCTGCGTGACGGGCGCACGCTTGAAGTCCGCGCCCTCAAACCGAGCGATGAAACTGAAATGATGGCGGCGGTTGGGAGGATCGGCGCGCAGTCCCTGTACCGCAGGTTTATGGGCGCCAAACGCGGGTTTTCAGACAAAGAGCGTGCGTTCTTCCTGAATGTCGATTTCGTCAATCATGTTGCGCTGGTTGCAGTGGTGAAAGAGGGAGACCGCGCCACGATCGTGGCCGGCGGCCGCTATATCGTCGAAAAACCCGGGATGGCCGAAGTCGCCTTCGCCGTTGTCGATGACTACCAGGGACAGGGTATCGGTGCGGTCTTATTGCGCCACCTCACCGCGCTTGCCCGCGAAGCCGGGCTAAAGGAATTCACTGCTGAGGTTCTCCCCGACAACACCCCCATGCTGAAGGTTTTTGAGAGGTCCGGGTTGAAATTCAGCTCGAAACGTTCCGCTGACGGCATTCACGCCGTGCTGCAATTGTGAAGCGGAACTATTCTGCGGCTCTCTCCGCCCGCCCCGACATCAAGGCCAACGTGTGCCGCGCAATCATCAACTCTTCGTTGGTAGGTATGACGTAGACCGTGACGCGGCTGTCCTTGCGCGATATCATCTGCGCCGAAGCCTTGTTGGCGCCCGGATCAAGCGCGACACCCAGCCACGACAGGCGCTCGGCAATGCGTGCGCGCATCGTCGGAGAATTTTCGCCGATACCGGCTGTGAAAACGAAAGAATCGACCCCGCCCAGCGCAGCAGCGAGCATCCCGGCAAATAGACCGGCGCGATAGACGAAGTACTCGAGAGCAAAGGCCGCCTTCGGATCGGCGCTCTCCTCGAGTTCGCGCACGTCATTGCTGACCCCCGACAGGCCCTTCAGACCGGATTCCTTGTAGAAAAGATCCTGAACGGCGGCCGCGCTCATTCCCTTCTCCGCGATAAGATAGAGCACGACGCCCGGATCGAGCTGCCCGGGCCGCGTTCCCATCGGCAAGCCGTCAAGCGCAGTGAATCCGAACGTGCTTTCGACGCTCCGGCCGTCGGCCAGCGCGCACATCGATGCACCGCTGCCGAGATGGGCGACGATCACGCGGCCCTTTGCGGCCTCGGGCGCGATCTGACGCATGCGATCGGCGATGTACTCATAGGAAAGACCGTGGAATCCATAGCGTCGCACACCCTCCTCGTAGAATTTTTCGGGTATCGCGAAATGATCCGCCAAGGCGCCGTGGTCGCGGTGGAACGCGGTGTCGAAGCATGCAACTTGGGGAAGCTCGGGCCGGCGAGCAAAGAGCGTACGGATCGGCGCGAGATTGTTGGGCTGATGCAGCGGTGCGAGCGATACGTAGCGCTCGAGTTGAGCAACAACATCTGCTGTCAGGCGCACCGGGCGGCTGTATGCAGGCCCGCCGTGAACCACGCGGTGACCGACCGCGACGAGATTGACTTTCTGGGTTTTGCGCAGCCAGTCGCCGGTTTCTTGGGTGGCCGCAGGGAGGTCCGGCACCTTTTCAACAGGATAGGACTGGTCGATCAGCGGCTTCTTGTCAGGTCCGGCAGCGCGCAGCCGCGGCCGGGTGCCGATTCCATCCATCTGACCCTTGACGAGGCAATCGAGATCGCCGCCCGCGCCGGTCGCGAAGACCTGAAACTTGAGGCTCGAGGAGCCAGCGTTAACGACGAGAATCGCGTCCATGGCCTTCACACGGCGGCAATTGCCGCCTTCTTTCGGCGTGCATCGGCGTAGAGCACGGCGGCCGCAGCGGATGCCATGCGGCTACGCACTGAATCGGCCCGCGATGTCAGGATGATCGGTACGCGGGCGCCAAGCACGAGGCCTGCGGCATCTGCTTTCGCAAGGAACGTGAGGTTTTTGGCAAGCATGTTGCCCGCCTCCAGATCGGGAACCACCAGAATCTGGGCGCGCCCGGCGACTGGTGATTTGATGCCCTTTATTTTTGCTGCTTCGGGATCAATCGCATTGTCGAAGGCGAGCGGGCCGTCGAGCACGCCGCCGGTTATTTGCCCGCGATCCGCCATCTTGCACAAAGCGGCCGCCTCGATCGTCGACGGAATTTTCGGCGTGACAGTCTCGACCGCGGACAAGATGGCAACGCGCGGCGTGCCGAGGCCGACGTCGGTGAACAGATCGATTGCGTTCTGGATGATGTCGCGTTTCACCTCGAGATCCGGGAAAATGTTGATGGCCGCATCGGTGATGAACAGGGTCTCCGGGTAAGTCGGTACGTCCATCACAAAAACATGGCTGATACGGCGCGCCGTCCGCAGTCCGGTGCTGGAAGACGTCACCGCCCGCATAAGTTCGTCGGTGTGCAGGCTCCCCTTCATCAGGAGCTCGCCTTTGGATTCGCGAATGAGTTCCACTGCCTTGGCCGCGGCCGCTTCGCTGTGCGGTGCATCGACGATCTGGTAATTTTTCAGATCGATGCCGTGCTCACGAGCGACCGCCCTGATTTTTGCGGCAGGCCCGACCAGAACCGGCACAATGATGCCGAGTTCCGCCGCCTCGATGGCGCCACGCAACGAGGATTCATCGCATGGATGCACGACCATGGTGATGGCGGGCCGCGCCTCCTTTGCCCGCACTATCAGACGGTCGTATTTGGAACCCGGCGCCGGCCCGGCTGCGCTGATCGGCGCGATCGTGTCGACATGGTCACGCATGGCATCTCCCAGGAACCTGTTGTCAGGTCGGCGAACCGACCGGAATGTCCTATTGCCACTTGGGACCACGCGAAACGCGCCCGCATTGACCTAAGTCAATGGCGGCCAGTTAGCGCTGGCGAATAGCGTCCGTTTTCAGACGCTTGAGAAACCGCAGAGCGCGACCTGACAGCGCCCGGTTGACATAGGTCAATGAAGGACGCACGGCGCGCTCGTAGCGTGCGAAAAGACCCAAGCCTAGGCAAGATCAAGCAAATCGGACGTTTAGGGAGAGACGCAACATGAAAGCTGGCGCCGCCGCCGTAAAGAAGGAAGCGAAAAAAGACGAGGATTGCTGGCGAAGCTTCAAGCCAGGCGATTGGAGCAGGTCGATCAACGTGCGCGACTTTATCGTCCGTAACGTGACGTCCTACGACGGCGATGAAAAGTTTCTCGCCCCAGCATCCAAAAGGACCAAAGCGGTCTGGGAAAAGCTTCAGCCTTATTTTCAGGCGGAGCGGAAGAAAGGCGTGCTTGCAGTCGATGCCAAAAATCCATCGACATTGCTCGCGCACAAAGCCGGCTACATCGACCGCGACAATGAAATCATCGTCGGCCTGCAGACCGACGAGCCGTTCAAGCGCGCGATCTTCCCGTACGGCGGCCTGCGCATGGTCGAAGCGGGCCTGAAGGCGGCCGGCTTCCCAGCGGATCCGCAGGTCCACGAGGCTTTCACCAAATACCGGAAATCACATAACGACGGCGTGTTCGATGCGTACACACCCGAGATCATGAAGTGCCGTAAGTCTGGCATCATCACCGGTCTCCCCGACGCATATGGCCGCGGCCGCATCATCGGCGATTACCGGCGGGTGGCTCTCTACGGAGTGGACAGGCTGCTCGAGGTCAAGGGCGAAGAACGCGCGCAAATGAACGACATGTGGCCGAATGATGAGGTCATCAGGGTGCGCGAGGAACTGGCCGAGCAGACGCGTGCGCTGAAAGATCTCGTCTCGATGGCAAAGCTCTACAACTGTGACATCGCGCGGCCGGCAAATGACGCGCGCGAAGCATTTCAGTGGACCTATCTCGCCTATCTCGGCGCGATCAAGGAGGCCAATGGCGCCGCCATGTCGATCGGGCGAATCTCGAGCTTCCTCGACGCCTACATCGAGCGCGATTTACAGGAAGGCACTCTGGACGAAGCTGGCGCGCAGGAACTGTGGGACCAACTGGTGCAGAAGCTGCGTATTGTCCGGTTCCTCCGCACGCCCGAATACGATGCGTTGTTCAGTGGCGACCCCTACTGGGCAACCGAATGCGTCGGCGGCATGGATCTCGACGGCCGCGCCCTGGTGACCAAGAGCAGCTACCGCATGCTGCACACGCTTTACAATCTCGGTCCTGCGCCGGAGCCGAACATTACGATCCTCTGGTCGAAGCATATGCCCGAACCGTTCAAGCGGTTTTGCGTGAAGGTCAGCCGCGACACCTCCTCGTTGCAATACGAAAATGACGATCTGATGCGGCCGTTCTGGGGTGACGACTACGCCATCGCGTGCTGCGTCTCGGCGATGCGTCTCGGCAAGCAGATGCAGTTCTTCGGGGCCCGCGTCAACCTCGCAAAAGCATTGCTTTACGCGATCAATGGCGGCCGCGACGAAGTGTCCGGCGAACAGGTTTCGCCGCGGACTCCGGCGGTCACTGGCGACTTCCTCGACTACGACGATGTGATGGCCAAGTTCGACGAGACGATGGAGTGGCTCGCACGTACTTATGTGCATGCCATGAACTGCATCCATTACATGCACGACAAGTATTTCTATGAACGCCTTGAGATGGCGCTGCATGACCGCGACATTCTGCGGACCATGGCATTTGGTATTGCCGGGCTGTCTGTCGTTGCCGACAGCCTGAGCGCGATCAAATACGGCAAGATTCGCGTCACCCGCGACGAGACCGGGCTTGTCGTCGACTATCAAAATGAAGGCAACAAGGCGACGCCGCAATTCGGCAACAACGATGACCGTGTCGACCAGATCGCATCCGAGCTTGTCACCCGTTTCATGGGAAAAATCCGCAAGCATCCGACGTACAGGAACGCCACACACACCCAAAGCGTCTTGACGATTACGTCCAACGTCGTCTACGGCAAGGCGACCGGAAACACCCCGGATGGCCGCAGGAAGGGCGAGCCTTTCGGTCCCGGCGCCAATCCGATGCACGGCCGCGACAGTCACGGCTGGCTCGCCTCCTGCCTGTCGGTTGCGAAGCTTCCCTATAAGGACTCGCAGGACGGCATCAGTTACACGGTCTCCGTCGCGCCGCAGAAGGCGCATCTGTCCGAGAGTCAGCTCCTGTCAGAGGCGACCAAAGCCTTCGATGTCTATTTCGATCACGGCGGATTCCACATGAACCTGAATGTGATCGACAAGGACACGCTCGAAGATGCCATGAAGAATCCGGACAAATATCCGCAGTTGACGATTCGCGTGTCCGGCTACGCCGTCAATTTCGTCCGCCTGACACCTGAGCAACAAAGGGATGTGATCAGCCGCACCTTCCATGGCCAGATCTGATCTGGAGACGTGTGATGTCAACTTTGCAGACGCTCGAACCCGGCAGCAGACATGATCTGCGCGTCGGGAAATCACCCGACGCGCCGGACGAGAGTCTGTTCAAGGACGATAGCGAAGGTGCCTTTGGCTATTGTCATTCCTACGAGACCTCTTCCCGATACGACGGGCCCGGCGTGCGCGTGGTGCTGTTCGTATCGGGGTGCCTGTTGCGATGCACGTATTGCCACAACCCGGACACGTGGCATCTCAAGGACGGCACCTATGTCTCTGCGCAGCACGTGCTCGATCGTCTCGCGGGTTTTGCGTCGGCCATCAAGGCGCTTGACGGCGGCCTGACCATTTCGGGCGGAGAGCCAATGGTGCAGCTCGCCTTCACAAAACGGATATTCGCCGGCGCCAAGAAGATGGGGCTGCACACCGCCATCGAGACGTCGGGCTTCTTGGGCGACCGAGCCGATGATTCCTACCTGTCTGTCGTCGATCTGGTCCTGCTCGACATCAAAAGCTCGAATCCCGACACATATCGCAAGGTCACCGGCCGCGACCTTGCCCCTACCTTGCGGTTTGCCGAACGCCTTGCGTCGATCGGCAAACCGGCGCGGGTCCGGTTTACGCTCGTGCCGGGCCAAACCGACGACCCCGCGAATGTCGAAGGCATCGCTAAATTTGTCGCGCCGATGAAGAACGTCGAGTGGGTGGAGGTTCAGCCTTTCCATCAAATGGGTGCGTTCAAATGGAAGGCAATGAATATCGAATATAAATGCGCCGATACCCCCCCGGCACCCCCTGAACTCACCAAGCGAGTCATCGAACAATTCCGCGCGGCAGGATGCCGGGCCCGCTGACCCGGTAATCTGCAAGCAAGCGTCGTCCAATTCGGAGGGGAGCTTTCCATGTTAGATCTTGCCCGCGAAATCATCGGCACTCAGCCAATTCTGACCGCATTCCTCGCGATCGGCCTCGGTTATCTGGTCGGGCAGATCAACATCGGTGGGTTTTCACTTGGCGTCGGGGCCGTCCTGTTCGTCGGCCTCGCGCTCGGCGCGTTTGCTCCGAAGGCACAGATCGTAGGGCCTATCGGGCTGACCGGTCTGATCATGTTTCTCTACGGCATCGGCATCCTGTATGGGCGGCAGTTCTTCGAAGGAATGCGCGGAGTCGGTCGGAAATATAATCTGCTCGCATTGATCGGCTGCCTTGCAGGTCTTCTGGTGGCGCTCGGCTTGGGCCAGGCTTTCGGCATTAAACTGGGCCACACCCTCGGCATATACGCGGGATCGATGACAAGCACTGCCACCCTGCAGGCCGCGCTGGATGTCATGAACAACAAGGAGCCTTCGATCGGATACTCGATCGCCTATCCATTCGGTGTCATCGGCCCGATCCTCTGCATCTATTTTATGACGCGCGTCGTGCAGCCAAAATTTCCGGCAAAAGCACAGCGCTTCCACATGGGTGAAATTTCCATTGGAGACAAATTTTCCGGCCGTAGGCTGGACGAGCTCACCAAGGACCTGCCGGAAGGCGTCCAGGTGACCATGGTTCGTCAGAGCGGGCAAAACGTCATCCCCGCTCCGGATCTCGCGCTGTCTCCGGGCGATGCCGTTATGATTATTGCCGAACGGCAGGATGCGATCGGGGAAGCGGCCGCACGGCTCGGCAAGCTCGAACCAGGCCGCCTCGCCAAGGATCGTGCCAATCTCGACTACATCCGCGTCTTCGTCGGCAAAGCCAACGTGGTCGGCGTGCCCCTCGCCCGCCTTCCGATGCCTGCCGGCTTTCCGGCTCATATCCTGCACGTGAGACGGTATGATGCCGACCTCGTGCCTACCCCCGACTTGATGCTCGAATTCGGCGACCGCGTGGGCGTTCTGATGCCACCCGACCGGCGCGACGATGTCAGAAAGCATTTCGGCGACACCGTGAAAGCCGCAGCCGAATTCAGCTACGTCTCGCTCGGACTGGGCATGGTCCTCGGAGTGTTGCTCGGGCTCATTCCGATTCCGATTCCCGGTGTCGGCACCGTTACGTTGGGCATTGGCGGCGGCCCACTGATCGTTGCCCTCATCCTTGGCAAATTGCGGCGAACAGGGCCCATGCTGTGGACGATGCCGCTGCCGGCAAATATCGTGCTCCGCAATTTCGGGTTGGCGATGTTCCTAGCCACGGTCGGCGTTAATGCCGGTCAGCCGTTTGTGCGAACGATTGCGGAGTCCGGCTTCACGATGTTCTTTATCGGCATCGCCGTCCTGCTGACGACCGTGTTCATCGTGCTGATCGTCGGCTATTACCTGATGAAGATTCCGTATGACGATCTGGTTGGGGTTGCCTCGGGTGCGACGGGAAATCCCGCGATCCTTGTCTATTCGACCAAGATGGCGCCGACCGAACGGCCGGATATCGGCTACGCCATGATCTTTCCGTCGATGACGATCGTAAAAGTCATCGCGGTGCAAATCGTCGGCATTCTCGCGGCCACGGGTGCAGGCGGTTAGCCCCGCAATGAAGCAGAAACCGCCTCCGGATGAGGGCGTCGCGCCACAAGTAATTACCTTCGACGCGATCATGCCGGCGAGCATGGCTGTGCGCGCCGAACAAAGCGGCGTCAAAAGGGCCAACACCGATCCGGTAACTGTACTTGTGCTGAGCGTGCTCGCGGGTGCCTTCATTTCGTTCGGCGCAATTTTCGCAACGACCGTCACGGCCGGTGCGGGCCTGCCTTATGGTGTGGCGCGCCTGCTCACGGGGCTGGTATTTTCCGCCGGCCTTCTCATGGTGATCATCGCCGGCGCCGAGCTTTTTACGGGCAACAATCTCATCGTCATGGCCTGGGCCAGCGGAAAGGTTAAAACGCGAGCGCTGTTGCTCAACTGGGTACTTTCCTTCACCGGAAATTTTGTCGGGGCGATTGCGACCGCCGTGCTCGTGTTTTACTCGACGCAGTACACGTTCGGCGACGGCGCCGTCGGGTTGGTAGCATTGAACACTGCAAATACTAAGGCCTCATTGGAATTTATCCCGGCGTTGACGCTCGGGATCTTGTGCAATGCCCTGGTTTGTCTGGCGGTGTGGATGTGTTTCAGCGCGCGGACGAACATCGACCGGGTCGTTACTGCTGTTCCTCCCATCGCAGCATTTGCGGCGGCCGGTTTCGAACATTGCATCGCGAATATCTATTTCATTCCAATGGGCCTGTTCATCAAGGCCGGCGCCCCACAATCCTTCTGGGCCGCCATTGGCAAGACAGCTTCAGATTTTCCCGGGCTGACCTGGAACAATTTTTTCCTCGGGAACCTGCTCCCTGTAACGATCGGCAATATTATCGGCGGGTCGATCATGATCGGCGCCGTTTATTGGTTTGTTTATCTGCGAAAAGAGTGACGTTAAAATCATTTCAGGCTGAAAAAGCGCGCGGTCGCGAGCCCCATCGCCAATGCTCCTATGACAAAGCCGCACGACGCTGACGCCTGCAACGCTTCGATCATTTGCCCGCGATTGAACAGTACGACCATTTCGAATGCGTAGACACCAGGCATCATGATAACGACCGGGGCCACCGTCATCGCTATACGCGGCACGTTGTAACGCTGGTCGGCCAGGACCGCTACGAGTCCGATAACCAGGGCCGCAAAAAATGCGGCCGGCGCCAGCATCATACCTGCATCACTCAACGCCAGCCGAAGACTGTTCGCGCACAACGCCAACAAACCAGCGGCCAGCGCCGTACGCGCCGAACTGTTAAACAACATTGCAAAAGCGCCGCCTGCAACAAAGCTGGCGAAGGCTCGCAGCACAAGTGTCAGTGGATATGCGAGTTCCGGCGGCGGCTGTCGCGACAGATCGATACCGGCGATGGCGATAACAATGCTGAGGCCCAACGCGACCGCCAACAGAATCATTGTGCCGTATGCGAGGCGGCTGACCCCGGCGACGGTCTTGTACTGCAACAAGTCGAACAGCCCGCCGACCAAGGGAAAACCCGGCACCAGGAACAGGACCGACGCGATGAACCCCGCCGGAAAGTTCGCGATTTCGAGACCGACATTTCGCATCAGTGCCGCTAACAGCACATAGGCTCCCGACGCGGTCAGCGCTGTCAGGGCAGCGGCACCGTATTGATTGTATCGATTGCGCAACAACAATGTGCGAAACCACTGGCCGGTCGCGCCGGCGACTGCTGCGGCAATCAGGCCAACTGCAGCAGCGCCGTTGATAAACGCAAATCCGCCGCTGGCCACACCGACGGCCGCAGCAATCGACCATGCCGAATAGGTGGGTGGCTCCGATTCTATTTTCGCAAGCTTGTTTGCAATGTCGCGGGGCGCCGACCCGGCCTCCACGGTTTTTGCAAGCTGTTCCAGGTCGCCGATACGTGACACGTTGACTGCCGGGGGCCCGATCTCACGCATGACCGTGATCCAGTCGCTCGATCGGCGAACCGTGATCATGAGGCTGTCGAGTGATTGGCTTATGGACACGGACTCGAAGGCCAGCTTCTGCGCAACGATCTCAATCCAGTCATGGGTACGGGCCGCGGTATTTCCCGCACGCAACATAGCCACGCCAAACCGTAGCAACGCCTCCACAGCGTCGTCTGCCGGCGAGAAATGCACGCTATCCCTGGTACCGCGACGCGAGGTCACGCTGGATTGTGCCGCACCAAGCGGCGTCCGGCCAGTTCATTCACAAAGATAGAGCCTGACCGGACGCAGAATTCAGTTGCTACCCCGGTAAACCTGAATATCGAGATCGCGGATCTTCTTGCGCAACGTGTTACGGTTGACGCCCAGGAGGTCGGCAGCGCGGATCTGGTTGCCGCGCGTTGCAGCAAGCGCGGCCGTCAAAAGCGGAAATTCAATTTCCCGCAGAATCCGATGGTAGAGACCTGCCGGCGGTAGACTGTCCTCGAACTCGGCAAAATACGCAGCGAGATGGCGCTCGACCGCACCGCTGAGGCTGTCACCCGCGCGCGGTTCGCTTCCTCCGACCGGCGCCGTCGGCTGCGACAGCTCCTGTTCGATGACCGCCGCCGTGATGGTTTCCTGCGGATAGAGCGCCGCCAGCCGGCGCGCGAGGTTTTCAAGCTCGCGCACATTGCCCGGCCACCGGTGATGCTTGAGCAACTCAACTGCCGCCTGGTCGATCTGCTTCGGCGGCAGGCCTTCGCGCTGCGCCTGCGCGAAAAAGTGTCGGATCAAATCGGGAATGTCTTCGGCTCGCTCCCGCAAAGGCGGCAGCCGCAACGGCACGACGTTCAGGCGAAAGAACAAATCCTCACGGAACAGGCCCTGCTGGATCAGGATCCGCAAATCCTTATTGGTTGCCGCAATGATGCGCACGTCGCTCTTGATCGGCGTGCGCCCGCCGACCGTCGTGTATTCGCCCTGTTGAAGCACGCGAAGCAGCCGGGTCTGCGCCTCCATCGGCATGTCGCCGATTTCATCAAGGAACAGCGTTCCACCCTCCGCCTGCTCAAACCGGCCGGCACTGCGGCTGTTGGCGCCCGTGAAGGCGCCCTTCTCGTGACCGAACAGTTCCGATTCAATGAGGTCGCGCGGGATTGCCGCCATGTTGATGGCGACAAACGCGCCGGCGCGGCGCTTGCCGTAGTCGTGCAACGCGCGCGCCACCAGTTCTTTACCTGTGCCCGATTCACCGGAAATCATCACGGTGAGGTCGGTCTGCATCAGCCGCGCGAGCACCCGGTAAATTTCCTGCATGGCCGGCGAGCGGCCGACGAGAGGAATTCCCTCGAAGTCGTCGGCTTTTGGCGGCGCCGTGCGCGGTTCCTTCGGCTCGGCCAAGGCGCGCCCCACGATCGAGATCAGTTCCTTGAGATCGAAAGGTTTCGGCAGATATTCATAGGCGCCGCGTTCCGACGCCCGGATCGCCGTCATGAATGTGTTCTGGGCGCTCATCACAACGATCGGAAGATCGGGACGGGCCTTTCTAATCCGAGGAATGAGGTCGAAGGCATTTTCATCCGGCATGACGACGTCGGTGATCACCAGATCGCCGTCGCCTTGCGTAATCCAGCGCCACAGCGTGGCGGCGTTCCCGGTCGACCGAACCTCATACCCGGCCCGTGACAGGGCTTGGTTGAGCACGGTGCGGATCGCTGCGTCGTCGTCGGCTACTAAGATGCTTCCCGTTGGCATGTTTGGTCTCACGGGTGGGCCGGCAAAGCGTTCTCGGCGATGTCGCCATCGCCGCTATAGATCGGCATCAGGACGCGGAAGGTCGTTCGCCGCGGCTGTGATTCACATTCGATGATGCCGCCGTGGTCGCCGACAATTTTCGCGACCAGCGCCAGGCCAAGTCCGCTCCCGCTCGGTTTCGTGGTGACAAACGGGTCAAACAAATGCGGCATCAGGTCTTCCGGCACACCCGGCCCGTTGTCCTTCACGCAGAATTCAAGCGGCAACGACACGCGCGCCTTGCTGCCAGGGACGGCAAGCCGCACGCCTGGGCGAAATGCCGTCGTCAGCTGAATTTCACCCTCGGCCGTCTCCGGGCCGATCGCTTCGGCAGCATTCTTGATGAGATTTAGAAAGACCTGCACCAGCTGGTCGCGATTGGCGAGAACCGGCGGTAACGACGGGTCGTATTCCTCGGTAAACTTTATCTGGCGGCCGAAACCAGATTGCGCGAGCCTTTTCACGTGGTCGAGAACGACGTGAATGTTGACCGGCTCGCGGTCGATCGGCCGCTCGTCCGCAAAGACCTCCATACGATCGACGAGCTTAACGATCCGGTCAGTCTCATCGCAGATCAGCTTGGTGAGAGGCCGGTCTTCGTCGCCAGCCGACTGCTCCAGAAGCTGCGCCGCGCCGCGAATGCCCGACAGGGGATTTTTGATCTCGTGCGCCAGCATGGCCGCCAGCGCGATCACCGAGCGGGCGGCGCCGCGATGCGTGAGCTGGCGATCCATCTTGGCGGCGATCGTCCGCTCCTGAAGCATGACGACGACGTGCTCGGTGTATTCGGGCAATGGCGCGACGTAGAGGTCGACCAGGCGCTCGCCGGGATTGCGTGGCGTTGCCAGATCGACTTTGTATTCGTTGACCGCCGCTCCGCGCTGCCTCACCTGCTCTATCAAGGCCAGGAGCGGCGAGCCGAACGGCACGAGCTCGCGCAACAGGTGCCGGCGCAGCATGGCCGTCGAGGCCTCGAAGAATTGCTCTGCCGCGACATTTGCGTCGGCAATCTTGCCGTCCGCGGATACCATGATCACCGGGTGCGGCAATGCGTGCAGCATCGCGTCAGCGGGTGTATTCACCATCGCAGCTACTGCCTGCGCGCGCGTCATGCCGCCGCTCTCCAGGCAAAATCGTCGAACGCTTCCGCGAGATAACGCCGCGCATGAGACGGCTCATCGGCCGTGAGAACACGTCCGCGATGATTCTTGAGAATTTCCGGCGGAGCGGCTGCTGTCGCCGCCGCCTGATCGAGCGCCCAGCCCAGGTGCTTGCGCGCATGGCGGCGGCCGATCGCCAGGCCATGGTGGTCCAGCATTTCATCGT